>Ga0209068_10000144_pt1 | contig 43907 bp, 33 predicted proteins | sample ColStrG_CSR_2012_FD_187200 | JGI IMG/M metagenome (GOLD analysis project Ga0209068, IMG submission 187200) | Freshwater sediment microbial communities in response to fracking from Pennsylvania, USA - Cold Stream Run_MetaG_CSR_2012 (SPAdes)... | ecosystem: Environmental > Aquatic > Freshwater >...
CTTTCTTGTACGCCTGCCCCAAAGCAGCCGTAATCCTGCCGGGCTTGCCGCTCCCGATTGGTTTACTATCGATCATCGTGACCGGCATGATCTCCATGGTGGTATTGGTGATGAAGCATTCGTCCGCGTCCATAAGCTCCTGCGGCCGGACTGCTGTTTCCCTAAGCGGAACGTGCGCCTGTCGCGCGAGGTCCAGGGCCAGCCCGCGTGTCACGCCGTCGAGGATGCCTGTTTCCAAATGCGGGGTATGAAGTACGCCGGATTTAACGTGAAAGATGTTGCTGATGGTGCCCTCGGCCACCAGGCCCTCCCAGTTCAGCATGATTCCTTCATAGGCGCCGGCTTGAATCGATTCGATCTTTGCGAGGATGTTATTCAGGAAATTCGTGGCCTTGATGGAAGGGTCAAGCGCAAGGGGGTGGTTTCTGCGGGTCTTGACGATGGCCACGGAAACACCGCGCTCATAGTGTGCAACGGGATAGTCCTTGAACTGCTTGGTTGTAATCACCATGGTCGGCTCAGGGCAAAGCGAGGGGTCGAGCCCGATTTCGCCCGGTCCGCGCGAGAGATGAAGCCGCACGTACGCCTCCCGAAGCTTGTTCACGCGCAAAGATTCGCGCAGCGTCTCACCTGTCTTATCGAGAGCCAGGGGAAGCTTGAGCGAAATAAGGTCAGCGGAGCGCTTCAAGCGGGCGAGGTGTTTATCGAGCAGAAAGATCGTCCCTTGATAGGCGCGCATGGTTTCGTAGATGCCGTCCCCATACAAAAAACCGTGGTCGAAAACCGACACCTTCGCGTCTTCCTTTGGAACAAATTTTCCGTTCAGATACACAAGCATGGTCAGAAAGTAGCATTATTGAGTTAGCGTGTCAAGCGTGAAAGGATTGTGAAAAACCGCATTAACCATGGTATCAGGGCGAGGAACAGAGCAATGAAACTGTCTCGATTTACACCACGAGCTGCCCTTGCAGAACCGTGACTGCCTGGCCTTTGAGCAGTACGCGATCACCATGCACGCGAACGCGAATCACACCGCCGCGGCTGGATGCCTGGTATGCGATGAAAGAATCTTTTTTAAGCCGCTTCTGCCAGTAGAGGCCGAGACAGCAATGGGCCGAGCCCGTGACCGGGTCTTCGTTGATACCGACCGCGGGTGCGAAGAAGCGGGAGACGAAATCGTACTCTTTCGAATCGGAAAGCGCGGTCACCATGACCCCGCGCATCGGGACGGTCTTCAGGAGCGTAAAATCCGGTTTTAAATTCCTGAGAGCAACTTCCGACTCTATCTCTATAAGATAGTCAAAACGGTTTTTGCCTGTGTAGACAAACGCTGTGTTGAGCGACCTGGTTAATTGGGGAGGCGCAATGGCCGGCTTTTGGGGTTCAGCAGGAAAATCCATCTCGATCCAGTTCCCCAGAAGACGCGCGGTGAGCAGACCGCTCTTCGTATAAAACCTCGCTTCTTCGTGAGGCAGAAGATGTTTCTGCTCCCACAGCACGTGCGCGCTCGCGAGCGTGGCATGGCCGCAAAGGTCAACCTCCACTTCGGGCGTGAACCAGCGGAGATCGTATCCATCATTTTTTTTCAACAGGAACGCGGTCTCGGATAGATTCATTTCGCGCGCCACGTTCTGCATCCACGCGTCGTCCCTTGGCGCTTCAAGAAGGCAGACCGCAGCAGGATTACCTGAGAAGGGCTTGTCGGTAAAGGCATCAACTTGGATGATTGATTGTTTCATGGAGTGTATTCAATGAGAATAAAGCAGCACATCTGCTATTTGTGAAAAATGCTTATCCATAGTCAAGATCGAAAGGCCGTTTTCTACGGCAATGGTTGCAATAAGAATGTCCGAAAAGGGTATGGTCTTGCCCTCTCTGCGAAGGACCGATGCCCGATCTCCGGCTTTTATCCACAGTTCTTTTGATACTTCAATATATTCAAGCGCGCTGAGTGCATGTGTAATTGCCATTTTTTCCTTATCTGATCTCATCCCCTGCACCAATTCAAAGAAAATAGGGCCGCAGATAAATATCTTTTCTTTGTCTATAAGATGCTCAAGTTCCTGCTTCAAACGGGAAGAATGCGGTTTGAAATACTCAACCCATGCGCAGGTATCAGGAAGGACCCCTCTACTTTTCAAGATGTCTTTCCCTCGCTTTCTGCGCTGTCAGTTCCGCCTCTTCTTCTTCACGCCAATCAAAATCCAGTTCAACTTTTCCCTTGAGGGCGCGCAGGCTGTCCAATTTCGACTTTTTGGTAAAATCACGCATCGCCGCAATTATGGCCCGTGTTTTGGACCGCTCGCCGGAAATTTTTTGCACCTCACTAACTAGCTCGTCGGGTATGTTTAATGTCGCACGCATATATCGCACCTCCATGATATGCCAACATTATACACATAACAAAGTATGCTGTCAAGCGCATGAACCGCCGTTACCCTTGGAGCCTGACCAGGGCAAAGTGCTCTCACTTTGCGATGAAAACTTACTTGATCGTGGTAAACTTCTTCCTTTCCTTCTTACAGATGATCTGCATTACATTTCTCCCACTCATGGCAGCAGGCGGGAGGCCGCCGCCCGGTTCCACCCATTGGCCGGCCATGTAGAAATTGTCGAGATTGGGCAGGGTCTTTCGCATGACCTTGCCGATACTCCAGGTGTTGGGCGTGACCTGCCAACCCTCGAAACTTCCTTTCCAGTTGCCGGTATAGCGTTCAAACGTCGTGGGTGTTGCCACGTCGCGCATCTCCACCTGTGCGGCAAGGCCGGGGAAACGCCTGTCAAGCAGCGTGACAACAATATCAGCAATCCGCTCCTTCTCGGCCTTGTACAGCTCATCGTTCTCACGAAGCTTCTTCCAATAAGCATAATCCGTCTGGAACATCACGGTCAGGAGTGTCCTGCCCTCCGGCGCGAGCGTAGGATCGAAGTTATAAATATGCGCGTTCAGGTATTTCTGCTCCACAGTGCCGATCATGATCGGAGACCGGAGCTGGATGGCCATACCTCCGGAGCACTGTGGAACATCGTTGAACTTCCGGTTGACGCCGAGCGACACGTACACCAGCGGCGGGAAGGGAATAAGAGTATCGTAATAATCCCTGATGGTGTCGTCCACGTGTTTCCCTTCGAGCAGGTCGAAGATCGTGGCATGGCCGTCGGCTGCTGATATAACGTAGTCTGCGCGATGCTCAGTTCCGTCCGCGAGTTTGATCCCCACAGCGCGACCGTTCTCAACCAGGATTTTCACTACCTTTGCACGGTACTGTATTTCTCCGCCGAGCGACCGATACCGTTGTTCAATGGCGCGAGAAAATTCAAGCGACCCGCCCACGGGATACCCTGCGGCCCTGTTGTGCAGCCAGGCAAACGTCATGAGCATGAATGTCATGGGGAAATCGGGCATGAACATCAGAGGAAACGCCTCGCGAATCAAGGGGCTCTGGAACCGTTTGCCGAATTCCGATAGAGAAATGCGGTTCCATTTCCAGAGCATCCTGAGGAGCGGGAATTGCGTGATGATCAGTTTGAGCATATCCAAGAGCCCGGAAACTTCCGGCGCTTTTTCAATCGGCGATACGAACCGCGTGCACCTGCGCACAGCAGTGATAAACTCGTCGATGACCTTGTGATCTTCCGGCGCTAATTCCTTCATATGGCGTTCAAGACGGTCGATATTGGAATACAGGTTGAAGGTCTTTCCATCCGCGTCCTCGATTCGTCCATACTGCTCGGCATATACAAACTCCCTGCCCTGTATTGCGCCCAGCTCTTCCCATATTTTGTAAAAATTCGATTGCGGATCGGAGCCCACCAACCAGTGGATGCAGCCATCCACAAGATAATCCTGCCGCTTCCAGGACGTGCAAAGCCCGCCCGGCTTCTTGTGCATCTCGAAAATGCGCGTGCGGAAGCCGTTCATCTGGCCGTAGCATCCGGCCGAGAGTCCGGCGATTCCCCCGCCGATAATGATAATGGATTTTTCCGGCATGCGTCACCTCGCTTTTATCGTCTTTCCCGTGAAAACGGGAATCCAGTTTTTTCAAAATGATGCTGGATGCCCGCTGGAGCCTGCCCTCGAAGGCTGTAGTAATCGGGGGCGGGCATGACGAAGTTACTGTAACAGGAGACTTTTTCTCTGCGCCTATGCGGTGAAATATTATTTTACTGTTTTCAAAAACCTCTTCATGTCGAACATGGCATCCATAAGTTCCTTCACCCGCTCTACCTTCCGCTTCTCGCGAATGTGCGTTTTGCCCATACTGACTTCGATCTTCTCGATGGTGGTAAAGGTGTCGTCACGGACGGAAATGATCGGGACGCCCTTGGCCTGGGCCCTGCCGATGACCACCGAGTTCGTGGTGAGCCCGCCGGTCAGGATAATGCACCGGGTCGAGGTTTCCAGGGCGGCAAGCTGGATATCCGAGCGATGCGCCCCGGTAATCACTGCCTTGTTCGGCGTCCTGCGGAAGTAGTTGAGCGCGCTGTCCACGTCCATGGCGCCGACGGAAAAGTTTTCAACCGCCTTGTCGAGCTTGTCCTCACAGCAGAGCACCTTGCCGTTCAGGATGGTGTTCAGTTGGCGCACGCTTATCGCCTCAAGCGCCCGGTCTTTGGGGAACACACCGTAGATCTTCACCCCCTTCTTTTCCAGGAACGGCCGCACCGTATCATTCACATGACTCATCGCAGGCGCCGGCACTTTGTTGATGACTCCTCCGCAGAAGCGTTCGCCAAAAAGCTTCGATGCGCCGAAGAGCGAGTCAGCCGCTGCTTCGCCCTGCCAGGGCTCTACCATCAGGAGGCGGGCTTTCATATCATGCAGGAGCGATAGGGTGTCCATATTGACGAGCGAACCGTCAAACAGATTGCCTGTCCCGCTGATGATTACAAAATCTTTTTTCTTGAGCAATTTAAACGCGGAAAGCACTCGCTTCTTGATGTTTTTGGAACGGCCTGCCAGAAGAAGTGTTTGGCTCTCATACGTCTCGACGAACGGCGAGACCACGTCGAGCGGTTCCCCCAGCCCGAGCGTCTCCTTCATGAACAACGCGTCCGCGTCATAAACATTTTTGCCTTTTTTCACCGGCGTCTTGCCGAGAGGCTTGATGTACCCGACCCGGTAGCCTTGTTCGATGAGCTTCGCGGCAAGGCCGAGGGAAACAAAAGTCCTGCCCGCGTAGCCGGTCGTGGATGCAATGAGTATGGGTATCATAAAAACCTCCTTGTGAAGACTGGGTCAAGCAGCAAGGGACAAGTAGCAAGGAAAAGCGAAACCTGCCACTTGCTACTTGTTGACACCTGCTTTAGCCTGTCCTTCCAATGCTCTAATAAGACCCTTGATGATTCGCGATGTTTCCTCCCGAACCCGGCTTGCAGAAGCATATTCACTTTCCTTCAGATACCCGAGGTCTTTCGCAAGCAGGAGGTAGGTTTCAATCTCTCCCAATGAACCCTTTGCAACAAATAAAAACTGTAGATATTCTTTCCGATGATTTCGCTCGTATCCCTCAGCGATATTAGCAGGAACTGAAACCGCCGCTCGCTGCAGTTGTGATGTCAGCCCGTACATTTCTTCTTTCGGAAATTTCTTGGACAACCGGTATATCTCGATGGTCAACTCGTACGCTTTCTTCCAAGCGTCCGAAATCCCTTCGCTTCTTTTTCCACAGTTTGCCCCTTTCCCCTTGTCCCTTGCTACTTTCTTCTCGCCTCTTGCTACTTGCCCCTTCCCCCTTGCTACTTGCTACTTGACCCTTGCCCCTTAAAGATCATCCTCGCATCCAGGGCCACGGCGCCTTCTTCCATCACGATAAGTGGATTAACGTCCAGTTCCTCGATCTCGGGGAAATCGGACACCAGGCGCGAGAGGTCCACGATAGCGTTCGAGACGGCATTGATGTCCGCCGGACGTTCGCCGCGCGCGCCGCGCAACAGCCCAATGGTCTTGATCTCGTTCACCATGGCGACTGCGTCGTGCCCGGCAACCGGCGCGATCCGGAACGACACGTCCTTTAAAACCTCCACGTAGATGCCGCCCAGGCCAAACATGATCATGTGGCCGAAGGTGCGATCATGGGTAACGCCGAGGATCACTTCTTTCCCGCCCTTCACCATCTCGTATATCATCACGCCCTTAATGAACGCGTCGCGCATGATGCGGCGGGCATTGGTCGTGATCTCCACGAACGCTTCTTCCGCTTCCTTCGGCGTCCGCACGTTCACGCGCACTCCGCCCACGTCGGTCTTGTGCAGAATATCCGGGGACGAGATCTTCATCACCACCGGGAATCCGAGTTCCGAAGCGGCCTTTGCTGCCTCGCGCGCGGTCTTGGCAAGGGTACGCTTCGGGAACCGGAAACCATAGCACGAGAGGATCTGCATGGCCTCGTCCTCGCCGACCTGGGTGGCGCCGGATTGCAGTATCCCGGTGATAATTTCGCGCGCTTTGGAACTGTTATACGTGCGAAACACGGCCTCTTCAATCGTTTTCTTCTTCCGCGCCACATGATCGGACAGCCTCTTGAAGGCCTTGATTGCAAGCTCCGGATACGAGAAGTTCGGAATCGACGCATCCTTCAGTTTGTGAATGGCGCTGCGCACGCGCGCCTCGCCCATGAAGGACGCGATGATCGGCTTTTCTGTGATTTTCGAAGCGGCAATGATTACCTCGGCCGTATTTTCCATGTCCGTCATGGCCTGGGGCGTCAGGATCACCACAATGCCGTCCACGTTCGGGTCTTTGATTGCCTGTTCGAGCACTGTTGCATATCGCTCGGACGTTGCATCGCCGACCACGTCCACGGGATTAAAGACCGTGGCATTCGAGGGAAGTTTTTTGGCAATCACATCGATGCTCTCCGCGGTCATGCGGGGCAGATCGATATGGAGTTGCTCGGCCGTGTCCGCAGCTATGATGCCCGGCCCGCCGGCGTTCGTGATCACGAGGAGGTTATTTCCCTTCGGCAGCTTTCCCTCGGCAAAGGCGAGGGCCGTGTCGAAAAGGTCCTGCACCCCGTGCGCCCGCACAATGCCGGTCTGTTGAAAAGCGGCGTCGAACGCGACGTCCGACCCCGCGAGCGCGCCGGTGTGGGATGACGCGGCTCGCGCCCCTGCCGCGGTGCCGCCGGACTTGAGCAGGATGATCGGTTTGATTTTCGTGGCCTTCCGCGCGATCTCCATGAACCGTTTGCCTTCCACCACGTCTTCGATGTACCCGAGAATCAGACTCGTGTCCGGATCGTTCATGAAATATTCGATGAAATCAATTTCCGAAAGGTCGGCCTTGTTCCCGAGGCTCACAAACTTCGAGAACCCCACTTCGTTCCCGATCGCCCAATCCATGATGGCGATGCCCATGGCGCCGGACTGGGAGAAGAACGCAATCTTCCCCTTCGGCAGCATGTCCGCGGCAAACGTGGCATTCATATGATTGGACGTGTTGATCAGGCCGAGGCAGTTCGGGCCGAGGATGCGGATGCCCTCTTCCTTACCGATCTTTTTCAATTCTTCTTCGAGGAGGGTGCCTTCCGCGCCCGCTTCCTTAAATCCAGAGCTCACGATGATAGCCGACTTGATCCCCGCAGCCGCGCATTCCCGCAGGGAATCCGGAACAAAACGCGCAGGAATGGTAATTATTGCAAGGTCTATTATACCGTTGATCTCCGCGACTTTTGGAAATGCCTTGAGCCCCAGGATCTCGTTGCCGGAAGGGTTAACGGGATACAGCTTGCCGCTGAATTTGAACGTGAGCAGATTTTGCAGAATTGCATGGCCGACCTTTTTAGGGTCTTGTGACGCGCCGATGACGGCAATGGTGTTGGGATTGAAAAGAGATTCGAGCATGATGGTGTTAGTTTAGTTGAGAATTGGCCTGCGGTCAAGCGAGAAGAGGACACGTGTGAGGTGAAGAAGCCGCGCTTAACGCTGTATCAGGACTTGTGTCTTTTCTGCTATACTAATAGATATTTAAGGAGGAAGAGTTCGATGGCATTGATCAGACGAAACACAATAGCGACACTCGTGTTCCTGATATCCGTATCGTTCTTTGTAAACAGAGCATCGGCGGAAAACATGACCTTCATAAAAGAGTATACGTATCAGGCCAGTGATGTTGACAGTAAAGTGTCGAGCCGCGCCGTTGCATTGGAACAGGTCAAGAGGGCCTTGCTGGAGCAATTGGGGACATATCTCATCAGCGAGACCGAGGTAAAAAGTTTTCAACTAACAAGGGACCAGATCACGACATTGACTGCGGGAATAGTCAGCGCGGAGATCATCGATGAAAAATGGAACGGCAGCAGCTACTACCTCAAGGCTAAGATCACCGCAGACCCGAAGGAAGTCGCGCAATCCGTCAAATCGCTGAGAACTGACCAGGAAAAGAGCCGGGAGCTCGAGGAATCACGGAAAAGATCAGAAGAAGCCCTGAAAGAGGTTGAGCGGCTGAAAAAGGAATTGGAATCGGCAAAAAAGGACGCGAAGAAGCAAGATGCATATGCACAATCGATAAAAGACCTGAGCGCAACGGATTGGTTTGACAAGGCGTTTAAATTCGGCAAATCCGGCAGCCTGAAGGAAGCAATCGAATCGTACAGCAAGGCACTGGAGCTGAACCCTCGATATGCGGCAGCGTATAATAATCGGGGAAACGCATATCTATCGCTTGGAAACCCACAGCAGGCGATCAAGGATTACGACAAGGCAATAGAACTCAATCCCAAGTATGCCGCGGCTTATCATAATCGCGGGCTCACCTATGGAAACCCTGACGAGATACCAAAGGCTATTGAAGATTACGACAAAGCAATAGCGCTGGATCCTCGATATGCAAATGCATATAATGATCGAGGAAGCGCATATTTAAGGATGGGAAACCAACAGCAAGCGATCAACGATTACGACAAGGCAGTAGAGTTCAATCCCCTGTTTGACAAGGCGTATTATAATCGCGGGCTCGCTTATGGCAACATCGGCGACATACGAAAAGCGATTGAAAATTATGACAGGGCAATAGCATTGGATCCTCGATATGCGAATGCGTACAATGCTCGAGGAAGCGCATATCTAAAGATGGGAAACCCGCAGCAGGCGATCAAAGACTTCGACAAGGCAGTAGAGTTCAATCCCCTGCTTGAGAAGGCGTATCATAATCGCGGGCTCGCTTATGGTGACACGGGCGACATACGAAAGGCGATTGAGAATTATGATAAAGCGATTGCGCTGGATCCTCGATACGTGGATGCGTACAATAATCGGGGAAACGCATATCTTAAGCTGGGAAACCCGCAGCAGGCGATCAAGGATTACGACAAGGCAGTAGAACTCAATCCCAAGTATGCCACGGCTTATAATAATCGCGGGCTCGCTTATGGCGACACAGGCGACATACAAAAGGCGATTGAAAATTATGATAAAGCGATAGCCCTGGATCCTCGATATGCGAATGCGTACAATAATCGGGGAAACGCATATCTCAAGCTGGGAAACCCGCAGCAGGCGATCAAGGATTTCAACAAGGCAGTTGAGCTCAATCCTCTGCATGACAAGGCTTATTATAATCTCTGGCGCGCCTATGATAAATTAGAGGATAAAGAGGCTGCCATTCACAATATGAAAATGGCTGCTCGTCTGGGTCATAAAGAAGCGCAAAATTATCTCAAAAAGAACGGTATTAACTGGTAAGGTGGTATTTCTGGACAACACACAGCAGGTTGGAGCCGATCGTTGACGCAGCAGAACGATCAAAAGACATATTGCTAACGTTCTGACGCTGATTATTGCGGTGGTTTAGATAGAAGAAAAAATGCCGGATACCGTCAAGGCGGCATCCGGCATCGCTTCCTTTACGCGGCTTTCGCCACCTTGCTCCTCCACTCCAGGGTGATCTCCTTGACGAAATCGTCAAAGATCCGGGGCTTCTTGCCCAGGAGCTTCTCCGTCTTTTCAAGGTCGTCCTTCGAGGCGATCATCCCGTTGTCCTGGAAGAACCGGTACATGATACGCATATCGGCGATCAGGAACTCCGGCATCGCGCCTTTTGATTTTTCCGCCCACGCATCGATATCGTCTCCGCTGTAGCGGACCGTGCGCCCGAGGTACTTCGTGTAGATCATGGCGATCCCTTCGCCGGTCAGGGCATCGGGTCCGTGGACCTCATAGGTCCGGCCTTCGTGACCGGATTTTGTGAGCGCGTTGATCGCACAGTCGGCGATGTCGCGCACATCGACACGGTTCAGCCCCTTCATGCCTATGGGCTGCGGATACACGCTGTACTGCATGATCGCGTCCTTCAGCCAGAGGTCGTTCTGGAAGAAGTTATTCGGCCGGAGGATCGTGTAGGCGATCCCCGATTCCTGAATAGCCTTCTCCACCGGGAGTTTGCTTCGGAAGTGCGGTATTGTTGCAGACCCTACGGGCATGGAGACCGACATATAGACGATCTTCTTGACCTTTGCGGCTTTTGCCGCGGACACCGCGTTAAGCCCTTCCGCGGTTTCGTTCGGCCCCACGGAATTCAGCAGGAACACGCTGTCGATGCCGTTGAATGCCGACAACAGCGTCTCGGGATCATCAAGGTCGGCCCGATACCCTTCCACGGGTGTCGGCAGCTTTTTCAGTTTGTCCGAGGAATGGCTCAAAACCCTCACTAGGACCCCTTGCTTCAGCAGACCAGCTACGACCATGCTTCCTACCATACCTGTTCCACCTATGACGAGCGTTTTCATTCTATACCTCCCATCGCTACTCATCGGAAGTCTTCGCAAATTTTATGGGGATGTTGATCGAGATAGATGCGAAGATGCTTGGGTGAGAGAGATACTTAAAGTGTGACACCCACAGTGCGGGATGTCAAGGAAAACGAGAAAGATAGTGGCCTTTAGTACTGCAAGCCGGCTACGGAGAATGAGTTCGGGGTTCACACCAAGTCCCCGCAATTTGACAGCATGGCAGCTACTCACAATTCTGATTGAAATATGGAATAACTTGTAGCATAATATCATCCATGCTGCTTCCTGAACTATGCACCAACAGGATCTTCGTCAAAGGTGCGTGATTGTACTGGAATTTGTTACCCCAGAGGCATAGAATTTAGCTGTCATTTTTCGATGCTATTTCCCATGCAACACATCCATCCAACGGATCGCTGCTGTGAACATCATCCCGTCGCAAACGCGGGACAAAGAATCGCTCCCGTGCGCGGTGAGAACCAGGAGTTACCGATACATCCCTACTGGGCTACGGCTTACCTGCCGCATTGGTCACAGGAGATGATATGAACGATCTTGATGTCCAAACGGAGTATTGGGACAGCGTAGCAGCATCCAAGACATTCACTCACCCCACTCCATTGTCGGTCTTCCGCGACTTGCTTCCGCCTGCTGCAAAGATACTGGACTACGGATGCGGCTATGGCCGCATATGTTCCGAGTTGACCGAAGCCGGCTATCACAACGTCATCGGGATTGATATCTCCGAGAAAATGATAAAGCGCGGAAAGCACCTGAATGCTAGTTTGGACCTTCGGGTATTTGACGGCAGATCGGCCGATTTTCCGGATGGTTTTTTTGATGCCTGTTTATTAATGGCAGTCCTCACCTGTATCCCCTCTGATGTCGGTCAAAACCGCACCATTGCCGAGGTGCACAGGTTGCTACGACCAAGCGGGATCATTTTTGTGAGCGACTACCCTCTACAGACCGATGTAAGAAACCAAAAAAGGTACCGTGAGTTCGAGAAGGAGTTGGGTACATTTGGCCTGTTTCGCACTGAGGGCGCTGTAGTTCGCCATTACGATATGGAACGAATACAGCAACTCCTATCAGGCTTTGACGTTCTGTGGCAAAATAGCATCAGAGTCTGCACAATGAATGGCAATGAATCAGATGTGTTCCAGATAGCGGCGCGGAGAAAAAAGGCGGCTAATAAGGCACTGAACCGGGATAATTCCGCTAACTGAGCCATCATATTCCGAATGAAACAAGGAATTCTGAATAAAAGAGTGTAGCAACGAGTGCTTCCTGAAAGTCGTAATGGTAGCGAACTATCTTGCATTACACAGTTCACAAAGTATCATTGGTGTCGTTAAAAAAAGGGAGGTTAAATGAGGAGAAGTTCTATTGTCTTGTCCATTGTGGCAGCGGCACTGGTAGTAACTATCAACACCGCAGCAGCATGCACTACGTTCAACCTCAGAGGCGACGATGTCAACATTTTTGGAAGGAACTACGATTGGTCGGTCAGAAATGGCGTTGTTCTCGTCAATAAACGCGGGGTCATAAAGACCGCCATGAAAGTCAAGGATGAAACGGGTATCCCGGCAACATGGAAATCTAAATATGGGAGCATAACCTTCAACCAGTACGGTCGCGAGTTACCAGCCGGAGGGATAAATGAGGCTGGTTTAGTAGTCGAAGAAATGATGCTCACACAGGGGCAATACCCACTGCCGGATTCTCGGCCCTATATCATTTCGGGACAATTCAAACAATATCTCCTTGATAATTTCTGCACCGTAAAAGAAATAATCAAAAGCGACTCGCTGATCAGGATATCGTCGATGGATAATGTTCCTGTTGTAGTTCATTTTCTGGTGAGCGACCAGTCCGGGGATTGCGCAGTGATTGAATTTATCGGTGGGAAAAGTGTAGTCTACACCGGGGACTCGATGCCTGTCAGGGCGCTTACCAATTCTCCCTACGACGAGTCACTTATGTATTGGAAGGCGAAGAAGATTCCATCCGTTCCATCACATAAACAAAGCTCGATAAAGCGGTTTATCCATGCAGCTGATGCAGCCAGTTCATTCGATTCAAAGGCGATTCAATCGCCGGTTGATTACGCCTTTGGCATTCTCAAACAAGTTGCCCAAGGAGATAAAACCAAGTGGAGTATTATATACGACATCAACAAGTTGCAGGTCTTCTATCATACTTCCAAGAATGCGGAGACTCGGATGATTGATCTGAAGCAATTTGATTTCTCCTGCAAGAGTCCGGTACAAGTAATTGATATCGATGCAGGCAGTGGAGACATAAGCAAGGCTTTCCAAGCCTACACCGTGGAGGCTAACCGTACGCTAATAGGAATTACTTTCGAAAAAACTAGTTTTTTGAAGATAATTCCCAGTCAGGTTCTTGATGCCATTGCCGCATACCCCGGCTCTTTAAAATGCGCGGAGTAGAAAGGAGATGCCGGTGGTACTAGCTGTATCAAATGAAGTTGCCATTCTTCTAAACACATAAAGTTGCAACCTACATCTGCATACTCATAAAATACTCCATCGGAGCCGTTGACAACTTCCCTGATCAGGGATATATTCTTGAAAAGCTGGCACTGGTGATTTTTGTGTTCCTAGTTCAATTTATTTTAATTATTGGCTTCTCATAGGCGATGATAGCAAATAAAGGAGGTATTATTATGAAGCGATTGTTTACAATAATTGGAATGATGCTACTGTCGCTTTTCGTCTTAGCAATTGATGTAAGCGCGATTGAGGCGATTGCAAAGCGAAAAGCGACGTTACGCAAAGATCCGTCAACAACACACGCACCAGTTGCGATTCTGCTGGAGGGCGAAGATGTAGAACTCGTTGAGCCGGCGCCCCGTAAAGGCTATCTTCATGTACGAACACCTAACGGCGACGAGGGGTGGGTCTATGCGCGCAACATGGAAATTGTCTCAACAAGCTCTGGCGTCGCTGTTGCTTCAACCGGCACCGCAACGACCCCATCTGCTTCGTCGCCCATTCATTCAGGTGTTGTCACCCAAATAGATCCGAACTGGGATAAGCCGGAGCCAAACTCTACGACCTACGATGGCCCTGATGGACATTGTGGTGCAACGGGTGATGGCGGCGACGCGATAACAAATAGGAGGAAGAATCGGACAGACATTTCTAGCCAATATCACGAAGTCACCTGGAAGGCGCTTCAAGCGATGCCATATCCAATAGCAGCAAAATCGTTGGAGAGCTGGACGCAGGATGAAATTGCGCAAATTCAGCCTTATCAAGGCGTCCCGGTATCCGTCGTAGGCTACATGACCGCAATCAAAGTTCAAGACCATGGCAGCGGCGAATCAACTAACTGTCACTTCACAAACTCAGAAGAAGTGGACTGGCACGTCCCGTTGGTAGAGCATCCTAGTTCCCCGGAGGCGACCTCAATTGTTGTAGAGACGACACCGAGGGTCCGTAAGACTCATCCAAAATGGACGCCGTCTAACCTCTCACCTTGGGTGAACTCGTCTGCTCCAGTTCGAATAAGCGGATGGACAATGATTGATCCCGAACATCGCGCCCACTTGGGGAAATATCGATCAACACTCTGGGAGGTACATCCCGTCACCAAGATCGAAGTGTTTAAGGACGGCCAGTGGGTAGACGTGGATATTTTTTAGATCATGAAAGCGATAGAGACCTCATAACGCATTCGAGCGGACAAGAGTGCGGCTGTCGCGCTTTGCGCTCCGGCCGCTTGCCGCCCAAGTCGGCGTTATAATTATCATCCAGGATTCTGCATAGATATTTAGTCAACACGGACGCATGCTCGTAGGTGAAGCAAACAAGTGATAGGAAATGGTAATACTCGATGTGCAGATGAAATCTATACTCATCATTTTGAATAAAAGACACTCATGAATGCCTTCTGGTTTTCACTTTACAACATAATCCTCGCCCTCTGGGTCGGCGGCATGGCGCTGTTCACGTTCATCGTCACGCCGACCATTTTCCGGTCCTTCGACAGGGACACGGCGGGCGGAATCGTGGGGAAGCTCTTCCCCGGTTACTTTGTCTACAATCTCGTTGCATCCGCCCTGGCGATGGTCCTGTTCTTCATGCTCGTCGGCGACCAAGCGGCTGCGGTCTATCGCCTCTCGCTCGTTCTGCTTACAACGGCGCTCCTTACCAACGCCTTTATTACGTTCAAGCTCCATCCCGAAGTAATCAGGATCAAACAAGAGATAACGTCCTTCGAGCGCGAATCCCCGGATTCGCCTGCGCGTAAAAAATTCTCGAAACTCCACGCCGTGAGCGCGCTGCTCAACCTGTTCGTCCTGGCCGAGGGCGTGGCCCTCCTGGTCGCATGCCCCTTGTTAAGGAAGTGACAATCCGTTGCGACAGCCGGTTAAATTTCGCTTGACTTTTTTTGTCGAATAATAGATATTACGAGTCTCCTGTTGGTTGGAACCGGGCGGATAGCTCAGCTGGGAGAGCACAGCCCTTACAAGGCTGGGGTCACAGGTTCGATCCCTGTTCCGCCTACCATATTTAATTTAGATGACGGATGTTTATGTGCGCATCCGTCAATGTGCGTCCAAGGGGGGCGGTAGTTCAGCTGGTTAGAACGCCGGCCTGTCACGTCGGAGGTCACGGGTTCGATCCCCGTCCGCCCCGCCATTTGTTATTACCAGTATCAACAGAAAAAAGCCGGGGCTCCATGCCTCGGCTTTTTTGTGTCTTCGCTTCTTTTTTCTTAACCTAAAAACTGCATTTGACACGGATCAAATCGGATAAGAGTCGGATAACAGCGGATTTTTCCTTGATAAGCAGTTCACCCGATGGCGAATGCATCGTTTTAGAATTTATCCGCTTTTATCATATGTTAATCCGCTTCTTCCGTGTCCAAATGATTTTTCTAGGCTTAAAGCTTCTTTAATTTCTTCGCGAGCAACGTGGTCTCGTTTAAGAGTTTTTCAACCTCATCCAGCCCTTGGTCCCAGAACTGTTTATCCGTTATGTCGATCCCGAGCCTGTTGAAAATGCTTTTCGGAGAATCAGACAAGCCTGCGGCAAGGAATTCCTTCACCTTGTTGATGAAGGCGGGATCGCGCTTCACGGAATTCTGGAGCGACTTCGAGATCAAGAGTCCGCTCGCGTAGGAATAGACGTAGAAGAAATACCGGATGTGGTTCCAGTAGACCCACCAGTTTTCAGACCCAGGGGACTGCTCCACGTATTTTCCCATATATGCCGCCATGTGTTTCTGGAACAGCTTCCCGATCTCGTCCTTGGAAAGATACCCTCGCTTCCTGAACTCACCGTGCAGTTCCTGTTCAAACCGGTAGCAGGCCGCCTGCCGGAAGATGGATGAAATATCGTCGTTCAATTTCTGCATCATGATGGCAAGCCGCAGTTCATCGTCCGCTTGCCCGAGAATTTCCTCGAGCACGAAGTCTTCCATGAACGTGCTCGCCACCTCGGCCGTTGACGTCGGGGTCCCGAAGTCGAGGGCATGCTGCTTCTCCCGGATCAGCTCATTGTTGATGCCGTGCCCCAACTCGTGCGCAATGGTCAGGACGTCGTGCAATTTTCCGGTATGGTTCAGCAGGATATAAGTGGGTTGGGTCATCAGATGGTAGATGCAGAACGCGCCGCTGTCCTTGCCTTTTTTCGGATAGGCATCAATCTGACCGTTTTTAAGGAACCCGGCGAAGATCTCGGCAAACCGGGCATCGAGCTTGACGAGTACGGCATGGACGAGGTTTACGGCCTTTGCATACGGATAGTGTTTGGCCACCTTGCCGAACTCCACGTTCCGCTCGTGATACGTGAGCTTCTTAACCTTGAAGAGTTTTGCTTTAAGCTCGTAATATCGGGCGGAAATGGAATATCGGGCGGACACGGAATCGAGGAGAGCATCCACGGTCTCACTCTCGATGTCGTCGGCAAGGTGTCTCAGGGCATCGGGCCTCGTAGCGCCGCGGAGATCGTCATCGATCTTTTTGTTCGCAAGCACGGAATTAAGCTCGGCCTCGGCCACATCCACGTTTTTTATCAGGATATCGTTGAATGCTTTAGCCGCGGAATCACGGACCCGTTTGTTCTGATTGTTCAGCAGGCCGATAATGTCCGAAAAAGTCTTTGCCTTTTTACTGCCGTCTTCCATTATAATGTCGCGCGATTCCCGAGAAAGGAAGCCGGACGTCATTTTTGTCCAGTTTGAATAGGACGTGGCGGATTTGAGGTTCAGTATCTTCTCCTCAGGCTCGCTCAGGTGAAAGCGCGACTCCGCGAAAATCCTCTCCAAGAAGTGCCGGTACTGCGCAAGGGCTTCGTGCTCAAGGAAACGCTTCTGGTCTTCGGGTTTGATCCTGGCGATCCGGAGGTAAAAGAACTGGCTGTCATTCTCGATCTTTTTGCTGAACTCCTCGATTTTATTGAACCGGGCTTTCAGTTTCGGGTCGTTCTGGTCTTGCTGGGTGCGCAGCCAGAAATAATATCCCTCATCGCCGTCCGTGCCGTATGAGCGCTTCCATGCTTCATACTGGTCCAGCGCCTGCCGCAGGACAACGGGATTTTCAAGATAATCGCTCCGGTCTTTCCATGCGTTGATGAATTCGTAGCTCTTCTGTTCAACGATCTTCCGCTTGCCCTCCATCAGCGGGCTGCTGTCGCTTTTAAAAAGCGAGGTAAGGTTCCAAATGGTCTGTTCTACTTTTAATGCAGGCTGTTTTGTACGCGGCATTCTTTCTCCTCTAAACGATGATGACATTCTTCACAAAAAGACAGGAATCTTTCTCGCAGAGGCGCGGAGATCGCGGAGAGATTCTTGAATTACTGGTTTTAAAAAACTGAAAAGATTTTGTCCTTCTCTGCGAGCCCTGCGTGCGCTGCGAGAGACGCCTTTAGGTTCGGGCTTGTTTAGATCAGGTAAGCACAGTATACCCTCTCTCTCGAAGACTGTCCAGAGGGCTTCCGTTACCGTGAAGTACAACAAAAAAGCAGGCGCCGATGTATCGGGACCTGCCTTTTTCTTTTGAGCTTGCACGGGACCTCTTCTCTCACGCGGCCTTGGACAATCCGATGATGGTTTGGAGCGTTGCCAGCGCCTTATCGTAATCAGGATGGCTCGACTGCTCGGGTACGATCTCCTTGTATCGCACGACGTTGTCCTTGTCGATAATGAAAATCGACCGCGCAAGAAGCCGCAACTCCTTGATAAGGACTCCGTAGGCGTTCCCGAACGACGCGTCGCGGTGGTCCGAAAGGGCGCGCGCTTTCTCAATATCCGCGGTCGCGCAGAACCGGGCAACGGCAAAGGGCAGGTCCATGCTGATGTTCAGCACCACGACGTCATGCGGCAGCAAACCCGCTTCATGGTTGAATCTTCGCAACTGCAGATCGCAAACCGGCGTGTCGAGTGACGGCGTCACGCTGATTACCTTTATTGTCCCTTTTGCAAAGTCGCTTAACCGCACTTCGGTGAGCTTGCCGTCCAGGACGGTAAACTCGGGGGCTTTATCGTTGACCCGAATATCCGTTCCCGCAAGGGTAAGCGGCTTGCCTTTCATGGTTATTACGCCCGTTTTATCCATAGCATATCTCCTTTCTTCTCATGTAAATAAGATAGATCACATCCTGTATTTTGTCAAGGAAGAGTAGGGGCAATCCATACGCCGAAGGTTGCAGTAACGGTTCGCGGGCGCATTTCCTTCGTATTTTGCAGGATTTTTTTGCTTTTTCCGCTTCTCTTGCTATGGTATACTCTCGCTCATGATAAAAGAAATCCTTCCGCTCGACCTTGTATTGAGCAAGCGTGCCGCCCTGACCCCTTGCAAGACCTTTATAAAATTCAACGGCAAAAAATTTTCTTATCAAGACATGGACCAGCAGGCGACCGTGTTTGCGGCATTTCTTGTCAACCACGGCATGAAACCGGGGGACAAGGTAGCGTTGCTCTGCCACAACAGCCCTCACTACATCGCAGCCTACTTCGGCATCATCCGGGGCGGAGGGATCGTACTGCCGCTCAACAACCTTCTGACCCACGAAGAAATCGAATTCATCCTGAACGATGCGAGCGTGCGGATTTGTCTGTACGATGCTGACTGCGCCGGTACCGTGCAAAAGTTCGACAAATCAGTTTCGCGTTCATTCTTTACCCTCTCTGAGAGCACACACTCCTCATTATCGGGCGATTCATTCGAGGCTCCGCAGCATACTGCTGACGAGGTCTCGACTATCCTGTATACCTCGGGAACTACGGGCCGGCCCAAGGGCGCGCTCCTGACGCACCGCAATATCCTCGTGAATGCCATGGCCGCAACAAAGGTTATTCATGTTACTCACAAGGACCGGCTTGTCGTGTTCCTCCCGCTGTTCCATTCGTTTACGTACACGGTCTGCGTGATTCTCCCGCTCATTACGGGCGCCATGATCTCACTGCTGCCCTCGGTACGGCCCTTTTCGCGGGTCGTGAAGAGCCTCATTGTCGACCGGATCACGCTTTTCGTCGCCATCCCCACGATCTATAAAATCCTGGCGGAGAAGAACATGCCTTTTTTCGTCAAGCTCCTGCTGAATCTCAGGCTCTGTATTTCCGGCGCTGCGCCGCTGCCGATCAAGGTGATCCATGAATTTGAAAGCGCCTTTAAGGTCCCGCTCCTTGAAGGATACGGTTTGACCGAAGCTTCGCCCGTAGTCTCGATCAATCCCGTGGAACGCGAAAAGAGAAAGCCCGGCACCGTGGGCCTGCCGCTTCCCGGGATCGAAGTCAAGGTGGTGGATGAAAGCGGCCTCCAGCTTCCTGCGGGCTCACCGGGCGAGCTTGTCGTGAAAGGTCCGAGCGTGATGCAAGGGTACCTGAACAAGCCCGAGGACACGGCTCAGACCATCAGGGACGGCTGGCTCTACACCGGCGACATTGCCTCACTCGACGAGACCGGCCATATCAGGATTATTGACCGGAAAAAAGACATGATCATTGTGGACGGCCTGAATGTCTATCCCTATGAAGTGGAAGAGGTGCTGCACCGGCATCCCGGGGTCAGCGATTGTTCCATGATCGGTGTTCCGCACGAGCACGAAGAGGGCAAGGAACTTGCGATCATGTATGTGGTGCTTAAAGAAGCCGCTGTCGTTACGCCCAAAGCGCTTCGAGAGTACCTCGCCGAACACGTTGCCCACTACAAGATCCCGCGCCGATTCATCTTTGCCACAGAGCTTCCGCGGACCGCGACCGGGAAGATCATGAAAAAGGCATTAAGAAACTGGTACCAGGAAAAAGAAACGAAACACTCCGCGTCATAGCCGGTCACGGAGGCAATCCCATGAACTCGTCATGCCGATTGATAGCTCCTTCACCCAGATCCTCGGTTGTGGGCGCGGGCTGCATCATCATTGCCGGCCTCGTTCTCTCGATCGCGTCCTTCTTGCCCATCGTAAACGCCGCGATCGTCATGGTCTCGATCGGCCTTCTTGCTTTCGCTCTGTTCAGCCGGGACATCCAGGCAATTCATCTATCGCTGTATGCGGCGTTTTTTATCATCGTCCCGTTTCTGTTTCCATTCCTTCGCCATTGGCCTTTCAATCTGCTCGTTCCGCTCTTCCTCTATAGTGCGGCATGCGCGGCAGTCCCTGCTCTGCGTACCTCCATCTTGTGGTTGCGGCCCGGCCGTGTTGATAGGAAAGCGGCGCTTCTGATAATTTTCATAGCCGCAGTCTCCGGCCTGGCGCTGTATGTCTGGCGCCTGGCTCTCGCGCCTGATTTGTCGCTCCATTTGCGGCATATTCCTGCCATGCCGCTCTGGATGTTTCCGCTCGCAGGGCTTGTATTTTCCGTCTTTAACGCGGCAGTGGAAGAGGCCATATACCGGGGTGTCATCATGCAATCCATGGACAGCGCCTTCGGCCCCGGCGTTGTATCGATTTTTGTCCAGGGCTGGCTCTTCGGCGCCATGCACTATCTTCAAGGTTTTCCAAACGGGGCTTGGGGGCTGATGATGGCAGCCGCTTACGGCCTTATGCTCGGCTGGTTGCGAAGATTGAGTCAGGGCATGTTTGCGCCATGGCTGGCGCATATCTGCGCGGATGTGGTGATCTTTGTGATCCTTGTGGATACTCTGGTCAGGGGGAGTTAATTGAATGTCAAATTTTGACTGACTGGTCCTTGAAGTTTTGCGCGCCCAGCACTCCTCGTATGGCAAGCGCTTTCAGCTTTCCGAGCGGGATGCGGTTCTTGATCAAGTACGGGTACACGCCCGCGCGCTCCGGGTTGCCGATGAACAGCGCCCCTACCACGACATCATTTTTGAACACCAGTTTCCGGTAGGGGCCGTCGCCATATTCGACGAAAATATCATATCCGCTTGGGGGCGGGTTGACCATGCCGATGGTCGTGATTGGTGTGGTCAGGACATCGAACGTATTCATCAGGGAGAGGAAGCCGATATACTTGATAGCGGCGCCGGACATGTTCTTGCCGGCCAGCGTGCCCATTTCCTCGGCATTGGCCCACGAGCCGCTCACGGAATAGCTGTTCGATACAAGGTCCCGGTACTCCACCACGTCTCCGGCAGCGTACACATCGGGCACACTCGTCTGGAGGGACTCCTGGATAACGATGCCCTTATGAATAGTGATCCCCGAATCCCTGAACGCCTCAATGTTCGGCGTGGTGCCGATTGCCGAAACGATAACATCCGCATCGATAATCCGTCCGGAGGCGAGCCTGACTGATTGTATTGACCCGGATGTCCGGATTATTTCGTAGTATTGCTGGTTCGTCACGAGGTTGATGTCCGCGCGCCTCAAGAGGTCGGAAACGATTGAAGAACCCAGTTTGTCGAGCTTCTCATGCAGGATTCGATCGAGAAGTTCGATGATCGTTATCGTAAGGCCGAGCCGTTTGAGCGCAATGGCCGCCTTGAGGCCCACAAACCCGCCGCCCAATACCACTGCGTTCTTTCTGCCTCGTGCAGCAGCGAGGATGTTATGCGCATCCTCCATGCTCCTGAGTGGAAAAACATCCGGGCCCGCTGCGCCCGGGACCGCGGGGGTCATTGGCCTGCGGCCCGTGGCGATCAACGCCTTGTCATAGGGTATGCGCTTCTTCGACGAAAGCATAACTTCTTTGGCGCGTACATCAATGCCGGTCGCCTGATCGTATATAATGCGAATGCCGTATTTGTCCAGCGGTTTGTCGCCGACTGCGATATCGATGCCCCGTTGTTCTATCACGGTCGATATCAGGGGTCGGTAATAGGGCTGATTTTTTTCCGCCGACAGCATGGTAATTTCAGCCCGGGCATCGCTGCGCCGTATTGCCTTGGCCGCCGAAATTCCCGCGATGCTCCCGCCGATGATCACGTAGCGCATCTCAACTGCCCCCTAGTTCTCCGGCGTTTTGCTGATATATGGAAAAAACGTTAAGACGCATCGTGTACGATTTTTCCTCGCTCGGTAAATTCAATGCCCCGGATCGTCTTCCCGGTGCTCTTCACTATCGAGATGACGCTTGAAGTCACTGGCAGGTCGTTCTCAAAAACACGGGGAGGCTTCATCCCGGTCAGGAAAACCGCCATCCCGAAATTATAGCGATCAAACTGTTCGAGGCATTCTTTCCCCTTCAGCGGTCCGCAGGAGAGGTGAAGAATTTCTCCGCCCTCGAAATAAACACGGACCATGTGATCAATACTTTGATCTACAACCGCGAAGAGAGCGCCCGTTTTCCCCTTCGCGCAAAATTCCTGCAGCACATCGGCAAACAACAGCGCCATGTAGATCTCCTCTCACCCCTGTGATAAAATATGCGTTTTCATGTTTGCGTTTTCTCTGCCTTACCTAAAAACCGTTGATGGCGTTCGGAACTGCGGCCAGTGTATCCAGAATCTTGCCTGTCACCTGGTCGAAATCAAAGGGCTTCTCTATATACTGGGATATGCCGAGGGCGTTCAGTTTTTCTCTCGCCTTGGGGGCCTGGTCGGCGGTCATGACAAAAAGGGGAACATGGGGGAAATTTTTATTTTTATACTCGATGACCCCATAACCGTCCAGGACCGGCATCTGCAGGTCGGTCAAGATGAGGTCCAGGGAAACACTGCCCAGGATGTTCACTCCTTCCTGGCCGTTCATTGCGGTCAGAATATTACAGTCTTTCAAGCGCGTACGAAGCGACACTGCCAACGCCTCGCGAATGTACTCATTATCTTCTATAATAAGAACGTTTTTCATTTTCATTCCCTCGTGAAAGAAGCGTGTTGATGATACCTATTGGAAATACAATGGTTTTTCTAAATGTCCGAATCTGCTCGTGCGTATTTCCAGCCCAGACACAAGGACTATCATATTTCTATGGTGATTTACAATCGCCCGGTCGGGGTATTTTAAGGGTATGTGTCAAAAAGACACACTTGGGGGGAAGCTTGTTTTAAAAGAGATATTTTCTAAACTGAAAGGGAAAGCATGGATGGTGATGGGGCGAGGCTGATTGTGATTCGGAATTGCATATTATTTTGTCTTCTTTAGCTTCCTGCTTCCCTCGTAGAGGTCATATTCAAGCAGCCTGCACTCAATCCCGCTGTTAAAAAATTGCAGGCTTCGTTTCGGCTTCAGGCTTACCTTCTTGGCGAGTGATGGATTGCCCGTAAATACATACCCGGTATATCCTCTGCACTTCTGTTTGAAATAATCACCGATGCCTTTGTACGTGTTTTCGAGACGCGCTATCTCGCCCATCCGCTCGCCGTAGGGTGGGTTTATTACGATAACGCCGCCATCGGCAGGCAACAACGTGTCCGCGTAATCACACACGCCGAATTCGATAAGGTGTTCCACGCCTGCCGTGGCTGCGTTCTTCTTTGCCGCCTCAACAGCCTTGGGATCAGAGTCCGTGGCGATGATTCTACCCGATAGGCTTTTCCTGCCTTCCTTTTTCGCCCGCTCGCGCAGTTCGTTCCAGGTCGCTTCGGCAAAGCCATGAATGTGCATGAAGGCAAAATTGCTCCGTAACAGCCCGGGCGCCCGGCCCAACCCGATGAGCGCGGCCTCAATAGCGAGCGTGCCGCTGCCGCACATGGGATTGATGAAGTTCGTGCCGCCGTTCCAGCCCGTGGCGAGCACGACGGCCGCGGCGAGCGTCTCCTGCATAGGGGCCGTGAGCGGTATCTTCCTGTATCCCCGGTGTGAAAGCGGTTCCCCCGAGGTGTCCAGATACACATTGCAGCGGTCGTCCTTCCAGTAGAGATGCACGACGGATCGGTCTCGTGCCGAACCGGCATCGGGCCGCCTGCCGCGTTTTTCCTTGATCCGGTCGACGATTGCGTCCTTACATTTCAAGTTTGCAAAACGGGAGTCCTTTATGCTGGGAGTATCAACGCTCGAAGTCACGCAGAGATAGCCGTCATCAGGGATGAAATCTTCCCAGGCCATGTTGGACAGCTCTTGGTAGAGTTCATCGGCATTGACCGCCCTGAACTCTTTGAGCAGGAACAGCACTCGATGGCCCGTTCGGATGAACAGGTTCAACCGCTGCGCATCATCGAGCGTGCCTTCGGTCTCGACGCCGGCGATCTGCTCGGACAGGATTGGAAACTGCAATGCGCCAAGCTCTTGTTTTAGAAGGGGTGGAATGCCCTTGGGGCAGGTGATGAGAATTTTAGATTTGCTCATGAAAGATTGAGATGACCACGGATATGGAGGAATAGGAAAATTTCTGCGCCTCTCGTGAAAAAACTCGTCAATTCGACGAAGCCATCAGCCGTTCTTTGTCCTTGAAAAGCACGTCGCATTTGTTGAGGTAGAGCTTCCGCACAACGCCCCTGCCGAAGGTGTTGTGGAGCACGAGGTCGCCGACCCGGTACTTCCCGGTCATAGCATACTCGCGTTCCTGCCCTGTTGCCTCCGCGACGCAGATTTCCCAGAGCGCTTCCGTGGTTTTTACCACGTCTTCTTTCTTTTTCGTTTGCCTGGGCTTTTTGGCGTCCGCGGGGTCCCTGAATTTGTGCGTGCTGTTGCACGTCTTGCATTTTACCTTAGCGATCGCTTCTTCGGCCATAGCCACGATAACATGATCAAGGACCAATTTGCACTTTGTGCAGTACGAAGCGATGTTTTCACCCGCTGTAAATTTTTCCAGCATGATATTCTCCCTGGTTGGTTCCGGATTCCGGGGAAGCAGTCGTCCCGTGCCGACGCCCGTTGAAACGAGACAGGCTGTTTCGGGACTTGACGGATCCATTCTTCTCGCTAAAAACAGCGTGGATATTGTACACCTTTTAAAAATGAAAAGCTCTATTGAATTTGCAATGCAGCGTGCGTACTCGCCTCTTTCTCCCTTAAGTATTACCCGGTTTTGGTACGTTTTTGCTCTTGAATTCACCCTGTTGTTCTGATATTATGACTCGGTTCAGGAGGCTCATTGCAGAGGGCGGACCTTACAATCAGAGCAATCGCGGGTCTCATTGATCTGCTGATCATCATCGGCCTGGCAAGGCTGCCGGATGTGTTCGGCTATGCGTCCGCCACAGGGTACATCCTTATTCGCGACGGCCTGCTCGATCGCAGAAGCATCGGGAAGAGGCTCATCGGCCTCCGTGTTGTGTCGTCGGAAGATCCCGGGCCCGTGGCGAGCTGGCGTGAGTCGATTATCAGGAATGTTCCGCTGGTCGTGGCGTATTTCCTTTTTCTGATTCCTTACGCGGGATGGGTCCTTGGGCCCCTGGCGCTCGGCGCGGAATATCTGACCGCCCTTGGTGATGAGCGGGGAATGCGGATCGGCGACTTGCTGGCAAGGACGCGTGTCGTTCTCGACGCTCCGTTCTCCGCGGTCTTGAAAAGCAGGGCTGACCATCAGCCCGACGAAGCTCGGACAACTACGATCGGGCCGCTCGACTCGCAACAGTAATGGAGGCATGGAGCGTTGCAACGGGTCATGAACCGGAATGCAAACCCTCGGACCGGGTGGTTTGCCGGAGCTTGGCCTCTTCCTGTTTTATAGGACTGTTCTTACTTTGAAAGGAGTTTTTGCATACAATGTTTATCAACACTATCATGGGCTGGTTTTCAAACGACATGGCGATCGACCTCGGCACGGCCAATACCCTGGTCTACGTGAAAGGGAAGGGGATCGTCTGTAATGAACCGTCGGTCGTCGCGATATCATCGAAGACCGGTAAGGTCCTTGCCGTGGGCGTGGAGGCCAAGCGAATGCTCGGCCGCACTCCCGGCGACATCAAAACGATTCGTCCGATCAAGGACGGCGTCATCTCCGACTTCGATATTACCGGCGAGATGCTGCGGTACTTCATCCGCAAGGTGCACAACCGCAAGTCGTTCATGCGGCCCCGCATTGTTATCGGCGTGCCCTCGGGCATCACCCAGGTGGAGCAGCGCGCGGTCAAGGACGCCGCCATCACGTCGGGCGGACGCGATGTCTACCTCATCGAAGAACCGGTGGCGGCGGCCATCGGCACCGGGCTGCCTATCTCCGAGCCTTCGGGCAACATGATCGTCGATATCGGCGGCGGCACCACGGACATCGCCGTCATTTCCATGGACGGCGTGGTCTACAGCAAAGCCATCCGCGTGGGCGGGGACAAGATGGACGAGGCGATCATCAACTACATCAAGCGTAAATACAATCTGCTCATCGGCGAAATGATGGCCGAGCAGATCAAGCTCGAGATCGGATCGGCGTACAAGACGGACAGCGCGCGCCAGACCATGGAGATCAAGGGCCGGGACCTGGTCTCGGGCATACCCAAGACGCTGATCCTCGACGACGACGAGGTGCGCGAGGCCCTGGCGGACCCGGTAAGCCAGATCCTGAACGGCATCAAGATCGCGCTCGAAAACACGCCCCCCGAGCTCTCGGCGGACATTGTGGATAAGGGCATCGTGCTGGCGGGCGGCGGCGCTCTCTTGAAAGGCATGGACGTCTTCCTCAGGGAAGAGACGTCGCTCCCCATCATTATCGCGGAGAATCCCCTTACCTGCGTTGCGCTCGGCGCCGGCAAGATCCTCGATGACGAAGACATTTTGAAAAAGGTCATTATGTAGACCCTGGTGAGAGAAAGGTCCTCTCACGGGGCTTTCTCCTACGGAGTTAACGGAAAGCGGCTGTACGATGCCCGGTCTTATTGCGAAGCACAAAAAAGGTTTTTTCATTCTTTTCCTCTTTATCCTCCTGTTTTGGCTGGTTACCGTTCAGGTGAAGAACGGACGGTTTTCGTTTATGGAAAAACCGGTCCTCGCCGTAGCGGGCTTTTTTGAGCGCATCGTTACCGGGACCGTTAACTCGGTGGCGTCCATCGGCAACCGCTATGTATTTCTGATGCGAACGGTCCGGGAAAACGAGCGACTCAAAGAAGAGGTCGATCGGCTGCGCCTCGAAAACGCCGTTATGAACGAGCTCCTCACCGAAAATGAACGGCTGAGGGATACGCTGAATTTTAGAAGGCTCAATCCGTTGTCGTCGGTCGTGGCCCAGGTGATCGGCAAAGAGATGTCTCCGACCTCCAGCACCATAACGATCAACAAGGGCTCGAGCAACGGCATCGAAAAAGACATGGCAGTGATCACTCCGTCCGGAGTGGTCGGAAGGGTCCAGACGGTTCTCCCGGCCTTGTCAAAAGTTCTCCTCCTGACCGATCCGGGCAGTACGCTTGCAGTCAGGGTACAACGGAACCGGGAGGAGGGGCTGCTCGAAGGGAAGCTGGTCAATTGCGCGCTCAAGTATGTCTCCTACTATGCCGATATGCAGCAGGGAGACCTGCTCGTTACCTCGGGTCTCGACGGGATCTACCCAAAGGGGCTTCCTGTAGCGACCATCGTCCGAGTGACAAAGCGCGAGGCCAGTGCGTTCCAAACCGTGGTGGCGGAGCCCGTCGTCAGGTTTGCGCGCCTGGAAGAGGTCCTGGTGTATAAGAAATGAAATTTGGTTTCTATGTCATTTTTTTTCTGTTGATCATCCCCTTTCAGGCCAGCCTATTGAACCCGCTGTCAATCGCCGGCATTAAGCCCGACCTCGCCCTGACCCTGCTCTATTTCATCGGCCTGCTCACCGGCCCTCTCGAGGCGGCTTTGGTGGGCATGAGTATGGGATTGCTGCTTGATATCGGCTCCGCAAGCCTCATAGGACTCACCGGGTTTACCCGGGGTCTCGTAGGTCTTTCCGCTAGTTTGCTCGGCAGGAAGGTGCTCGACATTACCAGCCCTTCGAACGGCATTTTTCTGGCTGTCTTCAGCCTGGCGGAAGGAATCTGCATTACGCTCTTCCTGCAGCTGTTTTACGGCGACCTCCCCATTTTCAGCCTGGTGGTCGGCCGCTTCCTCCCGCAGGCGCTCTACACGGGCCTCCTCTGCGTTGTGCTGCTGCGGTTCATCGCCGGCAAGAATGTCCTGTCCGCCTTGAAGAGACCTGCCATGCAAGAGGAGCTATAGATGTTTCAGCAAGACAGCTCGGCCGCAACTCAGAGAAGGCTTCCGCTGCTTGCGGCCTTTATTATTTTTTTTACCGTGGTTCTCCTTGGCCGGCTCTGGTATCTTCAGGCGGTCAAGGGACAATATTATCAGGACCAGGCAGAGAGCAACCGCATACGGCCGGTAAAGATCAGGCCGCCGCGGGGCATTATCTACGACCGAAACGGCAGGCCGCTCGTCGAAAATGTGCTTACGTTTGATATCTCGCTGGTTCCGGAAGACGCCCCCGACCTCGATGCGACGATCAAGAAGCTGTCGTCCATCGTCAAGATAGACCAGAACTCGATTCATGGCGCACTTGAGGATGCCTCTTCCATCAGAACAAAATATGAACCCGTAAAAATTAAGGAAGAAGCTCCCTGGGACGAGGTGACCGTGGTCGAATCCCACCAGGATGATCTGCCCGGAGCGATCATTGAGCCGGAACACCGCAGGCATTATCCCTACGGGGGACTTGCTTCGCACCAGCTCGGCTACATCGGCAAAGTGTCTCAAGCTCAGCGAAAACAGCAGGCTGATATCGGCCTGCTGACCGGTCAAGGCGGTCTTGAAAAGATTTATGACAAGTTTTTGCGAGGCAGCGCGGGCAGGCGCATGATCCAGGTGAACGCCGCGGGCAGGAAGGTAAAAGACCTCGGCATCGACGAACCCAAGCCCGGCCAGGACATTTACCTCACGATTGATCTCGAGGTGCAACAGGCGGCGGAAGAGGCGCTCGGCAGCCGTGCCGGCTCCGTCGTGGCAATGGACCCGAACACGGGCGAGATCCTTGCAATGGTGAGCCACCCGAACTACGATCCGAACCTTTTTCCGCGGGGGATCATGCCCAAGGATTGGGTCAAACTCACGAACGACCCCTCACACCCTCTGTATAACCGCGCGATCCAGAGCGTATATCCGCCCGGCTCCACGTTTAAAATCCTGGTGGCATTGGCCGGCCTCGATTCAGGTATCATCAAGCCGGACGAGAAGGTTACGTGCAAGGGTTTCATTAAGAGCGGCAGGCAGACGTTCCGGTGCTGGAAAAGCCATGGACACGGCCCTATTTCGTTTCACGATGCGCTCGTCGAGTCCTGTGACGTGTATTTCTATACCATGGCTGAACGCATCGGATTCGACCGCATCGCGGAGTATGCCAGGAAGCTCGGCCTCGGGAGCCTGACCGGCATCCAGCTGCCGGATGAAAAACCGGGACTGATTCCCACGGAGGCGTGGAAGCAGAAAAGAACCGGGGAACACTGGTATCCCGGCGATACCTACATCAATGCCATCGGCCAGGGATATGTGCTTGTCAGCCCTATCCAGGCGGCGCGAATGATCAGCGCGGTCGCGAACGGCGGCTCTCTTTACCAACCCGTGCTGCTCAAGCAAACACGGGATAGAGAGACCGGCGAGGTAAAAAATTTTGCCGCGTCACAACAGAAGCAAGCGATACCTTTAAACGAAGAAGTGCTTGAACAAGTGAGGCAGGCACTGGTAGGCGTGGTCAATGAGCCGGGAGGAACGGCCCATGGAGCGCAGACACCGCTCGCGACCGTTGCAGGCAAGACCGGCACTGCCCAGGTCATCGCGCAAAAGGTCGCCGGAAGAACGCTTTCGGAAAGTACACGGGATCACGCCTGGTTTGTTGCCTATGCCCCGGTCGAGAAACCGAAAATCGCAGTGGCCGTGCTCGTGGAGCACGGCGGACACGGCGGCGCAGCAGCAGCGCCGGTGGCCAAGCGGGTCATTGAGGAGTATTTGAAAAATGTTGAGCAGACGATCGTTCACTAATCTGCCCTGGGGCATGGTCGGCCTCGTGTTCCTTATCGCGCTTATCGGGCTCGCTGCGGTATACAGCGCGACGTACACGTCGCGGGGGCCTTCGTCCCTGTATTACAAACAGCTTATCTGGATTTCCATCGGCATGATCGTGATGTTCGTGACGATCATTCCGGATTACCACACGGTGGCCCGCTATGCTTACGTACTGTACGCAATCTCAATCGTCCTCCTGGTGCTCGTGATGGCGGTCGGGAAAACCGGCATGGGCGCGCAGCGGTGGCTCGCCATCGGCTCCTTCGCGTTTCAGCCCTCGGAACTCGCCAAACTTTCGGTCACCCTCGCGCTCGCGCGATACTTTGCCGAGGACCCGAGGCAGGGCGGGTACGGCCTCAGGGACCTGGCCGTACCCGGGATCATGGTCCTGGTCCCGCTCCTGCTCGTGCTGAAGCAGCCTGACCTCGGCACGGCGCTTATGCTGCTCCTCACTGCATCTCTCATGATCATGCTTGCGGGCATTCAGCTTCGGTCCGTCTTCATCGTGCTGATCACCGGAGCGACGATTTTGTCGCTGGTTCTCTTCGTATCGCCGGTGCAGCGCAAAATATGGGGGTCGCTCAAACCATATCAGCAGAACAGGATCAAGGCCTTCATAGACCCGAGTTCGGACAAACTCGGCAGCGGTTACCATGCGAACCAGTCCAAGATCGCTGTGGGTTCGGGCCAAATCATCGGCAAGGGTTTCCGCAAGGGCACACAGAGCCAGATGGCTTTTCTGCCGGAGCGCCACACGGATTTCATCTTCGCGGTTATCGCTGAGGAGACCGGTTTTATGGGCGCGGGTATTTTGCTGCTCCTGTACCTGGTCCTGCTTATGATGGGAGTGGACACGGCCAGAAATGCAAAAGACCGTCTCGGCGTTTTCATGGCAGGCGGCATCGTGTCCATGATATCGCTCTATGTATTTATCAACGTGGGCATGGCCGTGGGCCTTGTGCCGGTCGTGGGTGTTCCGCTCCCTCTCGTAAGCTACGGCGGAACGTCCATCGTCACCACGTTCCTTGCCTTGGGCGTCCTTTTAAATATCCAAACCAGGCGGTTTATGTTGTTCTACTAACTGGGAGGGGATAGGGTCATGGGTCCAGGGTCCGGGAAAACGCCTGAGTATTGATTTTCAGACTTATCGTTTTTTCCTTGACCCTTGCCCCCGGCCCCTTGACCCTTTCTAAAGGAGTTCCATGCTCGAAGACTTTTTGCCGCTCGTGACCAAGCCCGCGCGGTACATCAACACCGAGATCAATAGCGTGCATAAGGACCTCTCGAAGGTCAATACCAAGGTCTGCCTTTTTTTCCCTGATACCTACGAAGTCGGCATGTCTCACCTCGGGCTGCGGATCCTGTATCACATTCTGAACAGTAGGAACGACACGGCATGTGAACGGGTGTTCTCTCCGTGGGCGGATTATGAGGAGAAGCTTCGCGCATCCGGAAAACCTCTTACGAGCCTCGAGTCCAACCTGCCGCTTGCGCAGTTCGATATCATCGGGATCACGCTCCAGTACGAGTTGTCCTATTCCAATATCCTTGCGGGTCTGGACCTCGCCCACATACCGCTCCGTTCAGAGGACCGCGACGACCGTCACCCTCTCATCATCGCGGGCGGGCCCTGCGCTGTGAACCCGGGGCCGCTCGCTGATTTCATCGATGTGTTTTTTATCGGCGAGGCAGAGGAAGCGATCCACGAAATCGTGGAACTGAAACAGAAACACCGGGACCGGAGCACGTTGCTTGAGGCGCTTGCCAAGCTCGGAGGCGTTTTTATTCCCGCGCTCGGCGCCAAAAGCGTTCGCAGAAGATTTATCAAAAACCTGGAATCGGCAACGTATCCGGACAAGCCTCTTCTGCCGCTCATGAAACCGATACATGATCGCGTGACCGTAGAGATTGCCCGCGGCTGCATTCGCGGCTGCCGCTTTTGTCAGGCGGGTATTATTTACCGGCCGTACCGCGAGAGAAGTCCCGAAACCGTCAAGGCCCTGCTGCATGAATCGCTTCTCTGCACGGGATATGATGAACTTTCACTCGCGTCGCTCAGCTCCGGCGACTACTCCGACATCCAGCCGCTCATGCAGGAACTGGTCGAGCGCTATAAGGAACAGCGCATTTCGATCTCGCTTCCGTCGCTTCGTGTAGGCACGCTTACGCCGAAAATGATCGACGCCGTTGCCGGAACGCGTAAGAGCGGCTTTACGCTCGCGCCCGAGGCAGGCACGGAGCGCTTGCGCAGGGTCATCAACAAACCCGTCAGCGATCTCGACCTTTTGGATGCCGCGGAGACCATATTCAAGAACGGTTGGAGCGTTCTTAAACTTTATTTCATGATAGGGCTTCCGACCGAAACCGATCAGGACCTGGACGGCATCATCAGGCTTGCAAACGATATTTTCTCTGTGGGCAAACGCGTATCGAAGCGTCATATTCAGCTGAATATCACCGTATCCACGTTCGTGCCCAAATCTCATACGCCTTTTCAATGGATGGGACAGACAACGCTTGAAGAGATCCGCGCAAAGCAGACCTATCTTACGAAAGGGTTGAGGAAACGCGGCATCACGCTCAAACCCCACGATCCTGAAACAAGCCTGCTTGAAGGCGCATTCGCTCGCGGCGATAATGCGCTCGGCAGGGTCATTGAGGAGGCAATGCGTCTCGGCTGCCGTTTCGACGGCTGGTCCGAGTGTTTTGATTTTAGAAAATGGGCCGAAGCTTTTCAGAAATGCGGGCTCGATATCTCGGCCTATGCCTCCCGCACCTTTGAACTCGATGAAGAACTTACCTGGGAGCATGTGCATAGCGGAGTGACCAAAGAATTTTTGAAGCTCGAATACGCACGCGCCATGGCTGCGGAGATCACGCAAAACTGCCGGGTAGAATGCGAACGCTGCGGTATCGGGTGCGCGGACGGCGGCTCGCCTTCTCTTGGCATCCCTGTTGCCCCGGCATCGCGACCAGGGCTTGCGAATGCGCTTAAGGCCCCTGAACCCCGTGGCCAGCAGGCGGGCGGACCGGAGCTCTTTACGCGCATCAGGATGAAATTCAGCAAAACCGGTCGCCTTCGGTTTTTATCTCACCTCGACCTGATGACGCTTTTTCAACGCGCTGCTGCGCGCGCTCACGTGCCGATCGCATTCTCTCACGGCTTTAATCCCCACCCGAAGATCGCCTTCGGCCCTGCCCTATCCGTGGGAATGGAAAGCGATTCGGAATATCTCGACCTGGAGACCGACCCGTTCGTGGATCTGCTCCAGGTTACGAAGTCTCTGAACGCTACGTTGCCTGTTGGGATGCGCATTCTGGAATCGCGCGTTATCCCGTCGAAAGCGCCATCACTCTCCGGTTGTATCGGCAGATATGTGTATGAGGCGTCTGTTCCTGATGCTCTTGCCGGCAATCTTGAAGAACAGGTAAGATCGTTCTTGTCCCGATCATCCGTGATCGTTACCAAGGAAAGAAAACAGAAGGACATCCGACCGGGAATCGAGTCGATTGTTTCGGCAGATCCACTTGTTTCCTCGAAATTGCTCATCACGCTCGTTGATTGGGAACAGCTTAAACCGCGTGTGCAGGATGTGATTGAGCAGTTGTTCGGCATCGGGAAGGAGCAGTCGGTTCTTTTCAGAGTACGACGCGTAGGATTGTTTTATAAAGAAAACGGGCAGTGGATGAATCCGATGGAGGTAAAGTAAGAAGCGATATCTGCGCTAAGGCCAAAAGCCTCGCACAAGGCTATCGTAATATGCGGCAAAGAAGCCCCGTATATTTTACTTGCCCTACCCCGTCCCTTTCTGCATCTTTACAGGGTCCTCCTTTATAACCCACCGGATTAACGTCCTGTTTTTACTGCTTGAATTCGATTGCATCCTCATATACAATAGGCAATAGAAGATAATTTATATCAGCTTTGAGGAGACAGCATGGCATCTGAGATCATCGTCAATGCAGGCCGGGAAGAGACGCGCGTAGCGCTCACGGACAACGGCCTGGTAACTGAAATTTTTGTTGACCGAAAAAAGGACCGCGGCATCGCCGGTAATGTGTATAAGGGCCGCGTGATGAAGGTCCTTCCCGGCATGCAGGCGTCATTCGTGGACATCGGGCTGGAAAAATCCGCCTTCCTCTATGTGGGCGACGTGTACGACAGCACTTCGGAATATACCCCGATGATGGACGATGAAGGCCTGGAACTCGAGGTCGAACCCAAACGAAAACGTTCTCATGCGAATCAGATCGAGGATCTCTTGCAAGAAGGGCAGGAGATTCTTGTTCAGGTTTCCAAGGAGCCGATCAGCACCAAAGGCGCGCGGGTGACCACTTATATCAGCATCCCCGGCCGGTATCTGGTCATGATGCCCGGCGTCAACCACATCGGCGTTTCGCGCCGCATTGAGAACGGCGAGGAACGAAAACGGCTCCGCGAGATCGTGAGCAGGCTGCGGAAGCCGAACACGGGCTATATCATCCGCACGGCGAGCCAGGGCAGGAGCGAAGAAGAGTTCACGGCGGACATCGAGTTTCTCGCCAGGTTGTGGGAAAACATCCAAAGGAAAAAGGAACGGACCTCGGCCCCGGCCCTTATGCACAACGAGCTCGACCTGGTCTTCCGCATCATTCGTGACGTCTTTACCCGCGACATCGACAAAATGGTCATTGATGCTCCCGAGGAACACCAGCGGGTAAAGGAATTCATCGATTCTTACATTCCCCAGCTCAGCCGCCGGGTGAAACTCTATGACGGTGACGATCCCATTTTCGACCACTACGGGGTGGAGATAGAAATCTCCCGGGCCCTCGGCAGAAAGGTCTGGCTCAAGTCCGGAGGGTACATCATCATCGACCAGACCGAGGCGCTCACCACCATCGACGTGAACACCGGCAGGTACGTAGGCAAGCGGACGCTCGAAGACACTATCCTGAAGACCAACCTCGAGGCGCTGCGCGAGATCGCATACCAGCTCCGGCTCAGGAACATCGGCGGTATCATCATTCTCGATTTCATCGACATGGAGCGTGAGGACAACCGCCGCAAGGTATACTCAGCGCTTCAGGAGGCTCTCGTAAACGACAAGGCAAAGACCACGATTTCGCACATCTCGCCGATCGGGCTCATCGAGATGACGCGCAAGAGAATTCGCGAGAGCCTGGGCCGCACGTTATGCGAGCCCTGCCCCTATTGCGACGGCCGCGGGTACATAAAGTCCGCACGCACTATCTGTTATGAGGTCTTCCGGGAGATCCGGCGGGCCTTCACGGGCGCTGACGAGAAGAAGGCCCTCGTGACCGTGAATACATTAGTCGCTGACATGATGTATGATGACGAACGGCATGGCGTAGAGGAATTGGAAAAAGAGTTTCAGAAAAAGATCGTGATCAAGGCGGACCCGAACCTGCACCAGGAGCAGTACGAGGTGGTAATGGTCTGATCCTGGGCGAAGGAACAGGGGAATGGCTCTTTGCGATGACAGAAGCGCGGCATATCGTTTGAACCGTTATGTATATACGCCGCAGCACACATGCGCTTGCATATTCATGCGCGGTTGAGGCGGGATTTCTTCGCGCCCCTCGTAATATGACGTGACCGCTGATGTTGCTGCCCCCTTTTCAAGAAGTGCTATTACCATCTGCTCAACCTCTTCAAAGCGAAACGGCTTTTCGATACAAGGGACCAGATCCAGTTTACGCACCAGCATCAATAAATCCGGAGTCCAGCTTCCGGTCATGATGCACACCGGCACGGACGGATGGTGCTGTTTCGCATGCATGATGACTCCATACCCGTCTATCCTCGGCATCTCCAGATCCGTCACCACGAGGCTTATCGGAACTGAATCCAGCGTGTTAATGGCCTGTGCTCCATCTTCCGCGGTCAGCACGGTATAGTTTTTCAACCTATCCGAGAGATAGGAAAAAAGTGAGTCGCGTATCATTTGGTTGTCGTCTACGATAAGAATATTCTTCATGATGCTCCTTTCCGCACTTTTCTGTTCACTACCTTTTGAAATTGCGGGCACATCACTTTGCACTTATTTTATTGCAATATGAATACCATGTTCTTGTGGGTTGGAAAACATGAAAAATTGAGGAATTGCGGTATGGTGAATCAAGAGGACAACGCGGAACTGACTATTTTGGCCGGTCTAGTTTGGTCAGTGGTCCTTTTTGTCACTGCAGGGTCTTGATCTTTCGCTTCAGCGTGGACAGCGATATTCCCAGTGCTTTCGCCGTTCTTGTATAATTACCCCCCAGCTGGCCGAGTGAGTATCGAATATGCCTTTTTTCCATTTCCTCAAGGAGCAAAAGCTCGTCACCACCGGGTAACGCCGGATCCACCGACTGTGAGCGCGGAGAAGGCGCCGCATGATCAAGCAACAGCGACGGCCTCAGATCAACGCCGCGTTGGAGCATCATTGCCCGCTCGAGGATGTTCTTAAGTTCGCGTACATTGCCTGGCCAATCGTATGACATGAGACGCTCAAGCTCCTCGTGCGGCAGGGCGATTCCTTTGTTCCCACTCAACGTGCCGAGCAAATAGCCGCACAACGTGGGGATATCGCTGCGGCGCTCCCGAAGGGGCGGCAGATGAATTTGTAAAACGCTCAGCCGGTAGTAAAGGTCCTTTCGGAAGCTCTTGCCGATGACACTGCCCAAATCAATGCCGGTCGCCGCAATCACGCGGACATTAACGCCACGCGCGGATGCTCCGCCGATTTTCCTTACCAGTTTGTCATCGATCACGCTCAGGAGCTTCGCCTGCACGTGGGGAGGCATTTCTCCGATTTCGTCGAGAAACAGGGTGCCGTTGTCTGCCATCTCGAAGAGTCCTTTTCGCGCCATGGACGCGCCGGTGAAGGCGCCCTTCTCAAATCCGAACAGCTCCGACTCGATCAGGCTCTCCGGGAGGGCTGCGCAGTTTATACTGATGAACGGCGCCGAACTCCTGGCGCTCCGGTAATGGATCGTTTTCGCTGCCAGCGTTTTGCCCGTGCCGGTCTCGCCGGTAAGAAGGACCGGCGAAGATGAACCGGCCGCAAGCTCCACCAGCTGCATGCTGCCCGCAAGGCCCTCGCCTCCGATGAAGACCGCCTCCTCGCTCTCCCGTGTTCGTTGGTAATCCTGGAGCTGTTCAAACCGCTCCAGTTCGAGTGTCCTGAGCGCCCGTACGAGGGACAGGCGAAGCGCCTCGGGCTCAAAAGGCTTCGCGAGGTAGTCATACGCGCCGTGTCTTATGGCAATCAATGCATTTTCAAAACTGGGAAAGGCGGTGGCAAAAATTATCTTGGCCTGTTCGTTGTATTTCAGAATCTCGGGACAGAGAGTATGGCCTTCCGCATCCGGGAGCTGCTGATCGAGCAGCACGACATCAATGGGTTGTTGGGCGCAGGTTGCGAGGCCGTCTTTAGCCGTATGCGTAACGAGCACGTCAACCGGCTCGCGACCCAGAAAATCCTTCACGGCCTCGCAGTAAATTCTATCGTCGTCGATGATCAGAAGCGTTTTTTTTACGCGCGTCTCGTTCACTGATTCCCTCTTGGAACGAACCGGTCCTTAACGGCCCTGTCACTCTTGCGGTCCACGATTTCGATAATGGTGTTCATGGCTCTCAAGATTAAAGCATCTTTACAGTTTTGTCAAACTCTTTAAGGGGAGAAAACAACCAGGCCCCTGCCGGCATGCCGGCAGGGGCCTTTTAAATTTTCAATTTTGAATCTGACTTAAAACACGCCTTTGACCTTTCCCGTCTCCACATCAACATCCACGCGGCGATAGGCCGGGTCGGACGAGGTGCCGGGCATGAGCGTGATGGCGCCTGCGACAGGGACCACGAAACCCGCGCCTTTGAAGGTCAGAATGTCTCTGATCCTGAGCCGCCAGCCCTTGGGAACGCCCTTGATGGTCGGGTTGTCCGTGAGCGAGAGATGGGTCTTGACCATGCAGGTGCCCATTGTGGAGGTTTCAGGATCGGCCTCCATCTTCTTGGCCTTGGCTTCCGCTTCGGGCGTATAGTCAACGCCGTCCGCGCCGTACACCTCTTTCGCGATCAGCTCAATGCGCTGACGGAGCGGGGTGCTGAGCTCATACAGGAACTTGAAATCGTTCTTCTCGTTGCAGGCGTCGATGACCGCGTCGGCGAATTCCAGCGCTCCATCGCCGCCCTTCTCCCAGTGCTTGGACAGGGCCACGCGGGCGCCCGCTGACTCGGCGAGCCTGCGCACGGTCTTGATCTCATTGTCCGTGTCGGTATAGAAGGCATTGATGCAGACCACGGGGTTGATGCCCGCCTTCTTCACGGTCTTGATGTGGTGGATGAGATTATCGCAGCCCTTCTCGACCCAGCCCACGTTCTCGCCCTTGTACTCAGCGGGCATGGGCTTGCCCGGAACCGGGATGGGCGCGCCGCCGTGGCACTTGAGCGCGCGGATCGTGGCGACGATCACGGCCGCGTGGGGCTTCAAGCCGGACATGCGGCACTTCAGGTTCCAGAATTTCTCAAAGCCGATGTCGGCCGCAAAGCCGGACTCGGTCACGTGGTAGTCGCCGAATTTCAGGCCGACGCGGTCGGCGATGATCGACGACTGGCCGATGGCGATGTTGGCAAAAGGACCGGCATGCACGAACACGGGCTGGCCCTCGATCGTCTGCAGCAGGTTCGGGTTCAATGCCTCGACCATCCAGGCGGTCATGGCGCCGTCGACCCCGAGGTCGGCCGTGGTGACGGGCGTGCCGTCCTTGCTGTAGGCCACGACGATCCTGCCCATGCGCTCGCGCATGTCCTTCAAGTCCTTGGCAACGGCGAGGATCGCCATCACTTCAGACGACACGGCAATGGCGAAACCGGACTTCATCATGAAGCCGTTCGATTTGCCGCCCATGCCGATCATGATCTCGCGCAGCGACTGGGCGCAGAAGTCGATGATCCACTTCATCTCTACGTTATGCGGATCGATGTTCAGGCGTTTCAGTTTTCTTTTGGAGAGCTGCTCGTCGTTATAGTTGAATTCGTGCTGCATCCGCGAGGTGACCGCCACCATCGCGAGGTTGTGCGCGTTCATGATGGCGTTGATGTCGCCCGTGAGGCCGAGCGAGAAGGGCGTGAGCGGGATGACCTGCGACAGGCCGCCGCCCGCAGCCGAGCCCTTGATGTTCATGGTCGGGCCGCCCGAAGGCTGCCGGATCGCGGCGGTCACGTTCTTGCCGCGTTTGCCCAGGCCCTGGGTGAGGCCGATGGTCGATGTTGATTTCCCTTCGCCGAGCGGCGTGGGGGTGATGGCCGTAACGTCGATGTATTTGCCGTCCTGCTTTCCTTCAAGGCGCTTGAGGACCTTTTTGAAGTCCACCTTGGCAATGTAGTGGCCGTGCAGCAGGAGCTCGTCGTGCTTGAGGCCCAACTTCTCCGCGATCTCGGTGATGGGCTTCATCCGCTTCTCAGAATCTTCCGCAATTTCCCAATCCGCATGCTTTGTTGGATCAAGTGCCATTCTGTACATCCCCCTTTTCGTAAAATGTATTAAAATTCAGCCGCGAAAACACCGGAAACGGAGGAAGCCTTTTTCGCAACCCGTGTCCGTGGCTAAGTTTTTTTAGAATTACCCTTTTTCGATCCGGACCGCGGAAACCTTGTACGAAGGGATCTTGCATACGGGGTCCAGGCCCGCATTGCTCGTCAGCACGTTTGCCGCGGCCTCTTTAAAATGGAAGGGCATAAAGACAACCCCCTTCCCCGGTCTCTTGCTGATTTTCGCGTTTACGGTAATGGAACCGCGGCGAGAGATCACCTTCAGCGGCATGCCGTCCTTTACGGAAAGCGCGCCCGCGTCCGCGGGATTGATCTCGATGTACGACTCGTGCGCCACCTTGTCTATGGGCTTGACCCTCCGCGTCATGGTGCCGGTATGATACTGGAACAGCATTCTTCCCGTAGTAAGCAGGAACGGAAATTCTTTGTCCGGCTGTTCCACGGAAGGCTTGTACGGCACCGTGGTAAACCTGCCTTTGCCTCGCGGGAACCCGCCCTCGAACAAATGCGCAGTCCCTGGATGCTCGCGCGTAGGACAGGGCCACTGGAGGCCGTTCTCGTCGAGCCTGGCGTAGGTCATGCCCGCCATCGCCGGCCATGCCTTGGTGATCTCGTTGAACACGTCCTCGGTATGGTAGTACGGCATGGGATACCCCAGCCGCTTCGAAAGTTCCATGATGATGTGTGAGTCCTTCTTGACCAGACCCGGGGGCTCCACCGCCCATCGCACCCGCTGCACGCGTCGCTCCGTATTGGTGAAGGTGCCTGACTTCTCCGCGAACGACGTGGCAGGCAGCACCACGTGGGCAAGCGCGGCGGTCTCGGTCATGAATATGTCCTGGACCACCAGAAAATCGAGCGCCTTGAGCGCCTTGACCGTATGGGCCATATCGGGATCGCTCATGACCGGATTCTCGCCCATGACATACATGGCCTTAAGCGCTCCCTTTTCCGCGGCCGCGAGCATGTCCGGGGCCATCATCCCGTCCTTATCGGATAGCTTCGCCTGCCACAGGTCTTCGAACTTCTTCTTGTTTTCCGGAAGGGTCACCTTCTGGTAGCCGGGGTAATTGTTCGGAATGCATCCCATGTCCGTCGCGCCCTGCACATTGTTCTGGCCGCGCAGGGGATTGACGCCCCCGCCGTCTTTGCCGAGATTGCCGGTCATGAGGGCGAGATTGGCCACGGAAAACACATTGTCCGTGCCGTGCGAATGCTGGGTAATGCCCATGGTATAGTAGATGCCGGCCTTGTCGGCCTGGGCGTACATCCGCGCGGCTTTGATGATCGTTTCTTTCGGCACGCAGGTTATTTGTTCGGCCTCCTCGAGCGTGACTTGCGTGAGATTCTTTTTGAATGCGTCGTCAAAGCCCTCGGTCCGTGAAGCGATAAAGTCTTTATCGATCAGGTCTTCTTCCAGGATCACGCGCATCATGGCGTTCAACAGCATGACGTCCGTGCCGGGCCGGTGCTGCATCCAGATGTCCGCGAACCGCACCAACGGCACCTTGCGCGGATCGGCGATAATGAGCTTCGCGCCTTTCTTCTTCGCCTTGATCATCCGCAGGGCGATGATGGGGTGGTTCTCCTTGGTGTTCGAGCCGATGACGAACATCACGTCGGTGTTCTCGATCTCCGCGATGGAGTTCGTCATTGCCCCGGAACCGAATACGGTGGCCAGACCGGCCACAGTCGCGCTGTGTCAGTACCTCGCGCAGTGATCGACATTGTTCGTCCCGATCCCCGCGCGCATGAATTTTTGGAACAGATAATTCTCTTCATTGGTGCACCGGGCCGAGGAAAGGCCGCCGATTGCATCGGCACCATTTTTTGCCTTGATTGCGGAGAGACGGCTCGCCACGAGCTCGAAGGCCTCGTCCCACGAAGCCTCGACGAACACGCCGTCTTTTTTGATCAGCGGCGTCTTGAGACGGTCCGCGTGCTTGATGAAGTTGTACCCGAACCTTCCCTTGACGCAGAGCCACCCCTCGTTGACCGTGTCCGGCCCGGAGGTCACGCGCACGACTTCATTCTTGTTCACGTGGAGCGTGAGATTGCACCCGCACCCGCAGTAGGAGCAGACGGTTTTGACGTCTTTCACGTCCTTCTGCCGTCCTCTGCCGAGTGACTCTTTGCCGACAAGCGCGCCCGTCGGGCAGATGCTGACACATTGGCCGCAGAACTCGCAGTCAAGGTCTTTTCCGAAAGGCGGAGAGACTTTGGCAACGAAGCCCCGGCTTGAAAGGTCTATGGCGCCCACCCCCTGCACCTCCGTGCATACGCGTACGCACTTCCCGCAGAGGACGCATTTTTCCATGTCCCGCTCGATAAAGGGGTTCAGGTCCTTTTTGGCATACTGCCGCCGTTCTCCGTAAAACCGGTTTGCGCGAAGATCATAGAAATAGGCCAGCTCCTGGAGCGTACAGTCCCCCGCCTTTTCGCATACCATGCAGTCGTTCGGATGGTCGGAAAGAAGAAGTTCGACAATGGTGCGGCGCTGGCGCTCGATCTCCGGGGTCGAGGTCTCGATTTCCATGCCGTCCGTAGCCGGCGTGGTGCACGCGGTCACCGGCTTCGGCATGCTTTTTACCTGGACAAGGCAGAGCCTGCACCCACCGTAGGGCTCGAGCCTCGGATCATCGCAAAGTGTCGGGATGTGGATGCCGCTTTTTCGCGCGGCATCAAGAATGGTGGCGCCCGGCTTTGCTTTTATTTGTTTTCCGTTTATGGTTAGTGTAATCATTCGTATTTACCCACCGCGCATGTGTCGTCAGACATAATGAATGAAGCGCTACGCTTTTACTGCTTCCTGTCGCGATCCCTTTTTAATTGCCTTGAACTTGCACGTATCAAAACAGGTCCCGCACTGAATGCATTTTTCCTGGATAATCTTGTGCGGTTTTTTCTTTTCACCGAGAATGGCGTTGGTCGGGCATACCCTCGCGCACGCAGTACAACCTGTACAGGCCTTTTCGAGTATCTCAAAAGAGATCAGGGCCTTGCATACCCCGGCGGGACAGCGTTTGTCGCGGATATGCGCCTCATATTCGTCACGGTAATACCGTATGGTGCTCAAGACAGGGTTCGGCGCGGTCTGGCCGAGGCCGCAGAGAGACGAGGACCTGATGTCGTTACTCAGGGACTCGAGCAGTTCGATATCTCCCTGTCTGCCTTTCCCTTCGGTGATCCTCGTAAGGATCTCGAGGAGCCGCTTGGTGCCGATCCTGCACGGAACGCATTTGCCGCAAGATTCCGACTTGGTGAAGTTAAGGAAATACTGCGCCATATTCACCATGCAGTTGTCGCTGTCGAGAACGATCATGCCGCCGGAACCGACTATGGAGCCGACTTTCGCGAGCGATTCGTAATCTACTTTGATGTCGAGCTGATCAACGGGGATGCACCCGCCGGAAGGCCCTCCGGTCTGGACCGCCTTGAGCTCCTTATTGTCGACGATGCCTCCACCGATTTCGTAGATGATCTCCCGCAGGGTAATTCCCATGGGGACCTCGATCAGGCCCGTATTCTTGACCTTCCCGGTCAGGGCGAACACTTTTGTCCCTTTCGATTTCTCGGTGCCGTACGACGCAAACCACTGCGCGCCCTTTTTGATAATGGGGGCGATGTTTGCAAAGGTCTCTACGTTATTGATGATCGTCGGTTTGTTCCACAGCCCCTTCTGTGCGGGAAACGGCGGCTTTGCGCGCGGCATGCCGCGCAGTCCTTCTATGGATGCGATGAGGGCCGTCTCTTCGCCGCAAACAAAAGCGCCGGCGCCGAGCTTGATGATGATGTCAAAATTGAATTCCGTGCCGAAGATCTTTTTGCCGAGATACCCGGCTTCGCGCGCCTGCTTGATCGCCAGCTTTAACCGCTCGACAGCCAGAGGATATTCCGCCCGAATATAAACGTACCCTTTCGAAGCGCCGATTGCATAGGCGCCGATGATCATGCCTTCAATTACGGCATGAGGGTTGCCTTCGATCACGGCCCGGTCCATGAATGCCCCGGGATCTCCTTCATCGGCGTTACAGATGATATATTTCTCGGTGCCCGGGGACTTGCGGCCGAATTCCCACTTGAGCCCGGTCGGGAAACCTGCCCCGCCTCTTCCCCGCAACCCCGAGGCCTTGATCTCCTCGATGACCGCTTCGGGGGTCTGTGAGGAAAGCACCTTCTTCGCCGCTGTGTAGCCGCCGTTTGCTTTATACGCTTCAATGTCCTCGGGGTCGAACCTGCCGCAATCCTCAAGGACCACCTTGATCTGTTTTCCATAAAAGTTCTTATACGCGTCGTCTACGAGCCATTCCGGGATTGCAACGCCGCCGAGCAGATGTTCCGTGACGATCCGCTCCACCATGTCCGGCTTTACGT
>Ga0209068_10000145_pt1 | contig 43641 bp, 32 predicted proteins | sample ColStrG_CSR_2012_FD_187200 | JGI IMG/M metagenome (GOLD analysis project Ga0209068, IMG submission 187200) | Freshwater sediment microbial communities in response to fracking from Pennsylvania, USA - Cold Stream Run_MetaG_CSR_2012 (SPAdes)... | ecosystem: Environmental > Aquatic > Freshwater >...
ATTCATCAAACTTAATGCAAGATTTTAAAAGTTTTGACGCTGACCTAAATAATTTAAAGTTAGAAACAAAGAGAGGGAATAACGCTGTTAAATAAAATTCATGGTGTGTAAACGAAGCATACTCTTGCAGATGAGAGGCAAACTCCCGTACCACAAGCGGTTTTTCATCCGGGGTTCGGTATTGAGGCGTTAATTTTCTATAGAGACGAAGAAAAGGATTGCCTTCAAGAGGTTCCGCAAATATGGCTATCCCGGACGGCTTTAGCACCCGGTGAATTTCCGGTATGGTTTTATCAAGATCTAAATGATGGAGAATGGCAAAACCGAGTACAATGTCGTAGGTATTGTCCTGATAATCGATACTTTCGGCTGACTTAACCTCAATAAGACAATCCTTCCCGAGATTTTTCCGAGCGAGAAAATCTTTTGTTGATTTCACCGCTTCGGAGGAAATATCGAACGCGTGTACGCTGCCGCCTGCGTATGCAAGTTCGGCGGTAACCCAGCCGTTTCCGCAACCGCATTCCAGAATTTTTTTGCCTTTGATGTCCCCCAGCAGTTCCATCATTTTCAGGAAAATATGAAACGTCGGATTCAGTGAATAGTGGGATGGACCGTGACTGTGTTGAGAAAAAATTTTGTCGTGAAACACTTTCTCGGCTTTTTCTCTTTCCGTCATCTGCATACCTTCATTTGCTTCCATTATCAAGTCCCCCGTTGTTTTTTAATACAGATTGGATGTTTTTCATTATTGAGAATAGCGATAACGTGATTCCGAGCGTAAACCACCAGTAAATTTCATACAGATCCATTCCAAACAACCCCAAGGCGAGACGAATGACTACAAATGAACTTGTTGCTAAAGCAATGGCTTCTATAAATTTGAGGTCGTTTATTATTGCATTATTGCGCTGGTCATCTATTCCTGTAGCTCTCCAAAGAATATTATGCGCTGAAGATCTGATATTACGCAACGTCGATAATAATTTATATATATAAATACAGAAAACCACAAACCCCTGAATACCTAAATTTGTGGCGACTTCAAGATATAGATTATGAGTATCCGGACTTCTGCCGAATGTGTCCATTCTTACTTTTGGGAAGGCAGAGACTCCCACACCGAATGGATGTTCTTGAAAAATTTGGACGGCATCTTTCAATATTTCCACTCTTGCTTCAGTTGAATGTCCTTCTTTATCTTTTTGGGTGAAAATAGAGTCAAACCTGCCTATATATTCAGGAGGGATCAAAGGCAAAACTAGTAAAATCAATACTACAAGTCGGGTTAGAAACTTTACTTTTTTTCTAGAAGCGACAAAAATAAACAAAAGAAACGCTACTGCGCCAACATAGGCAGTTCTGGATCCGGAATACAATACTATTGTTGTCGAAAATATACCGATTATAAATAATATTACCTTTGCTTTTTTGTTGGCCAGTGGCCAAAGATAATAAACAAACGGCAACGTACCCATTGCCATGCCCGAAAAAGAATTAGGATGTAAATAGAGTGGTGTTGGACCATGCAACCGCATTATTCCCTGGTTCTCCCATACAAGGCTACCTGTAATTAGTCCGGTAAAACCTTCTTGCCCCATTTTTAAGCATGCCAATAAAAAAGCGCCAAGAAAAAATTTCAGGTGCGTCGGGCTTCTTACAAATGCAATAATAAAAAAAGACATAAATGCAAATTTAACAACTCTATCAAAAAATATGTCCCAGGACGTGTCAAAGTCATATGAAAAAGGCACTTGTATTGTAATGACTATAAAAAACATGATAAGATACGGAAAAAGCGGGGCATCAGTGCGGATTTTAGGCGTAGAAAAGAACGCTGAAACAGTCAACAACGCAGCGTAAATGAACTCAAACCGTATGTCGCCAAGCACCGGGATCCGATATCCGATCTGCAAATACCAGATGACTACATAACCGCAAAATAGCAGCAGCAACGGTTTGCTAATTTCCGGATACTCCACCGTTTCTTCCGCAACTTTGGTCGGCCCAGAAGATACCCCAGGAACATTATAATTTTCAACAGTCATATTTTGCATATGGAAAACCGGTACTTCCCGGATGGTTCGGGAAGAATTTTATCTGCCACATTTATTTTGATATCGACGTGTTTACCAAAAATAGTATGGAAATATTCCATCAGTTCAAGATTGACGGATGTTGTAAACTCTCTCCCAGGCACCACACGAAGCATGATTGAGTCAATCGCTTCTTGCACAATCTGCATCTGATCAATCCCGGGGATCTTCGTCAACGTATTCTCTATCAGGGATACTCCTGCCACTTTAGACCCGTCTTGCTTCATAAGGAAATCAGCTACCCTCCCCGTGACATGCTCCATCAAAGGCAATCCTCTGCTGCAACTACATGTTCTCACTGACGGCACACCGACATCTTCGACCGCATATCTGATAAACGGCATGGCATGGTTCATCAAGTCGGTAACTACGATTTGGCCCGGTTCGCCTGGAGCGGCATGCGTACCATCCTCCTTGATAAACTCAATAAACAAATGCTCGATATTCAGATGCATGCCATCATGCTTCTCACACTCAGAGGCAATGAGGCTCACCTCTTCACAGCCGTACCGGTCAGTTACTTTGACGCCGAAAACTTCCTCGATCACCTTTCGTTCATGTGGCATAAGCATCATGGAAGTCGACAATATGCCTGCGGGCCTAATTTTTCTGATCCCGAGTTTGCGAACACAATCAGCCAAAATGTAAAGTGAGTGAGCATGCCCAAAGAGCAGAGTAGGCAGTACCTTGCTCCATTCGTCTGCAAACGACAAGACAGCATTATCGGTAATGTTCATCGTATCGAGATAAATGAAGGGGCTTAGCAGACAATTTTGGAGCCTGCTCTTCCAGTCATTCGGCAAGACCGGATTCCCCCAAACAGCGCCAATTGGTTCGCCCACCTCCCAGCCTGACCATCTGTCACTCCGCCGGGCGCACGCGTTCCTTAATTCACTGCATTCTTCAGTAATGTAGATATCAAGCGCTTTGCCGGTCGAGCCGCCGGTCTTGAAATGCATCAAACCGGTTTTATCGAAGCCATTGCTTATCATCTGCGGAGTATTTCGCCGGATATCCGCCTTTGAAAGAAGCGGGATTAGCTGCATATCTTCAGGCGACCGCACCATGTCGGGCGTAATGCCGGCAAGCTCAAATCTCATGCGATAAAACGCATTGTGTTCCCATACACCCCGGAGAAGATCCTTAAGTTTTCGCCATTGCCTTTCCCGAAGCACTGCTTTCGGCAGGAATTGCGTCTTTTCCAGCTCCTTCCAATATCGGCGGAGAGGACTGCTGTTCTTGAGAGAAAGCAACGGCTCACAGACATTGCGACGTAACGGTGCCCACATCTTACTATTGAGCATTTTTACGCCTCATCGCAAAACAGCATTTCGATTCTTGCGCAACATTGCTTCTATTATGATAATATGGTAAGGTCATTTCGGCTTATTGCTTATCAGGAGATACATGTTTTTCAAAAAGCCCCGGTAGGCATTCCACGCCGTAAGATCACACTTGATGGCGTCGAGATAGAATCGATTCGAGCGATGAAGATCGAGAGCCCTGTAATAATATCCCCGACTGCAATAGGTATATGCCGCAGCTTTTCGGGTTACTGACTCCGGCAATAAACCGGGGTTCTCCTTGACAAATTTTTTCATAATTCTATCGGAACACCTCTGTCGCTCTTCAAGATTCTTTGACATCTGCCCGCTGTGACCGATGCGATAGTATAAAAGAGGTTCATCCACATATGCAAACAAGTAACTGGCAGATATGCGCAGCCAGAGGTCCCAGTCAATCCCCATCTTCAGTGACTCGTCAAACAAATCCGTCCTCTCCAGGCATTCCTTACGGACTACAGAAGCGGAAAAAGGAATGAAATTGTCAAAAAACAGGTATGGGATAACTTTTCCAGAGCGCGGTTGAAGGTATTTCCCCTTCGTTGTAAAATCCAGCGAACGCCCATCATCTCCGATATACTGGGCCCGGCAGTACACGACCCCGACTGCCGGATCGGAAAAGAGAGGGATTTGTTGCTCCAGTTTCGAGCTGGCCCATACGTCATCCGCATCAAGGAACGCTACAAACTCCCCAGATGCACTGCGTATTCCGATATTTTTGGCATTCGCCTGCCCCGCATTTCTCTGCTTGATATACCGGACACGTGGGTCGGAGAGATATTTTTTTACTATTTCATCAGTATCATCGGTTGACCCGTCATTCACAATGATAATTTCGATGTCGCGGTACGTCTGGCCAAGCACGGAATCCAGGCAGCCGGCAAGATATTTGCCGTAGTTATAGCATGTTATAACGACACTAACCATTTTATTTTTCTCCATGATGGCAGTTGAGAGGAATAATTTATCACACATCTTTATCCCCGAGCGATAAAGCCCAGTTAACGTCTCCGTGCGCATGCCCATCCGGCCAATATACATGAAACGTTGTTTTATCTTTCCGTTGAATGAACCCTAACTTCCATAAGCTTTTACAATAAGGATGCTTGTCGCTCAGCACCAGCCGGACTGAACTAAGGTCTCTGTGCTGAGTTGTCTGCTTCAAAAAAAGGGCAAGCATACACAAGAGGTCCTTCTGTTCCTTGACAATCAGATCATAAATGTAAAATGTCCGGTTCGATTGAGAAGCGGTAAAGATCAGATAGCCTGCGATTTCGTCCTGCTTCAACAACTTCGCGATATTGAATTTCTCGTGGGGATGCCTTATGTATCTCCACGTAAGAGAATCGAGTCCACGGCCGCTAAGGATCATATTCACTTTCGGGATCGCACTCCATAAAGCCTCAAAGGAAGCGTCCGGCTGGGTGACGATCTGCAGTGAATATTGGTTTCTAATGTGCAATCGTGTGACTATAGAAATCAATTGCCTGATCAGTTTGTTCGCAAGAGTTGTCAGAAAACTGTTTTTTAATACCTGAGTCATCCTATCAGCGAGGGTTAAGGGAAGCACGTAAGGTACAAGCCTCCCCCCGATTTCCCATCCCGCGGAATTCAGGCTTTTTTGCGCAGCTTCATTCGGGATCACGAATGCAGCCTGATCAGGCATATGCTGCGCGAGATAGTGCTTGATATATTCAAGTATTTGTCGGCCGAGTCCCTTGCCTCGCAAATCCTCATCTAATGATATATCACCGAGCACGCCGAGATAAATCTGCCTATTGTTCACCCAGTAAGGCCTGAAAATCAAGGAGGCCATGCCGACAGCCTTTCCTGTCATCGATCTTATCCAAAACACGAGTGGTTTCGGTGCATCAACGGATTTAGCATAACGCCAGTCCAGATAGTTGCGCGTCTGGGCAACAGTCCTGTTTGCATTCCGTAATTGTAATATTTCGTCCTCAACTCCGCAATAGGGCGTAGCTGAAAAAGTATATGTATCCATTTATAACGATGCCTGCGCTGAATTCGCTGATTCGGCGCAGATCAGCGACAGATATAGATTCTCATGACTTTTGCACATGGCTTGCAATGAAAACTTTTTTTCGACCAGTTCGCGTGATTTCACACCCATGCGCCTTCTCATTTTCGGGTCAGCATGCATCGCAAGAAGCGCATTTACAAATGCCCCGACGTCATTAGGCTTAACAACCAACCCGTTTTCCTGATCAATGACAGCTTCGGCGTTTCCTCCGACATCGGTAACAATGAGGGGCAGACCCACAGCCATTTTCTCCAGCACGGAATTGGAGAACCCCTCATTCCTTCCGGGGATGAGGCACCCGACATCCATTGCCCATAAGTATTTAACGACTTCCTTAACAGCGCCCGGGAACAGGATACTGGACCCTATCTCATCATGCGCATATCGCTTGCGGAATTGTTCAAGCAACGGGCCGCCGCCGATAGCCAGCACCTTTAGCGAAGGGATCTTTTTCAGTGCCTCTGAAACACCTTCAAAAAAAATGTTGTGATTTTTCTCTGTTCGAAAATTGGCTACCATTCCAATAACGAAATCTTCTGCACGAAAACCCAGCCGCTCCTTTTCTACGGTCCTTTGCGAGTCCGTGGGCGGAGTGAACTCTGTTGCGTCGACTCCATTGTATATTTTCACTATGCGGGAGCGCGATATTCCTTCTTTCGAGACAATCATTTCACCAACCGCATCAGCAACAACGATGACTTTGTTGAATAGATTTTTGAGGGCTTTATTCAGAGCGACATGCCATATTTTGCGATATTGTCCCATGTCCCGCTTGCTGGAGACTATATATTTTACCCCGGAACACTTGGCCGCTATTGCGCCAAACGTGTCCGACTTTTGATGATACGTCTGGACTATATCAATATCATTAGCCTTGATAAATCGGGATAGCTCGAATGCCCGCTTTATTGCATTCGGAGTATATTCTCTGCCAACCGGCAAATGCATGACAGGTATGCCTGCGCTGCGCATCTTGTCCACCAAGACGTTGGGACCCAGATCAAAGGCAATAACACTACAGTTGAACAAACTCCTTGGTAAATTTAGAACAAGGTGGGACAAATGTTTCTCGGTGCCGCCCACTCCGTCCAATATATCGATGATGTATAGTATATTAATTCGTTTCGAAGCCAATACGTTCCTCGTTTTCAATTAACCTCACCGTTATTCTTAGTAACAAGTCCCAACAACGCAAACCAAAGATACCGAGCGCCTGTTTGAAAGCAGCGGAAAGATTCGGCGCAAAGCTGTCTATAGACGAGTGACGACTCCGTATATTTACCCATTGTTGAAAGTTTGTAAGCTAAAATGGCAAGAAGATCATTCCGTCTTTTCTTTCCTGCCTCTAATTTAGACTGGCTGGAACGCACGGCAGGCCAAGTAAGCACATCCTCTATCATTTTCACCTGAGACTCGACGAACGAGAGCGTTGCAGTAGTATTGCCCGGATGAAAACGCCTGAAAGCCAGAATTTCTTTACAAACATAGGCGTTACCCATAAGAAGGAGACGCAGCCATAGGTGCCTGTCTTCAGCGCCACGGAGACTCTCCATAAAAGAACCCGATTGAAGCAATTTCTCACGACACACCACTATGGTGGAAGAATTGACGAAGTTCTCATCAAGCATCATATCAAAATTTGCGGTGTGTTCCCATGCCTTATAGCCCGAGAGAACCGATGTGCGGGGTTCATCCCCTCTTTCCCCATTAAACCAATCAGCGCATACAAAGGAGACATCGGGATTTCGGGAAAGGACCCCGATCTGGATTTCGAGTTTGTTTGGAAGCCACCAATCGTCCGCATCCAGAAAGGCAATAAACCGACCAGTCGATCTTGCAATGCCCAAGTTCCGTGCCGCAGACGGGCCTGCATTAGGCGTATGCCAATATTGTATATTAGTCTCGAATGAGGCTGCCACTTCACGTGTGTTATCCGTGGAGCCGTCATCAATAACAATAATTTCCAAATCCTTGAACGTCTGGGCAAGCACGGAACGAATCGCGGACGGCAGGAATACCGCGGCGTTATAGGCCGGTATGATTACACTGACTTCTGGCATTTTGAATAATTTGTCGTACGCATCTTTCTTGAGAATCAACCGGCTTGTGGAATCAGGATCTCCAAACTTGTACAAGCTTGGCTACCTGTACGGGCAGGTTGTGCTCCTGCATGACAAGCGCCCTTCCTGTCGCGCCGATGGATTTTCGCAGGTCTTTTTGCAAGAGCAACTGTTGCAGTCTGTCCGCGATGCATTCCGCATCACCTGCTTCGCACAAATAACCGGTTTGATTGTCCCGTACCATTTCCGGCACCCCATAAACACGCGTTGCCACTGCCGGCACCTCCGATGCCAGGGCTTCAACAACGGCAAGGCCCACGGTCTCGACCGCGCTCGACATGGCGAATACTTCAGCCGTCAGCAAAATCTCGCGCACCTCTTCATTGCTTCTTGCTCCCATAAGCTGCACCCTGGAACTTAGCTGGAGCGTCTTGATCTGTTCTTCCAGTTCCTTCCGCAGCTCACCGTCGCCTATGATGCGGCAGGTAAACGGTACATCTCTATCAGCAAGAATCTTACAGGCGGCAATCAACACATGGAATGCCTTGTGATAATGGAGGCGGCCTACGCTCACAATGAGCCCTTGCTCCCGGGCATCATGGCTCACCGGGTCAAAAAATTCAGGAGATATCCCGCAACGAATAACCTCGATCCGGTCTTCAGGAATTTTGTACTGGTCCAGAATGTAGTTGCGATTGAAATTACATACCGTAATGGTCTTTTTTGCTCTCAACATGATAATACCAAGATCAGGAGGAGGACACTTATACAGATCATACCACCCATGTATGGTGAAGGTGTAAGGAATTCCCATCATTTTGGATACCAGCATGGTGAGCCGGCAGGAACCATAGGCAAAATGGGTATGAATAAGATGGGAATCAAACCTGCCTATATGGTATGCATAAAACGCAGCTACCTTGAATGCCCAGAGCATTGCATTTTCTCTGTGCTGCAAGGCGAACAGAAGCGTCGAGAGATAGTGAAAACGATAGAGCAACAAAGCCCGTATATGAAACAGAAGCATGCGAAGCAAAGATACATCCTGTGCAGGCGAAAGGTATTTGACTCTGCTCATCAGAGAACGGGCTGTAGCATGGGGACACTCACCGGGAGGCTGCATCAGGGAAAAGACGCGCACGTCCATGCCCTGTCGAATAGCCTCTGCAATCTCATTCAGGATGAAGGTCTCGGACGTATTGGGAAAACTGGTCAAGAGGTATACAATTCTCATAGGAAACCACTAAAATGGCGGGATTGCGTCAGGCTTGAACCTGGTTCTTGTCCTTTTCCAGCCAGAGGATCTTTCTTGCGGGGATACCCAACACGACGGTATTCTCCGCAACATCATTGACAACGACGGAATGCGCGCCGATTATCGAACCCTGCCCTATTTTTACGCCCCGCTGGATATGGGCAAATTCCCCGATCCAGACATTGTCGCCAATGATGACTTCCTTGATCTGCTCCTTCGGCTCTTTCTCACCCCGAAGCCTCATCCCGGGGTCGAGCGGATGGCCGCTATGATCGTATATGCGGACATACGGGGCAAGAAGGCACTTTTTGCCGATCCTGACACCCTGCCTGGCCCTGATGGAGCAATCCCTGCCGATTACGGTCCCATCCCCGATCGAGATCTCGCAATCTGGGTAATAGGTGTTATCTGAGATGAGGTCCACCGGTCCGACGATGGTGACGTCCTTTCCAAACCGGATCTTTCCATATCCCTGGATGACAGGTCTTTTAATAAATTCCGCGACCTGGAAGTTCTCGCCTATCTCGGTGCATTTAACCCGGAACAAATGCGTGCAGTACCATTTCATGAACTTGTACCTGTTCCACACAATCTTCTCATCAATCCAGCCGATGAACCTGGAAGTAAGGGAAAGCCTTTTGTCAGAGCCTGTCTGCATTTAATATCCCCCCGATAAAAACGACGAATATGCACGTGTGTGGAAAAACATCTACCGGTTTTCAGCCGGCTGAAGTCTGGAGAGCAGTGCAACCTTAATTTGATTGCGTTCCTTCTTGTTGATTCCCATCAGGACGAAGAGGATTGCATAAACCGCAATTATGCACCCAACCTTGATAAAGAGCACATACCAACTTACTACGGTAAACAGGCTGCACAAACTAAAAATGACGGCAACGAATACCACGCTGAATAGAGCGGGCTGGAGTATGGATTTCTTCAGCCAGTGCGCAATGCTCAAATTGAGCGTTCTAAACACAAACAGCGCGAACACACTATTTCCGAGCAGCATGGGGATGAATGTCCCCCATGCAACACCTGCAATGCCGATCTTTTGTACCAGGAAAAGGCTCAGACCAAGATTCAGGACTGCTTCCGCTATCCCGGTATAGAGTATCAGGTGGTGCTTGCCGATGCCGTAGAGCATGGAATAGAGCGGGGCGGTCGGAAAACCGCACATACGCGCGCACATCAGGATTGCCATAATATAATAGGTGGCGCTGTATCCCGGTCCGAGCCAGAGGTGTATAAAGTCCTTTCCTATGACTAATGCAGCCAGACCCATGGGAATACCTATCAGGGTGGAATATCTAGTCGAGGATACGATCAAGGAATTAACTTCTTGCGTCTCCTCACGCGAGTGATGGTCGCTGAATTTCGGAGTGAGCGTGTTGCACATTTTCCCGATGATCTGCGACGCGTACTCGGACAGCATGAATCCTATGGAGTACATGGTGATCGCTTTCGGATCGAGGAATATGCCGATAACGATATTATCCGTCTTGAATATGATATTGCCGGCAATAATTGCGGCAAAGGTGATCCCGCTGAATCTGAGCATTTGGCCCAGCATATCTTTGGAAATAGCTTTATAGCTGAAGGTGAGTTTTTTTACGATCTTGTGAGAAAGTACAAAATTAATCGCATATTTTGTGATTCCCACAAGAATCATTATATAGCAGAATATTTCCAGGCTTGCGTTGTATTTCAGCACAGCGAGCAATAAGACGCTCTGGAGCGCCAGGGCGGCAATGGAAATAATATTTATGACGTCAAAGCGTTGGTATGCGTATAGGATCGAGCCGTAAACGGACAGGGGGAGTTCAATTGCACTGTATATGACCATGATAAAGACCACGGAGGTGATCGCTCCTATGGACCCCTTGGGCACATTAAATATGCTGCCAAAATATATCGAGACAACTACTCCCGCGCATATGGCGCCTAAGGCAATGATGCTGTAAACCGCCATGGCATTCGAGTAAACGGAGTTCACGTGTTCGATATCGTCCGTGGCCTTATATTTTGATACATACCTGTTGACCGATGACTGGATGCCGAAGTCCAGGATGTAAATATAACCAACCACGCTGGCAATCAGGTTCCAGAGACCGTAATTGGTGTCACCGAGGCTTTTTATGATATACGGGGTCATGAAAAATGCGTATATCATGCTCCCGAGCATTCCGGCCCAATTGTAGAGAACGTTTTTGAATAATTTTAAATTCATATATCGTTAAAGGTGAAATGACGGCGGCCCGTTATTACCGTCCAGACTATCACTGTTGCGTAAGGACGCATAACGAGCCGCCGGCATTTAGTTACAGCGGTTTTTGGTGGTTTCGTATCTCAGTTTCCGAACACCTGTATCTCGGCAAGGCCGACATTCAGCGTGCGACTGCCTACTCCGGTCACCGTCATGGTAAGGCCCGTGACCGTCCTGGCAACAAAGGTATACTCCGTGGCCGCTCCATTGTTATTCAAGGGACCGACGACGATGCTGGACCCATCGCTGAAGGTGATCGTAGCACTGGTAATATTGTCATCGCCGTTGGGCCGGTCATACAGCACTATCCTGTTTACGCTGTAAGCAGTGACCCAGTTCAACCTTAACCACGCGCCGACTCCCTGGCCGTTTGTGGCCCACTCGCAGGTATAGTCTCCGGGATATCCATTGATACAGCCATCCACTGCCTTTGACGCGGTCTGACTATACTGCGGACTGTCTGATGAGGCGGTCACGGTCGCCAGAGGCGCGATATTCGTTGTCTGCTGCGCTATCGCAAGGCTGACAGTGCGCGAGCTGTTGCCGTTGCCGTTCGTAAGATTGGTGAAGGTTACGGTATCGCTATGGGAACCAACGGCCAGGCTGTCGGCGCCGGCGTTGATGGAGACCGTAACCACGGCGCTGGTGCCGGACGCCAGGCTCCCGCCGGTAGCTGAGAGCGTTATCCAGCTCTGCGTGGCGGACGCGCTCCAGTCGATCGAGGCATTGCCGGTATTCTGCAGGGTATACGCGGCGCTGGACGGAGTGAACGGCCCGCCGGGCGCGCCGGATGCGCTCAAAACCGTGGAAGGAGTGACTGCTAATGCTCCGGAAACAGCGGTGAAGTTTGCTGTTACGGATGTGTTGCCGAGCATGGTGATCGTGAGAGGATTGGCTGTCCCGGTTGCGCCTCCGCTCCAGTTGCTGAAGGTATAACCGGAGTTTGGCGTTGCCGTCAGGGTCACCTGTTCACCGTACGTGTAACTGGATGCGCTCGGATACATCGATATTGAACCGTCTCCCAAAGGAGCCGCGTTGACTGATAGGCTGTACTGCCCCTGAACAGACGGCGTTCCGAATACCTGTATCTCGGCAAGTCCGACATTCTGAGTGCGACTGCCTACTCCGGTCACCGTCATGGTAAGGCCCGTAACCGTCTTGGCGGCAAAGGTATACTCCGTGGCCGCTCCATTGTTATTCAAGGGGCCGACGACGATGCTGGACCCATCGCTGAAGGTGATCGTAGCGCTGGTGATGTTGTCGTCGAGATTAGGCCGGTCATATAACACGATCCTGTTTACGCTGTACGGAACAGACCAGTTCAAGGTCAGCCATGCGCCGACTCCCTGGCCGTTTGTGGCCCACTCTCGGGTATAGTCTCCGGGATTCCCGGCATACCCGTCTATAACGCCGTCCACGGCTTTCGCCGCTGTCTGACTATACTGCGGGCTGTCTGATGAGGCGGTCACGGTCGCCAGGGGCGCGATGTTCGTTGTTTGCTGCGATATCGCAAGGCTGACGTTGCGCGTGCTGTTGCCGTTCCCGTTTGTAAGATTGGTGAAGGTCACGGTATCGCTGTAGGAACCCACGGCCAGGCTGTTGGCATTGCTGTTGACGGCAACCGTTACCGTCGTGCTGGCCCCGGACGCCAGGCTCCCGCTGATCGCGGAGAGCGTTACCCAGCTCTGCGTGGCAGAGGCGCTCCAGTTGAGCGAGGCATTGCCGGTATTCTGAAGGGTATACGCGGCGCTGGACGGAGTGAACGGCCCGCCGGGCGCGCCGGATGTGCTCAGTGCCGTGGAAGGAGTGACTGCTAATGCGCCGGAAACAGCGGTGAAGTTTGCTGTTACGGATGTGTTGCCGAGCATGGTGATTGTGAGAGGATTGGCTGTCCCACTCGCGCCTCCGCTCCAGTTGCTGAAGGTATAACCGGCGTTTGGCGTTGCCGTCAAGGTCACCTGCTCACCGTACGTGTAACTGGATGCGCTTGGGCTCACTGATATTGAACCGTCTCCCAAGGGAGCCGCGTTGACCGATAGGCTGTACTGCGTCTGTACGGAACCCGGATTTCCGTATACCTGTATTTCCGCAAGTCCGATCTCATAGGTAGTGCTGCTGACGCCGGTCACGGTCATCGTGAGACTGCTGGTCGTCTTGGGAGGGAACGTATACTCCGTGGATGTCCCGTTATTATTCAAGGGACCGACAACAATGCTGGATCCGTCGCTGAACGTGATCGTTGCGCTGGTAATGTTGTCTCCAAGATTAACCCTATCGTGGAGAACGATCCGATCTACATTATAGGGAACGGGCCAAACAAGCTTAAGCCATGCGCCTGCTTTCTCGCCGGAGGTCGACCACTCACGGGTGCCATCGCCTGGATAACCGTCGACCTGGAGAGATCCATCGCCGAGATAACCGTCAACAACTCCGTCTACGGCCTTCACTGCCGTCTGTCCGTATTGCGCGCTCTCGGATGAAGCGGTCACCGTTGCAATGGGAGCGATATTCGTTGTGGCAGGCTGCGTTGTCAACACTTTGATGCTCACCGAATCGGGAAGTGTTGTAAATTGGCCGTCGGATACTACGAGTTCAAACGCAAAAACCGTATTCTGAGCCAGGCCCGCCGGCAAGGTGAAGGTAGGTGTTGCGCTTGCGGGATCGGACAACTGCACCGGGATCCCCGATCTCTGCACCCAATGGAATGTCAACGAGTTGTTGTTCGGGTCTCTACTCTGCGATCCATCTAATTGTACTATTCCCGACCCCTGACCCTGCATGATTGTCTGATCAAGGCCGGCATTTACAATGGGAGGTTGATTGGCGCCGATTATGTTTTCAGCCCAGAAAACCTCGTCCTTATGTAGGAAAAAACCGATATAGCCGTAGACTCCCTTTTGACCGATGAGGTGCGCATTCAATGCAAGGGCTTTTGGATTATTTGCATAATTGGGCAACTGCATCGGCAAGGGGACATCAAAGCTTTCCCGATTGGCCCAGAGAAGGCCCGTTGCATCAACGTTGGGAATTTCCGCAAGATACGCAGTAGGGTCGGGTGAATTGGGCCAAACAATAGGTAAATTCGGCCACCAGTATTGGGCCTCCCACCAGATAATTGTTTTATGGATAACCGGGTTATAACCGGGAGTGTTGTTGCAGACAGCAGTAGTTGCAAGTCTGACAAAGCTATAGGTAGTTGCGTGGTCCGTAGTAGTATCAAACTCAGAGGTGACTAAAATGTGATCGGGCTGATACGAGGAAATAATATCTTGCAGATCAGCCAAAATATTGGCCCTGGTGTAACTTGCATGAGCGCCGAATCGGTAATTATGGTAGTCAGTGAGGCCTAATCCGCGATTTCCGTACGTCGTGGATTGATTGTTGTTAGGCGTGGTGTAGACAACAGTCGGATTGTTTTCAAAGATCGTCTGCAAATATCCGTCAGGATACCCCAGAAACATAAGCTTGTTTTCCAGCACGCCAAGGATGCTCTGCCCGGCAACACCCTCGCTTTCTCGTACTAATCCGGTTTGAATGCCGTTATAAGAGACTCCATTATAAACAGAGCCGTAATAATCGCCATTGGTCATGTAGACGACCCGGACTTCTTCTCCTCGCGCAACAGCACGAGAAACAATACCTGACGCCATGATTATATCGTCATCCGGGTGGGGAGAAACGACCAGGATTTTCGCGTGCAGCAGCGTCGCAGAAAAAACGGTGAAAATAACCATTGTTACTGTACTTATGAGTAGCCTATTGAATTTCATTGCTCTGTCCCTCCTTGAGATAATTTAGATTTAGAGAGTAAATCTCCATTGCCGGTTCATGCAGAAAGATCATATGTGGAATTCAGCTGAACACCCACAATACTCACTGTGCGGCAGTCAAGCGATTGAGAACTTTATTAAGGAAAGGAACGAATTCTTGTGCGGCAATCGCATTCCCTTCCGCGCTCGGGTGGCTGTCCAACCCATTGCGAGTAGCGTACATCGAGTAGTTCGATTCTCCGTTCCGCGTCAGGACGTCATAGTAATCAAATACGACGACATTCTTTCCTTCATAATTGGCCAGCCAGCCTTTTTCAGGGTCCTTGAGCCAGTTATTGAATCTCCTCGCGCGTTCGCCGACGGCCTGCACCGAGGTTTCCGAACCGATGAGATTCTTTATGAATTCCTTGGTCCTGCTCGGAACGTTTTTCGCGAGCGGCGGCGCCGTCACAACAACAAAAAGGGTTTTCGGATGAGCCCGGAAATACCCGATCAGTTTCTTATACGCTGCCTTGACGTTGACCGTGGTCCTGACCGGGGAATCCGGATCCCCGGGCTCCTTGCCTTCGGATTCTATGTCGTTATTGGGAAAACAGGACTTGAACATAACGATTGTATTCTTTTCCGCGGCATCTTTATACAATTTGTCCTGCTGGTCACACCTCAAGATCAAGTCCATCTTGTCCCTGAATTTGGCGTTCCAGTCGCAGACATCCGTTTTTTCACCGATCGCGGACTTGTACGCCGCCTCATGCACCTGGTAGTTGTTCTTAATCAGCAGCGCCCGCAGTCCGCCGCCGTTCGGATGGGTCTGATGCAGACAGGTATCGGGGATGATATCCTGCGTGTCTCCCTTGTCAGCCAGCCACTGTCCGCCGGTCGAATGGTGAATAAACAAAAGCCTCGTCATCTGCTTCGGTTTTGTATCTTTGTATTGAGAAAGATCGATTTCTTTCACGCTCGTTTCCTTCTTTTCGTTTATTGTTTGTGCCGTGCAATTGCCTAAAACAAGGACAACAAGGCTGATCAGCGCCACGGCAAGTAAGTTTATTCTTTTCACCACATTTTCTCCAGGAGATCAAGATTGCGCAAGCAGTTCCGCATACACGCCGCTATACGCCAGTGTCATTGTTTTCGCGGAATATCTCGACTTGACTCTTTCTTTGGCCGCAAGCGATTTTTGGGCAGCCATATCGGGAGCACGGTAAACCGACAGTATGGCCTCGGATAACCCTTCAAGATCCCCGGCCTTGACCAGAGTCCCTGCCTTTCCGGCATCCAGTGCCTCGGCAATCCCGCCCACGTCGGTAGAAATAACAGGCGTGCCTGCAGCCATGGCTTCAAGCAGCACCATGGGCAACCCCTCGGTATGGGAAGAGATGACGAACATCTTGAACAACGGCAAATAGTCCCTGGCGTTCCGCACGTAACCGGGCATCAGCACCCGTTCTTCTATCCCGAGTTTTTTTATTTTATCTTCAAGCGCGCTCCGTTCAGTACCCTCCCCAAGGATTACCAGGCGCACTTCGGGATTCGTTTTGGCCACTTCATGCACCGCGTCCAGAAGGATATCAAACCCCTTTTCAGCAGAAAGGCGGCCAACAGCGCCGATAGCATGACCTCCCCGGCAAAAATCCACAATTCCGGTATTGAGAGGAACGTTCGGTTCGAGGTTTTGCTCCATCAGGGAAATGCCGTTATTGACGACCTGGAAATTCCTCAATCTTACCTTTTTACGCATTGCTTCGTTTACGCCCACGACCCGGTCGATGAAACGGAGGCTTAAGCGGTCCAGCCACTCGTAGAACCGCATCCGGTTCCATCCGCCGGTCCAGGTCCAGCCGTGGAGAGTAGAAACAATGGGTATCCAACGGAGGCGTTTGGGTATCAGTCCGAACAGAATATCCCCCTTGTATCCATGGGAATGCAGGATTTTCATTCTCTCCTGCCGGGCAAAACGTAAGATCCTGAGCGCTCCGGCGATATTCGGGCCGGGTCTCATGCGGAATGTCTCGACACGCAGACCCCGAGAGCGAGCCTCCATTTCGAATGATTTCTCTCCGCAACCAGGGTCGCCTATGCTTGCGATAATCGGTTCCATGTCCTGGCGCGCCTGCTCCGCGGCCAGGTTCAGCAGCATGATCTCCGCGCCATACAGCCCGCCGCTGTCGATAATGTGCAGAATTTTTATCCCTTTCTGGGGGTCCATATGACCTGTTTCTTGCCCAGAAGAAATTTCAGCAACGAATGACCTGCCGCTACGTTGATTAGGGTGAAATAATACGGGACATACAGCAGCTTTGCCTCCCGCGACAACTTCTGAGCGAGCACGGAGGTGAGCGCCATGGCGTAAAATACCGCCTGGCAGGTCAGGGCGGCTGTATAGAACGGGCTTATGCGGCTCAGAAATGCGCTCGACAACAGCATCCCGATAAGAAACAGTATTGAGAGATACCGCAGGACCTTGTGAGAAAACAGCTGCCATGAAAATACGCCGTACTTGAACACATTCAGCAGGCGCCGCAAATCCCAGAGCGCCCACAACGCACGCAAGGATACCCGGACGCGCATACGGTATTCGTCCGTTCCGGCTTTCAACGCGGCTTCCCGGAGAATTGCTTCGGGTTCGTACACCACCCGGTACCCCTGCACCACTACGCGGAGCGGCAGCACAAAGTCAGGGAGCTGGTCGGGCCTCATGCTGCGATACAAATTTTTGCGAACAGCGTCGACTCCCCCGTCGACCCCCACCACCGAATGCACTCTCGTTTCATGGAAGCGAAGCAGGTTCTCATACTTCATATAGGCCGAGCAGCCGTCGCCCACGAGCGTTCCTTCTTCGTTCGTATAGAGCATCTTTCCCGTCACATACCCCACGGAAGGGTCCGTAAAATTCCGCATCAGCTTGCGCAAGGCATCCCGTTCATATAGAGAATTCGCGTCGGCAAAGACCAGTATCTCGCCCTGTGCTTTGTCTACCGCGCTGTTAAGCGCGGCTGTCTTGCCCGCGCGCGGTTCCTGCCGGACCAGACTGATGCCCTGGCCCTCGTATCGCTTCACGATCGTATCGGTTTCATCCGTAGACCCATCCGAAATCACGATGATTTCCCGTTTGCGGGACGGATAGTCGAGCGAGAGTTTGTTTTGAATCGTCGCGTCAATCCAGCGTTCTTCATTATACGCGGCAATCAATATCGTCACCGATGGTTCATAGTCGCCGTATTGAACAGGCCTTTTCTTCCAAAGGGCGAGACAATAGATCAGCAACGGATATCCCGCATACACATACAGGAGCGCCAGCAGTGATGAAAAGAAAAGTATTTCCATATTATAAACCTGCTTGAGCCTCTGTCCGTCCTGTTGTTGCCATACAGATGGTTGTAAGGAACAGCGTCGACTGCCGGGCTTGTACTAAGGCTGTCCGTAAACCTCTATCTCAGCCAATCCGCTATTAGATGTAGTGCTGCTCACTCCGGTCACGGTCATCGTGAGACTACTGATCGTCTTGGGAGAGAAGGTATACTCCGTGGATGTCCCGTTATTATTCAAGGGACCGACAACGATGCTGGACCCATCGCTGAACGTTATCGTCGCACTGGTGATGTCGTCCGCAAGATTGATCCTATCGTGCAGAACAATCCGGTCTACGCTATGGGGAGAGGACCAGGCAAGCTGAAGCCATGCGCCTGTGGTCTCGCCATTGGAAGACCACTCACGGGTGCCGTCGCCGGGATAACCATCGACCTGGAGAGCCCCATTGCCGAGATAACCGTCAACAACTCCGTCCACGGCCTTCACTGCCGTCTGTCCGTATTGCGCGCTCTCGGATGAGGCGGTCACGGTCGCCAGAGAAGCGATATTTGTCGTGTAGGCCTGCCTCGTCAGCACCCTGACGCTCACCGAGTCGGGAAGTGTTACAAAGTGGCCGTCGGATACTACAAGCTCAAACGTCAGGACCTCATCCTGGGAAAGACCGGAGGGAGCTGTGAAATATGGAGTTGCGCTTGTGGGGTTCGACAACGCCACCGCAGGCCCGGATCTCTGCACCCATTGGTAGGTCAGCGGGTCGCTGTCAGGGTCCATACTTCTCGAACCATCCAACGTCACGATAGCTCCCTGCGCTACTGCATGATCGCTGCCCGCATTTACAACCGGAGGATGATTAGTACCCGCTACATTTTCCGGCCAGAAGACTTCATCCTTATGAAGGAAAAAGCCGATATAGCCGTAGACTCCCTTTTGACCGATGATATGTGTATTCAATGCAAGGGCTTTTGGATTATCCGCATAATTGGACAATTGCATCGGCAAAGGGACATCAAAGCTTTCCCGATTGCTCCAGAGAAGGCCTGTTGCATCCACGTTGGGAATTTCCGCAAGATACGCAGTGGGGTCGGGTACATTGGGCCAGACAATCGGTAAATTCGGCCACCAATAGATGGGATTCCACCAAATGATCGTTTTGTGAATAACTGGATTATAGCCTAGGTTGTTGTTGCAAACAGCCGTAGTTGCAAGTCGGACAAAGTTGTAGGTAGTTGCGTGGTCCGTAGTATTGTCAAACTCAGAGGTGACTAAAATGTGATCGGGCTGGTACGAGGAAATAATATCCTGAAGGTCTGTCAGAATATTGACCCTGGTGTAACTTGCATGAGCGCCGAACCGGTAATTATGATAGTCAGTGAGACCTAATCCGTGGTTTCCGTACGTCGTTGATTGATTGTTGTTAGGCGTGGTGTAGACGTCATTCGGATTGCTTTGATAGATCGTCTGTAAATACCCGTCAGGGTATCCGAGAAACATCAGCTCGTTCTCCGGCACGCCAAGGATGCTCTGCCCGGCAACACCCTCGCTTTCCCGTATTAATCCGGTTTGGATGCCGTTATAAGAAACTCCATTATAAACAGAGGCGTAATAATCACCGTTGGTCATATAAACGACCCGCACCTCGTCTCCTCGTTCGACAGCACGATAAACAATGCCTGACGCCATGACTATATCGTCATCCGGGTGCGGAGCAACAACCAATAATTTCGTGTGAAGAGGAGTTGAGAAGTTTGCCGACACGGTAGTGTTGTTGGTTATGGTTATCGTACTTGGATTCGTTGTCCCGCTCGCGCCCCCACCCCAGTTGCTGAAGGTATAACCGTTGTTCGGCACAGCCGTCAGGGTGACCTGTTGACCATACGTATACGTGGCCTGGCTGGGACTCAAGGTGATTGAACCGCCGACAGAAGGAGTTACACTTGTCGAAAGGGTATACTGAATGGCGGTAAAGTTTGCCGTGACCGAGGCGTTGCCGGTTATAGTGATCGTACGAGGATTCGTTGTTCCGCCACCGCTCCAGCTGCTGAAAGTATATCCGGCATTGGGTGTGGCAGTGAGCGTGACCTGCTGGTCATACGTATACGTTGCCTGGCTGGGACTCAAAGACACCAGTCCGCCCCCTGCAGGACTTGCGCCTGTTGTCAGGCTGTACTGAATGGCGGTAAAGTTTGCCGTGACCGAGACGTTGTCGGTTATGATGATCGTACGTGGATTAGTTGTCCCGCTCGCGCCTTCGCTCCAATTGCTGAAGGTATAGCCGGCACTGGGGGTAGCAGTTAGGGTGATCTGTTGACTATACGTATAAGTCGCCTGGCTGGGACTCAGGGTGACCGACCCACCGACAGAAGGACTTGTGCCTGTCGTCAGGCTATACTGAATGGCCGTAAAGTTTGCCGTCACGGCGGTGTCGCCGGTTATGGTGATAGTACGTGGATTAGTTGTCCCGGTCGTGCCTCCGCTCCAGTTGCTGAAGGTATATCCGGCATTGGGGGTAGCAGTCAGGGTGATCTGTTGACCATAAGTATAAGGCCCCTGGCTGGGATTCACGGTTATTGACCCACCGCCTGAAGGACTTGCACTCGCCGTCAGGCTGTACGGACTGAGTGTAAAGTTTGCGGTTATGGATGTGTTTGCGGTTATGGTGATCGTACGAGGATTCGTTGAATCGCTCGTGGCTCCGCTCCAGTTGCTGAAGGTATAGCCGGCATTAGGTGCAGCGGTTAACGTGACCTGCTGACCATACGTATATGTCGCCTGGCTGGGACTCGCAATTATTGATCCGCCGCCTGAAGGACTTGCGCCCGTCGTCAAGGTATAATGAATGGCAGTATAGTTTGCCGTTACGGATGCGTTGCCGGTTATGGTAATAGTAGTCGGATTCGTTGTTCCACTCGCGTCTCCGCTCCACCCGCTGAAAGTATACCCGGCATAGGGATTCGCTGTGAGCGTGACCTGTTGACCATACGTATAAGGACCCGGAGTCGCGGCTACCGTCCCGCCGCCTGCGGGACTTGCGCTCATTGACAGGGTATACTGAATGGCCGTAAAGTTCGCGGTTACGGACATATTGCCGGTTATGGTGATCGTACGCGGATTCGTGGTCCCGCTCGCGTCTCCACTCCAATTGCCGAAGTAATAACCGGCATTGGGGGTAGCAGTCAGGGTGACTTGTTGTCCCGCAGTATAAGTCGCCTGAATGGGACTCACGGTTACTGACCCGCCGCCTGAAGGACCTACGCTCGTCGTCAGGCTGTATTGAGGCGTGCTGGATGATGATCCGCTGCCGCAACCGCCTGAAATAATGGCAACGACGATGGCCAATGCCAGCGAGAGATATTTTACTTTTTTCATCATAGTGCCTCCGGAAGATAATCGCATTTAACGAATTGAGAGGTTTTCCTGACCTGCAAGGCTATGATTATGGAAAGCCTGATTGCCCGAGTTATGAATTGCGGGAACGCTCCTCTCGAGCAGCATTCTGAACGGTTCGAACCTGAAATCCGCCAGCAACGCGCCGAGTTTTACAAGAGTAGAATCAAGATTAGTATAATGCCTGAACCGAGACAGGAGTGAACCCTGCATGCGAGGCTGGTCAGGATCAATCTCCCAGGGATGCAGATAAACGACCGCAATCTGTTGTTCCTTTTCATTCAGCCGTCGGATAGCATGCCGCGTTAAAGAGAGGGGAAACAACCTCAGATACCCTCCACCCGCGACCGGGAACACGGATGTCCCAACCTTCAGCGTAGCAGGCGGGAATTCAATAATAGATCCGCCCGGTCTGACAACCACATGCGGGTACCGCTTCGCGCCCGGCATTCCGTAACGGTCGTGATACACCGGGAAGATGCTCGAGTCGTACATAAAACCTTCTTCGATCAGAATGTCGAGGGCCCAGATACTTTGCTGGACGATCGAATAGCTCGCAGCCCGGTATCCGATCACGGGCGCCCCCGTAAGGTCTTGTAAAATGTCTCGTGAACGCCGTAGATCCTCTCGGAATTCCTGTGGCGAGAGGTTGTATATGAGCCGGTGATTATACCCATGACTGGCAATCTCGTGCCCCTGGGACTGGATCTCTCTGATCAATGCAGGATGTCGTTCCGCGATCCAGCCGAGAATAAAGAAAGTTGCCTTGACATTATTTTCATTTAACAGATCGAGAATACGCCACGTATTCCGCTCTACCCTGCTCTCGTAGGTCTGCCAATCGTCGAATTTCACAACATCGGCGAACGCAGAGACCATGTAGTAGTCTTCCACATCTATCGTAAGGGCGTTGATCATATGTTTAATAAAGTTGGATTCACGTGCAGAAAATTTTATTCTTTAAGTTTTTTTCGCGCAATTTCGATGAGATGTTCCGATTGCTCCCCGTAAATCTTCACGTATCCCTCTTCCCGATCCATGACTCCTTCGCGCACCATATTGGCGATCTCCCACACATAGGGATGAAACCCGTACCGTTTCATATGCACGTCGTTTGCAAAAGCATTCAAGAGACAGTTGGAAGAATTGCTGTCCGTGTCCTTCGGCGCGGTCCACCCGTACTGCTGAATATCCTTTAAGATCATTTCTTCATTATAGTATTCCCATGCCATGGGATGTACGTTGTACGGAAATCTTTCAGGCAAAGCAAAATGTTTTTCGCGCAAAAAATACGAATCCACGACGTCGCCCGCGATTTCCCGCATCGGTCCTTGGATCGCCTGCTGGGACATCCGAGCGAGCGCCGGGTTGGTCTTCATAATGGACGACTGCACCGGCGCCTGTCCCGGCGACCAACCGTATCCGATCATGGGGATGTCCTGTTCGATCGCGGTCTTCAGGCAGAACGATTTTACCAGCCCGATGCAGGACGTGCAGATCGTGCTGGCGCGCTCAAGGGATTTTTTCGAATACAACTCGCGCTGAACCGCAGTCGTGAATATTTTCTTCAGAATGCCCCAGGCCGGCCGAAAGAAGATATGGTCTACCCCCAGCGTGGAGGTTGTGTTCTTAATATTCGACACGGCCGTTTCCGATATAAACCCGTTATCAAAGCTCACGGCCAGGACCCGAAGCCCGTATTTCTTCCTGAGCAAGCCCATGGTATACGTAGAGTCTTTTCCGCCGCTGTACGCCATGAGGACGTCATAACTGCGAAGCGAACCTGCCTGGTCGCGGACCTGATCCAGCAAATCGAGAAATTTTTGCTCGAATTTTCTTTTTTCCTCGGAAAGTTTCGTCTCCTTGCCCCGGAACTGTTGGCAATGGCTGCAAAGGCCCTCTTCGTTAAAACTGATACCCGGAAACGTTTCCGGCAAAATGCATCGTGTGCAGATTTTCATAACGATATACTCGCATCCTTTCCTGATGACGCCGCCATGTCCGCCGCGTGCTGCTTCAACAAATGCCGACGGACTTTGCCGGAATTCGTCTTCGGAAGTTCCGGCACAAACTGTACTTCCTTCGGGATCTTGAACGACGCCAGCCGGGCCTGACAATGCAGTTGTACTGCCTTTGCGTCCAACGCTTGGCCTTCTTTCAGGACGATAATAGCCTTGACTGTCTGACCCAGGATCGGATCGTCCATTCCGATCACGGCCGTTTCATGCACTTCGGCCAACCCGAGGACCACTTCTTCGATTTCCTTCGGACTAATCCGGTGGGCGCCGCTCTTGATCATATCGCTCCGTCGCCCTACCATGTACAGATAGCCTTCATCGTCCATTCTGGCTATATCGCCGGTAAAAAGCTTCCCATTCCGCAAAACTTTTGCGGTCTCCTCGGGATTGTGCCAATACCCGGACATGATATTTTTTCCACTAGCTACAATTTCACCTTCTTCGCCGACTTTCGACAACGTTCCCTCATGAGTTATCAGCTCGATGGTAACGCCGGGTATGGCCTTGCCGATGGAGCCGGCTTTTCTGATCACTTCGTGAGGTTCTAGATAGGTCAATCTCGGGGCCGCTTCGGTCTGCCCGTACATGATATAGATCTCGGTATTGGGAAGTATGTCCATAAGCTCTTGCGCGTGCTGTGGCGGCATGGGCCCACCTGCCTGCGTGACGTAGCGCAACGCTGGGAAGCGGTATTTTCTGATCGCGGACCGGTTCAGGAGAATCGCAAACGTGGATGGCACTCCCGCAAAGCTGGAGACCTCTTCTTCAGCCATCTTCTTGAGGACTACATCCGGGTACATAAAGCTGTTTTCGAGCACCAGAGCGCCCCCCACCATCAGATGCGTGGTGAGCAATGATTTCCCATAGGAGTAGCAGAACGGCAAAATCACCATGACACTGTCGTGTTCCGTGAGCCCGAGGTATTCGATGATGGACCATCCGTTCGACAGGAAATTGTCGTGGGTCAGCATAACGCCTTTGGGATCGCCGGTCGTGCCTGAGGTATAGATAATTGCGGCCGTATCCCGGGGCATGATCTCAGGGAAGACGGCCGTTTCTTCACCGTGACTCACGATCTCATCGAACGAGCATCGCTGGAACCGCGGAGCAGAAAGGTCGGACGGGGACGGGACGGGTTTGCCTGTCCGCTGCTCGAGCATGATAACGATACGCAACGACGGACAGTCATTGACGCATCCCGCTATTGCCGCTGCGTAGCGTTGCTCTACGATCAATACCTCGGGCAGGCAATGGTTGACGATCTTCTGAACTTCCCGCGGCGCTGATTGGTAATTAATATCAACGGCAATACCGCCCGCCAGCTGCACCCCGAAGTAGGCCATCACATATTCGGGTGAATTCTCGCTCAGGATCCCGACGCGGTCACCTTTTTTCAATCCGGCGTTGACAAGATATGACGCCGTTCGGACTATTTTCTGATACAGCTCGGCATAGGCAACGCGACGCTGTCCCTGCACAAGGACGATTTTCTCCGGTGTGGTTTTCGCTTTCTCCGCTATGATCGTGTGTATCATATTCGCTCCTTGCTGCTGCTCAGTTGTGGGTTTGACCTCAGCGAGGTCCCGGGTGATTACCCGTTCGACCTGTCGTCCGCTTCGGACGCTTTCTAGTGTTGCTGAAGCGCCGGGATTGCCGTTTTATTCATGATAAAGCCCGCCAGTTTATTGATGGAATCAAAATTATCCGGAAGGATTTCTTCATCGCCCACGGTAATGCCGTATTTCTCCTGAATGAATGAGACCAGTTCCAGGACCCCGGTAGAATCGATGATCCCGTTTTCCAGAAAGGATATGTCGTCCGTCAACGTATTGTCATCCTGGCCGTAGTAAAAGTTTTCAATGAGGTATGTCTTAATGTCTTGCTTCAATTGCATAGAGTCCGCTCCTTTGTTCTGCGCCCCGGTTATCGATCCGCTCAGCGCTGAAATTGCGTATATAGAGATCATGAAGTATCTGCGTAGACAGTATGCCTACGAGCGCCATATTGTCCTTGAACCCGAGCACCGGGCTCTGCCTGCACTTTTTGACCAGCAGGGAGACCGCCTTTGCATTGAAATATCCGCTCTCCACGAGGCACTGTTCCGACAAAAGCTCCTCGACATAATCAAGGCGATCACTTAGGAAAAAGCTCTTCGCATCAGGCGCCATATACGGCTGTTTCGTTCTCTGTATCACCGTATCGGGCAACAGGTCCTTCATGCTTTTTTTGAGGATATACTTTTCCGCCAATGCCTTCATCCTGATCGTCGGCGGAAGCTTGCAGGCAAATTCAATAACACGATGATCGAGAAACGGGAAGCGTCCTTCGATCGAGTGTGCCATGGCCATGCGGTCGCCCTGGGATGAAAGGAGATACCCGGACAAAAGCGTCTTGATCTCGATATACTGCGCAAGAGACACGTCGTCTAAGCCATAATAATCATCCGACAGCGATGACGACAACTCATGCACGTTATCATAGCCAATCAGGGCGCCTTTGAGAGCGTCTGAAAAGAATGTTTTTATCTTTGCCGTCGTGTTCCACCGGGGCACGTGGGAATAAAACTCCCCGGGGTAGTCATGCGAATCGGCCTTAAAGAAACTCTCGGCATATTGGACCGAGCGGACCGGAGAGTGGGCAAGATACGGATACAGACGCTTCAGAATGAGCGGCCTGAACTTTGAGTCCGGATATCGCTCAAGGAACCTCCGCACTTTTGTTTCTTTAAAGATGTCGTATCCTGCGAGGATTTCATCGGACCCCTCCCCGGTCAAAACGACCTTGTATCCGCTTTCCCTGACCAGCTTTGCAAGCAGATACAATGGCGCCGGCGCCGTCCTGACGATCGGTTTTTCCGTATGCCAGATGACCTCGGGAAACACCCTGCCGATATCAGCATACGAGCAATGGATCGTGCTGTGATCGGTATGCAGATAGTCGATCATCTCTTTCTGGTAGACGCTCTCATCGTAGACGGCATCCTGAAAAGCGACGGAAAACGTGCGGAGCGGCGTGTCCGTGTAGTGCTTGATGAGCGTTGTGATGACCGAGGAGTCGATCCCCCCGCTGAGATAAGCGCCGACCGGAACATCGGCCCGCAGTTGGAGCCTCGTGGAATCGATCAAAAGCTCGCGTAATTGTTCCGCATATTCATCTTCGGAATAGGTACGGGCCTCCGGAGTAAAATCCAGGTCCCAGTACTTTTTTTGTTCTATCGAGCCGCGCTCGATCATCAGATAATGACCTGCCGGGAGTTCGGAGATGTCTTTGAACGCGGTCCGAGGAGGGATCGTCATCCAGAACGTGAAGATCTGGTCCAGGGCGAACGGATCGAGTTCGCGCCGTACCCTGCGGTCCGCAAACAACGACTTTATTTCGGATGCAAAAAGGAACGAGCCGTTGATCTGGGTGTAAAAAAGCGGCCGTATGCCGACTCGGTCACGCGCGATAAAGAGGCGGTTGCGTCGTTTATCCCGGATCGCGAACGTGAATTGTCCGTTTAAATACGAAAGACAGTCTGCGCCGTACTCCTCGTAGAGATGGACGATCACCTCGGTGTCCGAGTGTGTCGTGAATCGATGTCCTTTTTTTTCCAACACCTCGCGAAGCTCGAGATAATTGAAGATCTCGCCGTTAAAAACGATGCAGACGGTCTTGTCCTCGTTGTAGATCGGCTGCCAGCCGCCCTCCAGATCGATAATACTGAGCCGTGCATGGGCGAGCCCCGTCCGCTCATCGCAATAGTACCCGAAGCCGTCAGGCCCGCGGTGACGCAGCATCGCGATCATCCTCTTGAGCGTATCAAGGGATATCTCGTTGTCGCGGTGGAGATTATATATGCCTGCTATGCCGCACATTGTTTGACGATATGATCGCGGTACCAGGCAACCGTGGCCGCAAGCCCCTCCTGCATGGAATGTTTGTTTTGATAACCAAGATTCTCTACGGTGTTGGTAATGTCGCCGACGGAATCCCTGATATCACCCGTTCTCGCGGGCTTGAAGAGGATCTCGGACTTCGATTCCGTGACGTCGATGATCATCCCGGCCAGGTCAAGGATGCTCGTCTGTTGACCATTGGCTACATTGAACACCGAACCCGTGACCCGGTTGTGGGTCAAGGCGGTAATATTCGCGTTGACTACGTCTTCGATGTAGATAAAGTCCCGCGTCTGGCCGCCGTCGCCCTCTATCGTAATGGGCTCGTTTCGGAGGGCCTGTGTAATAAACTTCGGGATGACTGCCGCGTAATCCGACGCCGGGTCTTGGCGTTCTCCGTAAACATTAAAGTACCGCAGGCCCACGATGTCGAGGCCGTACAATCCCGAGAATACGCCGGCAAGCATCTCGTTGGACGCCTTGGACATGGCATAGGGAGATTTCGCGGCAAAAGGCATGATTTCCCGTTTCGGAAGCTCCGGCGAATCTCCGTACACGGCAGAAGAACTCGCGAAGACGATCCGCTTGCATCCGTTCTCCGCTGCTATATGGAAGAGATTCGCGGTGCCTGTAACATTGATTTCCATCGTCTTGACGGGATCGGAAACGCTTTTTGCCACGCTGGCCACTGCGGCTTGATGAGAAACAAGCGTAATATGTTCCGACTTTATGATCGAGCGCAGCAGGCCGCTGTCGCTGATGCTGCCCTTCACGAATTTAAAATTGTCGCTTGTGTGCAAATTAAGGATGTTTTCCATCTTTCCGGTGCTCAAATCATCAAGCACAACAACACGATGTCCTTGTATAAGCAATGCTTCCGTGATATTGCTCCCGATAAATCCGGCCCCGCCCGTCACTAATACTGCTTCCATATTCCCTCCTTAAAAAGCATGGTTATATTCAACGAGATAACGGTTATTATAATAATTATTGCTCGGCAAGTCGTACGAATGGCTGTTTGCGTAGCGGTATTCAAAAGCCACCGTATCTCTTGCCGAAAGCTGGTGATCAAGCCGAAAATTAGCAAGCACTATATCGGTCACACCGTTGAGCACATAATCTGTCACAACCTGGAAATCGGCGCCCAGGATGCCGGTCGTCGTCGGCGTCACTCGGTAACGAAAACGTCCCTGGAGCTGCTCGCTTTTTGCTATCCGCTGGTCGATCACCGCGTCTCGATATTCGTACAGTCCTGCTCCGATTGTCAGCACGTACCTCGTCGCGGTCTTCGTGACGGTTGCCGTATATTCGTTTTGAAGGTCGACGGCGCGTTGTGCGTCCTGACCCACGAACCTGCGCGCGCCCAAAGCAAGCGTGATCGTGGACATCCGGTGGTTGACGCCTGTATCCCAAAACCAGTATTCCCGTCCCACATCAGGGCGATTCTCGAAAGCAAATTTTTGTTTTCCCGCTCTGGTATACAGAAAGCAGTTTTCCGCATACGTATATTGCGGTCCGGCATAAACGCTTGTTCGTCTGTAATTTTCCTGATTGTTCGTCTCCTGCAGGTATTGCGCACCGGCGGTAACCGTTAACCGGGAAGAGAGATCGATGGCTGTTTCCGCATATCCTGTGTTATCATCTCGCCTGCCGATTAAGATTTGGGTATCAGAGCTGTTCCGGTATCGCGTTTCCTGAAAGATATAACCGAATATGGCCCTCGCGTTAGATGCTGGATGGAAAACGACAAATGGATTGGCTGTAAATACATTCTGGTCGAGCTGGTTTGCCGAGGGGCTCTGTTGAGTATAATCGATGGCAATGTTCTGCGATACCCTGCTATACGTGTCGCTGAGATAGAGAAAAAGCGTGTCTTTTAGAATTTCAGTGTGGTTGCTCGCGCTGAGCATATGAGTCTGGTCATGATCGGCTTCCTTGCCGCCTGCGCTGTTATATTTGTTAAAAAAATAATAATCATAATAACTGTAGGTATAGGTAATGTCCCAGTCCCAGAACGGCGTGCCGTATCTCAGACGAGCCGAAGGGGCAACGCGCGTGATAAATGCATCCGCCCTGTCCTTATTACCCTGCAAATGGACATTGTCGTTATACTCTTCACCCAGCAACACGGACGGCTCGAATATGATGTCTGCCGCGTCCGCCCGCGGCGCGAAGCAGCCCAGGACCAGTGCCAGAGCCGTTGCGCCGTACATCGATACGCGCGCCAAAGACGGCACCGCCGGATGCATAAGCTCCCAGAGTTTTACAATCACTTCAGCAGTCCGCGTATGTTGATTTTTATTTTTTTACCGATTGCCTGCAGGCGGTCTCGATGAAACAGCGCGCTCACTGAACCGGGAAACGCTCCGGCCCATTCCATGGGCCCGTCGACGCCGCGCATGCCGTTCTGTCCGGGTGTCCGCGTACGGTAATAGTAAGACGCGTCGCGCGTCGAAACATACTCCGGCACATTATTGAACACGGTCCCGAAAACGCGCGTGCCCTTGAGCAGGGAGAGCGCCTGGTCCGCGGTTTTCATGGGAGTGCGCGCCGCCTGGACCACAAAAACAACCCCGTCGATATATTCCTTGAGATAAAGGCCGTCCGCGGTACTGAGAAGCGGCGACGAATCGAAAATGATGTACCGGTCGCGATACCGGTATTTCATCTCACGCACAAGGTCCCGCATTTTTTCGGAGGCCAGGAGTTCTGACGGATTGCTCGGAGGGTTTCCCGCGGGCAGCAGCACAAGCTTGCCGATCCCTGTTTTGATCAGGACCTCGGATAGCTCCGCTTTGGACTGAAGATACTCGCTCAGGCCGTATTGCGGTGTAATACCGAGATACGTGTGGATGGATGGTTGTCGCAAATCGGCATCGATCAAGAGTACGGTATGGTCTATCTCCTGCGCCATCGTGACGGCCAGATTGATGGCGGTGATCGTTTTCCCCTCGCCGGCAAGCGAGCTGGTCACCAGGATGCTGTTCAAAAAATCTTTTTCCGTGCTGCTGAAAATACGCGCGCGCAGCTTTTTGTATTCCTCAGCCGCACCACAACACGGGTCGGTCACGCTGATAATGTGCTGGTCGATCGCTGCTGTGTCTATCCGGTTTTCAGGGACTTCGAATACCGCCGGGTCGCATTTGTCGGATCCGATCGGATTTGGGAAAACACGGCCTTTCGCCGCGCTCGCGCCTCTCATCTTTGCTGCTTTTTCGAGTGCCTGTTCAATCCTGCTCATCATTCTCTCCGTTACGATCGAAATACCGAGATTCCCATATACCGGTACAATACCTCTCCCAGGAAGACCAGCCCTACCACGGCGAGATAAGCCGCCGTGGCGATCAGCACTTTCTTATCGAGTTTCGCCACTGCCGAAATATCCGCCTCGCTGACAACGGTGGGAACCGACGCCAGGACCGGCAAATGCAAGCTGTTCTGGAGCGAATCTTCATCCTTAAAGGACTGGTCGAAATAATTCAGGCCCACGGCTGCCCCGACACCCGCTCCGATTCCCAGGCAGAATCCAAGGAGGATGATCTTGATCCTGTTCGGACTGACGGGAAAACGCGGCATGAGAGGGGGTTCCGCCACGCGAAACATCGCGGTCTTATCGGCCATTTCGAGGTTCTTAGAGACTCGCGAGATTTCACGCCTTTGAATCAGCTCATCATAGACCCGCTGGTAGGCAGTCCTGTCCCGCTGCAATTTTGACCATTCTTCCTGCTCCTTGGGCAATCTTCCAAGAACTGCGCGCCCCTGGTTCTGTTGCCTCAACAGTTCACTCATGCGCGCCTGCAAGGATTCTATTTCCGTATCCGTCCTCGACAACTCCTCTTTTATTTGTCGGTAGACCGGATTCAAGGCCCTGGTCTCGGAACCGGTGGAAGCGCTTTGGGCATTGCTATGATTGCCCCCTTTTGTCGCCTGCGTGATCTGGTTCTGGAGTTCCTCGATCTCGCTTCTCACCTTTATCACGTCCGGGTAATCGTCCGTGTACTTGGTCAGGAGAAGCATGAGTTGTTGATTCAGTTGTTGCAGCCGTCCTTCCGGCGACCCATCCCCGGAAACAAAAGCGACCGTCAGTTCCTTTTCTCCGGTCAGTTGTTTCTGAAGGTTCTCCCGTTTTTTGAGCAGCTCCTTCATCCTGATCTCTCCCTCGATCCGGGAGGTCTCGAAATTTTCTATCCTCCCGGTGAGCGTAGACTCATTCTGCGGGACCATCGTGGGATTTCGTTCACGAAATTGCTGGGCAGCCTTATCGGATTCCTCAAGCTTCTTTTTATACTCACCCAACTGGCTGTCGATGAAATCGAAAGCGCCCTCGGCGTCCGTGCGCTGATCAAGGACGCTCTTACTGATAAATTCATTGACCAGCGTATTGACGAAGACCACCACCGTTTTGGGATCGTCTCCCCGGTATGATATCGTGAACATATCCGGGTCGTTTATGTTTCTGACGTTCACATTCAACCGTTGCTGAAATCCCGCTATCATCCTATCGTAGCTGGCGCTGCCTATCTGAGCGGAATCGAGCCCGAGTTTCTTGCTGACGTTTTCGATGACCGCCCTGCTCGTGATCGTGTTTCGGATCTTTCTCAGCCGGTCTTCCGTGGGTGATACGCCGACCCCCTGGATAAGCGGATTGATAAGCCCGCTCTTCTCGATCATGATCGTGGCGCTCGCTTCGTAGACCTTCGGCATTAAAAAGCTTCCCCAGGTCATGAGGGACAGCACCGCGAGCGAGATTGAGAGAACAAGGTATCTTCTTCTCCAGAGCAAGCCCTTGTAATGGTTGATGTTAAAATTGGCGGAAGTATCTTCCTGCACAGCGTCCTCCTAAAACCAGCTCGTGTCGATGATAAGAACATCCCCCGGCTTTAATGGTAAATTTTTATTAAGTTCACCGTTCATAACGTCTTTTAACCGCACCTTATATTTTTTTATCGCGTCTCCTTCTTTTCTCGCGATTTGAACATTGTTTTGGCTCGCAAACTCCGTAAACCCGCCCGCGGTCAGCACCGCATCCAGGGCGGTCATGCCTTCGCTATAGGGAATAGCTCCCGGTGTTTTGACGGCGCCCGTGACCCGGACACGACTAGCAAACCCGCCCGGGAGATAGATCGTGTCACTCGGTTCGAGTTTGACGTCCTGAGAATAATCTCCTTTGCTGACCAATTGTTCAAAATTGACTGTTACCTTTTTCCCATCCCGCAGTAAATATGCGTTCGGGAAATCTACATTGCTGAGCGAACCCAGCTGAGCAAGCAGTTGAAGCAGCGTCGTATTTCTTCTCAACGTTATCTGCCCGGATGGGGCCGTCGGCGAAGCGCCTCCCCCGGCGTCTCCGCCTCCGCCCGCTATTCTGGCGGCCCCATCGCCGAAAACATAAACCTTAAAGCTGTTGATTGCCGTCATGGTAACGCTCACCACAGGCGCCTTTACATACCGTTTCAGCTCTTTCTCCAGCGCGGCCTTGAGTTCCTTCGGAGTCTTCCCCTCAGCCTTTACATCTCCGATGAGAGGCATAGAGATCATGCCGTCCGGCCTTACCGGCACGTGAACATTCAATTCAGAATTTCCCCAGACCGATATTTGGAGCATGTCTTCCGCGCCGATAATATACCCCTCGGCATGCGCGGCCCAACTCACGACAAACATCAGCGATAAAATGACCACCAAGTATATGATGATGAGATAAAAAGTTTTATTTCTCATGACATCCCCTATCTTGCCCCTCTCCCGAAGAGCATTACCTTTACGGTCTCGAAAAAAATCGTCATTTCAAGCAAAAATGACATGTTCTTTATGTAATAGAGATCGTATCGCAGTTTTTCCAGGGCGTCTTTCTCAGAAGCGCCGTACGGATACCGTATCTGGGCCCACCCCGTGATCCCCGGCTTTACAAAGTGCCTCTCTGAATAGTATGGGATGCTGGCCTTCAGCTTTCCTACAAACTGGGGCCGTTCGGGTCTTGGTCCGACAAAACTCATGTCTCCCCTCAGAACATTGTAAAACTGCGGCAGTTCATCGATCCTTGTCTTTCTGAGGAACCTGCCGAGGCGGGTAACGCGGGGATCATCTTTTTGCGCCCAGACCGCTCCCGTGGCTTGTTCCGCATCCTGTCGCATGGTCCTCAACTTATACACACTAAAGTTTTTATCCATCGCTCCGACCCGCACTTGTTGAAAAAAAACAGGGCCACGTGAATCCATCTTGATCACGAGAGCTATCAGCGGCAGCAACGGCAGCGTTAGCGCCAAGCCTATCAGCGCGCCCATGATATCAATTGTTCGCTTATAGAACTTTATAGTTGAATTCAATTTGAACCCATCAGAGAAAATAAACCAGCTCGGGTTTATATTCTCAAGCAGCAGCTTTCCCGTCAAATCTTCATAAAAGGAAGGGGCATCAACCACTTCAATACCGCGAAACTTGCAGTTCAGAACATCCTGCAGCGGGAACATGCCTCTTCGTTCGGAAAAGGAGACGACGACCTTGTGCGCTTTTACTTTTTTAACCGTTTTGTGGAGGCCGCTCCCGTTTCCAATAATTGCATCAACAGGAACCATGATAGGCTCATTCGTAAGATTGAGGTATCCGCACAGCATATGCTGGTGATTGTTTGTTTGTATCAATTCTCCGATTGTTTTTGCCAAGGACCCGGCGCCAAGCACCAGGACTTTGCACGCAAGGTTTGATGAATTGATTATTACCCGGTAGCCGACATGCCACAGATACTGGAACAGCCCAAAGAGAAGGAGCGTCACTATAAACATCCCTCGATAAAACAAGTCGAGGTGAATCAGATAAAATACAGCGGTTAGAGCAATAAAGGAACCGATCAATCCCAGTACTACTCTCAGGAAAAGCTCCAGTTTTGCAGTTCGTTTTTCAAGATTATACAGTTCCGCGAGGTAGGAAACAAAAACGGTTACCGCCACAAAGATAGATAATCTTTGAAAATCTAACCCTTCCAAGGTTTGGAACCTCAGCATCGAGCCGGTGTACACGGCTAAAACGGAAATCAGGATATCCCCTATGACTAAGAGCGGATAACTATTCATGATTTTCCATATTCTTTATTGCAGTTCCATTTTCTAAGGCAGATTTATTACCGATACTATAAAGATAGTTGGCCATGCTCCGCCCTCTCAGTCACATATGAATAACTGACAAGGGGACCACTTTTATTCAGAGCACATCTCAAACAGAAAAGATACTACGATGTAACAACACGATGCCCATTACTACACTACTTATATCGGTTCAATAGCATTCGGAGCGACCTTCACCCCGACACTTCTGCCCAGGAGGTCTACATTGACATGGAAAATACATTCATTTTCCTTATTGCTGAGAATTCCTTCGGCGCCCGCGAGCGAACCACTCTTCACCCTCACCCGCATCCCTTCCTTCAGATGAGGATAAACGTCGATTTCTTTGCCGCTTTCAATCAGCAGTTTTAGAGAATGAATTTCTTCGGGCACTATCGCTGTCGGAATGCCCGGCTCTTGTGAGATCAGCGTAACGACACTTCGTGTTTTGAGCACGTTTAGAAATGATTCGGGATGCGGAATGACCTGAACAAAAACATATCCTGGGAACAGAGGGTATTCAATGACTTGCTTTCTGTCTTTCCACTGACTGCTTTTTTTTACGGATGGCAAGAATGCTTCGATCTGCTTCTGTCGAAGCTCGTTTAAGACGACGAATTCATGACGGGATTTCACGTAAACGGCATACCAGTTTGGCGGACTGATAGCCGAGGCATGCTCTCGTACAACGAAAGCGGACGGCATGGTTGTTTTAAGTGCGGTACACGTCATCATTGCTTGCCCCTCTTAACTGATTTTCCCGAGCCCACTCGCGTTCATGATCTTCTTAATTCCTGCTCCGTTACCCCAAGCGCATGAAGAAGAGCGGAGTAATCGATATTCCTCTTTGCGCCGTGTTCGTAATCTTGTGCGCCCCAATAGAGTGTTTCGAAGTCAAGATCTTTCGCGATGTCACGAACCATGGGAGGATCCACCGCGTTCGTCTCCTCGATAAAAGCAGTGACCAACAGGAAATCGCAAAGGATATTCACAAGCCTCGGAACGCCCTTGGTGAACTGGTAAATGAGTTCAATACTTCCGTCCGAGAACTTTACGGCGTCTCTGTTACCGGCCACCTCAAGCCGGTGAAGAATATACTCCAGTGTCTCTTCCTTTGTCAGGGGCTTGATACTACAATTGACGCTGATCCGCTGTCGCAGCTGTCGCAGTTCGGGCAAAGCTAGGACTTCCCGCAATTCCGGTTGTCCCACGAGCACGATCTGGATAAGTTTAGCCGTTGTGGTTTCGAGGTTCGACAACATTCTGATCTCTTCAAGCTGGTCCGGCTTGAGGTTCTGGGCTTCATCGATAATAAGCACAGAATTGAATTTCCGCGCATGCTGCTCGATCAAAAAGTCATTCAGCTCCTTGAAAAGGGTGACTTTGTCCTTCCCTTTCACATCAAGGCCGAAATCTTCATTGATCATCGCAATCAGTTGTTCGGAATTGACTTTTGTATTAAAAACCTTGGCAAGCGTCACGTTTCCGGCAAGCCGCTTGATGAGATCGCTGATGAGCGTGGTTTTTCCCGAGCCCACTTCCCCGGTAAGCAGAATAAACCCGGCCTTTTCCTGTATCCCGTATTGCAGGTAGTGGATAGCCTTTTTATGGGTCTTGCTCATAAAAATGAAATCCGGATTAGGGATTAATTCAAACGGTTTTATGTTAAATTTAAAATATGCTTCGTACATAACTATATCCTTCTGAGATAGAGGTCTTCAGAACTGAGCCGTTCATGGTCCCACACTATACCGTAACAGGAGCGATGCTGCCTGCGTTGTCGCCGTATTGTGGATTGTTATTCTTGATGCTTCCACTCATCACCTGATTTACCAGGGTCCTGAACTTCGTATAATCAAGCGGTTTTATCATACAGTGCGAGAGCGACGTGCCGAATTTTTCGAGAGTCGTCACAAGGTCCCTGCTCAGGTGATCGGAAAGAATGATGGTCGGAATCTTCATTTCCTTCAGCTTTTCAAAAAGCACCGCGCCATAGGGATAGCTCGTAATCACCAGCCCGATATCGTGAAAATTTATAGACGCGTCAATGTCACGAACATCACTGCAAGCGTTTGTCCCATGTCCTTCTTGTTCGAGGATCGCGGAGCAAATGCGTGAAAAACCGGCCTCATCAACGATGAGTATTTTTTTTCGTGCTGATGACATAATCATAGTAATGTAGCTATAGCAAGAATAGTGCCTGGCTTAAAAACCGATTTTTCGAGCCAAATTTCAAGGCAATAGTTCGGCGTGTGCACAGTCTGTATCGTTCAGATACAACTTTTCCATATCCGCATTGTTTATATATGTATCCTCAGGAAACAGAATCACTAACCACCTATTAATAAAGCGTTTTCGTAGCTGATGTGTATCTTTTGGATACAACTTCTGCAATAACCCATCGCCCTGATTCTCCAGAATGCAACATTATGCATATACTATTACATCTTGCCCAGCTCTTTTCGCTTCCGTCCCGGTCTTCGAATGAAACGTTTCAGCATGAACTGCATACCCTGCACTTTCAGGCAGTTCATTCGTCGTTTCTTAATTCTATCGTTCACAATGCAATCAAATTGACAGCATGCCACAGCTTTACCATATGACTTTTCTACTTAAGCATGTTTTTTGCTATATCTTCGCATGGTAAAACTCGTCCGGATGAGTTTCCAGTTCTTCACTGAAGGCTCGATGCTGATGAGGACGAGGAGTTGTTCATTAAAGGAGGTCTTGTTATATGTGTGGCATCGTCGGATATATTGGTAAAGCCGGTTCTCTCCAGGTGCTCGTGGATGGACTGAAGAGGCTCGAATACCGGGGTTACGATTCGGCTGGAATCGCATTCTTAAACGGCAAAGGGTTGGAGGTTTACAAGACCAAGGGCAAGCTACGGGACCTTGAGCAGATCCTCCCCGATCCCGCGCCTGCCATACGGATAGGATTGGGTCATACACGGTGGGCCACCCATGGCGCGCCGTCTACCGTCAATGCGCATCCGCATTGGGTAGAAGGCATTGCCGTGGTCCACAACGGGATCATAGAAAATTATCGGGAGTTGCGGTCTCACCTGGAAAGGGACGGGCATCGGTTTCTATCCGAAACGGACACCGAAGTCGTGCCGCAGTTGATTGCGAGATATAGGAAGCAAGGTTTTTCCATCAGGGAGGCTATACGCAAAGCCGTGGCCTGTCTACGAGGCACGTATGCCCTCGGAATCATGATCGAGAACAACCCTGACACGCTTTATGCTATTCGAAAAGGCAGCCCGCTCGTACTGGGGATCGGGACTGATGCATTGTATTTTGCCTCGGATATCCCCGCAATACTCCCCTATACCCGGAAATTTATTTTCATGGAAGACGGGCAACTCTGCACCCTCAACGGAAGCCACATAGATATGCGGCACATTGACTCGGATGAACTGATCCCGCACCAGGGAAAAACCGTCGAGATCAGCTGGACGCCTGACATGGCCGAGAAGGACGGCTATGATCACTTCATGCATAAAGAGATCTATGAACAGCCACGGGCGATCAGGCAAACCATCGGTGAACGAATAGATGACCCGCTGAACTGCATAACGGAACTCGGTATTTATTTGCAGAGAAAGGCGGATGTGCGGAACATACACATCGTTTCGTGCGGCACGTCTTATCATGCAGCGCTTGTCGGCAAATATATGATCGAGGGCATCGCGCGCGTTCCGGTGAATGTTGAAATAGCATCGGAATACCGCTACCGGAACCCGATCATGGGAAAAGACACGCTCTTTATTGCTATTACGCAATCCGGTGAAACAGCCGATACCCTGGCTGCACAACGTGAAGCAAAGCGCAGGGGAGCGCGCACCCTCACGGTCTGCAATGTCGTCGGGAGCACTTCAACGAGGGAGGCGGATGCCGTTCTGTATACCCGCTCCGGCCCGGAAATCGGGGTTGCCGCCACGAAAACCTTTACCTCGCAAATGGCCGCTTTGTGCATCCTGGCGCTCGGCATGGGAATCGGCCGGCAATGCCTGACCGAGGAAGAAGCACAGAAGCTCAAAGTCCACTTCTCCGAACTCCCTGAGCTGATAGAAAAAACATTACGGAAGGATCCGGAAATCAAGGAGCTTGCCAAGACCCTTGTTCACGCGAAGGATTTCCTCTATCTTGCGAGAGGGATCAACTATCCCCTTGCCTTGGAAGGCGCCTTGAAGCTGAAAGAAATTTCTTACATCCACGCAGAGGGGTATCCTGCCGGTGAAATGAAGCACGGGCCGATTGCCTTAATCGACAAGGACCTGCCGGTCGTGGTTGTGGCCTCCTCAAACGATCTTTTTGAGAAGATCTTGTCGAATATCGAAGAGGTAAAGGCGCGGGGCGGGAGGGTAATTGCGATCACCGATTATCCCGACGCTTTGAAAGGTAAAGCGGATGACATTATCCAGGTGCCGTCTACGCATCCTTTGTTTACCCCGTTCGTGAACGTTATTCCTCTTCAGCTTCTTGCTTACCATATCGGCGTGCTTAGGAACTGCGACGTGGACCAGCCGAGAAACCTTGCGAAAAGCGTGACCGTTGAATAAGGTGGGACCTTGGCAATGAGGAGAGAATGAACCCGCGAGAACATTCAAGGCTGCCGTATAACGAGACTGGGGATATTGCCGTCAGCATCTTCCCGTTCGAGAAACCTGATCGGATCGATGTGATTGCCAGGGCCGTCGACCTCAGCGCCGGGGGGGTGGGTATCGTCACGGCCTCGCAAATAGAACCCGGCTTTGCCCTGATCCGGGAAGGGATGGGAGAATGCAGAGGGGGTGTGCTCCTGTGGTGCACGAAACAGGCGGACACGATGTACCGGGCGGGGATACTGTTCGTTCCGACGCGGCCGCAAGAGAATGGAGCTATTCAAGAAAACTCCCAGCCGCCGATTTCCTTGCCTGCAACGCATAAACTCGGACGGGTCGCCTCGGTTCTGGAAGAACGGTTTAGAAGACTTCTCGAGTCCGCGCCGGACGGCATGGTCATCGTCAACGAGACCCACGAGATCGTGATGGTCAACCATCAGTGCCAAAAGCTGACCGGCTACACACGAGAGGAATTGCAAGGCCAGCGAATTGAAAAACTCCTGCCTGATGAGACTGCCCTCGGGCACATTGCGTGGAGAAACGAATACATCAAACAACCCAAGGCGCGCCCCATGGGTGAACATCTCAATATCTTCTGCCGCCGAAAAGACGGGACAATGTTTCCCGCCGAAATCAGCCTTATTCCCCTCGAAACCGATGAAGGGATCAGAATTTTCGCCACCATTCGGGACATCACCGAGCGCAAAAGCGCTGAAAATCTGCAGCGCCTTGCCGCCGCTGTTTTCGCAAACACCACGGAAGGCATCGTCGTGACTGATCGCGACGGCACGATCAAGTCGGTGAACAAAGCCTTTCTCCAGATCACCGGTTACAACGCAGCCGAGGCCATCGGGAAAAATCCCCGAATCCTGAAGTCCGGTTTACAGGATAACGGCTTCTACCAGTGGATGTGGAAAACGCTTCAGGAAACAGGAACGTGGAAGGGGAATTTCTGGAACCGTCGAAAAAACGGAGAAGTGTATCCACAGTCGACTACCATCAACGCGATCAGGAACGAACGCGGAGAAATTACGCAGTATTGCGGAATATTCAGCGATGTCACCGAGCAGATGAAGCTTGAAGAAACGCTGCGCATGCTCTCATCAACCGATGGTTTGACGGGACTCGCCAATCGCCGGACCTTTGACAATACGGTGCAGCGGGAGTGGAGGCGCGCCCAGCGGGGCAGTTACTCCATAGCGGTCATCATGACGGACATCGACCACTTTAAAAAGTTCAACGACACCTATGGGCATCTGGAGGGAGATGAATGCCTGAAAAAAGTTGCAACGGCCCTGAAGAAAGCGGTCCGACGGGCCGGCGATCTTGCGGCCCGGTATGGAGGAGAGGAATTCGTTCTCCTTATGCCCATGACCACCGTTGGCGAAGCAACACAGATAGCCGAAGATATACGAACAAGCGTTGAATTGATGAAAATTCGCCATGCAAAAAGTGACGTGCACGACTTTGTCACACTCAGCCTGGGCGCTGCCGCCGTAGTCCCGCAGCAGGGCATGTCGGCGGAAGATCTCATCAAGGAGGCTGATAAGGCGCTGTATCAGGCAAAAGGGACGGGCCGAAACCGCGCCGTGAGCACGGGGGCATGAGAAGGTATTTGCGCTGTGCTTGTTCTCTGTACGGTATCATCGGATTTATAGGTAAATCCGGTTCTTTGTAAACAGTAACGGTTAGGAAGTATGCGCATCCTCTCCCGTCCATTGTCGCATGGTAAAAAAAGAGGTGTCATGATGAACACGCATAAAATGCTGTCCATAATTACCCTGCTGCTGTGCGCGACCTGCATGGACAGTTGCGGCGGTGGCAGCGGGAATGTGGCCGACGACGGCAACAATCAGCCCGGAACGTCTCCTGTTACACTTTCCTCGGGAGAGACCAGCCCGTACGGCATTGCCGTGGATGCTACCAACGTCTACTGGACGGAATTCGCGCCCGACGGGTCGGTGAAGAAGGTGGGTTTGACGGGCGGGACGGTGACGACCATTGCAACGGGACTAAAGAACCCTCTGCGCATTGTCGCGGACGCTGCAAGTCTTTACTGGATCGAGTACGGAACGACATACAATGATGGCACCGTGAAACAGGCCCGAAAAGCCGACAGGGTAGTGACGACGCTTGCAACAGGGCTGAACCATCCCTATGGAATTGCCGTGGATTTTCATAACGTTTACTGGTCGGAATATGGGACGTATGAAAATAATCATTCTGGTTCCATAAAAAAAATGAGCCTTGATAATGGTACAGTGACCGTCCTTGCGCCGGGGTTGTTCCATCCTTCTGAAATTACAGTGGATTCCACCAATGTGTATTGGACAGATGATGATGGCACTATTAGCACGACATTGATTAGCGGAGGAACCACGACGGTCCTCGCTGCAGGTCTAAACCATCCCTATGGGATTGCCGTGGATTCCACCCGGATCTATTGGACGGATGACAGCACAATTGCCTGCGCGCAATTGGTCAGCGGAACGACCATAACGACCCTTGTCTCAGGACTGAAAAAGCCTCATGGAATCGCCGTAGATTCCACCGGGATCTATTGGACGGAGTATTTCGGCAACACGGTGAGGAGAGCGCAGAAAAACGGAGGGATAATAACGACTCTTGCTTCAGGGTCGGACAACCCCGCCGCCATTGCCGTAGATGCAACGAGTGTTTATTATACGGAATCATTCGGCGGAACCGTGATGAAAGTGGCCAAATAATCAGACTGCGTTGAGGTCCTTAAGAGATCATCCTCGGCACCCCGCTTGAGTAGCAACTTTTCAGGTTATCTTGAGTCGCTACCGTCACGACTAAGAAGTACGTCCAACCTCAATCGTCCTAATTTTGTCTTATTTTCTGGTTCCACCACTCCTGCCATTTTTTTGAGTCCCCGACGATTTGCTGCCCCGTTATCTTCTCAAGAGCTTCCAACGCGAACTTTTTCACAAAGGAATCTTCATCATTCAAAGCCCTGATAAGGGAGTCGACTGCCCGTATGTCATGCATTTCCCCCAAGGCCACTGCTGCTCTCCTTCTCACATAGGGATGCGCATCCGCCATCGCATCAACCAAGGGGACTGTTGCGCGCTTTTCTTTCAGCTCGCCGAGCCTTCGTGCGGAATCCCACCTGACCGAGGGGTCCGAGTCCTTCAAAGACTCTATAAGTTTCTCCGCTAAACGCTCTTCAGCCGGCCTCTCCTGTACCGGTGATGCGGATTTATCCAGGCTCTCAATGGGACAGGGCTTATTCAGCAATTCGGTGGTTTCTCGATAGCCGTTTTTGTCGGCATAGTATGATGCCGTATTGCCTTCTTTGTCTTTTGTCTCTTTGTCAGCGCCTTTCCGTAACAAGGGACAGATGAGTTCCCCATAGCCCTTAGACGCCGCGACAATCAAGGCCGTAGATCCCTGTTGATTGGCAATATTGGCCTCTGCTCCTTTGTTGAGCAGCAGATCAACAAGGTCCTTTTTATGCAACTTGGTCGCAACAATCAACGCCGTACTGCCGTCCTTCGCCTTTGTATTAACGTCGGCGCCGTGCTCAAGTAATAATGCCGCCGCCTTCAGGTGTCCTTCGGTAATAACCCCAATAGGCTCCGACGTTGGTTTGTTTTCTAACGGGGAACCAGCCATCGTATAATTCGTCAAGGCTAAAAGGGCATCATAGCCATCGCTATTCTTTATATTAACGGCGGCGCCCTTCATTACCAAAGCCTGTACAATCCCCACGTCGCCATGCTTGGCCGCGAGAATAAGCGGCGTGTTCCCGTTCTTATCTTTTTTATTAACATCACGACCGCTTGCTATCGCTTTCTCTACCGCAGTCGTATTTCCGCTGTTGACTGCCTTGAGCACATCGCCCGCGCAAGAAGTTAAGCTGAATAAAATAAGCGGTAAGCCTATAACGATAACCATTTTCTTCATAAAACATCTCCTTTTAGCGTCATCCATGATAGCGCGCCTGTATCGGCAGCGGCTCAAGTCTACAGATGATACAATTTCATTTTGTTTATACGGGTATGGATTCCCAAGAAAGTATCACCCGCTCCTAGATCCTATAATAGCATATAATAAGTTCCATATTCAACGCTCTAATTTATCACGGATAGAAAGAGATCGGCAGCAAGCTGTGTTTAAAATAATAATACTCATTCCTTTTCCACTGCCCCTGCATTTTGCCTGGCATTATGAAATAACGCTAAAGCTTGCAGGGTGGTAAAATGAACAAATAACCCAAGATACGCTCCGGCAATAATATCGCTCAGAAAGTGATAATTTGTCAGTAGTAAAGCCAGCGCCAGGGCCGACAGAAATCCCATATAGGCAAAACGATAGCGCGGATAAAAATACCATAAGGCGGCAGCGAGAACCGTAAAAACGGCCATGTGTCCCGAGGGGAAACTGCTGTAGTTTCCCTTGCCGTGAAACCAATGAAAATTTTCATATCGGAGGTGGAGCAGCCAGAACCTGGTATTGATTCTGCCGACCACGAACTTTAGAATGGATTTTAGG
>Ga0209068_10000146_pt1 | contig 43549 bp, 40 predicted proteins | sample ColStrG_CSR_2012_FD_187200 | JGI IMG/M metagenome (GOLD analysis project Ga0209068, IMG submission 187200) | Freshwater sediment microbial communities in response to fracking from Pennsylvania, USA - Cold Stream Run_MetaG_CSR_2012 (SPAdes)... | ecosystem: Environmental > Aquatic > Freshwater >...
CCGAGGTGCCGCTGGCCAAGCTGCAGTGGTCGCGCCTCTCCCAGCTCATCGCCGAACTGGCCGTGGACCTGCTCGGTCCCGGGGCCTTGCTGGCCCGTGGCGGTCCCGATGCAGTGGATGGCGGAAAGTGGACCCGCAACTACTCGTGGCAGCGCTACACGTCGATAGGGGCCGGGGCGACCGAGATCCAGAAGAACATCATCGCCAAGAAGGCCATCAAACTGGCCCGACTCCCGTGACCAGCGCACCGGCGACGGTGGCCGACCTGGTGCTCGGCCGGGCGGACGATGGCGGGGTCGGTCTGATGGCCGGCGACAACCGCTGGAGCTGGAGCGAGGTCGTGGAGCACAGCGCTCGGGTGGAGCGGTGGCTGGAGGCCCGCCGCGCGCCTGGCCCCTTCCACATCGGGGTGCTGCTCGGGAACACGCCCACCTACTTGTTCACGCTCTTCGGAGCAGCCCTGGCCGGAGCTTCCGTGGTCGGCATCAATAGCACCCGGAGGGGTTCCGAACTCGCCCGGGACATCCGTCATACCGACTGTCAGATGGTCCTCACCGATGGGGCCCACGCCCATCTGCTCGATGGACTCGATCTGGGCGACATCGGAGTGGCTCGGGTCGACGAGGACGGATGGCCGGGCGAACCCTCGGTGTCGAGCGCTAACCGGGGGAGCGGAGCCGGAGCGGACGACCTCTTCGTCTTGATCTTCACCTCCGGCTCGACAGGGGCGCCCAAGGCGGTGCGCATGACCCACCGGCGCGCCGTCACCATGGCGACCGGCTCGACCTGGTTGGGTCACGACGATGTGCTCTACAGCGCCATGCCGCTGTTCCACGGCAATGCCCTCAATGCCATCGTCTTGCCGGCATTGGCCTCAGGCGCGGCTATCGCCCTCCGCCCCCGCTTTTCGGCGTCGGAGTTCATGCCTGACGTCCGCGGCTACGGCGCCACCTTCTTCAGCACCGTCGGGCGCGCCCTGTCCTATGTCTTGGCGACCCCGGAATCGCCGGTGGATCGCCAGCATCACGTGAAGTTCGCCTTGGCGCCCGAGGCCTCGCCGGCCGACGTCCGGGCGTTTCGAAAGCGCTTCGGCATCGCCTGCTTCGGTGGCTATGGCTCGAGCGAGAACGCCATCATCATGATGCCCGTGACCGGCATGCCCCCCGATGCACTCGGCATTGCGCAAGAGGGCACGGATGCCGCCATCGTCGATGCCCAGACCCGCCAGGAACTTCCGGCCGCACGCTTCGATGACGCCGGCCGGATGCTCAATCCGGCGGAGGCCATCGGCGAGCTGGTGGGGCGCAACGTCGCCGACCGATTCGAGGGGTATTACAACAATCCCGAGGCCGACGCCGAGCGCACTCGCAACGGGTGGTACTGGTCGGGCGACCTCGGGTATCGCGACGAGAACGGCATCTTCTTCTTCGCCGGTCGTTCGGGAGAATGGCTGCGGGTCGACGCCGAGAATTTCGCCACCGCCCCGGTCGAGCGGATCCTGGGTCGGTACCCCCCGGTTCGCGGCGCGGCGGTGTACGCCGTGCCCGACGAACGCACGGCTGACGATCAGGTCATGGCCGCGTTCGAGTTGCGCGACGGCGAGTCGTTCGATCCGCAAGCCTTCGCCGCCTTCTTGGACGAGCAAGGCGACATGAGTCCGAAATGGGCGCCCCGGTACGTCCGCATCACCACGCTGCCGGTGGGCGCCACCAACAAGATCGACAAGAAGCCTCTGCGGGCCGGGCGGTGGTACACCGACGATCCCCTCTTCTGGCGGAGCGAACCCGGTGGCGCCTATCGGTCGTTCACGGCCGCTGATCGGGAGGCCCTGGAAGCTCGCTTCCAAGAGCACGGCCGGACGATCGACCGCCCCTGACTCTTCCTTTTCCTTGTTTCGGCGTCAATACCTCGCGCTGAGCGTGAGCTATTGACGCCGAAACGGGGCGGAGGAGAGGCGGGCGGAGTCGGGCGGGGCGAACTCAGACGATGCTCAAGCCCGCTTCGATCCGAGCACGGAGCAGTTGCGCCAGCCGTTGGCGGTGGACGACCGATGTTCCGAAGGTGACGCCGTCCAGCTGGGCCCGCTTGAGGTAGAGGTGCAGGTCGTGCTCCCAGGTGAAGCCGATGCCGCCGTGGACCTGGAGGCCCGATGCCATCACCCGGCGGGCGGCATCGCCCGACCACACCTTGGCGGTGGACGCGGCTACTGACGCGTCGGCGTCGGCGGCGGCGATCGACCACGCGGCGTGGTAGGTCGTCGAGCGCATCCCCTCCACGTCCACCAACATGTCGGCGCAGCGATGCTTCACGGCCTGGAACGAGCCGATGGGTTGTCCGAACTGCACGCGGGTCTTGGCGTGCTCAACCGTCATGTCGAGGATGCGCGACGCACCCCCCAGGGCCTCGGCGGTCACCGCCGTGGCGCCGCGGTCGATGAGGGCGGCGGCCCGTTCGGGCTGCCCCGACATGCGGGTGGCTCCGGCCCGATCGGTCGGTATCCAGCCGAGGCAACGGGTGACATCCATGGCCGGTTCAGCCGTGGGCCGGTCGCCCACCGTGAGGTCGTGGACGACGAGATCGCCTCCGTCGACGATGACGGCCACATCGGCGATCGGTGCGTAGGGGACGAGCTGGCGATCGTCGTCGTTGCCCCAGGCGACGGCGCCCACGGCCCCGTTCACCAGGCGGTCTTCCCATGGGGTACCCCGTAGGGCGGCGAGGGCCAGGATCGTCGAGGCGAACGGTGCCGGAGCGGCGTGACGACCCAGTTCCTCCAGCAGCACCGCCACCTCGACGAACCCCCATTCCATCCCGCCGGAGGCCTCGGGCTGCTCGACGCCCAGCCAGCCCTGCTCGATCATGGCGGCCCACAGGCGTTCGTCGTGGGTTGCCCCGCCGTCGACGACTGCTCGCACCCGCGCCGGTGAGGCGTGGTCGTCCAGCAGGTCGCGCGCCGTCTCCCGGAGCGCCTCTTGATCCTCGGAGAGCTCGAAGTCCATTGATCCCGTTCTCGGTTCGATCGTGCCCGGCGGCGCTCCGGCGGGCGCTCGTATCTGACGTTAGTGTCAGATCATATGGATCTCACGCCGACGGTGGACGAGGAGGCCTTTCGGGCTGAGGTCAGGGAGTGGCTCCGGAAGAACCTCCCGTGGGAGTGGGGTGTGGGGCTGCCGCCCAAGCACGCGGAGCTGGCCGACGAGGTCGCCTTCGGGCGCCAATGGCAGGCCCAGTTGGCCGCGGCGCGCTTGGTCGGCGTGGCCTGGCCCGCCGAATACGGCGGGCGGGGCGCCGGGCCCGTCGAGCACTTCATCGTGCAGGAGGAGTTGGCTCGCGCCCGCGCTCCCGAACTCGTGGGCCGCATCGGCATCAATCTCGCCGCGCCGACCCTGATGGCGCACGGCACCGACGAGCAGAAGAGCCGGTGGTTGCCCCACATCCTCGATGCCTCCGTGATCTTCTGCCAGCTGTTCAGCGAGCCCGATGCCGGGAGCGACCTGACCAGCCTGCGCACCTCTGCCACTCGGGTCGAGGGGGGATGGAGACTGAACGGCCAGAAGGTGTGGACCTCATACGCGCAGTTCGCCGACTGGGGGATCTGTCTGGCTCGCACGAATCCTGATGTCCCCAATCGCAAGGGCATCACGTTCTTCGTCGTCGACATGCATGCCGCCGGAGTCGATGTGCGCCCGTTGGTGCAGCTGACGGGGGAGGCCGAATTCAACGAGGTGTTCCTCGACGATGTGCTTGTGCCCGCCGACCAAGTGGTCGGCGAGATCGACCAGGGGTGGACGGTGGCCAACTCGACGCTCTCGCACGAGCGCGGCACCAACCCCCGCCAACTCGTCATCCACGGTCAGCTCATCGAGGAGATCCTGCGCCTGGCGCTGACCAACGGCAGCTACGACGACCATCGCATCCAGCAGCAGCTGATGGAGGCCTACGTCGAGGTGCGGTTGTTCCAGCTGCACAACTGGCGCTCGATCTCCCGTCTGGCCAAGGGCCTCGAACCGGGCCCGGAAGGCAGCTCGCTGAAGCTCTACTGGAGCGAGATGAGCAAGCGGCTCCACGAGGTCGTCATGACGGTGCTCGGGCCCGCCTCGCCTCTGTGGTTCGGCGCCGACGGCAACCCCGGTGACGGAGTCTGGCAACGGTCATGGCTCTACTACCAGGCGTCGTCGATCTGGGCCGGAACCAACGAGATCCAACGCACGATCGTGGGCGAACGGGTCCTCGGCCTGCCGCGGCCATGACGAGCAGTCGGCCGCTCGAGGGGCTCCGCGTGATCGACGTCGGCACGCGCATCTCGGCGCCCTTCTGTGCGGGGCTGCTCGGTGAGCTGGGCGCCGAGGTGATCAAGGTCGAGGATCCTCGGACCGGTGACTTCATGCGCCACATCGGTCCCTTCGTTCCGTCGGACGAGGGGCCGGACTATTCGCTCTTCTGGTCGGTGGAGGGCCGCGGTCGCCAGAGTGTCACCTGCGACCTCCGCACCGAGCAGGGTCAGGATCTGTTCCGCCAGCTCGCGGCCACCGCCGATGTCGTGTGCGAGAACTTCCGGCCGGGGACGATGGAGCGCTGGAACATCGGGCCTGAGGCGTGCCGCGACGACCTGGTGTGGGTGCGAGTGTCGATCTTCGGCCAGGACGGCCCCAATGCTCACCGTCCCGGGCTTGACCGTCTCGGCATCGCCTACGGCGGCTTGCTGCATCTCACGGGAGAGCCCGACCGGCCCCCGGTGCGCCCGGGGGTGACTATCTCCGACTACCTCACCGGGGTCTTCGGCGCCATGGCCGCCATCGCCGGGCTGTATCGACGCGATGTCGACGGCGGTCGCCGAGCCGGTCCGGGGGCCGTCATCGATGCGCCGCTCTACGGCTCGATCCTGCGGGTCCTGGAATGGACGATCGCCGGCCATGACCAGCTCGGGGTGGTGCGGGGCCGGCAGGGAAACCGGCTCGACAACTCGGCGCCCTTGGACAACTACCCGACCGCCGACGGCCGCTTCGTGTGCATCGTCGCCGGCTCCGACGCCAACTTCGGTCGCCTCTGCGCGGCGATGGATCGGCCCGACCTTGCGCAGGACCCCCAATGGTCGACCCTGGCTCAGCGGGCGGCGAAGGCCGACGAGATCAACGGCATCGTCGCCGACTGGACCTCCTCGCTCACCGCCGTCGAGGTCGAAGCGGTGTGCATCGCCAGCGACGTCCCCGTCGGGTTGGCCTACACGGCCGCCGACATCGCCGCCGACCCGCACATGTCCTTCCGCCAAGACCTCGTCGCCATCGACGACCCCGTGCTCGGTCCCGTCATGCAACAGGCGCCCTTCCCCCGCTATCAAGGCGAGGAGCGTCCCACGCCGGCCGGCGCCCCCCGGTTGGGCGAACACAACGACGAGGTGTGGGGCGAACTCGTCGGCGGCGACATCGTCGAGCAGCTGCGTCGCGACGGCATCATCTAAGGACCGCGGCGGCACCCGCGACGGCTCGCGACCCCGCCGCCGTGAGGTGCACGGAAGTTCTGGCTGGCCCAGACGCGCAGGCCGACCAGCTGATGGCGCCGACAACTAGGGTGACGTGCATGTCAGAACTGGCACCCGTGACCGAGGGATTGTTCGACGCTGATGGGCTGATCGGTGGCGCCTGCGGGACCTGCGAGGAACGTCACTTCCCGCAAGCCGGACACTGCCCTTGGTGCGGCGCCGCGGCCGTGTCGACCGTGCGGCTGTCGAGCGAAGGCAGCCTCTGGTCGTGGACGGCGGTGCAAACGGCTCCGCCGGGCTATGAGGGATCGGTGCCCTTCGGATTCGGCGTCGTGGATCTGCCCGCGGACGGTCTCCAGGTCGTGACCCTGCTCACCGAGTCCGATCCTGAGCGTCTGCACGTGGGCGATGCCATGCGCTTCACCACGGTCCCAGTGGGTGACGGCGTGTCGTCGTGGGCGTTCTCGCCGAGCACGACATGAGCGGCACCGCCGGCGTGCAGATCGCCGGGACCGGCCTCTATCCCTTCGGACGTCATGGTGACCTGTCGGCCACCGCCATGGGCGCACTGGCGGTACGCCAGGCTCTGAACGAAGCCGGACGCGACACCAAGTTCCAGGCGGCGTTCTGCGGCACGGCCTACGGTGGGGTGGCGGCGGGACATCGGGTGCTCAGCGAGTTGGCGCTGACCGGTGGGCCGATCGTGGACATCGAGGCGGGCTGCGCCTCGGGCGCCGCTGCCCTGTCGATGGCGGCCGCCGCCATCCGGGCCGGCCAGTACGAGACGGTGCTCGTCTTCGGGATCGAGAAGATGCCGAAGGGCATCATCCGCTCCAGCTTCTTCGACCCCTGGCGCGAGCAGGCCGGCTTGGCGGCCGCGCCCGCGTACTTCGCCCTGCGCGCCCAGCGTCTGATGCTCGACTCGGGGATCACCAAGGAGCATCTCGCCGCCGTGGTCGTCAAGAACCGGAGCCAGGGCGTGCACAACGAGATGGCGATGTTCCGCAAGGCGGTCACGGTCGAGGACGTGCTGGCCTCAAAGGTGGTGTGCGAGCCCCTTCGCCTCTTCATGCTGTGCTCGCCCAATGAGGGAGCTGCTGCCGTGGTCCTGCGCGCTGGGTCCGGGGGCGTGCAGCTCCGGGCGGCGGCGCTGCGTAGCCACTTGCCGGGCCACGTCCTCAACGAGGGGTCGCCGTTGTCTGGCCTCATCGACAGTGACCCGATCCCGCCGACGGCGCTGGCGGCCGCCGACGCCTATGCCTCGGCCGGCATCGGTCCCGCGGAGCTCGATGTGGTCGAGTGTCAAGACACCGACGCGGCGCGGGAGCTGCTGGCCTACGTCGAGCTCGGTCTCTGCGCACCCGACGAACTGGGCTCGATGCTGGATTCGGGAGCAACGGCGATGGGTGGTCGCATCCCGGTGAATCCGAGCGGAGGGCTCCTCTCCAAGGGGGAGCCGTTGGGGGCGTCGGCCATCGGTCAGGTCGTCGAGCTCACCCACCAGTTACAAGGGCGGTGCGGGCCCCGGCAGGTGGACGGCGCCCAGGTCGCTCTGGCCCAGACGATCGGGCGGGGCGCCAACGCCAGCGTGACCATCCTCAGCGCCTGAGGACGCCACCCGGGATCTCGCTCTAACACCGGTGTCAACTACGGTGAACGGTATGGAACCGACCGACCCCGAGGTGGCCGAACAGATCATCAGCACCGTGCGCGACTGGGTCCGCAAGGAGGTCATTCCCGTGGCGTCGGACTACGAACACGCCGATGAATACCCGGCCCCGCTGGTCGAGCAGATGAAGGCGTTCGGCCTCTTCGGCGCCCGAGTGCCGGTCGAATACGGCGGCCTGGGCCTCGACACGGTGACCTACAGCCGACTGATGGAGGAACTCGCCTACGGCTGGATGTCGCTGGCCGGGGTGCTCAACACCCACACCATCGTGGTGTCCCTGCTCAGCCGCAACGGCACCGAGGCACAGAAGCAGGAACACCTCCCTCGACTGGCCACCGGGGAGATCCGCGCCGCCTTCTCGCTGTCCGAGCCCGATGCCGGTTCCGACGCCTCCTCGCTGCGCTGCAAGGCCACGCCCGACGGCGACACCTATGTCATCAACGGCACCAAGATGTGGGTGACGAACGGCGTGCGGGCGGCCCTCGTGGCGCTGGCCGCCCGGACGCCAGAGGGCATCACGTGTTTCATTTACGAGAAGGAGCCGAACACCTTCTCCGACACCCTCCAGGTGAGCCGCACCATCGAGAAGCTGGGGTACAAGGGCCTCGAGACGGTCGAGATGGCCTACAACGACCATCGCATCCCGGCGTCGACGGTGCTGGGCGGGCCCGACAACCTCGGGCGGGGTCTCACCGCCATTCTCGGTGGCCTCGAACTGGGTCGCGTCAACATCGCGGCGCGGGCCCAGGGAGTGGGTCGGGCCGCCTACGACGCAGCCATGAAGTACGCCTTCGAACGGGAGACCTTCGGCAAGCCGATCAACCAACACCAGGCCATCCAGTTCAAGCTGGCGGACATGGCTACCCGGCTCGAGGCGTCTCGGCTCATGGTCAAGAACGCCGCCGAGCGGATCGATGCCGGGCTCCGCGCCGATGTCGAGGCGGGCATGGCGAAGCTCTTCGCGTCGGAAATGGCGCTCGAGTTGGCCACCGAATCCATGCGCATCCACGGCGGTTACGGCTACACCACCGACTTCCCCGTCGAGCGCTACTTCCGCGACGCCCCGTTGATGATCATCGGTGAGGGCACGAACGAGATCCAGCGCATCGTGATCGCTCGGGGAATCCTGGCCCGGTGGGTCGACGAGCATCCAACGTGAGGGACCCCGCCGCCGCGCCCTAGGGACTACTCGCCAGCCGGCGTTCGTTGCTGGTCGAGGGCGCGTCGGTAGGCCATGGGCAGGATCTCGATCAGCTGACCGTCGGGATCGCGGACCATGACCACTCCCGTCAGAACCGTCACGATCTCGCCACCGCGCTCGGGCACCATCGCCACCACCGCATCGAGATCCTCCACGGCCACTGAGAGGTGCGTAAGGCCTGGCTCGTTGAATACCCGGCCTCGCCGGGCGGGATTGCCCGGCCGGTCGAAGTGCAATAGCTCAAGCACGAAGGAACCCAGGGTCAGGTAGACGGCGGTGGCATTGACCGGAGGGGTGATGGCCAGGAGCTCGGCCGCGGCCTCATCGGGAACCTTCAGCTCACGGTCGACGACGAAGCCGAGGACCTCGGTGTAAAAGCGGACCGCCCGAGCCAGGTCGTCGACGCACAGCCCAATGTGGTTGAGCACGGCGCCGGGCTCGCGGGCGGATGTCGAGGTCACGGCCGGGTCACGCTTGGGCGACGTCGACGAGCACGTCGCCGTTCTGGAGGGTCGAGGCGACGTCGTCCGGGGCCAGGACGAGGGTGGTGAACCGGCTCTGAACGAGGGCCGGGCCGCGGAGGGTGGGTCCAGGACGGAGAGCCGCCCCATCGAACACGGGAGCGTCGTCGTGCCAGGCGCCACCCGCGTACAGCCGGCGGTGACCAATAGGTTCGGGGGCCTCGGTCGTCGCGGTGAGCTGGGCCAGCTGGGGTTGGTCGACGAGGCCGGTCGCCACCAGGCGGATGCCCCGCACGAACGGCTCCTGCGAGCGGGCTTCGATGAGCCGCGAGGCTTCGTTGCGGCGATGGAACTCCTCGACGGCGGCTTCGAGCTGCGTGGGCGTGATCGCCGTTCCGGCCGTCTTGTCGATCGGAATGGCGACATCGAACGTCTGGCCCGGGTACACGAGGTTGAGCATCCACTGGCGGCGGATCCGGTCGGTGGCGACTCCGGCGACCTCGAACTGCTCGGCCGCGCTCTCGTCGAGTTCGTCGGCTAGGGCGCTGAGCTTGGCCAGGTCGATCTGGCGCCAGTCGCCCAGCAGGGTGCGGGCATCGTCGATGAGGTGATCGGCGGTGAGGAGACCGAGGGCCGACATGGCCGGGGCCGCGTTCGGCACGAGGACCCGATGCATGCCCAAGGCCCGGGCGTGGGCGGTGGCGTGCACGGCCCCCATCCCTCCGAAGGCGACAAGATCGAGTTCGCGGGGATCGGCTCCGGCCAGGGACAGGACGCGACGGATTGCGTCGCACATGTGGGCATCGATGAGCCCGATGGCGGCGATGGCAGTCTCTTCGGCGTCGAGTCCGAGACCGGCGCCCACCGAACCAAGGGCGTGGCGGGCGGCCTCCGAGTCGAGGCGAAGCCGGCCCCCCCAGAAGGCATCGGGATCGAGGCGGCCGAGGACGAGGTCGGCGTCGGTGACGGTGGGCTCGGTGCCCCCGCGTCCATAACACACGGGCCCGGGCTGGCTCCCGGCCGACTCCGGGCCCACGAGCAGCGTGCCCTGGCGAGCTCGCACCAGCGAGCCACCCCCGGCGCCCACCGAATGGACGTCGACCATGGGGAGCGAGATGCAGTACCGGTGCCGCCAGTTCCAATCACTCTTCACGTCGGGCTTGCCCTCGCGGATCAGACAGACATCGAAGCTGGTGCCGCCCATGTCGACGCTGACCACATCGCCCAGCCCGGCGGCAGCCGCGGCGCGGCTGGCGGCCACGACCCCACCCGTAGGGCCGGAGCTGATCGTGGCCAGGGCCCGGCGCCGAATTCCGGCCGGCGACGACACTCCGCCGGAACACGTGGCCAGCAACAACTCCTCGGCAAATCCTGACTCGCTGAGCCGGGCCTCAAGGTTGTCGAGATAGCGGACGATCGGGGGGCCCACGAAGGCGTTGACCAGGGTGGTGGAGGTGCGCTCGAACTCCCCGGGCTTGGGATGCACCTCGTGTGAGAGCGACACGAGCTCCACGTCGGGGTACTCGTCGAGGATGATCTCCCGGGCCCGACGCTCGTGCACGGGATTGGTGAAGGCGTGCACGAAGACGACGGCGATCGACGTGACCCCAAAGGCCCGCAGGCGGGCGGTGGCCTTGCGCACCGCCTCCTCGTCGAGGGGGGTCTCGATGTCGCCCTCGGCCGTCATCCGCTCGGGGACCTCGAGGCGCACGCGGCGACGGGCAATCGGCTCGGGGGCCTCGATGGCCGGGTCCCAGATGTCCTCCTTGAAGCAGCGACGCATCTCGATCTCGTCGCGGAATCCCTGGGTGACGATGAGGCCGGTGGTCGCCCCCGACATCTGGATCATGGTGTTGTCGGCGGCCGTGGTCCCGTGCACGATGGCCTCGGTGTCGGCCAGCAGCATCGTCATGTCGGCCAGTCCTTCCGCCTCGGCCAGGCGGGCGATGCCGTTGAGCACCCCCTCGGACTGATCTTCCGGCGTGGTCGGCGTCTTCTCCACCGCCAACGTGCCGTCGGGGCGGAGGAGCACGCAGTCGGTGAACGTGCCACCGACGTCCACGCCGATGCGGTACCGGCTCATCGGCGCTTCTCCCCGAGCTCCTGGCGCAGCACGGTCGTGGCCGGGTCGTCGATGGCCAGGTCCATGGCTTCGACGGTGCCGGTCACCACGACGCCGTAGTCACGACGAGCTCCGGCGATCGACACGTACTCGTCCCACACGTCGGCGAGGACGGCCTGGGGATCGCGCCGTAGCGGGTCGCCCCAACCGCCGCCACCCCCGAAGTCATAGACGAGCTGGTCGCCGGTATCGAGCAGGTGCTCGGTGACGACTGGCGAGACCACGACTTCACGCTCGGTTCCGGCGCTGAGCACGCACACGTCCGGGCTTCCCGAGAACCCACCGGCGATACCCGGATGCACATGACGTTGGTTCACCACGTACTGGTTGATGCGCGTGGGGGTGCGCACCTCCTTCACGAAGTGGCTGCCACAGCCGCCGCGCCATTGACCCGGTCCCCCCGAATCGATGAGGTAGTTCCGGCTGCGGAGGAAGTGGGGGAACGTGACCTCGTTGAACTCGGCTTCGGCCTTGATGAGATTGCCGTTGGCCGACACCAGCGCACCCCACCCATCTACTCCTTCGACGGCATTGACCCAGCCGGCGTTGACCTCACCGCCGTGGTCGAAGAACGGGCGCCCATGACGGGGATCGACCTCGCCCCACATCTGGCGGGGGCTGCCGTATTTGTAGGTCTGGGGTGAACATCGGGCCGGCAGGATCTGCGACATGGCCACGGCGATGGCGTCGCCCACCTCGACGCCGGGATGGTGCGTGCCGCTCGACACCGGCTTGCCCATCGTCGGATTGAGGCAACAGCCTTCGGGTACCCGCAACTCGACACAGTCGAAGAAACCCTCGTTCTTGGGGATCGACGGATCGACCAGGCTGGCCAGCTGGGCGATGGCGTTGCCCCGGGTGTTGCCGAAGGTCGACCACGCCGAAATGTGCGGGCGATCGTCGGACCCGTCGAAATCGAGGATGAGGCGGTCGCCGGCCACAGTGGCGGCCAGGTGCACGTGGATGTCCTGGTTGCCCTGGGGATCGCTGTCCACGTAGATGTCGGCCTCGTAGGTGCCGTCGGGCCACTCGCTGATTTCGGCGGAGAACCGGGCGCGGGCATCGTCGAGGGTGTATTCCACCGCCGCTCGCATCGTGTCGGCGCCGTACCGGTCGGCGAGTTCGCCCAGCCGGGCCGCCCCCAATTGCGCGGCGCCGACCTGTGAGCGCAGGTCGCCGATGAAGCCGGCCAGCCGATTGTTGGCCCGCATGGTCAAGATGACGTCGCGGCGCTCGTGACCACCGTCGATGATCTTGAGCAGGGGATAGCGGGTGCCCTCGGAGTAGATGTCCTTGGCCATCGTGTTGTACCCGCCGGCCGAGGCCCCGCCCGTGTCTCCGTGGTGGCATTGGATCGACGCGATCAAGAGCAGCTCGCCGTCGGCGAAGACGGGCGAGAACACGTTGAAGTCGGGGAGGTGCCCGCCGCCGTGGTACGGGTCGTTGGCCACGATGACGTCACCCGGTTTGAGTTCGTCGCCGAAGAATTCGATGGCGAAACGCACCGGCAACGTGGCGCTCAGCATGAACTGGGGGATGCCGACGGACAGCGCCGCCAGCCGCCCCTGGGCGTCGAGGATGGTGGCGTTGCGCTCGTTGCTCTGGTTGAGGATCGGTGTCGTGGCGTGACGCGACACGAACGTCGCCATCTCGAAGCACACGGTCTCCATGGCCGAGCGGATCACCTCGGCCGTCACCAGATCGATCGTCGGTGTCTCGATTTCCCGAGTTGCCATGCGCCGTCCCCCTAGCGTCCTACATGTCTGACACTCATGTCACCTTACCCCGACCCTCCCTGGTGCGCGGCTAGGGGTTGGGGGCGCCCGGTGGTGGGCCCCGCCCCTCCTGCTCGGCCTTCACCGCGGCCATACCCCCAGACTGGCGGGCGGCGACCCGTGACGTGGCCGTGGGCGTGGCCGACACGAACTGGTGCATCCAAAAATGCAGCTGCCAGGAGTCGCGCTGTCCCATGCGGTCGAGCATGCCGTTGATCGAGCGCTTGATGGCTTCGGCGGTGAGCGGCGGTACGAGGGCGACGTCCTCAGCCATCTGCTGCGCCTCGGCCCACAGATCTTCCCGACCGACGACCCGGTTGACCAGACCGAGGCGCTCCGCGGTTGGGGCGTTCCATTTCTGGGCGAGCAGGAGCAACTCCTTGGCCTTGCGGGGGCCGACTTCCCAGGGTTCGACGAGCAATTCGACTCCGACGCCGGACATGCGAGCGACCGGATTGGAGAATTGGGCGTCGTCGCCGGCGACGATGAGATCGCACATGCACGCCAGCATGAGCCCGGCGGCCGAGCACGTGCCCTGCACGGCGGCAATGGTGATGGGCCGGGTGTCGCGGAGGCGGACCATGGGGGCCCAGTAGCGGGCCAACTCGTGGCGGAGGCGCCCCTCGGGGGTGGCCCGACGAGCAGCCCAATCCTCCTCGCCGGCCAGGAGTTCCTTGAGGTCGTGCCCGGCGCAGAAGTGCTTGCCCTCAGCTCGCAGGACGACGGCCACGATCGTCTCATCGGACTCGATCTGGGCCAGGCACTCGTCGAGCTGGTCGATGCTGGCCGCGTCGAGGGCATTGGCGGCCTCGGGTCGGTCGAGCGTGATGGTGGCGATGACGCCGTTCACGGTGAGCTGCATGATCTCCCTCTCGTCGGGGTCGTCAGGGTTGTCAGGACAGTTGGGGCGAAACGTCTTCGGCCAGCAGATCGAGCACGTCGCCGTCGCCGCGATCGAAGGGAAGGAAGATGAACTGGTCGATGCCCCGTTCCCGCATGGTGCCGAGGTGATCGACCAGGGCGTCAGGCGTTCCCACGTAGCCGCCGGCCTCGACGTTCCACCCCGGTCCGGGGTAGTGGCGCTCGGCGCGTTGGCGAGCCGCGGCCAGCGCGGTGTCATCGGCCGCCAGCACGAGCACGGCCTGGTGCGATCGGCGGATCAGTTGGGGATCCCGACCGATCAGCTCGCAGCAGGCGTCGAGCGCCTTGGCCTTCGTCTCCCACTCGGTCAGCCCGTAGGTGGGCACGTTCCAGACATCGGCGAACTGGGCCACGAGCGGCAGGGTGTAGCGCTCGCTGATCCCCCCGATGTGCACCGGGGGCCGGGGTTGTTGCACGGGGGCGGGTAGGCAGGGCAAGCCTTCGAGGCGATAGTGCTCGCCGGCGAAGTCGTACACCTCGTGGGTCAGCATCCCGTCGATGATGGCGAGGGCTTCCCCGAGCCGACTCGATCGGTGAGCCAGCGACCCGAACTCGATGCCGGCCTGTTCATGTTCGAGTGGGTACGAGCCGCTCCCGAGGCCGATCTCGACGCGCCCCTCGGAGATCACGTCGGCGGTGGCGATCATCTTGGCCAGGAGCGATGGGTGGCGAAGGTTGTTGTTGAGCACGAGATGGCCGATGCGCAGCGTCGTCGTGGCGCCGAGCAACGCAGTGGCGAGGGTCCAGCCTTCGAGCGACGAGCGATCGGGAACGGCGGGTGTGTAGAGATGGTCGTAGAGCCAGAACGACCGGAACCCGAGCTGTTCGACCCGCCGTGCCTGGGCCAGGATCTCTGGGTAGGAGCGGGATACCTGGGGGAGGTAGATCCCGATGTCGGTGGTCATGGGCGGGGAGCGGCCCATGAACACCGAGGCGCCGTCGGCGATGCCATACCGCGGGTGCCCCCGAGCATCATCCGACCCGCCGATCTAACACACCTGTCATGGATGCACAGTAGTCACTACTGTCGGCGCTCATGACTGCTTCCGGGCCACTCCTCGCCGCCGATGAGGCCCTCACCCACCAGATCGCCGACACCTTCGCCCGGGTGTCGCAGAGCGATCGGGCGTGGACGGAGAAAGTGTGGGCCATGGCCGCCGCTCGCGATGGCTCGCTCAGCATCGCCTTCGGCTTGGGCAAGTACGTGAACCGCAACGTGATGGACGCCTTCGCCGGCGTGTCACGCCACACCGAGCAGTGGACCGTGCGGGCCAGCCGTGTGCTGGCGCCGATGCCCGAGGCGACCGAGGTCGGTCCCATCACCTACGAGATCATCGAGCCCCTGCGCCGGACCCGCATCGCCCTCGCCCCCAATGCCATCGTGCCCATCAGCTTCGACGTGGTCATCGATAGTGGGGTCCCGCCCGTGGTGGAGGAGCGCGAGACCCACGTGAGTCGCAGCCGCTATCGCCTCGATGCCGAGGTGGTGCGCTTTCATCAGAGCGGTACGGCCCAGGGCTGGGTGGCGGTGGACGGCGAGCGGGTGGAGGTCGGTGAGACGTCGTGGGTCGGTGCCCGGGACCGATCGTGGGGGGTCCGTTACGGCGTCGGCCAACCGCTCGACGACATCGAGGCCACGCCGCCACCGCCGGGCACGTCGACGCTGGTGGTGTGGATGCCGGTCACCATGACCAAACCGGACGGCCGCACCTTCACCCTGTTCGTCTACTACCAACGTCACCACGGCGAAGGCTGGTCGACCGGTAGCGCTCAAGGTGCCATCGAGCTCCCGGACGGCCGTCGCAAGCCGTTTCGAGACATCGTTCCGGCGCTCAGGTTCGAGGACGGAAACCGGCGTCTGCTTGGCGGGGAGCTGCGTTGCATCAGCGCCGATGGCACGGAGCGGACGCTGCACGTGGAACCGGTGTCGACGACTGGCTTCCACCTCGGCACCGGGCTCTACGGCGGCTTCGAGGGACATGTGCACGGGGAGTACCGCGGTGAGCTCAACGTCGAGGGCGAGCACGTGGCCGGTTGCGACGAGATCGAAGTGGCGCATCGCCTCCATCAACACCGCGATTGCATCGTCCGTGTCGAGGATCGTTCTGACGGCTCAGTGGGCGTCGGGTCGATGCAGACGATCGTCGTGGGTCCGCACCCCGAGTTGGGTCTGACCGAGGCCGCCTCGTTCAGCTGAGGGCGCGGATCGCCTCGGTCGCATACGTCAACACCGCGTTGCCTTCGGCCGGCCTCGGCGGTTTCCCGCGGCGCTGCGAGTCGAGACGATCGGCGCGGAGGTTGAGCGCCGAGGAACGGCACATGGCGAAAACCTCGAACCACCGGAAGGCCACCAGGGTGCGACCCAGCTGCTCCTCTTGACGGGCGATGATCTCGTCGCGGGTTAGGAAACCGTGCACTCCGTGGCCGACAAAGTGCTCGGTCATGGTCTCCAGGGCGGTGAACCACGCCAGGTCGAGCTCGGCTGGTCCCCGCGACGCCATCTCCCAGTCGAGCACGGCCACGGGGGTGAAATCGTCGTCGAAGATCACATTGCCCAGTCGGACATCACCCCACAGCACCGAGGGCTCCGGCAGGTCGGTCGGGGCATGCTCGCGGCACCAGTCAAAGGCCGTCGTCAGCTGGGTGGGGGGCTCGCCGTCGAAGGCCCAGTCGAGCAGGTGGTCCCACCACTTCAGCTCCGAGGCCAGGGACCGGTCGGCCCCTCTCAACAGCGTGGAGAGCGCGCGGTCCCTCCACGGAGTGGTGTGAATGCGCGCCACGACGTCGAGGAACCCCTCGTGCACGGCGCGCTGCTGGGTGACGGTGGCGGCGGTGAGCCAGGGGTCGAGCGCGGGCGCCTCACCGGGGCAATGCCCTTCCACCAAGGGCATCACCAGGAACTCGGTGCCGAGCCAGGTGGTGTTGGGTTCGAAGATGATGGGCCCGGCGACGGGTACACCGTGGGCGCTCGCCTGGGTCTGCACAGCCACCTGCATGGCCAGGTCGTAGGTGGGGAACAGCGCCGGTCCGGCCGGCGGGAGGCGGAGCACTAGGCGCTCGGGCTGGTCGGCATTTCGGTCGGGGATGGTGATCGTCACGAAGATGATCTCATTCGAATAGCCGCCGCCCGCGTAGCTGGACACCTCGACCTCGACATCGTCAGCCGCGATCCCTTGCGCCGCACTGCGGCCGGCCCACCACGCCCGAAAGGCGTGGCGAACCTCGGTGAGGTCTCTGGTCACCACGCCGGCCACAGGGAGATCCGAACTCTCTACGCCTGGTCGGTGGTGTGATCGGTGGTGTGGTCGGTGATGTGGTCGAGCAGCACCTCGATGTCCGCCAGCGAACGCAGCGTGTCGTTCAGGTGAGTGCACGAGCTCGTTCCCACGAGCTGGCGGTGCACGGCTCGACGTAGCTCGTCGAGGGACCAGCCCACCACCTGCTGGGCGCTGCCCAACGCGTTGGGGCACTCTCCGTAGGGCAGTACTCGGGCCTCCGCGTGGACGGAGACCAACGTGCGGGCCGAGGCGTCAACCGCTCCGGTGACCCGGTACTCGTGGAGGATGGTCTCCTCGCCACTGTCGGAACGGTGGCTGTCGCGAAAATAGGCCTCGAACCGATGGAGCCCCTCGTCGGCGGCGAACAGATCGAGGCGTCGACGTCGCCGCATGCCGCCGGGAGGGAGCGGCGTCATGACGTGCCACGCGTCCACGTCGTCCGCCGCTTCGAGGGGAGGCGCCGGTGGCCCGAGCGGGACGGGGATCTCCGCGGTGCGCCGGAAGCCCTCCAGCAGCGCACCGTCGGTGGCCCAGCCCGCGCAGAAGTCGGCCCGGGAGGTGACGTCGATCAGCGCCAGGCCGTCGGGGCGACGTTGGCCCGGCCCGCGCCGGTGCACCATGTCGTAGCCAGCGACGAGCTGCGCGCCGGGCAGGTCATCGAGGAGCAGCAAGGCGAGCGAGAGCTGATCGCCGGGCCCGTCCAGGACTTCGGCCAGCCGTCGCCGGAACCCCGAGCTCACCGCGATGCCGGCCAGCTCGTCCAGGCGCCGATCAGCCGGATCGGAGCTGATGGCTAGGAGCTCGTAGGTCCGCGGGTCGACTCGCGCCGCCAGCCGAATCGTCCCGATCGTGTCGGCCGTCCCGTCGGGGTTGGTGAACACCTCACGGGCCCGAGCGTCGACCGTGCGGGCGGTATCTGATCCCGCCGGTCGGACCGTGTCGATGCTGGCCGTGCGTCGAATGGAGCCCGGGCGCCGGCTGGGTGTGTCCGTCAGCGGTGATCGAGGGCCCGCGATGGCCACATCCCGGTCCATTTCGAGAGCCTAGCTCTGGCCCTGATCCATCGAACCGGTGTCAGTGACGGCCGTCCCGACAACCCTCGCGGTCCGCGTGTAGCACGATGCGGGCCATGAGCGACGGGCGGATCGATCCCGATCACGGGGACGGAGCCGACTCCGGCGATCAAGGCAGACCGATTCGAGTGGGCGACACCGTCCGCCGGCCGGCTCGGGCCAACTCCGGCTTCGTTCAGGGCGTACTGCTCCACCTGGAACGGGCCGGCGTGGTGTGGTCCCCCCGTGCTCTGGGGCTCGACGAGCAGGGTCGAGAGACCCTCACGTGGATCAGTGGCACCGCGGCCGCTTCCGGTGGCGATGTCGATCTCGGCGAGCTGGCGATCATGGTCCGAGAACTGCACGACCGAACGGCTGGTTTCGCCGGTGACTCGGAGTGCGTGATTCACGATGACCTCCAGCCTCGGAACGTCATCGTCGAACGCACCCATCCCGTCGGGCTGATCGACTGGGAGCAGGCCCGGCCCGGCCGGCGGGTCGAGGACGTGGCCAACCTGTGCTGGGCGTTCGTTGAGCCGATGCCCGGAAGCGATCCTGCCGACATCGCCCGGCAATGGCGATTCATCGTCGACGCCTACTCGCTCGACCGGGCCGGGGAGCTCGTGCCCACGGTGCTGGCCCGGATGGCTGTCTGTGTCGATGACATCGAACGCAACGCGGCGGCGGGGTCGGCCCGCCACCGTCGACTGGCGGACCTCGGGCACCACGACGACATCCGAGCGATGCACGCGTGGACCATGGATCACCGGCGCCTCCTGGACGAAGTCATCACCTCCGGATAGCGCATACGCTGCCGCGATGCCGATCGATGGAGAGTACGAGCCGAGTCCGTGGGATTGGGTCCGAGACCAGGTGGCCGAGTACGAAGCATCTGGTGGTGACCAGGCCAACACGCTGTGGGACACGGGTCTGCCGATCATCGTGGTGACCACCCGAGGCAACAAGAGCGGCAAGGTCCGCAAGATGGCCATGATGCGCGTGAAACACGAGGGCGAGTACGTCTTGGTGGCCTCCCAAGGCGGGATGCCCACGAACCCTTCCTGGTACCACAACCTCATCGCCGAGCCCACCGCGCTGGTGATCCAGGACGGTTCCGAGGCTCATGACTACGTCGCCCGCGAGGTCACCGGCGCAGAAAAGGCTGTCTGGTGGGAGCGGGCCGTCGCGGTCTACCCGCCCTATGACGAATACCAGGCCGCTACCACCCGCGTGATCCCCGTCCTCGTCGCCCGCCGGGCCGAGGCCTAAATCTCAGAACCTGGTGCACTGATCGACCGCATGGGTAGATCCGTGCACGGGTTCGCCAGAACGCCAAGTGCCTACGCCGGTTCATGGAGGGAACCACGGATGACGACCGCCCGCACCGGGTTGTCGGGCAGGGCCGCCAGCGCCGCCGGCAACGACGTGTGGAGCAGGCAGAGATCCCCAGGCGCGCCGACCGCGATGCGGCGAGCCGGTCCTCCCGGTTGCCGGTGATCGCTCAGCAGCATCTCCAGCGCTCGGGCGGCCGGGATCCGCTCGTCGGCTCCCACGGTGGCGCCGCTGGGGGACCGGCGCTGGCTGGCCGCGTGGATGAGCCGCCACGGGTCCTCATCGCCGAAGGGCGCGTCGGTGCCGGCACCCACGGCGATGCCGGCATCGAGGAGTGATGCGCACGGCCACAGGTCACCGAGGTCTTCCCGCGCCACATCGGTCAGGTAGTCATCGCCTCGCTCGGCGACGAAGTTGGGTTGGGTCACCACCGTGAGCCCGTGGGCACGAATGGCGGAGTACAAGGCGGAGGGGATGACCGCTCCGTGCTCGAGCCGGTCGCCGGGCAGGGCTCCGACCTCGTCGATAGCGGCCAGCGTGAGGACGAGAGCATGACGGGTGACGCAATGCACGGCCACGCTTCGGTCGGCCGCCCGGGCTGCTCTCATCTGATGCACGAGTTCATCGAGGGAGGGCAGGTCGTGGTCGGGGAGCAGGATCTTGGCCGGTCCCACGGTCAGCGGCGACGGGACGGAATCGATGTCGAGTTCGGGTGCGCCGGTCACCACGATCCGTTGGGGAATCTCGCCGAGCCGTGACGAGAGGGCCAGCCGGTCGAATCTGGAGAAATCGGCCGCCGGGGTGGCGTCGGTGACCCCGGTGATGCCGAGCGTGCACAACCGACGACCCACGGCGCCGAGCTCGGGAGGGTCGACCGGGAGCCGATCGGCCAACCAGGCGTCGAGGCGCCAGAGTCGGCCGGTGGGGGTGCCATCGGCGAGGAGCTCACATCCCTCGGGTGGCGCTCCAGTGAGGAGGCCGAGGGCGTCGAGTCCCGCCGAGTTGAGCACCCACAAGGCCCCGGACCGGTGCTGCACCCGTACCGGCCGATCGGAGACGATCTCGTCGAGCACCCACCGATCGGGCGGAGCGCCGGTGCGGTCGTGGTAGCCCACGGCCCGGAGCCACGAACCGGTCGAGAGGCGAGCGTCCGCCGCCCGCAAGTCGGACGCGAACCCGTGAAGATCACCCCCATCGCCGGGGCGGATGCGTACCGACGTGTAGGCCGCGGCGAGCGCGAGGAGATGGAGGTGGTGGTCGTGCAGCCCGGGCAGCAGCGCACCACGTGCACCGTCGACCACGATCGCATCCGAAGGGACCGGGAGCCGCGGCCCGATCGCGCTGATCCGGTCGCCCTCGATCGCCACGTCAGTGGGGACTCCGTCGACCTGGACATTCCGCAGCAGAAGGTTCATGCGGGTGCGGTCGACACCTGCGCCGGTGGGGCGTGGCCATGCCCGCCACCAGGGATCCCAAACTCGGCCAGGACCGCGGTGGTGTCACGGCCGAGGCGCGCGGCCCCCACCGACGATGGCAACGCCCGACCCTCAACCCCGTCCAGCCGGGGATCCGCGGTCCATTTCGAGTGGGGTGGGTCGCCCGCCACGAACGAGGCCGCGCCGGCCATCGACACATCGATCAACCATCGACCCGGTGTGGCCAACGCCGTCACCGCGGCCGATGCGGTCAGGAACCCGGCGAGCGGATCGGCGACGGCGTCAGCGACGAAGCACGGACCGGCGCCATCGAGAGCGACGAGACCACCGGCCACGGCGGCATCGTCGCCGAAGGCGACACGATCGACGGCGCGTCCGTGCCCCGTGATGGAGATCCAGACGCGCGGGCCCGACCCCCACGCGAGAACGTCGTGGACGTCGAGCCCGAGTTGGGCCAGCGCTCGCGGTCGCGAGGCCTCGATGACGACGTCGGCCCGCTCCACCAAGGCCCGCAGTACCGCCACTCCGGCCGGGGTTCGCAGGTCGATACTCACCGACTCCTTACCGGCATTGAGGGCGTCGTAGATGCTCGACGGACCGCGCCGAGCGCCATCAGGCCGCGCCGTCGACTCGACCTTGATGACCCGGGCCCCCCGGTCCGCCAGCAGACGGCTGCACAACGGCCCCGCCCACAGCGCCGAGAGATCCACCACGACGGGCGGACGGGGCTCCCGGTGGTCCCGGCCGAATCGCTGCGCCCCGACCGGCAGCCCCGCCAGCTCCTCGTGGGGGGCAGCGGCAGCGCTTTCACCCAACCGCGCCGCCGGCAACCCCAGCAGCGTCGCCACGGCCACCAGATCATCGCCGGTCCGAGTGCTCACCGCCTCCTCGATCTGGGGCCAGAGGTCACCGATGATGGGGTCGATGCCGAGCCAGGCCGGGACCAGGGAATGGTCGTCGTCTCGGGGAAGATTGACGGCGATCCAGCCGTCCCGGCTGCGCAACAGATGGGCCGTGCCCCCGCAGCTGACATCGCCGTGGCGCGAGAGACCCCGAGCCGCCGCCCGGTCGGCGAGGAAGGGGAGTGGGTCGACCCCAAGTGGCTCGGCCAGCAACCGGATCCGATCGATCAGGGCATCCGGCGGCACCAGTGGGTCGTGGTCCGCTCGTCCCGTGAGAGCCAGAGCGCCCGACGCGGCCCATGCCTGCGCATTCGTAGTCGGCTGGTCCATGTCCGGGCCAGGATACGGCTCGCTGGGTAGGGTGGCGAGGTGCTCCACGTCGGTGCTGACGACTTCGTCGACCGATTGATGCATGGGGGCCGAGATGACCTGGCCGAGGCGGAGCTCGTGGCCGTCGATTGCTCCCGGTCATCGGCCGCGGTGCCCGACGGGGTCGAGCACCTCCTGGCGGGACTGCCCGTCGTGGTGCTGGCCCTGGGCGGGCCAGCAGGAGACGCGCTGGCCGACACCCTGGACGCGAGGCTCGACGACGACGTCACGCTCGGCGCCGTGCAGGAGGCAGTACAGGCGAACCCTCAGGCCGCGGTGGCGCTGGCCGCGCACCTGCGTGGCCACGGGCATCGTTCGATCGGCGAAGGGTTGGTGGCCGAGTCGGCGACATACTCGCTCCTCCAATCGGGACCCGAGTACGAGCGCTGGCGGTCGCACCGGCTCCCACCGGCGGCCTCGGTAGAACCGGGAGCCGAAGCGGTCGCGGTCGAACGGACCGGCAACGACTTGGCGGTGACGCTCAATCGGCCCGACCAGCGCAACGCGTTCAACGCCGCCATGCGTGATGGCCTGCTTGCCGCCCTCGACGTGGCGATGGCCGACCCCGACGTGCGGGTGGTGCTCAGCGGCCACGGCCCCGCCTTTTGCAGCGGTGGGGATCTCACCGAGTTCGGCACGTCCGCCGACCCTGCCACCGCGCACATCGTGCGGTTGCGGCGCAACGTCGGTCTGGCGTTGGCCGCCATCGCCGATCGGGTCGAGGCGCGGGTGCACGGCGCCTGCGTGGGTGCCGGGGTGGAGCTTCCCGCCTTCGCCCATCGCGTGGTGGCTGCGCCGGGGACGACGTTCTGGCTTCCAGAGATCTCGATGGGGTTGATCCCCGGCGCCGGGGGCACGGTCAGCATCCCCGGCCGCATCGGACGGCAACGCACGCTGGTGTGTGCCCTCCTGGGCCAGCACTTGGATGCCGAAACGGCGCTGACCTGGGGACTGATCGATGAGATCATGACGCCATGACCGACGATCCGGTGACTTCGGAGAGTCGTCCGCTCGGGGTCCCGGTCCCCGGTTGGCGACCGCCGGCGCGGCCCGAGCGGACCACCATCGAGGGGCGGTGGTGTCGGCTCGAGTCCTTGGACCTGGCCCGCCACGGTGACGGGCTCTTCGGCGCGCTGTGTGGGGAGGCAGACGAGGGGTTGTGGACTTACATCCCGGCAGGCCCGTTCCCCACTCGGTCGGCGTTCGACGAGGTGATGAGGGCCGCCGAGGCCGGGGACGAGATGGCCATGTACGCCGTGGTCGTCGACGGCGCGCCTCGCGGCGTCGCCGCGTTCCTGCGTTGCGATCCGGCGGCTGGCTCGATCGAGGTTGGATTCATCGTGTTCGGTTCCCGCCTGCAGCACACGGCGGCCGCCACCGAGGTCATCTACCTCCTGGCTCGCGACGTGTTCGAGCTCGGCTATCGCCGCTTCGAATGGAAGTGCAACGCCCTCAACGCCCCGTCGCGCCGCGCCGCGGCGCGTTTCGGATTCAGCTACGAGGGGACATTCCGTCAGGCGATGGTGGTCAAGGGCCGCAACCGGGACACGGCGTGGTTCTCGATGCTCGATTCCGAATGGCCGGATGCTCGTACGGCATTCGAGCGCTGGCTCGCGGCTGACAACTTCGACGACGACGGACAGCAGCGGATGAAACTTGGGGTGGCGTAGGCCCGTCACACCGCACGACCCCGGTGATCAGGGTTCCGCGATCGGCGTGAAGGCGTCCCTCAGGCGGAGCTCACGTTCGGGGCCAGCCAATGCCGCCGGCGCGCCCTCGATCAGAACGCCAGCGTCGCCACCCCCCCGGATGAAGGCGCCGACGGGCCCACGGTCCTCGGCCAGGACAGGGCCCGCGCAGGCGCCGACGAGGATGCAGGTGGCCAGACCGGAGAACCACGTGACGAGGGCCAGGGCCACCCCGAAGAATCCGAACTGGGCCTCGTTGCGGGTCACCACATCGGGCATCCAAAACGCGGCGGCCACGGCGTACCCGGAGACGGCGACACCGGTGATGAGACCGGAAGGGGCCAGAACCCGCCAACGGACCTCGCCCCGCAGGAGGAACCACGCCGTGAACCACCACATCGACGTGGTCACGGCCAGAGAGATCACCAGGAAGACGACGAAGAACGGCCCGTCAGCGAACAGGCCTCGCAATCCTCCGAGGAGCGCCAGGTAGGCCAAGATCACCACCAGCCACGCCGGCCCGCGGGTGTATGCCCCCGCCTTCCCCCCGTCAGGGCGGCGCCACGCCTTGAGGTACACCCGTTGCAGGGCCGTCGTAAATGAGCTGGCGAAAAAGAAGGTGAGAAGCAGGCCGAGGTACCCGGTGGCCCGGCGGACATCGTCGGAGGAGGCGAAGGCTTGTTTGGCGGTGGTCAGTGCCTCGCCTCGCACGCCCAACCGATTGGTGATGGTGGAGAAGATCGACGTACGGATGCTGGCGGGCATGAACGCGGCGACGACGATGACGAGGGGGAAGAACGACACGAACGCCTTGCCGGCCAGCGCCACGCTCCGGTCGACGAACTCGATCTCGAGCATGCGTTCCCACACCTGCCAGAGGAGCATTCGCTGCGCACGCGCCATGACGGCCTCGACGGCGGCTCGGATGCGAGCGATGCCGCGACCTCTCGGGTTGTTTTGGTCGGACACTACGAACTCCAGGCGGGGTGGGACGAAAGGTCAGGGCGAACTGTAGGTCGTGCCGGCAGGTTCGAACTCCGCAGCCGAGGGCGGCGGCTTAGATCTCGTGCGTAAGCCGACGCGTGGTCTCCGCGGTTGTCACCTTCGTCTCGATGCTCCCCTCGCGGCTCATCGGGTCCCGATCAAGTGAACAGTGTTAACTTGCGTCCGCCAAGCCGACCCGGGGGACCCACACCATGGCCATCGTCACGAACGCATCCGACCAGCTCATGCTGAGCGAACTCTTCGCCCCGGTGACAAGCGAGGTGGACGTTGCCGATCTGGCGATCTCCGGCGCGCTGCCGGCCGGCCTCGACGGCGCGTTCGTTCGCAACGGCCCCAACCCGCGCTTTGAACCGCTCGGGAAATACCACATGTTCGACGGCGACGGGATGTTGCACTCGGTCACGCTGGGCGATGGCCGTGCCCGCTATCGCAACCGGTGGATCCGCACGGCTGGTCTGGCGGCCGAGGAGCGCGCTGGCCGCGCCCTGTACGGCGGGCTCGGGGAGATGCGCTTTCCGACGCCCGATGAGGTGGGTGACGCGGGCCCGATGAAGAACCCTGCCAACACGAATCTCATCCGTCACGCCGGCCGCTATCTGGCCCTGTGGGAGGGCGGCCCACCCACCGAGGTAACCGAGTCACTGGAGACGGTCGGCCCCTACGACTTCGCCGGATGTTTGCCCGGCGCGTTCACCGCCCACCCGCGGATCGATCCCCGCAGCGGTGAGCTCCTGGCCTTCGCCTACCAGCCCTTCGAGCCCTACCTGCGCGCCTATGCCGTCCAGGCCGACGGTCAGTGGGCGCGAACCATCGACATCGACGTGCCCGACTGTTCGGTGATGCACGACTTCGCCATCACCGAGCATCACCTGGTGTTCGTCCAGTCACCGCTCCTCTTTGATCTCGTCGGCGCCATGGAAGGGCGTTCTCCGTTTCGCTGGGATCCCGACCATGGCACCCGCATCGGAGTGGTGCCCCGTGACGGTGTCGAGGCGCGCTGGTTCGAGATCGAAGACGGGTACGTGAACCACTTCTGGAACGCCTGGGAGGAGGGCGACACGATCACGTTCTCGGGGTCGAGGTCAACGGGGGAGGGCTACACCGAGGGCCAGGACGGCAACGCCGACGCTGAGCCCGGACGCCCCACGCGCTTCACCGTCGATCTGAAGCGGGGCGTGGCCTCGTCCGAGCAGATCGACGATCTCGGTGGTGACTTCCCTCGTATCAACCCGGCCTACACCGGGGTGCGCAGCCGCTTCCACACCATGGGTGCATTCAAGGGTCCGCCCGACGTCATCGGACACTTCGACACCATCGTCCAATACGACGACCTCCTCGGCATTCGTCGCGACTGGTGGGCGGGGCCGGGCATGGTCGTGGGTGAGGCCGTGTTCGCTCCCGATCCCGATGGCGTGGCCGAGGACGATGGGTGGTTGTTGTGCACCGTCAGCGAGCGGGCCACCGGCGCCACCGATTTGGCCGTTATCGACGCCCACGACGTCGAGGCGGGCCCGATTGCCCAAGTCCACCTCCCCGGGCGCCTGCCGTTCGGCTTCCACTCCTGTTGGTTCGAGCGCGGCGACACCGAACCGGCGTAGGAAGTGGTCGCCAGGGCGACCACTTCCTACGCCGGTTGCGTGGTGATCAGATGCCGGACTGGCCCGCGACCCGGCCGTCAGCGATGCCGGCGACGAGCACGGCGTGGTCGAGCTCGTTCTGGTCGGCGTAGAGCCGGGCAAATTCGGCCAGGGCCCGATCGAACGTGCCGCTGGCCCCCAGGTACGAGGCGATGGCGATCCGATCGCCGGAACGGGCATGGCCCCGAGCCAGGGCCCAACCGCACATCTGGCCATAGACCGAGAGCACCTGCGGCGTCATGATGTCCACGTCGGCCGAGGCCTTCCAGTCCCATAGCTGGCGCATATAGTAGTCGTGGGTGCGGCCATCGACGCCGTCGACGCGTTGCCAGCCGAGGAAGATGTCGCTGGCCGCCTGCATGAGCCGCTGGCCTTCCACCACGCGCTGACCATGGTTGGCGAAGGCGCTCTTGTTCAGGAAGGGCTCGAGCACCGACGCCTCCGCTTCCTTGACCTGCAAGAAGAGGGGATCGTCGTTGTCCCGGCCCACCAACAGCGCCAGCCAGGCGCGGGTTCCGACGCTGCCGACCCCGACCACCTTGCGGGCCAACTCGACGTATTTGTAGCTCTCCAAGAGTCGTCGGCGGTCACCGCTGAGGGTGCGGCGGTACGCGCGCAGGGCCTCGCTGATGGAGGTCTCGATCTGCTGGTGGTCGAGTTCCGAGAAGACCTCGTCGGCGGGGACCAACAAGGGTGGGTCGCTCAGGAACTGCAGCTCACCGTCGACGAGCTCGGTCAGCTTGGCCTTCGCCTTGAGGCGGTCCTTCGACTCAGCCTTCTGCACCATTCTTTGCATGTTCTTGACCGCGGCACCCCCGATATCTTGCCCCCATGTCTTGAAGATCGTGTCGACGTCGAGGCGGGTGTACCAGACGTCGAGGTTGCTCATGGTGGCGAACGTGCGGATGGCTTCGCGATACGAGCGCACCGACGCGGTGACGATGGCCGCTCGCGTTTTGGCGTCGATCTGGCGGCTGCGGGCGGCGATGTCGAGACTGGCGGCCAGCCGCTTCACGTCCCATTCGAACGGCCCGGGCAACGTCTCGTCGAAGTCGTTCAAGTCGAAAACGAGGGACCGCTCAGGCGAGGCGAACCCGCCGAAGTTGGCCAGGTGGGCGTCCCCGCAGAGTTGCACGTTGAGGCCAGACCGGGGCGCCGGCGCCAGGTCAGCCGCCATGCCGTAGGCCGCGCCACGATAGAAGGCAAACGCGGAGGCGGCCATGCGCCCGTGGCGGATGGGCACCAGGTCCGGCACCCGGGTGGTGGCCTGCTCGGCCAGGAGGTCGAGGGGATCGCGGCGGTCGGCGGCGGGAGCCCACTCGCCGTGGCTCGAGCGCGGCACCTTGGTCCGGGCCGCTTTGCCCTGCTCAGCTCGCTCGGCGGCGGTCGGATGGTCCACCTTGGGCGGGGTAGCGGAGGGTGTCGTAGGCAACGTGGGCTCCTCGAGGATGGCGCTCGGCCGGATGATGGCCTGTCCCATCCTGCCGTGCCGACGCAGCGTCGGCCAGCGAGCCTGACCAACGCCGCCAGTCTGGACCCGATGACGCCGGCCCACATCACCCGGTTCGGGTGGTCTGATGGCGCGTCAAGCGGATCGCTGGTGCGTCTCACCTGGGAACAGGCTGGAACTCCCTGGGACCCTGTGAACCCGTCGGATAGGTTCCCGGCCATGGGGAGTACGGGATGGGAAGACCTTGAGGTCACGGCGGTTCCTGGCTGCGACGATCGGTTCACGGCCACGATCGCCGATCGCTGGATGCTGGCGGTCGTGCCCCAGGGCGGGGTGGTGGCGGCGTTGGCCTTGCGGGCCATGGCCGCGAGGTTGGGCGAGTCCGAGCAGGTCGTTCGGTCCCTGTCGGTGGTGTTCGCCGGGAAGGTGGCCGTCGGCCCGGTAGAGATCGAGGTCACGCTGCTGCGGCGAGGACGGTCGATGTCGCAGCTGAGCGCCACCGTCCGCAACCCCGATGCGGCGGCGGGCCTTACCGCCGTCGCCGTCTTTGGCGCCCCGCGGCGCGGCTTCGAGTTCACCGACCTGTCCTACCCCGACGTCCCTGGCCCCGAAGGCCTGCCCTCGTACCGCGACCCGCTTCCCGAGGGGATCGACTTCGAGTTCGACTTCGAGCCGATGCCGTTTTGGGAGGAGGTCGTGGAGACCCGTCCCGCCGTCGGCCGCGCGCCCTGGGAGCCATTCGAGGAGGGGCCTGCCGAGGTCACCTATTGGTACCGCTTCGACACGCCGCCCCTGCTCGCCGACGGCAGTCTCGATCCCGTCGGGGCCATCGTGTTGTGCGACACGATGCCGGGTGCCGTCAGTCAGAAGTTGGGGCCTGACGCCGGTTCCTGGTTCGGACCCAGCGCCGACTTCACCATCCACCTGCTCGGCCCCGCCCGGCCGGGCTGGATCCTGGCCCACAACAAGGCGCGACACGCCGGCGATGGGTACGCGTCGGTGGAGATGACGCTGTGGGATCCGACGAATCGAAGCCTGGTGGCCTACGCCACGCAGATGATGTTCTTCACCTTCGCCTCCTGACAGCCGAGCGACGGAGGCGACCACGCGCGACGGGTGACGCGCTACGGCGCCCGAACGATCATCACCGGGCACGGCGCATTGTTGGCGACGTGGGTGCTGACCGACCCGAGCAGCGCCCGGCGAATCGGGCCGCGGCCTCGCGAACCCACGACGACAACATCGACGGCCGCCTCCTCCGCCACGCGACAGATCACTGGCCCGGGGCCACCCGTCTCGATGCGTCGGTTGATGGCGGCGGGCGACGCCAGGGCGTGCGCGGTCTGGTCGAGGACCACATTGGCCTCGCGATTGACTTCATCCCACGCCGCGTCGATGACCTCGGGCTCGGCCAGACCTCCGGCGAATCCCGATTCCTGGCCGGCGGTGGCGGCGGCCGGGGGCTCGACCACACACACCAGAGTGATCGTGTCGGTCGGGGCCAGCAGCGCGAGGGCTTGGCGGGCGGCGGCGACGGCGTCGTCGGAACCGTCCGTGGCGATGAGCACGTGCATGATCAGTACACCTGCTCGGCGTGGGCGGCGTCGGTGTAGATCTTCTCGGCGCCGTCGGGATAGCGGGCGTGAGGCACCAGCATCCCGTCCGGCGCGTCGTGGAGATACATGAGGGTGTCACCCACGACGGCGTGGTCGTGACCGCGCTCGCGGTCGAGCTCGTCACCGTGTTCGGAGCGCCAGGTATCGACGTCTTCCGCCGCGCCAGGAAGGCCGGCGGCGGCGCGGATCTTGCCCACCATCTCGTCCACCGCCCGGGCCTCGAGAATCACGATCTCGGCCCCACCGTCAGCACCGTTCACCCCTGCGCTCGTCATTTGGACAGCATGGCACGGGTCGTCGGCACCCGATGGTCGTCGGGTTCGGGGTCGCCAGTTGGTATGGCGGCGGCTGGTCCTGACACGATGGGGGCCATGAGCTACAAGGTATGGATCGACCAGGACCTGTGTACGGGCGACGGGATCTGCGTCGAGATCGCCCCCAAGGTGTTCACCCTTCTCGACGATGGCCTGGCCTATGTGCAGGATGACTCCGGCGTGAAGAGCGAGCCGGGGGGACCGCAGGGCATCATTCCCGTCATCGACAGCGAGCTGGAAGGCGTCATCGAGTCGGCGGAGGAATGTCCCGGGGAGTGCATCTTCATCGAGCTGGCCTGATCGGTGGACGACGTGCACGGCGATGCTCCCTGGTCGGGGGATGCCTGCTCGCTCGTCGACGCCTTCCGCTCGGGTGCGCGATCGCCGGTTGAGGAGCTCGAGGCCACGCTGGCGGCGATCGAGGCGTCCGACCTGAACTGCTTTGCCTCGCTCGACCCGGATCGGGCGTGGGAAGCGGCCACCCGCGCCGATGTTTCCCTGCCGTTCGGTGGTGTGCCGACCGCCATCAAAGAACTCGAGCCCGTCGCCGGGTGGCCCTGGACCGAAGCCACGCTGGTCTATCGCGACCGGGTCGCCCCCTATACGTCTCATCACATCGAGCGGCTGTTGGCGCGGGGCGGCATCGTCCCCGTCGGGCAGACCACCGCCAGCGAGTTCGGCGGCCTCAACGTCAGTGTGACCAAGATCAACGGCGTGACCCACAACCCGTGGCGCCACGGTCGCACGGCCGGAGGCTCATCGGGCGGATCGGCAGCCGCCGTTTCCGGCGGGCTGGTCAGCCTGGCCACCGGCGGCGACGGGGGAGGGTCGATCCGCATCCCGGCCGGTTACGCCGGGTTGTTGGGTATGAAGGGCACGTTCGGGCGGATCCCCCGAGGACCCCACGCCTTCATGCGGCCGAACACGGTGGTGGTGGGCAACCTGTCGCGCTCGGTGCGCGATGCGGCGCGCTACTACGACGTGTGCGCCGGATTGCATCCCTACGACCCCAGCACCATCCCGTCCGCGGGCGGCTGGGAGGTCGGTCTGGGCTCGCACGATCTCGCCGGTCGTCGGGTGGCGATCGTCCCCGGTCTCGGGGGAGCCACGCTCGACCCGGGCGTGGAGAGCCAGCTCCGGTCCGAAGCCGAAGCCCTCGTGGCTGCTACGGGTATGACGTTGGTCGACCTGAAAGTCGAGCCGCCCAATGTGACGGCCCAGTGGATGATGGGCAACGCCGCCACTCTTCTCGCCGACCTGGGTTCCAACTGGCCGCGGTGCGCCTCCGAGCTCACTGACGAGGTCGCCCTCGGTATCCGTCTCGCCCAGTCGATGTACAACCTGAACACGGCCGCCGCCGCAGAGGAGCTTCGAATCCAAGCCAACGAGGCCATGGCCGAGGCTTTTGACCAGGTGGACTTCATCATCGCGGCCACGAACCCCGGCCCCGCGTTCGCGGCGGACGCCACCACCAGCGGTGACCAGTCGAGTTTCGTCGAGTGGGCCATGACGAGCGACGCCGCGTCGTATGCGCTACGTGCCGTGCTCTTCGGGGTGCGCGCCGCGACGACCATCGTCCCGCAGCTGCCGTCGCTGCTTATCGCTCAGGCGGCCAGGCGCGTTCCCGACCTCGTGAACATGGGAGCGTTGACCATCATTTCGAACCTGTACGGCAACCCGGCCGTTTCGATCCCGGCCGGCACGGTCCGCGGGCTGCCCGTCGGTATGCAGGTCCTTGGGCGTCACCACGAGGACGCGCTGTTGTTCGATGTGGCCCTCGCCGTGGAGCGCCACCGCCCGTGGCCCCTGGTGGCCGCTGATGCCCCGGTGGAGCGCTAGAGGCGGTCAGTCACCAGGGCCGAGAGCTTGCGATTCGCGGTGCGGGGCAAGACGGTGGTGAACGCGGCGGAGATGCGGTTGATGCGCCCGGTCACCCGGACGGCCTTGCCGGCCGCGGCAGCCGCCAACGCTTCGCGGGCGACCTCGTCGGCTTCCTGACACAAGATGTCGGGGAGTGCGGTCGTGTCGGGTCCGGACTCGTCATTGAACTCGGTCCGGGTGGCCCCCGGGCACACCGCGGTGACCACGATCCCCGAGCGGCGGAGCTCCTCATGCAGCGATTCGCTGAAGCTGGTGACGAACGCCTTCGTCGCCGAGTAGACGGCGAAGCCGGGACCGGGGGCGTGTCCCCCCAGCGAGGAGATATTGATCACCCAGCCGCGACCTCGGGTGCGCATCGGCGCCACCGCGGCGTAGGTGAGCTCCATCAGGGCGCCGATGTTCAGGCGCACCACCTGTCGGTAGCGAGCCAGATCACCGTCCGCGAAGGGGCCAGCCGCTCCGAGCCCGGCGCAGTTGATCAGCAGATCGATGGGACGGTCGACCTCGGCGAGTCGTGCTTCCAGCCGGGCTGCGTCGGCGGGGTCGGTCAAGTCCGCGACCTGAACCTCGACGTGGATGTGCGGCCGGCCCAGCTCGGTGGCCAACGATTCGAGCCGATCGGCTCGGCGGGCGACCAAGACGAGATCGACGCCGGCTCCGGCGAGCTCACGAGCAAGCGCCGCGCCGATCCCGCTCGAGGCGCCGGTGACGAGTGCGGTCTTCCAGGGGTGTTCCACGGCGGGCATGGTACTGAGCCGGCCACCATTCCCTAGCCTGAAGCCATGGTCCAGCCGGTCGCTCACTCCGTGGCTGTGGTGGGTGGCGGCCCTGCGGGGCTCATGGCGGCCGAGGTTCTGGCCACCGCCGGCATGCGGGTCACGGTGTTCGAGCGCATGGCATCGGTGGGGCGCAAGTTGCTGTTGGCTGGCCGGGGAGGCCTGAACCTCACGCACTCCGAACCCGCGGAGACATTCCTGGCCCGGTACGGACCCGCCCGGCACAAGCTCACGGCGAGCATCGAGGCATTCGGCCCCGAGGACTTGCGGGCCTGGTGTGGCGGACTTGGCCAACCGCCATTCGTCGGTTCGAGTGGTCGGGTGTTCCCCGCCGGATTCCGGGCCACCCCGCTGTTGCGGGCCTGGCTGGCCCGCCTCGATGAGCTCGGAGTCGAGCGCCGCGTGCGCCACACGTGGCAGGGCTGGGACGACGAGCCGGGCACCTTGCGGTTCCTCGATGCGCAAGGATCGGAGGTCTCGGTACGCGCCGACGCCGTGGTGTTGGCCGTGGGGGGAGCCAGCTGGCCGCGAGTGGGATCGAACGGCGCCTGGGTTGAGCCGCTGCTCGCTGAGGGCATCGCCGTGGCCCCGTTGCGGCCCGCCAACATGGGCTTCGCCGTGGATTGGACGCCTACGTTCGCCGATCGCTTCGCGGGCACGCCGCTGAAGAACGTCCGTCTGAGTTTCGCGGAGTCGACGGTCCGGGGTGACGCCATGATCACGGCCACCGGCATCGAAGGCGGCGCCATCTACGGTCTCTCCGCCGAGCTACGTGATGGCCTCGAGCGAGGGGAGTCGGTCGCCGTGGTCATCGACCTCCGCCCCGACCTGGCGGTGGACGAGCTGGCCGAACGGTTCCGACGCGGCCGAGCCAAGGAATCCCGGGCCACACTCCTGCGCCGCGCCGGTGTGGCGCCGGTCGGCGTTGGGCTCCTCCGTGAGGTCACGCGCAATGACCTGCCCGCGGAGCCGTCCGCGTTGGCCAGGTTGGTCAAGGCCGCGCCGCTGGCCCTCGTCGCCCCGCAATCTCTGGCTCGGGCGATCTCCACCGCCGGGGGCGTGGTCTTCGACGAGCTCGATGACCGACTCATGATCCGGCGACGACCGGGGACGTTCGTGGCCGGCGAGATGTTGGACTGGGAGGCACCGACGGGCGGATATCTCCTTCAGGCGACCTTCTCCACGGCCGTGACCGCCGCCAATGGGGTGCTCGATTGGCTGGCGTGACCCCCCGGCGTTTCGGGTTAGAGGGTGGCCAGGTGGATGACCAGTCGGTCGAGGCTGCTGTTGAATCCGGCGAGGGCCTCGGGTGACCGGTACATCTCGGGAACGTCGGCTTGGTGGATCACCAGTCGGGTCCGTCCGTTGCCCAAGTCGGTGAGGGTGCTCGTCGTCGTCACACCGGAATCGGGTTCGTGAAAGCTGAAGATCTCGGGCTCGACCACCTCGACGAACACGGCCTTCATGGGGAACCCGGGGTTGTCAGGGTCATCGTCGGGGACCATCGTCGACTCGAAGCGACCGCCGGCCCAGGGCTCGATCACGACGCTGGCGAGCGGGACGTGCGTGCCGGTCGGTCCCCAATACCGGACGAACTGCTCCGGCTCGACGAGGGCCCGGAAGACCAGCTCTCGGGGTGCATCGAACTCGCGGGTGATGACGACATCACCTGATGTCGCCTCAGAAGCGTTGCTGGTTTCAGTCATGGCCGGTTCCTTGTCTGTTCTCGTTGGATGGATTGCAGGTGGTGGTCGAGCCGGTCGAGTCGGCCCTGCCAGATCTGGCGTTGCGTGTCGAGCCAGTCGGCGGCTAACCCCAGCGACTCGACGTCGAATCGGCACGGGCGGAACTGAGCGTCACGGCCCCGAGTGATGAGGCCGGCCCGTTCGAGCACCTTGAGGTGCCTCGAGATCGCCTGGAGGGTGATGGGAAAGGGCTCGGCCAACTCGTTCACCGTGGCCTCGCCGCTGGCCAGCCGGCCCAGAATTGCCCGCCGGGTGGGGTCGGCCAGCGCGGCGAACGTCGTGCTCAGCGGGTCGTCCGTCATCGTCATGGGGGCCAATCAGTCATCAATGAGGAGGTTAATTAACGAATACGTTGATAATGACGAGTCGCATCGCCTCTGTCAAGGGCCAAGCCCAAACTGGCGATGATTCGGTCCCCTGGAGGGCACGGAATCATCACCAGAACGAGGGTCGGGGGGTCAGGGGAGGGAACGGAGGGCGTCTTCGAGTCGGTCGATGTCGTGGTCGCTGGTCACGTAGTGGGGTGACACTCGCACCGACGGCAGCCCGGGTCGAGCCACCGCATCGAACGGGGCGCCCCCCGACGGATTGACCCAGGTGTTGACCTCGTGGCTGGACAGGCGCGCCACCACCTCGTCGGGGCTCAACGTGGGGTGCACGAACGAGATGATGCCGCGGTCCTGCGCCGTACCCGTCAGTCGTAAACCCTTCACCGAGCCGACGCGGTCGATCACGGCTCGGCTGCGATCGAGTGTGGTGGCGGCGATCCGGTCCATCCCGAGCGTCATGGCGTAGCGCGCCGCCTCGGCCAACCCCAGGCGAGCGGCCACCCCGTACTCGAATTGATCGAGGCGCCGCAGGCCGCGGGGCAGCACGAAGCGGCTGAGATCGTCGGCGGGGACAACGCCGAAAGGCAACGTGAGCGGGACGAGCCGCTCGGCCAGCGCGGCCTGCACGTAGAGCACGGCGGTGCCCCTCGGCGCGCGCAGGAACTTACGGCCGGGGGCGAAGGCCACGTCGCAGCCGATGGCGGCCACGTCGATGGGCAGCTGGCCCAGGGTTTGACTGATGTCCAGGGCAAAGACCACATCGGAGTTCCTCAGCAATCGGCCGGCCGCCGCCACATCGGTGACGGTGCCCACATGGGTGGGCATGTGGGTGATGACGACCATCCGCGTGCGGGCGTCGACGAGGTCGACCATGGCGTCGAGATCGATACGACCGTCGTCGTGGGCAGGCACTACGGCTACGGCGACACCCCGACTTCGATGCAGGGCGGCCAGAGCCGAGTGCACGGTGGCGTAGGCGAACTGGTCGACGACGATGCGGTCGCTCTTGCCATAGTCGGAGGTCTCGGCCAGCGACCACAACACGGTCTCCCAGGCACGGGTGGCACTCTCGGCGGCGGCCACCTCGTCGGCGGTGGCGCCGAGCAACCGGGCCAGCACCGCGGGCACCGCCGCCAACTCGTCGGCCACGGCTTCGGCGGCTTCATAGCCGCCCAGCTCGGCTTCCAAGGCCAGGTGGCGCTCCATCCGATCGACCACCGGTCGGGGTGTGAGCGACATCCCCGCGTGGTTGAAGTGGGCGCGCCTCGAGGTCACCTCGGTGGCGACGCGGCGGAGCGTGTCGGCGTCGAGGGGCAGGCCGATGGATGGCGCGTCGGTCACGCCGGTTTCTCGGCGTGACCGCCGAACTCGGAGCGCATGGCCGACAGCACCTTCGCCGCGAAGTCGCCCTCGCCCCGGGTGGCGAAACGTTCGAACAGCGAGGCCGTGATCACCGGCGCGGGAACCCCGGTGTCGACCGCAGCCGCCACCGTCCACCGCCCCTCGCCCGAGTCGGAAACCCGGCCGGCGAAGTCGTCGAGTTGCGGCGATCGGGCCAGCGCCGAGGCCGTGAGATCGACGAGCCAGGATCCGACCACTGACCCCCGCCGCCACACCTCAGCCACCTCGGCCACGTCGATGTCGTACTGGTACGCCCACGGGTCTCGGAGTGGGGTGGTCTCGGCGTCGTCCTCGCGGGCCAGGTTGCCGGCGTTGGCGTGTTTGATGATGCTCAGGCCCTCGGCAATCGCCGCCATCATCCCGTACTCCACCCCGTTGTGGACCATCTTCACAAAGTGGCCGGCGCCGCTCGGCCCGCAGTGCAGGTAGCCACGCTGGGCCGTGCCATCGGTGCGGGTCCGACCGGGAGTGGGCTCGGCGCTGCCCTCGCCGGGGGCGATGGTGCGAAAGATCGGGTCGAGCCGCGCCACCACGGCGTCCTCCCCGCCGATCATGAGTGAGTAGCCGCGGTCCTTGCCCCAGACGCCGCCGCTGGTCCCACAATCCACGTAGTGGATCTGGGAACGCCCGAGCTCCTGGGCCCGGGTGATGTCGTCGCGGTAGTACGAGTTCCCCCCGTCGATCACGACATCGTCGGGATCGAGCAGCGGGACCAACTCGTCGAGCGTCTGTTGCACGATGGCGGCTGGCACCATGATCCAGATGGCGCGGGGTGTATCGAGGGAGGCCACGAACTCGGCCAGCGTGGTGGCTCCCCCGGCTCCTTCGGCCTCTAGGGCGGCGACGGCATCGGGAAAAACGTCGTAACCCACGCAGGGGTGACCGTCGGCCATGAGTCGGCGCACGAGGTTGGCCCCCATCCGGCCGAGCCCGATCATGCCGAGCTGGGTGGGGTGATCGGTTGCCATCAGAGAATCTCCTGGTCGGGGGGGTTAGGGGGCGGGACGTTGCAGAGCGCGGTAACGCCGGATGAGGGCGTTGGTCGACGAGTCGTGGGCCAGCTCGGGCTCGGTCGCGCTCTCGAGTTCACTGACGATGCGGCTGGCCAGGGCTTTGCCCAGTTCGACCCCCCATTGATCGAACGAGTCGATGCCCCAGATGGTGCCTTGGGTGAACACGCTGTGCTCGTAGAGGGCGATGAGGCTGCCCAACACCCGCGGCGTGAGCTGGTCGGCCAGCACCACGTTGGTGGGGCGGTTGCCCTCCATGACCCGGTGGGCAATGACCGCCTCCGGCGTCCCCTCGGCGCGGACTTCGGCCTCGGTCTTGCCGAAGGCCAGGGCCTCGGCTTGGGCGAAGACGTTCGACGACAAGATGTCGTGATGGTCACGCAACGGATTGAGGCTGTTGGCGAACCCGATCAGATCGACGGGGATGAGCTTGGTCCCTTGATGGAGCAACTGGTAGAAGCTGTGCTGGCCGTTGGTCCCGGGCTCACCCCAATAGACCGCGCCGGTCTGATAGTCGACCGCGGTGCCGTCGAGCGTCACGTGCTTGCCGTTGGACTCCATCGTCAGCTGCTGGAGATAGGCGGGGAAGCGCTTCAGGTACTGCTCATAGGGCATGACGCCGACCGTCTGGGCGTCGAAGAAATCGCCGTACCAGACCGCCAGCAGTCCCATGATGACGGGGAGGTTCTGGGCCAGAGGGGCGGTGCGGAAGTGTTCGTCCATCTCATGGAAGCCAGCCAGGAGCTCGCCGAAGTGTCCGGGCCCGACGGCGACCATGGTCGACAGTCCAATGGCCGAATCCATCGAGTAGCGGCCCCCTACCCAATCCCAGAAGCCAAACATATTGGCGGTGTCGATCCCGAACGCGGCCACTCGCTCGGCGTTGGTGGACACCGCCACGAAATGGCGGGCCACGGCGGTCTCATCACCCAGGGCGTCGACCACCCAATCTCGCGCCGAGCGGGCGTTGGTCAGTGTCTCCAGCGTGGTGAACGTCTTCGACGAGATGATGAACAACGTCTCGGCCGGGTCGAGATCGCGAGTGGCCTCGACGAAGTCGGTGGCGTCCACGTTGGACACGAAGCGAAAGGCGAGGTCGCGCTGGCTGTACGCCCTCAGCGCCTCATACGCCATGACCGGCCCGAGATCCGAACCACCGATGCCGATGTTGACGATGGTGCGAATGGGCCGGCCGGTATATCCCGTCCACGCTCCGGAACGAACCTTTTCACTGAACTCGGCCATCCGGTCGAGGACGGCGTGCACCTCGGCCACCACGTCCACCCCGTCGACCACCAGCGTGTCGCCTCGGGGCATACGCAGGGCCACGTGGAGCGCGGCGCGCTGCTCGGAGACGTTGATGGGAGCGCCGGCGAACATGGCGTCGCGCCGGACCGTCAGGCCTGACTCCTCCGCCAGCTGCACGAGCAGCGCCAGGGTCTTATCGGTGATGCGGTTCTTCGAGTAGTCGAGATAGAGGCCGGCGGCTTCGCACGTGAGGCGCTCGCCGCGGTCGGGGTCCTCGGCGAACAACTCGCGCAGATGGCGCGGACTGATGGTGGTGTGGTGGCGTTCGAGGGCGGCCCAGGCCGGACGCGACCGGAGCGGGGCTACCGCCACAGGGATGTCCTCCGGGGGAGGCCACGACACCGGCCGGTTCCGGTCATCGAGTCAGGTGCACGGCGGCGGTCCGTTTGGCCATGGGTCCATGCTCCCCCATGGAGAGGCTGGCCGCAGAGTTGATGAAGGCCAGGTGAGAGAAGGCCTGGGGAAGATTGCCGAGCATCCGTCCCGACACGGGGTCGTACTCCTCGGAGAAGAGGCCGACGTCGTTGCGCAGCTCGCACAACCGCTCGAACAGGGCGACTGCTTCATCGTGGCGACCGATGAGCTCGAGGTTGTCGGCGAGCCAGAAGGTGGTCAACAAGAAGGCGCCTTCGCCCGGAGGAAGTCCGTCCACTCCATCAGCGTCGTCGGTCGCGTAACGCAGCACGAAACCGTCGACGACCAACTCGCGCTGGATGGCCTCGACCGTGGCGATGATGCGGGCGTCCGACGGCGGGAGGAAGCCCACTCGTGCCAGCATGAGCAGGCTGGAGTCCAAACGGTCGGAGCCGTAGTACTGCACGAAGCTCTGCTTGGCGTCGCTCCAACCTCGGGCACACACCTGGGCGTGCACCTCGTCGCGTCGTTCGATCCACCGCTCAGTGGGGAGCGAGTCCCGCCCGAGGAGCGTGGCGATCCGGATGGCACGATCGAAGGCCACCCAAACCATGACCTTCGAGTGGGTGAACTGGCGACGAGGGCCGCGGATCTCCCAAATGCCGTCGTCGGGTTGGTCCCAAACCTTCTCCAAGTGCGCCATCATCGCCGGCAGCAGATCGCCGAACGCGCCGTGTCGGTCCTGGCGTTCCATGACCCGTTGGCCCATCTCCGAGCCGATCGCCGTCCACGCGGCGTCGAGGACCTCGCCGTAGACATCGAGTTGAAACTGCTCGCTGGCTTGGTTGCCGATGCGTACCGGCCGCGAGCCCTCGTACCCGGGAAGCCAGTCGAGTTCCAGCTCGGTCAGACGCCGCTCGCCGCCGACTCCGTACATGATCTGCATCTCCCCGGGCTCGCCCGCGACCGCTCGGCGGAGCCAGTGGTGCCACGCCAGCGCCTCGTCGCCATAGCCGCTCACCAACAGGGCTTCGAGGGTGAACGAGGCGTCGCGCAGCCAGGAATAGCGGTAGTCCCAGTTTCGGACTCCACCGATCTGCTCGGGGAGCGAAGTGGTGGCGGCCGCGGTGATTGCCCCCGTGGGCGCATAGGACAAGGCCTTCAGGGTGATGAGCGAACGCACGACGTCGTCGCGCCACCCGCCCTGGTACGTGCACTGCGAGACCCAGGCTTGCCACCACCTCTCGGTGCGTCGTAGCGCGGCGAACGGATCGAGGGCGAACGGTGGTGCCTCCACTGCGGGGTACCAGGCCAGGGAAAACCCCACCTGTTGCCCCTTGGAGACGGAGAATTCGGCCACCGTGGTGAAGTCCCGGCCCTTGAGCGGGACGGGGCTGCTGAACACCAGTCCGTCGCCTCCCGCCACCATGGTGAGACCGTCGCCGGTTCGTTGGACCCAAGGAACAACGGAGCCGTAGTCGAACCGCACGATGAGCTCCAGGCGCATCGACACCGTGCCCTCATGCCCCTCGACCACCCGGAAGATGGTGGGGTCAGCGGCATCGGGGGACATGAAGTCGACCACCGACACGGCGCCTTCCGCGGTGCGGTGGATGGTTTCGAGCACGAGCGAATCCGGTCGGTAGGCGCGGCTGACCTCCTCGGTTGGCTCGATGGTGGAGATCAGCCAGCGGCCGTGGCGAGGTTCACCCAGCAAGGCGGCGAAGCAGGCCCCGGAGTCGATCCGCGGGGCGCACCACCAATCGATGGATCCACTGCGATCGACCAGCGCCACGGTTCGGGTGTCGCCGATGATCCCGTAGTCCTCGATCAGCGCGGCCATCTCCCCATCTTGGCCCACCGGCGGCCTGGTGGCCTCGAGTCGAAATATCGGGCAAGGTGCTGATCGTGCCTTACGCCTCCGTTGACGGAATCGACCTGTACTTCGAACAGCAGGGGAGCGGCCCGCGTCTGTTGTTCATCAACGGCAGCGGGGCGACGCTGGCCGGCAGCGGGATACTCCTGGCCCCGTTCATCGACGCATTCGACATCGTGGCCTATGACGCGCGCGGGCTCGGCCGCAGCACTCCGTCGTCGGGTCCGTACACGATGGCCAACTGTGCCGCCGATGCCGCCGGGCTGCTCGACCATGTCGGATGGACGTCGTGTCGGGTGGTGGGCGTCAGCTTCGGCGGCATGGTGGCGCAGGAATTGGCGGTGACGCATCCCGAGCGCGTGGAGCGCCTGGCCCTGCTCTGCACGTCACCCGGAGGATCGACCGGAGCGTCGTACCCGCTTCATGAGCTCAAGGGCCTCGATTCCGCGGCGCGTGCGGCCCGAATGGTGGAACTCATCGACATCCGGTTCACCCCGGCATGGCTGGCCGACCATCCCCGCGACCAGGCGCTGGTTGACTTCATGGCGACCAGGCTGTCGGCGCCGAAGTCGGCGGAGGTCCTCACCGGCGAGGCTGCCCAGCTCGACGCCCGCAGGCAACACGATGTCGGTGATCGGCTGGAAGTCATCACTTGCCCGACGCTCGTGGCCAGTGGTCGCTACGACGGGATCGCTCCGCCTGGCAACGGCCAGGCCATCGCCGAGCGGGTGCCCGCTGCCGAGCTACGGCTCTACGAGGGCGGCCACGCGTTCTTCGTGCAGGACCCCGCGGCGTTGCCCGAGATCACCGCGTTCCTCGGCCTCTAACTCTCCCTGCGAGGTGCGTACGGTGTCAACCGGCCAGCGCCGTGGGTTCGGGGAGGGTGCCGGTGGCCGGGTCGAAATAGGTGAGCCACGACGACATCCACATGGGATCCACCAGCGACGAGGGATGGTGCCCCGGCAGCGCGGAGCCGAGCATGGTGGGCAGGGCGATGAAGGCGAAGCTGAACGCCCAGCGGGTCAGCCGGAGATAGGCCACGGGCGAGAGACCCCGCCCCTCGGCGAACAGCATCGTCAGGGTGCCGATGGTGGCGTAGAAGGCCAGGATCGAGAAGGACAGGGTCATGGCGAACGCGTACCGCAGCCGGGAGCCATCCACCGCTTCGTAGACATCGAATGCCGATGACTTGTGCTCGACCTCTTCGGCCAGATGCCAAAGGAACAGCGTGGCCGGCACCGGGTCGGCTCCGGCGAAGAACGAGCCCAGATTCTCGTCGACCCATCGGGCCAGCGTGAAGGCGATCGTCTCCGATCCGGCGGCGAAGGCCAGGTTGAAGCGCAGACTGCGAGTGCGGGAGAACCAGCCATACGTTCGACGCATCCACCCCTCGAGGCGCACGACGCGGGGGTAGCGCTGCCCCACGAGATCGTTGAACCGTCGATGTTGGGCGTGGTGCTGGGCCTCCTGGCGGACGTAGGCCTCAGCCTCGGCGCGGGCCGGCTCGTCGAGCTGGTCGAGGGCCGATCGCACAGACTTCACGAAGTACGGCTCGGCGTAGGGCATCAGCAGGGAGACGCTGTTGGCGGCGCAGGCAAACTCCGGCAAGCGGGGGTTCCAAGCCGGGTCGAAATCCGGGGGATAGTCGAGGCGGATCCGCCGAGCGGGGAGGGGACCGTGCGGCACAGGCCGAGCTTATCGGTGGCGGATGGCTGCTCTGGGGCGACCCCCAAGAAGGATTGCGGCTGGGGCCGGGCCGGGCCGGCGCACTCAGTCGCGGAAGATGGGCGCCAGTCCCTCGATGAGCTGGTCGAGCGCATCCAGGCGGGCAGTTCCCGTCCCGAGCGTGAAGTCGGGGACGATCAGCTCGTCCAGCCCGGCGTCGCGCCACTCGGCGACGGTCTCGGCGATCTGGCTGACCGTGCCGGCGACGGCGGCTCGGGGCACGGCCTCGACGAAACGGCGAGCGGCGGCCTCGTCGCTTGTCACCGCGACAAGAGCCTGGGTCGAGCGCCGGATGGTGGTTGGGTCTCGATCGATGGCCGCACAGGCGCGATCGAGCGCGGCGCCGCGCTCGGCGAACACGTCGGGCAGGCTCCACATGTTCCACCCGTCCCCGTAGCGGGCGGTGATGGCCAACATCCGATCACCCTTCCCCCCGATGAGCAGCGGCAGCGGGTCTTGCACCGGCTTGGGCGCGCACACCGCGTCGTGAAGCGAGAACCACGTGCCGTCGATGGTGGTCGTCGGCTCGCGAAGCAGGCGGGTCAGCACCTCGCAGTACTCGGCGAACCGCGATACCCGAGCGCCGACGGCGGGCAGGTCGATGCCGTATTGGGCATGTTCGTTTTCCTGCCACCCGGCACCGACACCGAGCACCAATCGTCCGTTGCTGATGTGGTCGACGGCCGCGGCCCAGTTGGCCAGCACCGCGGGGTGGCGGTAGGTCGCCCCGAACACCAGGGACCCCAGCCGCACCCGGGCGGTGAGCGATGCCAGGGCGGCCAGGGCGGCGGTCGCCTCCAGCGTTGGGGTCTCGACGGGTCCGAAGCCGCCGGCGTCACCCATGAAATGGTCAGCGACCCAAACGCCGTCCCAACCGGTGGCTTCGACATGGCGAGCCACCTCGACCACATCGGACCAGGGCTGGGCGAGGTTGGGCCACACGGAAAATTCCATGCCCGGACTCTAACGACCACCCACCACTACTCGTTTCGGCGTCAATACCTCGCGCTGAGCGCTAGGTATTGACGCCAGAACGGGGGAAAACTGAAAAGTTACGACTCGACGGTGGGGAGCGACTGGGGGTTGGGGATCGTGGCCGGCGGGAGGGTGGAGCAGCCGGCGACCGCGGCGGCGGCGCGTGCGGCGGTGGGAGGCAAGGAGGGAACGGTCGAATTCGGCGTGGAGAAGTCCAACGTCGAGGTCATGTCACCGCAGGTCTGGCGGCGCCAGTCGCTGAGGTTGGGCACCTCGACGCCGAAACGGGTCTCAAGGAAGCGCAGTGTCGAGGTGTGGTCGAACACGTCGGAGTTGACCGCGCCGGCATTGCTCCAGGGCGGACTCCCGCGCCGCCTGGTCCAGCACGGCCTTGCGCAGCCGGTAGCCCAGCACCCGCCGCAGTTCCTCGATGCACGAAATGTCGGTGACTATCTCCACCTT
>Ga0209068_10000147_pt1 | contig 43278 bp, 44 predicted proteins | sample ColStrG_CSR_2012_FD_187200 | JGI IMG/M metagenome (GOLD analysis project Ga0209068, IMG submission 187200) | Freshwater sediment microbial communities in response to fracking from Pennsylvania, USA - Cold Stream Run_MetaG_CSR_2012 (SPAdes)... | ecosystem: Environmental > Aquatic > Freshwater >...
CAATATCCAGCGGAAGAAACGCCTCTTCAAGATAGGCCGCTTCATTGTTCACCATCCGTTTGCACAGGATGTAGTAGATATCGTTGTCTGTTTTCAGGTGCGCCTGAATGTCCTCGGGCGGTTTTTTGACGCCCCTCACCAGAAGTTCTTTTTGTACGTTCACCGTCTCTCCAAATAAATGTTCGGTTAATACCGTCTTCATGGTGATTCCGAGGTCCGGCATGGAATGGATGACAAAGGTGCCCTTGCCCTGTAGTTTCTTGAGATAGCCGGTCCGCACCAGCTCGGCAATCGCTATCCGCACGGTGGCCTTGCTCACGTCGTATCTTCTGCAGAGATCGTCCTCGGTAGGGATCTGAGAACCTACCGGCCATTCCAGGTTTTCAATCTGCTCTCGTACGATGGAGCACATCTGGACGTAGAGCTTTTCCTGGCTGTCCCGGTTTATCGTTTTTATTGACGACATAAATGCATCTCTTCCTATCGTTATAATGATTATTTGAGCACAAAAAAAATATTCTTTTATTACGAGGAGAGGGATAAACACATTTCTCCATTCGAACAATGGGCAACGCAGGTTTTTACGTTTGTTTGCCGGGAATTTCGTAGACCGACTTGCTTGTAGCTTTCTGAAGCACCTGGGTCCGGGCGGCCTCTTCCTCCTGCTCATGCGTGAGATCCACTCCCAACTCCTTATTTGCTTTATCGTATTCGCCTGCTTCCGCGAATGTTATGGCAACCATCATATCTTCAAGTTTCTTCAAAAGTGTCTTCATGGGACCCTCCCAACCGTCATGTTAACACTAGTAAATACAATAAGCATGCCAGGCATTAACATACTGATAAGTAATAATAAATATTCAAGAGTCATAACTTGATGCAATTGGATATTGCAGAATAAATTCTCGTACAAGCCCACATTGCATCATTCTCATTGCGTTTCCAAAAAGGAATATAGGTTTAACTGCTTGAAAAAACGTTCCCCACTCTACGCATTCGAGAATAACGCACAGTTTTGCAAGAACCCCTGGTGATAGGTGTAATTTTAGTTAAAGAAGGAGAGTGAGCGCAACTTTGCGTTGCACAAGACGCATTAGATCATTATTCTATACTGTTTAATTTTTCGCTGGAGTTGCTGACGGTAGATGCCGAGAGAAGTTGCTGCGCGGGAAATATTTCCGTTGGACTCGAGTAATGCGGATGTTATTGTTTCCTTCTCGAATGCTGCAAGCCCCTCTTTGAGGAGAAGCGTTGAATTTCTGGGCCTTGCCGGGGACTCCCTGAGGGAAGGCGGTAGATCAGCCGGCAATATTTCTGACGTGTTGGCGAATGATATGGCCCGCTCAATGATATTCTCAAGTTCCCTCACATTGCCGGGATAGGTGTGGCTCATTAATATGTCCAAGGCTTCGGCGGTAATGCCTTTTATCAGAATGTCCTTTCTTTTCGCCGAATGCTCCAGGATAAAATGTTTCGCCAGGAGCGGCACGTCTTCCATGCGATCCCTGAGCGGCGGCAGATGGATATTAATGACGTTGAGCCGGTAAAAAAGGTCTATCCGGAATGCCCCTCGCTGGCACGCGATCTTCAGATCGCGGTTCGTCGCGGCAATGATCCTCAGGTCCACCTTTATAGAGTGCATCCCGCCTATCCGCATGATCTCGCCTTCCTGGAGGACCCGGAGGATCTTCGTCTGGAACAACTGCGTAACGTCGCCGATCTCATCGAAGAACACCGTGCCGCCGTCGGCCTGTTCGAGAAGGCCCTTTTTCGTGTACTGTGCGCCGGTAAAAGCTCCTTTTTCGAAGCCGAAAAGCTCCGATTCGAGGAGCGTATCGGGAATTGCGCTGCAGTTTATGGTCATGAAGGACTTCTCGCTCCTCGGGCTCCACCGGTGGATAGATCGCGCGATAAGTTCCTTGCCCGTACCGCTCTCTCCGGTAATGAGCACGTTGCTCTCGCTTACCGCTGCCTTCTCGATCAGTCCGTACACCTCTTGCATGGAAGAACTGACCCCGATGTTTTCCTCGAAACCGTGCTTGTGCGTGAGCAGCCGCTTTTTATGCCTCTTGACCGCTTCGATAAGAATATCGCTGGTCAGCGGCATTTCCAGATAATCGCTTGAGCCCAACTTCATGGCCTCTACTGCTTTTTTTAAATCCGGCCTTGAAAAAGCAATGACCGGCATGCGGTGTCGAACGTGAATGAGCCGCTCCTGCCATTTCTCCGTATCCAGATCAAGGAAGGCGATGTCATATTGATCAGCGGCGAGATAATCGGATTCCGAGGATGCGGGATGCTTGCTCACGTCGAGGGTATCGAGAGCGAATCCCGCGGACTTGAACAGCGCATAGAAGTCCTTTGCTTTATCGGAAATAATGAGGATATTCAGCATAGTTTATATTATACGGTTTTAACCACCAGCACCGCACAGGTAGACAACACGATGACCCGTTCGGCGACGCTCCCCATCAAAAGCTTTTCGAGCCCTGTTTTTCCGTGGCTGCCGAGCACAATGAGATCGGCGTTCTTTTCCTTCGCGATATCGACAATCGCTTCGTACGGCGTACCGCCGAGAATGAGCCCCGTGACCGAAACGCCCTCTTTCTGCGCCGCCGCTTTTACCGCTTTCACGTTCTCTTCCGATTCCTTGAGTTCCTTGTCCGCGACAAGATCGCGCTGAGTCTGCGAAAAAGCGATGTCCATGGGAGGAATTGATTCGGAAAGTACGACGGCGACAATGATCAGCATGCTTTTGTTTCGCTTTGCCGTGTTGATAGCCTCGATGGCGGCTGCAGCGCTGTACCGCGACCCGTCGACGGCAAGCACGATATTCTTAAACTCCACCCGCGCCTCGTGAGGGACGACAAGGACGTTGCACGGAGAATGGCCGATGACCCGGGCTGCTACACTCCCCATCATAAGCCGCTTGATCCCCGTGCGCCCGCGCTTGCCCATGACGATCATCGAGCTTTTATTTCGCACGGCCTCGTCAACGATATATTGGTACGTGTCCTCTCCTCGATGAACAATGATGCCGCAGTCTACCCCTTCCAGAACCGCCCTCTTTTGCACGGCTTCGAGATGTTTCCGCATCGCTTTTTCTGATTTCTCAACAACCTCGGGCGCCAAAGCTTCGAATTGAGGATTCGTCTCGATTACGGATACTATCGTGAGTTTGCTTGAACATCTTTTGGCCAGCGTAATTGCCTCTCGCACGGCCCCCTCGCTGTATTCCGAACCATCTGTTGAGAGAAGCAGTCTTTCAATGCCCGTTGTTGGACAAGTCTCCGCCATGCTTACACCCTCCCCATTAAATTACTTGGACGCCAGCGTCTCGTTAACTCTAAAAAATAAAGTGCAGCAAATTGTAGCGGCAATGTTGTATAATGCATCAGCATAATAATAGCTATTTAGTTGCATGTCAACTGTAAAAAAATAGGGTGTGAAGCCAAAATAGAGGTTAAAACTACGAGAGCGTTGTGTGTGATCTTATCAAGGGGGTATATCGTGGAGGTCGGGAGCAAAAGAGCTTTAAACTCCCAATCCTGTCATTCCCGCCCCTGCTTAAACCATGCTGGGGCAGGCTCTGAGCGGGAATCTGGTTTTAATTGTTTGAAAAACCATATCCCCGATAGGAACATTCGGGGAGGACAATCTTTATGGCATACCTCTTCATGCTGATACTATTTTGAAACGATTAATATTTTGCTAAAGATCACCGCACTTTTATAGAGACGTAAATACGAACGGCCCGAGAGCAAGAGAATGATTATGACGGCGAACCTGAGCCCGTTCAGATCCCTTGCGACCAAGGCGTGGTACGCGAGGAATGATACGGCCACAACAACGCTCGCAATGCTGGACAGCAAAAAAAGATTCTTGCGCTTTGCCGCGCGGATCAGGAATCTTTTTTCCTCTTCCGTTAATCCCCTATCGAGGTCCATGCATTCCTCCCATCCCTGCTTTTTGTTTCAGTTCCTCCATCAGGCTCGGGGTGATCTCTTGACAATGATGTTCAACCGCGTATCCTTCGACTGCCCTTCGTACCATTTCCCGGACAAAGGACGGGACCCTCTTCAGCCGGTCCTCCGCCTCTTTGGTCCAGAGCGGTCTTGTTGCATCATTTGCCGGCGCCTTCGAGTCCCTGCCAAACGTCGCCGGTTGTATCACGTCGCCTCCTCGGGGGATATGGTCACACCAGGGATCTTCCTCCAGATAATCTTTATGAACCGCGTAAGCTCTCGCCCTACAGCCGCCGCAGAGAATACGGAAGGTACATTCGCCGCATTTTCCCTTGACCGATTGCGTTCTGAGTGAGCTGAATAAACCGGCGTTGTTCCAGATATCTCCGAAATCTCTTTCCCGGATACTACCCGCCGTAAGGGGCAGGTAGGGACAGGGTGTAACGTCGCCTTCGGGAGAAATCCTGCAATAGGAGAGACCGGCAAGACATCGACCCGTCCCCACCTTCAGCAGCGGTGAGCCGGGATTTTTCTCGAAGAGTATCCTTCTGATCGTTGGAGCACACCGCGTCCGTATCATCATTCCATCATGTTTATTCTGCGCTTCGACGATAAACGACAGGACTTTTTCGTACTGCTGGGGCGAGATGTCCGTCAGCTCTTCTCCCCGGCCCGTACAGACCAGGAAGAAAGGACTAAAAACCGTTGCCCCGAGGCTTTTTGAGTAGTCAATCATCTCGGGAATCTTGTCATAGTTTTTGCTGGTCACGACCGTATTGATCTGGACCGAAAGGCCTTCATTTACGCAGTGCCTGATAGCCGCAACGGTCCGCTTCCAGGCGCCGGGACATGAGCGAACGGTGTCGTGCAGTTCAGGATCGATGGAATCCAGGCTGATGCTGATCCCGGAAACTCCGCTTTGCTTCATCGAACGCGCAACAGGCTTGTCAATGAGGACCCCATTCGACCCGAGGACAACCATCATACCTTTTCCCGCTGCATAGGCGGACAATTCGAATATGTCATCTCTCAGCAGAGGCTCACCTCCCGAGAGGATCAGCATGACTTCGGGATTAATTAGCCCGATTTGATCGATGATTGTCAAAGCCTCTTGGGTTGTCAGTTCGCTGGGGGAAGCTGGTTCGGAACGTTCTCTTCTTGCTATTGCGGGAAGGTAGCAATGAGTGCATGCAAGATTACATTGCCTGGTAACATTCCAGGATATGACGTGAAGTTCATTCATGCGGTAAATCCTACCATCAATTCACTTCCTTTTGCCGTCCATTCTCATGAACCATTGTCACTCAATGTAAATTTGCAAAGTGATTATACAGGAGAGGCGACTAACGTTGAGTGCACTCATTCATTATGCCTCTCATCGTTCCAGTTGAGCCGTTATCTTGATCTCGCTGTGCTGCACGGAGAAAACGCCCAATGAGCTGTCACGAATGATAAGATAATAATCACCATTGTTGAGATTAGCAGAGCGTTTGTAGCTCTTCTTTTTTGTGGCAGTGAAGAGGGCTACGTTCTTGACCTCTTTTTGAGTTTTGTAATTTTCTAATTCCGAGCCCGGTATCAGGGTCACATCAATCGGATTCCCACGAACGACATCAACCGTCACATTGAGGGTGCCGCCGGAGGGCAGGGTCAAGGGCAAGGCCTTATAAGAACCAATTTTGAGCTTTTCGATTGTATCTAAAATAGTAACTGTTGCATGAACAACAGAGGGCTTCTCCCGTTTGTCTTGTTTGACAATGTCTAAAATTTCGCCGTCTTTGACCCTGATCACTTTGGCCGTTGCAGTCTCGGAGTCGCTGTCCACCTGTATTCTACCTGTAATTATCACATCTACCCCCGCAACACGACCGAGTTCAGTGACCGTCCTCTCGGTAATGGCCGTTGCCGGCAATTGCTTTTCTCGCAGGATATCCTCCAGCTTAGCATTGTCAATAATGGATATGTTGTCCCGTTTGCCCGAGTCTTTAATCTTGCCAATGATGCCGGCAATGAATTCTTCTGTGTACCGGGTCTTTATCCCTTTGAGCTCATTTTCCGACAACTTCTTTCCAGAAGGTACAAGAGAAATGTTGAAATCCAAAACAACTACTTTTATTTTTCCGCCGGCCGATTCCTCGAAGAGAATGTCGGCAACCCGGCCTTCCACTGCTTCATTACCTACACCTGCATACACACAGGTTTTTTCGAGCATAAGAAAAACGCCGGACAACATAAGAAAGACAGTCACCGTCAACAAACCCGCCAAAGGATGTTTCACGCATTCCTCCTCATTAAGCTTTTTATCTCGTCAGAGACTGTCTCTATCATTGCATGCTGCGGATTCATGCCTGTCCGAGGAGGACTAATCAGCTTGGACTGCCGGTGATCAGCACATTGCACGGCGCGAGACGGAGAAGGTTCTCCGTTGTATTGCCGATGTCCTGTTCATCGGTCCTGTGCGCGCCGAAGCGGCCTGCCACCAGAAGAGAGGGTGGTTCTTTTTCCAGGTATTTGCAAATTTCGTGGTAAGCCTTTCCTGTGAGAAGGGTGCTTTTCACTTCAACACCTTCAGCGCTTCCCAACTGGACTGCTCTCTCAAGATATCCCTGATATATCTTGCCCAGGCCATCGTCTATGATTTCATCATGCAGCTTTTCCTGGTCCTTGAACCGGAACATTTTCCCCGCTTCGTCGGAAAGGACGCCCACGAGCGCCTGGAAGGCCCGTCTATGGAAATAGGGATCGTAAGCGGAAATGACCTCTACCTTCGCATGGAACTGCTTGCCGAACGCCAAGGTCTTTTTGAAGGCGAAAAAGGAATAATCGCTGCCGTCGATCACCGCAACCAGTCTGCCGGTGAGCGGTGCCCCGTTTTTTATCACCAGGACATCGGCGGTAACTTTTCGCGCTACCCGTTCACAGACACTTCCGATGAGGTTCCCATTCTCCGCGCCGAGGCCGAGAACACCCATGATCACCAGATCATATCCGCTGCCCCGGACCTCTTTTACCAACTCCAGCCAATTTTTCCCCTCCATCATTTTACAGCTGAACGGTAAAGAGGCCTTACGGCAGTCATTTTTAAAGGCTTCCAGATAGGCGTCGGATATCAGTCTGAGTCCGTCCCCTATGAGAGAGTCGTGCACCTTGCGCGATTTTTTCAGTTTTTCTTCTTCCTGGTAATGACCAGGCAGACCCGCTTCCATGTCCCGGAACCGCTTATCGTGCAGGTTCGCGCTGTATACATGACTGCCGGTTAATTCAGAACCGAAGGCGGAGGCGAGCTGTACACCGACGTCAGTGCTGTATCGGGAATATTTTGAATTGTCTATAGGGATCAGGATTTTTCTATACATGGCAGGCGATCGTCCTCTCTACCCTTTCTTCTTCACGTTTTTGTGCAGCAGGAAGCCGATGCCCAAGACCACGAAAAAGGCCAGCACGGGGAAAATGTACACCGTCACGGGCGTCGGCGGCTCCAACACCAGATAGTACCACGCGGAGATCGCTCCCTTTTTGCCATCCTCATTATTCCGGCCATCATAGAGCGTGACGGAGAAAGGCGTGAACTTTCCGATTTCGAACACGGCATCATTCTTATCGCCGGTGCTTAAAGTTCTCGTGAACAGAATTCTGTATAAGCCGTCCGTATACGAAAAGGTCGCCTTCATGACCTGATGTTCCTGTTGAACCAAATTGTCCGGTCCTCCTGCAGTGAATTCAACGCCGAGATTGTCCGATGCCTTCCACTGCCAGATATTGACCGTTAATTTCTTGTCCCCCATGAAGAAGTACGGCTTAGCTCCATCAGAAACGTTTGTAGGAAATTGTATGCGCGCGGCATCAGGGGGAAGTCCGTCATCACCCTTATTCTGTTGTTTGTCCGTCCATTCGACCATTACTGCCAGCTCCGAGCCCGTATAAACACCCCGAATCCTGGCATTAGTTATAAGAGCGGTGAAATCACGCGGTTCGAAGATAATCTGTCCTGCCATCGGAAGGTCGAGGTAATCGACACGCTGCCAGACCGGATCATCAGTTGAAGAAGGGAGGACATTCACTTTCTTCACCCGCAATGCCAGCCCGAGGTTCCTTGTCTGTTCCTGCGACTTCACAAAATACGCGAGCGCCCATCTCTTTTCCTCGGAAACAGTATCACCGTAAGAGGTCATGGGCGTGCCGTCGAAGCCCGCGCTGATTGTCTTAAAAATATCCTTGACGTCCGCGCCTGCCCGGTATTCCCAGGGACTCGTCTGATCAGCGGGATAGATCTTATTGCCCCAATCATCCTTGAATTTTTCCTGCCATCCCTTTTCGCCGTCACCCCTTCCCGCTTTGCCGTGACATTCCCAGCACTTCACTGACTGGTACAGCTCTTTTCCCAAGGCCGTTAGTTTGTCTTTCCCGCCGGGCAACGAACCGATCTTTATAGGAGTGCCTTTGATGGTAAAGGTATCCGGCGATAACTGTTTCAGATAATCGACAAGGGCCTTCACTTCGCTGTCGCTGAACCGTTTCCAACCCGGCATCGACGTACCCGGATTTCCCTCCCGTATCGTCCTGATAATATCCGAGTCAAGAAGAGGCTCGCCGGACCCCGTGGATTTGAACTTATACGTGCCCTTCGTAAAATCCCTCGGTTTCGGCCATACAAAATCCGCGGCAGGGCCCTTCCCGTCCCCTTTTTCGCCGTGGCACGAGGAGCACCATTGTTCGTAAATGACCTTGCCTTTTTCTTCGGGAAACGCGATAACAGGCATCGACATCAGCACGATGATGGTTATGAGCAGTCTCATTATGGATTCTCTCTTTCGCATGTCCTTACCATGTCCTCGGTTTATTGCCGGTCGCGTCATAGATATAGAGACTTGTCTTCCATATTTGATCTTGCGTCAGTATGTCCTCGAATGCGGGCATGGCTGAATCCCATGGGGTTGCTCCTGTCGGGAGGCCCCTCCATCCTTTTGCGATCCGCCAGAACACATAGGATTCAGGCAACTGGGCGATTGTGTCAGTGCCCCGAAAAGGAGGCGGGGGAGGATTGAAGGTCTGGGCGAAGTTACCCCGGCCATCCAGGTCTGCGCCGTGGCAGAAGAAACAGTTCTGGAAGTAAATGACTTTCCCCTCTTGCACATACTTCGGAAGATTCGCAGCATCCGTTCGCAAGGGATTTTCCAGTCCCAGGATCTTGATCGCGTTCCCTTTGAAGTCGATCTCTGACGGCGGCTCCGGGTGGGTGATCCTTGCGGAAAGCGGAGGCTCGAACGTGGGAGCGACCTTCGCGTACGTGAGATATCCGGCCAGCAGGGGAATGAAAAGGTAGATGATGACGATCCTCAATATTTTTTTATCTTCGTCAACGAGCACCGCCCTCAGGGGCTGGAGAAACGCATTCAGTGTCTCGTCCTGGATCGAAAAATAGATCAGGAACGAAAAGAAGAACAGGATCATGAACATGACGATGACCTGACCAGGAAGAGGAGGCATGACAAAGGACAGGCTCTTGAGCCCGCCGTAAATAGCGGTTAGGATGCCCACAAAATTAAAAAAGGGCGACTTCAGCCGGACCGAGGCAATCGCGATTGCCAGGCCGATTAAGGTAATGATGGGGAATAGGTATTGCATTTACTTCCCTCCTGCCTTGCTTATCTGGGCTTTTAGTATCGGCAGAGAACCCGGATAGGAAAGAGTTACTTTCCCTCCTTGGCTCTGCAGATACGCGGCTACAGCGATGATCTCTCCATCGGTCATAGACGTCGGCGGGGTGTGAACGGGCGACATGATGTCCTCGAAACCCTTCACAATATATTTGGAAGGGTTGACCAGCGCCTCGAAGACATGTTCTTCCGGAGTTATCCCTCGCGCTTTCGCCTCTTTTTCCATCTCCGCGCCGATACCGGACATGGCCGGAGACCTCATCCCGGCTTCCGGTTTTCCGACATGACACACCATGCACTGGCCTTTTCCGAAAACGATCTCTTCGCCGACCTGGATAAGTTCTTCCTGGGAAATACCTTCCGCTATCTTGATCACCTTCGGCGGCCTGGATTCGGACTGGGGCAGAAAAGCAAGGCCTATGTACAGAAACGTCAGGTTCAGACCAATGACGATGATCGCGAGTTTCAGAACGCCCTTCTTCATTGCTCCCCCCTCCTATTCTCGACAACCTTCTCAAGCTTCATGATGCTCCAGAACACGAGAGAGACGAGGAGAAGAAAGAGCAGCGTGGAGATCGTGATCACGATCGACGCATATCCATGGGTCGGGAGGAACGCATCCGGGCTCGTGTTTTTCATGATCCCATACACATGCCAGTACTGCCTCGCGCCTGCGCGCATGTACCCGAGCATCCCCATCAGCCATGTAAAGGTCACGGTTATCGCAATCAACGCATACTGGGACCGTTCCGGCATCTTGCCCCACCGGGGCTCGCCGATGATCCGGGCGCCTTTATACATGCGGCTGTCCAGTATGTAGAGGGCAACTAGGGCAACGAGGAAGAGACCGAACTGGATCGGTGAAAGCACCTTCACCCTCACTGATGCGGAAACAACGTAGCTGTAAATACCGAGCCCCAACACGCCGACGGCCGAAACCACGATGATGACGGCCCTCGCCGTATGCCCGCTCTTGGCCCATGATACGGTCGGCTCTTTATTGCTCATCCTGAAAATTGCAAAACTCAAGAACGTGGCGAGATAGGACAGGATGACCGCGGTATTCTTGGCAGCCATGACGCCGAGCTTGCCCAAGGCGGGGTGATAGGTTCCCGTTCGCCTCGCTTCTTCGAGGCTCAGCGCCACGTCATGCGGCGTGAGCCAGACCGCATAGCCTAAAAGAAGAACGATAAAGAGAAATTTAACGTATTTGAAATATCGCTCTCCGCCGGGCATTTTGTGGAGGGAGATCCAGAGATAATAGTTGATGAAGAACAAGATAGCGCCGATCAGGATGGCCTGCATGACCCACAGCCACGCGAAGAATCCGCCCATAAGCTGGATACCCATTTGTTCGTTAAACGAATAGATCTCAACGCCGAGAAGATAGCCGACACCGGGAAGGAGCAACGAGACGCCGATCGAGATGATCGCGGACGTATAGCCCATCCAGTCGAAGTAGGCTTTCTCTTCATCCGTCTTTGCAATAATGAACCTGAACGCCGCGTAGGCCGCCGCGATCCCGGCCCCGAATACGATATTGGCGATGAACCGATGCAGGAACAATGGGATCCACATATGGGTGTGGATCGCGCCCCATCTGCTCACGAGTTCACCTTCCGGAGTAACACCAGCGGGAGTGGTCATGAACCCGACCCAAGCGCTCGTAATCAAGAGCAGCAAAGCGCCGAGTACGTTCAACAGCACGCCCAGGGCGACGTGAAAGCCTTTTCGGGCTTTCAGCTTTTGCCATGAATAGAAATAATAATAACAAACGATGACCTCGCCGTACATCACGATAAGGTACAGCCACCAGGTGGGGCCGAGGATCTGCATCATATAATCGATGAATTTTGGGTAGAGCAGCGGCAGGCTCACGAGGAAGATCGAGCCCATCACCGCGGTCACGGTATAGGCGAGCGTGAAGAGTTTGGTAAAGTCGTAGGCGATCCGGTCGAGCCTCTCGTCCGACTTTTTCCACCCGATGTATTCCATCGTAACCGCGAACAGGGGGACCCCCAGAACAAAAGCGGCAAAATTCAGATGCAACTGCGCGACGATCCAGATCCAGTCCCTGCTGCCGATGAGGGGGAAAAATCGGTACCCGTCTTCCGTCGGAGCAAGCAGCATTTTTTTTAAAACAAAAAGAAGTATAAATCCCGCGCCGAGTATGGCGGTAAACTTTATGATGCCTTTTACAATGCCTTTTGTCACACCGGCTTCCGCCATGACCGACCTCCTGCTGTTTAGAAAAAACACCCCGGGGATTGGTCCATCCCCGGGGGAATCGACAATTTAGAAAAGCATATCTATTACGATTCTGGTCATTTTATCGGTCGTATCAGCACTGACCCCACTTACATATGTCGTCTTGGTATTGACATACTGAAGAGCCGCTTTGGTGTTTAACCAGGGCAGATAATCCACAGCGAGAAGCCATGAATTTATTTTATCTGCTCCAAAGTTTGTTCCTCCAATGGTTGTAAAGTCTGTAGCCTGTGCGTCTTGAAACTTTATCTTGTTGATCGAAGCAACCACACCGTACTTTCTGTCATAGAAATAGCTGCCCTGAATATAGGAGCCCTTGAACTTTCTTTCTTCGCTCCCGCCAAAAACGTTGCTCTCTTTGCCATTTCCAAGCAGGGCCTGCACCTCAAAGAGATGGTCTTCCCCAAAGTTCTGCTCAAGGGACGCATCAATATAACCCCTTCTGACTTTAGAATCGTACGTGGTAACAGCGCCCGGACTGTTCGTAATTCTCTGTTTGCCATCGTACATCACAGCCCCGAATGTGACAGCTCCATTCGAAAGTTTCTGGTCCCAGCCAGCGCGCAGGTAGGTATCATACGGATCTTGCGAGGCAGTATTCGCTGATGTGGCGCCGGGACCGCTAAAGTTAACAGTCCCGCCTCTCATAGCGCCGATAGCCGCATACAGACGGTTCCCTATGAAATAGCCGTGAAGGACGGTCCCGACATTATCCCCATCGGCCATGGCAAAGGTCCAACCCGACGAAAGGATAAAGGGCGCGCTCTCAGCCTGGAAGGACACGTCTCTGTCCCTGCCTCCGAAACTGTTAAAGGGGTCTGCGGCGGAAGCAACTCCCTTGAACTCGACAAGACCTATGGTATTGCCCTCTCCCAGGGGATACTGAAAGGCCATCTTTAAAGTCGGCACTGAGAACGTAGCGTTTGTAGTGCCATCGGCATCCGCTTCTGCGCTCGTAAATACGCCCGCATAGTCAAAAACCCTGCTCGCAAAGAATATTGCGACTTGATCAAAATTAGTCGAGTTCTGGCCCGGATTTGTTGAACCTGAATTTGTTCCCGCAGGCCCGTTTGGATTATTATTGTCTTCCCTGATATTCGGGTAAAAGAGGACCCTCGCGGAAAGTGGAGAGATCGTAGCTAAATTCATATTGTCCTTGGTGATCATCTCCCAGTCCGGGCTCACATCCGTATACGCCTTTACCTTGAATTGCCTTCCGTACTGGTTCAGGTTCGGCCACATGGTGTGGCAGGCGGTGCAGGGCTTCTTGACCTGGCGGGCGTAGGACGGCACGGCATGCGACTCGTACGGCATCAACATGATCACGAGAACAAACACGAGACTTGCTAATACTATTCCCCTTTTCATATGCCTTTCCTCCATCGGATAAATTTATTTTTTAAATTCAAGTTTTATCTTGCTGGCCTTTCCGCTCTCAACCTTGACATTTGCGGCCTTTACTTTACCCAGCGCTTCATGCCAGGCCTCAACAGTATAGGTGCCGGCCGGCACGTCCTTGATTGCAAAATCGCCTTTTGCATTCGTGACAACGGCATAGGGATGATCGAGGACCTGAATATAGCCGTGCATCCATGGATGGCTGTCGCACGTCACTTCCATGAGGCCCGTCCTCAACAGCGGTTTTGTTACCGAAGAACCTTTTTCGGGAAGGCCGATGTTGAACATGGTCTTTCCGTTCAGGTAGGTATGGATGTTGTGAAAGATGGTGTCGTCATTCTTCTGGATAACCTTGCCCCCTTGGAAGCCCACGGCAACATGGGGTGAAAAGCCGCATTTGAGGTTCGTCAAGACGATCGGCTCACTGGGGATCGCCTTTCCTGACTTGATATCAACGATAGAGACGACCACATTCTCGATTTTCCCGTTCTTGATCAGATATTTCTCCGCAGGGAGGCTGTTGCCGCAGTATTTTGTCTCGGAACTGAGCTTCACCATCTGGTCCTTCGGAACAACCGCTCCGGTGAACTCCACCACCCCCTCGATACTCCCTCCGTTCTTGACTACGATCGTTTCATAAGCGAAAGCAACTGGTGAAAAAGAAAAAAGCAACATCATAGCACAGACAACAATGGCCTTTTTTTGCATTCTCATGCCTCCTTCTTACTCAGATTTTTTTTCTTCGGCATACTCTACTTTAATCGTACTGGTTTTCCCGCTTTCAACGTTTACGCCCGCTATGCTCTTTGCTCCCAGCGCCTCGTGCCAGGCTTCGACCGTATAGATTCCCGGCGGGATGTCTTTGATGGCGAACTTGCCTTTTTCATCGGTAACTACTGCGTAGGGATGGTCGAAAACAGAGACGTACGCGCGTTGCCATGGATGGACATAGCAGCTCAGTTCCAAGAGACCTTTTCCCGAGATTGTTTTTGTCGCTGATGAACCTTTTTCAGGAAGAGCAACGTGATAGAGTTCCTTTCCGCTTATCGACACATGAACGTCAAGGGTGTGGAATACCGGATCATCGGTTTTCATAATGATTTTCCCCCCTTTGAAGCCCACGGCAACATGCGGTACAAATTCACATTTTACATTCGTCACGGTGACCGTTTCGCCGGGAATTGCCTTTCCGGCCTTGATCCCAACTAGATAAACAACCGCATTCTTAACCTTCCGCTCCTTGATCAGATATTTTTTCGCCGGCATCTTCTGGCCGCAGTATTCAGTCTCGGAGCTTAATGTAAGCATCGGGTCTTTCGGCACCGTTGCCCCTGCGTATTCCACCACACCCTCTATGCTGCCTCCATTTCGGAATGGAATCGTTTCATAAGCAGAGGCCATGGAGATGAAAGAGAAGAACAACGACACCACTATAAAAAAAAGGGCTGTTTTTTTCATCATAGAGCACCTCTTCAATTTATTTGCTTATCTTTGGCCATTGTTGGTAAATCGCAGCAGACCATGTGTGTTTACAGGCTTAAAAGCGCAGGCTACATTACATAATGACAATCCAACATTACAGGAGAGCGTGGCTGTGCTTCAATGATACGTTCTCTTATACTGCCATAAGGTTCTCTTATACTCTTATAATGGTGAAAATGCAACTATAAAAAATAAGAGTCAGCTGTTTTTTTCTGGATAGGAAGTGAGGCGGCAAAAAATTGCATTATAGCGCACCTTGCCGTAGACGCATGTATTAAGTATAGTACCAATTCTGCAAAAATCAAATTTTTAGGAAAAAATAACTACTGGGCGGGGAACAACAAAATAGCATTTTATAACATGTCGTCCTATCAAAGCAAGGATGGCCAAACATCAATGCAGAAGCCCTGGCGGGTATTCTGAGGAAATATTCTTAATTGCCATAGAGAAGGTTCACGGAAGATGCTCAGCTCTATGCGGCGTTGTCAGGATGAAGTGTTCGTGCAGAGTAAGGCTCTTGTTATGGATTATATTTTACGGTCTGTTCCTTCAGGCGTTGCGACTTTTCTCCCTTCTCCATCAGTTCATAGTTTTCTTCCTTGAACCTTTGAGCATAATAGACGATTGCGGTATCATCACGGAGCAACGCATCAAGCTTCCTCGCAAAGGCGATCAGCCTGCCGAGCTGGTCCAAGACCACCTCCATCTGGTTCTGCCCGATATTTGCGAGCCGCGCGATCAGCAGGTCTCCCCGCGTCCAGATGGTGAACCCGTATTCCTTTAAGATTGACGCGAGAAACAGCACCCGCCGCGAACGCTGAGCAATGTCCGTGGCGCCGCCGGAGAAGCGGAAATAGACGTGATTTTTTCTCGGGTTCTCCGTGCAGAGGCAGTCTACGATATTGAAGTGGTATCCGAACTTCAGGCTGAGATTAACATACTCCCTCGACACCACGGCTACGTTCTGAAGGGGCGAGCTCATGCTCACCGCATTGATGTCCGGCATTCTCGTCATGCTCATGAAAAAGTCTTTCATCCGCAAGGGTACCGTCTCGTTGTGCCAGGCCCCGGGATACATCATGCCTTTTATTATGGCCCGCAAGGGAATGGATGCGATATTATCGGCAACAGCGGCCCCCTTGTTGTTCTTTTTTTCTCGTGGCGTGTTGCTTCTATCAAGTCCGCCCCCCATGTCGAGCATAACAATCCCGGCCGGAACCGGCAGCTCCAGGGTCACGGCCGCATATCGCTTCAGGCTTACCCTGCCGTGCCGCGCGCTGTCCACAAGTTCCATGATGGACTTTTCGTGAATAAACCTAAGGATATCGTGCATGGTCTTGCACTCTTCGGGCAGAAAATTGTCATGCAGGGGCTCGATCAGGTTGAGTGGAGATATATGCCGCAGCACGTATCTTCTTTTGAGGTATTCGTGTACCTCGGGTATCGCGGGGGCGTTCGCGGCAGTGCATTCGTGCGCCTCCGCAAGAATCCCTTCGTATACCGCGCTGCCTTCATCATCCACGCTTACCGTGATCTCCATGCCGTCTTTAAGAATTCGCGTGGCATCGTCGGTGTTCACAATCGTCGGGATCCTGAACTCCCGGGCAAGAGAAGCCATGTGGCTGGTAGGCGTCCCGATATCCGTGATGATGGCGGACACGTCGTTCATCAGCCGCACGAAAACCGAGAAGTCGCGTTTCGAAACCAGGATCGCGCCCTTCGGAAAGTCGTGTATATCATCCGGGGTTTTTGCCGCAAAAACCCTACCGACGCCGATGCCTTTCTGGACGCCGATGCCTTTGTTTCTCATCAACGCGGGTTTCGATTCGATGATTTTGATGACGGAAGCGGAGCGTTTGCATTCTTCCTCTCCCATCCGCAGCTCTCGGGCCTGTAAAATGAACACCCTTCCCGTTGCGTCAATCGCCCATTCGATGTCCTGAGGCCTCCTGAAATGGCGCTCGATCGCCTGTGCCTGCACACCAAGTTCGATCGCCGTCTCCGAACTCAGCACCGGCTTTCCTCGTATTTCAAGCGGGGTCGAAATCGTGTCGATTCCGCCTCCGGGGAGCACGATCGTCATCGCCTCCTTCATGCCGCATCGCTCGTCAACGATTTCCGGAGCGATTCCCTTAGTAATCCAATAGAGGTCTGCCTCCACCATGCCTTCGACAATGGTCTTTCCCAGGCCCCAATTGGCGCTGATCAGCAACGTATCTTTTTTCCCGCTCGGATCCACGGAATAGACGACCCCGCTCGAAACAGCGTCCACCATTGCCACGCACCCGACGGACATTTTCATCTTCTGGGCGTCAAACCCGAAACGTCTCTGGTATGCAAGGGAATGCGGTGAGAACAGGCTCGCGATGACCTTCTTATACGCCTCCTTGATGGCTTCGGCTTCCAGAGGAACATTGAGAATGGTATCGAATTGTCCTGCGAAGGAAAGTTTTCCATCCTCCTCCTCCGCGCTGCTCCTTACGGCGAGTGAGCAGGGATCGCCGCATTTCGTCTTCATTCTCCTGATGGCCTTGTCGAATGCGTCATTCAGGGCCGGAGGAATTTTCCCGCGGATGATCGAATCCCGGAGCAGAACAAAGTCGCTCTCGGAAATCCCGCCGCTCTCTCTCAGGGACGCCACGCGTTCGTCGAGCCGGTTGTATTTCATGAAGTCGTCAAACGAGTGTGTCGTTACGAAAAAAGCGTCCGGAACAGTGAGTTTCAGGACGTTCCTCAACTCCGCGAGCCCGGCATTCTTCCCGCCGATCTCGAAATACTGGTCCCACGAGGTATCTTCGCAGAAAACGATCCGCTCACCCGATGACGCATCCGTACTGGACATCATTTCGCTGATCCTGGCGTCGATTCGAACAAATGCGTCCTGAAGTCGCGGATACCGGTCTCGGGTCAAAGCCTCAAAGCTCTTTATCGAACCGGAGACGGCCAGGGAAAGTTCGGCATAGGCGCTCTCGATATAGTGGATATCGAACGAAGAGCCTCCTCCAAGCTTTTCCCCCATGTCCGCGATCATCTCCACGGCCCTGTTGTGACGTTCGAGGACCTCTCTGAATCTGTTGAACAGTTCCTCAAAAGAGGGCAGCGGAGAAACCGCCCGCTTCATTTTTCTCAGAACGACCCGTGAAAAACCGCTCAGTCTTTTATTCATGTATTCACCCATGCACGCTGTAGAAACACATTGAACAACTTGAGTTTGACCTGCTTCGGGATAAAATCATGGACAGCGGAGCGCGATAAGAAATGCTTGATCACTCTGCGCATCTCTTCGGATCGTTTCTCGATTGTCAGGTATGGCAAGGGGAAAACCGTCGGCACCAAACAACAGGATGCCATTGGGCGGAAGAACCGGAGAGGAGGGGCACATCTTTGCGCATCGCGTTGTGGGGCAGTAAGCAAGATCATCCTTCCCTTCCCGCCCCGTTTTATACACTACGCATTATTCAGCGCGCACCTCTAATCTAGCAGCAGGTCTCTGGTGCTTTCGGTCGAACGGCCGATCATTTTTTCTCGGCCTGTCCTCCTGCATGATCTGGCGCGCTGTTTCGACTTCGCCCTCTTCTGCGAAGGCTGCGGCCATCATCATTAACTCCAATTTTTTAAACAATGCTTTCATGGCGTTTCCTTTCATAACACATGGCAATATGCTCCTGGTTCAGGCAGCCACCACCAGAACGGGACAGGCGGAGGCATTGATGACTTTTTCGACCGCGTTATCGCCCCAGAGTTTTCTAAACCAGTTCTTTTTCGGCGCTCCCATGATGATCAGATCGCACCGCTCCTCTTCAGCGATCTCCACGATTTTGCCGGGCACGTCCCCTTCCTCAAGCCGGGTCTTGATCAATGCCCCGTCCGCATCGGCCGCGGCCCTTATTTCCGCAATGGCCCGGCTGCCGTTGCTGTCCAGGGCATCCTCGATATTCTTAATCCCCGTCAAATGAAGGTCTCCGTCATATGGCGGAATTACCTTGACCACGGTAATCCAGGTCTTTTCATCATTTGCCAATTTTACGCCGTAGTCGAAGACATGCCTGCTGCCGTTTACCGCAATAAGGACTTTTCTATACCCTTTCATGTTCCGTCACCTCACCACTAATAAGGGACAGGGAGCATACGCAATGGTCCGCTCCGCAGTGCTGCCGAGCATCGCCTTGCTCATCCCCCGCCATCCGTGCGTTCCCATGACTATCAGGTCGTTCTTCAGCGAAGTGGCGGTCTCTACGATCCTGTCGACCGCGTGGCCTTCCTGCACCACGGCCGTGATCGACACGCCCTGGGCAGCGGCGTTTTTCTTCGCCCCTTCGGTGATTTTCTCTGCCTCTTGATACAAGCCTTTCTGGATGCTCTCGGTCTTGAAAAAGCCCACCATCTCCTCGTAGCGAGGGATGACATAGAGCACGGTGATAGATCCGCCGTCGGCCTTCACCAGCTCACAGGCCCGCAGCAGCGCTTTTTTGCTGGAATCCGAACCGTCGAACGGGACCAGGAGGGAACCATAGCTCCCGGTGCATGACCTGCGGGGGTCTTTCACCACCAGCACGTCGCAGGGTGAGTCCAGGACGACCTGAGATGTCACGCTGCCCATCAGCAGCCGCTGAAAGCCCCGCCTCCCGTACGTGCCGAGGGCGATGAGGTCCGCATGTTTTTCCCGGGCCGTCTCCAGGATAACGTCCGGCGCCTCACCCTCGCAAACAAACGACTTGATACTGCCGTTCAAACCTAATCCCGACTGGATGGCGTCCAGCGCCTCGCGGCACATCTGTGTGCCGGTCTCGAACCGCTTTTCCATTTGCGACGGCAGGATGACGAATTCCTCTTTATCGAAATACACCGCATGCACGAGCGTGACCTGGCCCCCGTGTTTCTTGGTCCAGTGCGCGGCTTCCGCAAGGGCAGCCTTGCTGTATTTCGATTCATCAAAAGCTACGACGATGGAGGTATACATGATTAATGCGAGCCTCCGCTTTTTCTGAACACCAGACCTACGCCGAAACCCGCGCTCAGCGCAATGCCGATCGAAAGAAAGCCGTACAACGCAGCATTGTTTTTTGCCATGGATGAAAGCGCCTTCACAACGCCGACCTGCTCGACAAACACTGTTGACTCCGCCTGTTCCACCACCTTCTTGTTCTTGACGGCATACACCGCAACCTGATATTTACCAGGCGCGGCCTGGTACGGCCAGTCGGTCAGGATATAGTATGTTTGTCTTCCGTCCGGCTGCATCGTGGTTGAAATTGCCCCTGACGACAGCGCATACACGTGGGAATCTTCCTTGAACTTCACGAATTCGTTGAACCACGTGGCTTTTTCTTCCTCGTTCGCTATTGGGGTGATCTCCGCGTGCTTTTCGAGCTCGGGATAACCGATCACATACTTTTCCCGCTCTTCCTGGCTCAGAATATCCTCCAGTTTTCGGGTGCTGTAGACGGCGTAGAAGTTCGGCACCTTTTCGAATTTCAGCGTGCCCACGTTCATCCAGAGCATGCCCCCGATTTTGCCTTTCTTATTTACTACGTGATGTCCCTCGGGGTCGGTAATCTTGATGATCACGTCCGTTCCGGGATCAGCCTCACCGCGCACGCTCACCGAACTCCCATGATAGAAGAAGTCTATGGTGATGTGATCGTGATTCGCAATCGAGGTCAGCTTGGCCGAGGCCGTGCCTGTGCTCAGTGCATACACCAGGGAACATGCAAAAACAAAGAACGCCGCTGATTTGAGTTTTTTCATTAGTGTCCTCCCGCTTGTGAGATGAGTAATGACGGCGTAAGCGTCAGTTCGAAGATAATCTTCACAGTCACCACCAGGACGATCAGGGCAAGCAGGATCTTGAGCTGCTCCCCTTTCAATTTCCGACCGAACACAGCCCCGACCTGGGCGCCGATGGTCGAACCCAGCAACAGCAATACCGCGAGGGTAAAATCCACGGTATGGTTCGTATACGATTGGAGAAACGTGACCTCGATGCAGGTAAAGAGGATCTGAAAAAGGCTGGTTCCCACGATCACATGCATGGGCATGCGCAGGATATAGAACATGATCGGCACCATCAGGAATCCTCCGCCGACCCCCATGATCGCCGCAAGAATCCCGACCAGGCAGCCGAGGACCAGCGGAACCAGGACCGAATGGGTCACCCCCGACTTTTCAAACCGCGTCTGAAACGGCAGGGACTTGAGGAAGGTGCTGATCCGCGTTTCCTTGTTCATCGCCGTTTCGTCTGTCTTCCTGTTTCTCATGCTCTGGATGCTCTCAATAAGCATGTAGGTCCCGACGATGCCGAGCATCAGCACATAGGTTATCTTGATGACAAATCCGGCATTGCCCATGGCGCTCAGCATCTTGATCCCCTCGACGCCAAGGAGACCGCCGACGAATCCGCCCCCAAGAAGATAGAGCCCCATTTTGAAATCCACATTGCCGACCCTCCAGTGCGCATAGGTGCCGGACGTGGATGCCGCCACGATCTGGTTCGAATCGGTGGCAGCGGCAATGGTCGACGGTATGCCGCACATGATCAGGAGCGGGGTCATCAGAAATCCTCCGCCCACGCCGAAGAGGCCGGAAAGCAGCCCCACGGCAAGCCCGAGTCCTACGGGTATAAGAATGTTGATACTGGTTAGTGCTACCGGTAAGTAGAGATGCATTGCGCCTGCTCCTTTTCGCGTGATGTATTTTAAATCAGTCCCTTTAGAACATTACGAACACGTTTTTATTCCTGCCTGTCTGGTCATCGTCACGATCGGCCGGGATGCGGTACGCACGAGCCGGTTCAGGTCCTTCTCGGTGACATCACCCGCCTCGATCACGGACGGGCTCAAGACTACTTTATCGACGCTAGTGTGTTGCTTGAGAAACGACCGTATGCCTGCAACAGCTTCCTGGTTCGCGCTTCGGACAGAGATCAGGATCCCCTCTTTCGCGCATTTTTCTACAAGCCCGGTAAGTTTCTGTTCATGCGGATCAGGAACGGGCTGTGAACCCTCTGCCATGATCCGGCGCGCGGTATCGTGATCATCCGCTTCCGCAAAGGTTATTGCGGTCATAAGGTCATCGAGCTTTTTTACGGTTTTGTCCTTCTTCTGGACCAGCAAAAGCGTGATATCCTCAAACATTGCCTTGGCCAGCTCGATGGCATACGAAATACCCTCTTCGATATTCTCATCTCGGTGGGTGACGAATAATAACTGCCTCTTGCTCATCTCATGAACCTCCTAGTGCTCTACTGCTACATACATAGAGCAACAAGGATGCCATGACATAACATATTGTTTTTTAGTAATATTGCTCAAGTGGGTCAAGCTGGCACGTTTCAAATTTGAACGCAGGTGAACAGGAAAGCGTTGAAGGTTTTTAAAATATTTCTAGCAATGGCTCATCAAGAACTATTGCGGCCTTTATTATCGAGTAGAAACAACAAAAGTACAGCTGAGATATATATTTGGAGTGATAGCATAACCGAGGAAAGGGAGGGATTGATGTGTTTCAATATGGAACAGAGGAAGGGAAAGCTGCGAACTATGCATGTTAATAATAGAGCGTATTATAATGAAAATTCTTTTCCTTGCCACAACGACAAAATTTCGCTAAAGTAGCGCTATCGCATCGTTCCTGAGATAAAGGAGAACAACATGATCAAAAAAATTCCGAGAAACTGGGTACTCATCTTTGCTGCTGTTATAATGTTCACCCTGCTTGCCGGTGCGCGGGAGTTCCTCTCCTTTGTGGTGGACTTACAGTTTTTCCGTGAAACCGGATTCGAGGCCGTGTTTACGAAGACCTTTTTCGCAAAGATGATGGCCGGACTCTCGTTCGGCGTTGCCGCCTTTCTTGCGATCTATGCAAACCTCTTCATTGCCGGAAGACGCACGTTCTTGCTCAGCGGTATGAATCCCTTGTGGGAGAGCCTGCCGCAATTGCAGCACCTCGACCTGAAGCGGCTGGCAGGAGGGCTCTCGCTCCTCGTGGCGCTCGCTGCCTTCGTGCTCGCCTTTCCAGTCGGCACACGCTATTGGGACCAGGCCCTTCTTTACCTGAACAGCACGCCCACGGGCCTTGTTGATCCGATCTTCGGGAAAGACATTTCGTTCTTTCTTTTCCAATATCCTTTTATCGACTCGATCAACACGATGGCACGCAGCCTGATCGTGATCGCGGCACTCCTGACCGCAGCGGCCTATACCCTCCGGGGAGGCGTTGTGCTCATCGGCCGCAGCCTTTCCGTCGATCCCTTCATGAAGCGCCATCTCGGTGTCTTGATATCGCTTTTCCTTCTGAGCCTCGCGCTCAGCTTTTTTCTCGACCGCTACGGTCTGATGAATAGCGAGCACGGCGTGCTATACGGGGCCTCGTACACCGATGTGCATGCCCGCCTGGTAATGCTCTCCGTCATGGCCGTGCTCGCCGTGGCAACCGCACTGCTCGTTTCGATCTTCGCCACGCACCGGAACCTCCTGGTACCGCTCCTGGCGCTCGCTGTACTGGCGGGCGTATATATCCTGGGACTGAAGGTCTACCCCTCCACGATCCAGAGCTTCCAGGTTTCGCCGAACGAGAGCGTGCTTGAAAAACCCTATATCGCCGACCATATTAAGTTCACCCGCTACGGCTATGGCCTGGAGAACATAGAGCTGCAACCCTTTGCCGCGACGAGCAAACCCCTGGCATTTCCCGACATTCGGAAGAACCTGTCCACGATCCAGAACATCCGGCTCTGGGACGAGGAACCCATCCTGAAAACGTACAGCCAGTTGCAGCAGATCCGGACCTACTACCACTTCCGTGGCGTGGACAACGATCGCTACCTCATAAACGGCAATTACCGGCAGGTCATGCTGTCGCCGCGGGAACTGTCGTATGCCGATCTACCGGGCAAATCCTGGATCAACGAACGGCTCGTCTTTACTCACGGCTTCGGCATCGCCATGGGACCCGTGAGCGGGATCACCAAGGAAGGCCTGCCGGAATTCTACATCAAGGACATCCCGCCGAGCACGAGCGCGGGACCCGAGGTGAAACGTCCCGAGATCTACTACGGCGAGAGCCCGAACGACTACGTCATCGTGAACACCAAGACAAAGGAGTTCAGCTATCCCACGACGAACGAAAACGTCTATACCGTCTATAACGGCAGCGGGGGCGTCAGGCTCTCGTCAGGCCTGACAAGGCTCCTTTACGCCGCATACTTCGGGAACTTTAAGATTATCCTGTCGAGCGACGTGACGAACGAAAGCCGGATTCTCTATTACCGCTCGATCATGGAACGCGTGACCACGATCGCTCCATTCCTGGCGTACGATCCCGATCCATACATGGTCGTGGGCGACGACGGCAAATTGTGCTGGATCATCGACGCCTACACGCAGAGCAGCAACCTTCCGTATTCAAAACCGCTTGCGGGAGGGACCAACTACATCCGCAACTCCATCAAGGTGGTCATCGACGCCTATGACGGCAGCGTCTCGTTTTACGTTGTGGACTCGAAGGACATCCTCGCAAAGACCTATGCCGCGATCTTCCCAACCCTGTTCCGGCCCCTTACGGACATGCCGCCTGATATCAGGAGACACATTCGGTATCCGCGCGCGCTGCTCAAGATCCAGGCGCGGATGTTCTCGACCTTCCACATGACCGACGCTTCCGTGTTCTATAACAAGGAAGATCTCTGGGAAATCCCGTCACACCGTGACAAAACCATGGAGCCCTATTACCTCATCACGAAGCTCCCCAGAGGCAAGAAAGAGGAGTTCATCCTCATGTTGCCTTTCACGCCGTCGAAGCGGGACAACCTGGCTGCGTGGATGGCCGCGGAATGCGACGGCGAGAACTACGGCAAGATCATTGTCTATACGTTTCCACGGGACCGGCTGGTCTTCGGCCCTCGCCAGATCGACGCACGCATCGACCAGGACGCCTATATCTCGCAACAGCTCACGCTCTGGGGCCAGCATGGCTCAGACGTGATCCGCGGAAGCCTGCTGATCATCCCTATCGAGGACTCGCTCATCTATGTCCAGCCGCTCTATCTGGTAGCCACGGACAAAGGCGGCCTGCCCGAACTCCGCAGGGTCATCGTCGCCTACGGGAACGATGTGGTCATGGAAGAGACGCTTGAAGCGGCGATTCAACGTTTGTTCAGTGGCACGCTGCCGAGCATGCGGATGGCCGAGAAAGGCGATACCAAAACCACGCTGCAACCCAGAGAACTGAGCAAGCGGGCGTTGGAACAACTGCGCAAGGCCCGTGAAGCGCTCCGAAAAGAGGATTGGACCGCGTACGGGAAGCACCTGAAGGAGCTGGAAACGACACTCCAGGAGATGACAAAGTAGGGTAGAAAGATAAAAAAGTGCAAAAATTAAATTTTAAAATGCAAATTGCAAAATCGATGTATGTCTCCAGGCCATGATTTGTATTTCTCAGTTTGCACTTTGCATTTTGCATTCAGGAGACTTCATGGCGAAGGAAAAATAAATGGACGAGTTTAATTTAGAAGGCAAGGAATTTATCGAATTAGATAATCTCTTGAAAGTCACAGGGCTGAGCCAGAGCGGCGGTTCGGCAAAAACTGTGATTGCAGCAGGCCATGTCATGGTTGACGGCCATGTGGAATTTCGCAGGCGATGCAAAATCCGCACAGGGCAACTCGTTGAATTTGAAGAGCGTAAAATCATGGTTAAATAATAAGGGAGTGACATCATTATGTTAGAGGTTGCTGCCAGGATAAAAAGCCTGGCCCTATGGTTCTGGTCAAGAAGTCTGTACTTAGGAAAAGAGCGCGCTATAAATGCCTGAAGACTTTGGTACAACATATTGTCCGCACTGTAAGGCAACTCTCGCCTTAAGTTCTGTTCGTCGACCGAACGAGTGCCCCTTCTGTGGTGGAATTATTTGGTACACAAGAGGCGGCGGCACTATGAAAGGATGGTGGAAGGGATTCGATCTGCCATTATATGTCCACGATATTTTGGTGATCATATTATTAGCTGTAGCTCTTTACTTATTTTTTGTAATACGTTTAAAATGAAAATGCTTTAGCAAACTTTAGGGTCACCCACCCATTTGGACAAGTCTTTCTCCTTGAAATATCGGCCAGCCAGTAGGTCGGATAGAGTGACTCCGCGCAACCAGACATGGACGGTTCGGTTTGCTGCCCTGACCCAACTTACAAACTTGTTATCGAGGAATCATGACAAAATCGATTATTGGAACGCTCTTTATTGCCTCTGTTTCCGTAGCTGCTCTTGCCTGGTCTTTCGGTGTAGTTGAGTTGGTTGCAACTGCGCTCATGAGAACCTTTGTCTTCTATATAGGTAAGAAAGTGGTTGATTTTGAAGAAAGAGTTTCTTTGATTACGGATAATGTTATCACCAGTAGAATATTTGAAACTGATAGTGGAAAATTCAAATTTGTTGACAGTCAGAAATGCGTTTTCAGAGAAAAAATACAACTGTTTTCATTCAGGATACACACGCCATTTTCACTGAAAGGTTGCGTCGAATTCAAAAATGGCACAGCCAAGATAGAGGGCAGATTGCCTGTTGGAGCAACGCTTTTCTTTTGCATGTGGCTAGTTCGGTGGGCAACTGGCTGTATCGGGGCGAGCATTCAAGGAGAGGGCTCTATGTTATCACTCCTCATGCTTCTATTCGGGTGGGGAGTCGCTGCACTGATGTATTTTCCATCAGTCGCTCTGGAAAGAAAGCGGTTACTTGTAGTATACGATGAGATGAAGCAACACCTTCGAAACTAACCTGTCGTTCCTGGGTCGATCGCTTCGCGGCGTGCGGCTCGTTGTCATGCTTATAATCTTAATGGGGGGGGCAACTGTGGGGAATATACCGAGGCGCCCATGGGTAGCAGCACTATTAACACTGTTTAGTACAGGGCTGGGCCATCTGTACGTTGGTGAGGCGAAAAGAGGGATTATTTTATTCACCATTAATCAATTCGTATACTTCGCCGTCGTAGTGTCCTCTCTGCTCGTCACGCCAAATTTCTTTTTCTTCGCTATCTTCATCGCCCTTTCTGTTTGGATATTTTGCATTATTGACGCCACGTTAATTGCAAAAAAGAAAAAAGGCGCTTATCAACCGAAAAGTTACAACAACTGGTATATGCCTGTTGCGTACTTTATTGTTTTTTCACTGCTGATATCGCCACTTGTTTCAAGAGTAATAAGGACCGATTTTGTCGAGGCATTCAGGATCCCTTCCGGCGCCATGGTTCCCACACTCGCCGTCGGAGACCATCTCCTCGTGGATAAGTTTATCTATGGGCCACGAATCCCCTTTATGGATAGCAGAATCTTTATGGGGAAGGTGCCAAAACGCGGGGAGGTCATCGTTTTTAAATATCCTGAGGACGAATCAAGAAACTTCATCAAGCGTGTGATCGGACTGCCGGGAGACAAAATCGAGATCAAGCACGGCACACTCTTTATCAACGAACAACCGGTTCCTGTCACGGAAATAGGGTCGCATGTTGAGCAGAGACAAATTGGCGATCAGACTCATGATGTCAAGACAAAGCTCATGGAAGAACAGTTCGGTACCGTGAAGCACGGAATCCAATATCTCCACGACCAGTCGGGTTATAATTTCGGCCCTGTGCAGGTGCCGAATGAATCGGTTTTTGTGATGGGCGATAACCGGGACAACAGTCAGGACAGCCGTTTCTGGGGCTTTGTCAAATTCAACAAAATCCTAGGCAAAGCGCTTTTTATTTACTGGTCTTGGGATAGCGTTTATCAAAACGTGCGTTGGGACAGAATAGGTAAGTCCATTCAATGATGCCTTGCATAGACCTTAAATTCGGACGCAGCAAACGATACCCTGGATATGTCCTTGTCATCAAAGGACTGCTTGTATAAAGTCTGGCTGTCATTGCTCGAAAACATAAGAAACATAAAAGAAACATAAGGGACGTTGTTACTTGGCGTGCGTTTCTACTTTTCGTCAATAATTTTGCAATCTGAGTATCAACGTCCCCTATGCCTATGCCTTTAGTCCCGGACTTCAAATCCGCTGTTTCCTGGCTTTGGTCAGGAAAGGTGAGTTCGATTCTCATGCTCTCCCGCCATTCTTTTTTTGCATTTCAATGAGTTACTGCGGGGAATGTTTCCAGTTTATCCCCGCACTCTTCCCGCAGATCTAAAAACAGATGATATTTCAGGCTAGATAGAATATAATGCCGAATATGAACGACCTCATGACGGCACTACTGACAATATTGATGAGCGGAGTTTCTTCGGCTGTCGTTACTCATCGCCTGAATTCTGGTCGAGAGGAACGCGAGGTCCTGAGAAAGAAGGGCGAAGAGCTTTACAATTATATGCACACGTTTGAGGGCAGATTCATGCCGGGTATTCACCTTTTCTCGAAGTTATTAAAGGGAACAAAACCCCAGATGAAGTAGACAACTTTTTCGCTTCATTGACAGGAATACCTGATTTTCATCACGTAGTTTACCCTAAAATCATATTGATCGCCGGCATCTACTTCCCTAGATTAGATCGACAACTTAAAAGAATCTTAGAATGCAAAGATCATTTAGCGGCCTTGGAGCAACGAATACGGTCAAAAAGTTCTATTCCTCCTGATGTTGATACATTTAAAAGAGCACTTTCCGATATACACTCATCCTTCGATGTTTTCAATGAGGAACTCATCAAAGAGACAAACCGACTAACCAGATCCTGGTGGATTCTATAACTAGGCCTTCCTCGAAGAGGAAGGGTAAAAAGGCTTTGCGGAAGGCGGGGTGCTTGATAAATGTTTGCGCATTCATTACTTCTGTTTTCTACTTATATGGAGGACGCAATCGTGACTGCAAATAGTAATATTGATAAATCTAAAACACTACAGGTCCATTTAGATACCATCCCAAATCTTCTCAAGGTTCAAGGTCAGGAAGAGAAGGTCAAAAATATGTTACGAGATAAATTTGAGAAAGGGATAGACGCAATGATTGTTCGGTACCGAGAATTACCTGCAATAATTGTTGAGTATGGACGCTATTCAAATTTGTTGTTAGAAGCACGTCAACTGTATCTCGAAGGCAAATATTATTCCTGCGTTGCCATGTGTGGCATTACTGCTGAACGCATTGCAAAGGAAGTATTGCGCAAAAATTTGCTTATCAGAAAGAAAAAGGACGAATGGAATTCGCCATCTGATGAACAATCTGAAATTCTTGACAGAATCGACATGTATTCTATCAGGGAGCTATTAGTAAAGTCGGGAATTGTTGACAATAGCCTTAGAAAACCTTTTCAGTCTCTTGCAGAACTCAGGAATAAATATTCTCACGCAACTGGCGACAGTCCGAATGATGACGCAAAATCCGCTATAGAATATTTGCACCAAATCATCGACAGAACAGTATCAGTTTTCGTAAATTACGATATCTCAGATGGGACATTCGTATTAAAACAGACGAACTTAAAAAAATAGGTCAAGAGACAACAAGGGGGCTATAAGATGTCCACAAAAGTCCCCAATAAAAAGGCCCAAAGGAAATAAATCCTCTGAGCCTTTTTTAAACCTGTCGAAAAACCCTTTATTCCTTAACCGGTGTCCACGTCTCATCCGGATCGTACGACTGCATCTCCTGGGCGGTCTTCAAGGTGTCCGCTCCAAGGTTCTTCTGAAAAACTTTGCCTTGCTGGTTCACGATAAAGGCCATCACCCCTGTCTTGCCCCAGGTTGCGGGAAACGCGACCAGACCGAAGCCGCCGACCATGTTGTTATTGATGACGTAATCGTATGCTCCACCCGGCGCATGATCTCCTTGCTTTGTGAGTATCTTGAAATAGTATCCATGAAACGGAGTCGGTTCTTCCTTGAACGCGGTCTTATCCTTCTTATAACCTTCCATCCTTGCCTGTGCCACGAGCTCACCTAGGGGGCTCGTTGCTTCGCCCGGCTCGTGCCGCCAGAAGAGACCGTTCTTTTTGCCGTGATCGCTCCGAAGTTTCTGCGCATATGAAAGGACCCCGTCGTTGTCCCAGTCCTTCAGGATATACTCGCGCTGTGCCTTGACGTAGGTGCGGCAGACCAGGATAGCGGTAAGTTCGTCTTCCCCGATCCTGCGGTTCAGGACCTCTTCTTTACCCGCTTCCGTATCAAAGAACCATTTGCCGTCCTTTTTTACCAGGGGGATCGGAAAGGGCCAGTTCTCGTTGCCGATGGTAATGATCGACTTTGAATCATTCTCCTTCACCAGGCTGGTTTTCTCAGCTACGCGTTTGGCGAATTCATCAAATTCGGCAGCGGCCTGCACGTCGTCACTGGAGCGGAGGTCTTTCCAGGAGGGTCCGAAAATCTGTTCGAGTGCGGCCTTGTCGTGTTTCTTGACAGCCTCGACAAGTCCCTTCAGCGCGTCTTCTGGAGTGGGAAAAAGTTTTTGCGCTGTTGATGCCATGAGTGGCACGCTCCCCAAAAAGACCAGCGCCGCAACAACAAGCGCAGCGATAAAACCCTTGCCTCGCGTTGAACGAAATAGGGATTTCTGTTCCTTTGTCTCCATAGTATTCTTCCTTTCTGAATTCAATTTGTTCCCTGCTGCTGGAACGTCATTGAAGCAAACCTGTCATCGTTCCCGGCGTTGTCTCTCGTCGGATTTATTCCCGCTTGCGGGAGCACTGCCGCGGCTCTCCTTCGGCGTGGATGTGCGCACCCCTTCACTGCTTTGACGGCTGGTCTGTCCGCGATGGCTCTGCGCCTTGACCTCATCAGCTCCCCGATAACCGCCAAACGTAACTGACGGCGTCCTGATGGGCTGCCGGATTTCGCGCGCAGGACCGGGCTGGCTCACGCCGCTGCTCCCATGGGGAGTAACTGGTCTCGGCCGTTCGCTGATATTGGGAGATGGCATTTCCGGACGCCGAGTGAAGATTGGAGTAGGGACATCCGGCCGCGGGCTGATCCTTGGGGTCATTGGCGTTGTCTGCTGCGTGACAATGCCACGGCTTTCCCTGCCGCGATTGCTGTACGAACGGATGTCGCCCCTGGGTACTGAGATCACTCCGACGGGCCTGGGCTGCAACGTCGTTCGTCCCCTGACCTCACCAATGCGCATATGCCTGTCCGTATGCGGACCGCTCGGCCGTGACGCCAAATACCGTGCGGGATCTCCGTGCGATCTGTCATGTCTCCAGGTCTCATGTATGTCGGGCCTGCTTCGGTGGATATACACATCCCGTACGTGAACAAAAGGCCTTGCATGGTCGACCCAACCATGGCGATTCCAGCCATGATAGATCACGCAGTGGTGGCCCCAGTCAAAGTCCAGGACCAGCCAGCCCCCGATCGTCAGGCCAACACCATAGACAATATAAGGCGAGTAGTACGGAGATGGCGCTTGGATGTAAACAATTGTGGGGTCATACTGGGGCACGTATACATACTGCGGTTGCGCGGGCACAATCTGGATAGAGTCGCCGTCGATAATGACGCTTTGTGCATTATTGCTCACCAGGTTGCCCACGTTCCTCGCCTGCCACCTGAGCCGCTGGATGGAACTGGTCATGGCTTCCGGCTGGTTGAGAAAAGCGTCTCCCAAATTGGCGGTCCAATCCATATTCTCGGCCATCATTTTGAGAACACCTGGGTAGTGGGCAACGGCCCTGACGGACTCATCCCAGGTCTGGTCGTCAATGCGTGACACATCCCCGCTGCTCTGGAGCCACGTTTCCGCGTCGACAATCTCTTGCGGATACGTCGCAGCCGGCAGCATCTGGGCCAGCAAAGGGTCCGCGTAGAGAGCAATGGGCGCAAGGAGGTTATCAAGCTCACTATCCGTGAATGATACCGAGTAGGTCAGATCCTGGTCATCCGCCCAGGCCTGAGCAGACAGGAGCGTTGAAATGCACACAACAACTACAAGTAATCCTTTTATGAAGATCCTATTCACAGGCGCAACTCCTTCCTCTGTTTACGTTAGGGTCGCTGTCGGGCACCTGGTTCTTATCGGTAGCTTTCATAGTAAACATAATTGCATCCAGGTTTGTATATAATTAGACACTGCATAGAATAAAAAGTTAAATCGGATCTTTATCATGCCTATCCGGTTGAGTTAACCAATGGGTAAGTTCACCCGAAACCAAATTGGCCTGAGGTTGCATGCTGCTTAGAGTAATTTGTGTTCACTCAAATATCGACGGCCATTATGTGATAAAGACAAATAATTCGGGCCTCCGAATGGATTATGACTTCGTTGTGCCATATCCTTACTTAATAACTCTACAATATGGAAAAGTGTAAGGTGATGAGAAAGACCAATAGAAGCGCTAATACTGCCTTCCGGTATTGATGAATTTTGTTTTGCGAGATGCACGAGAATTTTTATTTTGGAATCATCGAGGAGGTCGCTATGAGCAAAGTTCTCATAATTCTGTATTTTATTACTCAACTCTGCGTTTTTTTCTTTAAGATTTTGCGCCTCTGATTTAAGTCGGCTGTTCTCAATTTCAAGAACCGCATTTTCAGATTCTGAAATCGCCAACTTTTTTTCGAGGTTAATAACGTGATCCCTGAACAGAGTAAGATGCTCTCGGAGTGTAGACGCCGAACCGTGTTCATTGATTAATTTTTGTAGTTGATATGATAATGCAACTATTGGATTTAATGTCATACAAGTCTCCTTTGCCTTAGAATTTGAATGGAACGCATACAATAAAAAGTTGTCACGTAAAACGTAAGTTGTACTCGCGATGAAACGGCCCATCAAATTATCCATATCTCTTCCAACGCGAAAATTCTATCACAGCCTATAATATTATGAAAGCGCTATTTGAAAAAAAAATATAAGCAAAATTCGGCTCCCCTGTTTTCCCTGCACAAACAAAAAAACCCTCACGGAATTTCCGTGAGGGTTTTTACTTCGGATAATGACAGCTTACTTTTTGTGGCATTTTGCGCACGCGGCCTTATCGCTGGTGCTGAAGGCCTTCTTCCCATCGTGGCAAGTACCGCAGAACTTACCTGCGTCCAGGTCTTTCATGGTTATGACATCCGCGCCCTTCTTCATCTTAAACACGGCGGGATGACACGCATTGCACTTGTTGCCTTTGTCGGCGTGGATCTTGCCGTCAAAAATAACCTTGCCCGCGTCCTTGGCGTCAAACTCAACCGTTTTGCCCGCAGGCACGGCCATGACCGAAGCCGCCATAACGAGAGTTACCACCACTACCAGAGCCAACACTAAAATTTTTTTCATTGGTAGGTTTCACCTCCTTTCATTATTGAAATGGCAATTCTATTTCAGAGCCCTTTCGTTCCTCACGACAAACAGCGAAGGTTTACAGAAACGCCTTCGGGCTCTTGTACTCGTGGCAGGTCACACAATCTTTCTTGGCCGTTTCCTCGGTCACCTTCCAGACATGCGGCTTGTGACAATCTTTGCAGTTCATGCTCATATCGAGGTGGACCTTGTGTTTGCCCACGTTGACGGTGCTCGCATGACAGCGCAAACAGTCCGTGGTCCCGGGCTTGATCTTGCCCTCAGTATGCGGTTTGTGGCACTCGAGACACGGCAACTGCATGGGAGACTGCTTGGTAAACTGTATCTTGATCGCTTTTCTAACAAGCGCGGCTTCGGGCTTAAAAAACTTGACGTCGATGGTGCCCGCCGCGATAAGCTCTTTCCGCAGTTTTTCGTCCGTACTGTGGCAGAAGAGGCATTTCTCCCGGTCCGGTCTGAGGTTCGATGTTTTTTCCGTGTGGCAATTCAGGCAGGCCAGGCCGCCCATGCCGACGCCGTGGACCTGCTTATCCTTGTGGCACTTGGTGCAGAACTTTTCCGTGGGAAGGAACTTGTGGAGCCCCGACTTGTCCGGCTTGACGTCCGCGTGGCATTCCGTGCATTCGAGCTTCTGCATGTAAACGTGCTTTGCGTGGAACCGCGAATTATTGATCTTCGTTGCCTTGCCTTCGGAGTGGCACTTGTTGCAGAATTTCTGGTTTACGATGGGGACCTCCGTCTTGTGGCGTTCCGGCACGACGGTCGGGTTTTTGAGCACGAAGCTGACGAGCAGCTGGGTCAGTTCGGGCGCCGCGAGATGGTGACATTCGTGGCAATTCACCATGTTATGTTCGCTCTTGGACCACGAGGTATACGCCTGGTCCATAAGATGGCAGTAGTTGCAGAATTTAGGGTTGTTCTGGGTAAAATCGTAGGTCTTGTATGCCGCGAAAGAGCTCACCAACACAACCGCCAGCACGGATCCTATGATAAGCAGCTTTGTCCGCAAGGTCATCGGCTCTTTCAGCCGCGCTACAATCCGTGAAACGTTGTCCTTCAACCAACGAAATAACCGCATCTCTCCTCCTCAAACTCCTTTATGAGCATCCATAAAGGTCCCAGCGCTTTACAGAGTAATTTTTATATCATAGCAGGAATTATATGTCAATTACTATCAAGGGCGCAAGAGATATTGTCTGATGAACATATAATAAAAATTTATTCACCCGTTTGCCACGGGGAAACCCGCAGAACAGGCAATTTCCTCCCCCCGCTCACCTTCCCGCCTCTCCTCCTGCTTCCACAAACACCGGGAAAATCTTGCTGATGACCCAGAACAGCGGAAAAGGCATGATGAGAATGCTGAGCGCTCCTGCCACACCTTCTTTGAAGGTCTCCCAGTCGTGCGGGATGACCGGAATGTGGTAGTGCATGTACCCCGCGAAAGAAAGCGAGAAGGCCTGGCCGCCGATCACCACGTTCCATCTCATCATAAAAACGCCGAACAGCACCAGCAGCGTCCCGAGCACGGCCCTCCGTATGGTCAGGCCCGGCAGCAGAAACAGGAAAAGCGGGACAAGATTGCCGATCCCGTACTGGAGCAGGAAGATGCTGGTGAAGTCTTTTCCGTAGATCACGCTCCGCAGCACGTCCCAGGACTTGACGGCGGTGTACCCGCGGAAAATGAGATCCAGGAGTTCAAGGCTGATGGCGAATACCAGGAAAAAGAGCAAATAGCGCGCGGTCATCTGGATGACGTTCACCTCCACCCCTTTGATCTCCTGCGTCGAGGGATACCTGCCGTATGCGCCGCTTTTGCGGGACGAGAGAAACTTTCTGACCTCCATGGTTATAATGTAGGTGAGCATGCAAAGCGCAATGCCCGACACGACCGCAGACATAATGAAGATGACCGGCATGAGCGGCGTCATCCACAGGGCGTTCGCCTTCACGGACCCGAAGATGAACCCGGCATACCCGTGCAGAAAACAGGCAACGGGAATGCCGATGCCTGCAAGGACCTTGATCGCCTTCTCGTCGCGGTGCAGGGCCTCCTCGGTGATATCATATGCCCCGAGCGTCAGAATGCTGAACAGCAGGTAACGCCCTTGCTCCAGCAGGGTCTTATCCTGTTTTTTCTTCAGCTTGAGCGAAAGCTCCACAAAGTGCTTCCGGTACATGAACCAGAGCTCCGAGGCCACGATACAACCGTACGTCATGAATACAATGCCGAACGCGGCAATGGCCGACGTAAAGTGCGGCGTCATGAGCACGTTGATACCGCGAACGGGGAATTGGAGATGGAGCAACAGGGGCATGGGCGCCACGAACAGCAGCGCGAAGGAGAACACCAGAGCGAACCGCGCCATGTCCTTCAGCTTTTGGATGCCGAACACGTGATAGAGCGACGACAGCACGAAGGCCCCGGCAACGAGTCCCGTCATCAGGGGATACATCACGATCTGTATGCTCCAGTAAATATACTCGTTCGGATACACAAACAGTTCTTTTATGGTCCAGACTTCTCCATGTACCATGGTTATTTTACCTCCTTGCTGAGGCCGATGTAAAAGACCTGGGGCTTGGTTCCATATTCTTCCTTCAGAATCCCCACCCGCTGGGTCATGATGATCTTCGTGACCGGATCATGCGGATCTTTGATATTGCCGATCCGCCGCGCGCCGAAAGGACAGGCGTCGACGCACGCGGGCTTCATTCCCTTGGTGATGCGATGATAGCAGAAGTTGCATTTCTCGGCGGTCTGGTACACGGGATGGAAGAACCGCACGCCGTAGGGACAGCCCATGATGCAGTAGCCGCAGCCGATGCACCAGGTCCGGTCCACGAGCACCACGCCGTCGGGCGTCTGGTAGGTCGCGCCCACGGGGCAGACCTGAACGCAGGGAGGATTTTCGCACTGGTTACAGAGCTTGGGAACGAAGAACGCTTTTTCGATGTCCTCTTTCTTGATGTCCTGAAAATTCCCCTGTCCGAGGTCGATCTTCGTGGTGGTGAAGCCGTCGCGCGCGCCCTTCGGTGTGTCCGCTAAGAGCTTGCCCTGCTTCGTCAGCACATAGCGCTCGACCCACGTCCTCGTCACGTTGGCGTCATAGGGGATTTCGTTCTCGGTTTTGCAGGCCTTAACACACAGGCCGCAGCCCACGCACTTATAGGTGTCGACGAGGAACACCCACCGCACCGCGGATTTGTCAGCAGCCTCCTGTGCCATGAGTTTCTTGGGGTCGATTATCTCGAAGGCGGCAAAAGGCAGCGCCATTCCCGTCAGCCCGAGCACCGTATTCTTTAAGAAGTTTCTTCGCGTAATCATCTCAAGCCCTCCATCGGATTATGCGGATTATGACAGGCGGAACACTCCATGTCCGGATTGTGTTTTTGCGGATCGATGCCCTTGATCTTCGACCGATTGCTCGAGGGATACGGGAGCGGGAAGTGACAGCGGAGACAATGCGCCCTGCTCTTATCGATAACGAGCTTCGGCGGGTCCGCCGGGTGATCGATTGCGGGACCATGGCAGTTTTCGCACTGGATGATCTTGTGCGGCGTGCTCATGATTTTCGAGTACTTGTCGCTATGGCAATCCTTGCAGTACTCTCTCCCCTGGTACTTCACCTTGAAATTTTTCCAGTCTTCTTCATTGGCATGACGGTGCCATCCGTACATATAACCCCGGTCGCCGACGCCGAAGTCCTTCGGGACATACACCATCCTGATTGCCAGGATCAGGACAACGACGCCGAGGACCACGAGCAACGGCTTGTACACATGGTTCTTCATAAGAAGGCTCCTCCACAAAGGGGATAAACCCCGGAATATGTCTCTGCCATACTTCTCACTCCGCGTGGCTGCTGGTATTTTTCATGAGCGCAACGCCCTCCCACAGGATTGCGAGGAAACAGAGCGAAAGCCCCGCCAGCACACCGAAGATATGAAGCAGCCGCCATTTGATCACTATAAAGAGGATGACGAATATTGCCGAGAGTTTGAGGATCGTGATGATTGCCGCCGCAAGCGTGGAAAGCGCGGAGGTCGCGCCCTTCCGCAGGTAGATCCGCTCGACGGAGGTCGCGAGAAAACGAAAGTTCAGCAGGCCGAGCGCACCGCCGAAGAGGATGCTCAGCGGCACGAACCACCAACGCTGCCCGCCAGGCGCGATCAGCGAATACAGCAGAACAGCCGACGCACCGATTAATACGATCAGGGAGGTCTTTTTTACCACTCCCTTGATGATCGCGGCTACGGTCTGCTGTGGTGTTTGCGCTTCGTCAGTCATGTTTCTTTTCATCGTCCTTATCGAATGTTTCTTGGCTCCGCTTGGCATACACGAACAGGTTCCTGAACCCCCCGATGAGACCGAAGAGGAGAAAGATCGCCGTAAACCAGGGAGAGGTATTGAGCCATTGATCGATCTTGATCCCGACGTACAAACCGATCACGGTGGCGAACACCAGGACCAACCCCACCGTGCTCAGCACGCCGATCATGCGGATGAGCTTTTTGTCTTTTTCTTGCATGGCGCTCTTTAGACTCTTTCGACTCTACAAACTCTTTAGACTCATTATACTTTTTCTATTTTTTAGACTCGTTCGACTCTATAAACTCTAAAAACTCTATAGACTCTTCAAACTCTTTCTGGCTGCCTCGATCGTTTTCCCGATGTCGGCCCTGGTATGTGCAAGAGACAGGAAGCCTGCCTCGAATTGCGACGGCGCGAGGTTCACCCCGTTCTTGAGCATTGCCAGAAAGAATTTGCCGAACCGGGCCGTATCCGACGTCTTGGCGCTCTCGAAGTCCTTCACCTTCTGGTCCGTGAAGAAGGATGTGAACATGGAACCCACGCGGTTCATAGTGACTGGTATGCCTGCCTCATTGGCCGCATCACGAAGCCCTGCTTCAAGTTCTGCTGAAAGTTTTTCGAGTGTTTTGTATACTCCGGGTTTTGAAAGAAGTTTGAGCGTCTCGATGCCCGCAGTCATGGCGAGCGGGTTTCCCGAAAGCGTACCTGCCTGGTAAATAGGGCCGAGAGGAGCGATCTTCTCCATGATTGCGAGCTTGCCGCCATAAGCGCCGACCGGGAGGCCGCCGCCGATCACCTTGCCGAGGCAGGTGAGGTCCGGCTTGATGTTATAGAGCTGCTGCGCGCCGCCGTAGGCAACGCGGAAACCGGTCATCACCTCGTCCAGGATCAGCATGATGCCGTACTGGTCGCAGACTTGGCGCAGGCCCTGGAGAAAACCGGGCTCGGGCAACACGCATCCCATATTGCCCGCAACCGGCTCGACGATGATACACGCGATCCGCTCGCCCTCGCGGGACGCAAGTTCCTTCACTGCTGCGAGATCGTTGTACGCAACCGTAAGCGTCAGCTTTGCGAGATCAGCAGGCACGCCAGGGCTGTCCGGCAAGCCGAACGTGGCCACGCCGCTCCCGGCTTTTACGAGCAGGCTGTTGCCATGGCCGTGATACCCTCCGCCGAATTTCAGGATCTTGTCCCTGCCCGTAAAACCCCGCGCCGCGCGGATGGCGCTCATCGTGGCCTCGGTGCCGGAGCTGACCATGCGCACCAGGTCGATGGACGGGAACGCCTTCTTGACCATCTTCGCAAGCGTGATCTCAAGTTCCGTGGGCGCGCCGAAGCTCGTTCCGTTCGCGAGCGCCTTCTTGAGCGCCGCGATCACGCGCGGATGGCTGTGCCCCAGGATCATCGGCCCCCAGGATAGAACGTAATCGATGTACGCCTTTCCATCGACGTCGTAGATCTTCGAGCCTTTTGCTTTCTTGATAAAGAGCGGCTCGCCGCCCACTGAACGGAAAGCCCTGACCGGGCTGTTCACGCCGCCGGGGATATGTTTTTTCGCCTCTTCAAATAATTTTCTGGATCTCGGTCCTGACATGACCACTCCTCCGGACATCTTTTCACAAAAAATTCTAAAGCGATTTATTTTACAAGAAATGCTGCCACGCCCTCGGCATCGTTGATGTCGAACCAGGGAATAGGAACATCGAATTTTTTGTCGCTCACAAGCGCGGCATACGAAGGATCGTCCAGACAGAGCGGCTGCTCTCCGGAAATGCCTTGGCGAAACACCTCGATCTTGTTCCGCGCGCTCTTCTTGAATCCTTCATGGATCACGAGATCTACGTCCGGGGTAAGCTGTTCAAGCTCGACGGGCGTGGGGTCATGTTCCAATTTTTTCATAAGCGCCAGCCTTCCGGGACCCACGAGGATAACCGTGTCCGCGCCGGCTTGCTGGAACCGCCAGGAGTCCTTGCCCGGTTTGTCGAGGTCGAAACCCACGGAAGCATGTTTCACCACGGCCACACGCAGGCCCCGGGCCTTAAGGATGGTTACGACCTTCTCGATAAGCGTGGTCTTGCCGCTGTTTGAAGCGACTGCTACGAAAGAAACAACGCGCCGTGTCTTTTCATCCATCATTAAAGACCTTGCCGCTCCATTTTGCACTTTGCATTTTGCACTTTGAACTTCTTTACCAGCGCTGTAATTCCTACGTCTTCGTCAGCTCCGTGGACGCCGGCTTCTTCTTTCTTCCGAAAAAGCGCGCAAAAAGGATTCCGACCTCGTAAAGCAGATAGATTGGAATCGAGATCAGGGTCTGGTTGAACACATCAGGCGTCGGGGTGAGGATCGCCCCGAGGATGAATGAGGCCAGGAACGCATACTTCCGGTACTTAGCCAGCCAGTCGGGGCTTACGATCCCCATGCGGCTGAGCAGAACAATGATGAGCGGAAGCTCGAACACGATACCGCTCGCGAGCAGAAACTTCAGCACAAAGTCGATATAATCGCCGATCTTGATGATCGCGATCAGGTTCTCGGTCTTATATTCCAGCAAAAACGGGATTGCAAACGGCAGTAGAAGCAACATACAAAAAAGAACGCCGATTACGAAGAAGAGAGACGAAAAAAATACAAAGTAACCCGCATAGCGTCGCTCCTTCGGCAACAGCCCCGGAGCGATGAACTTCCAAAGCTGGTACATGATGAGCGGAAACACGAGGAAGATGCCGGCAATGAGCCCGATCTTCAGGTGGGACCAGAACGGCTCGATCAGCGTAGTATAATGCAGCTTCTGCTGGACCTTGTTGGGAACGAGGGTGAGATACGGAAACGCCTTCACAAATTCCATGCTCATGTTCATGGGCCACATGAGCACTCTCAGAATGTCTTCAGAATAGTTGAAGCAGACCCCGAACCCCACGGCAATCCAGATGGCGGACCAGACGATCCGCTTTCTCAATTCAGCGAGGTGGTTCCAGAACGGCATCCGCAGCTCTTCGTCAGGCATTCCCCTTGTTCTCCTCGCTCTTTTTTTCTTCCGGCTTTTTCTCTTCCGGCTTCTGCTCCGTGTCCTTCGGCGGCGCGGGCTTTGGCTCGTCGGCCTTATCGTAGTCCGTTAGATCCAGTTTGCCGAACTTCTTGATCTCTTCCACGCCGGTCGTTTTTTCAACTTCCTTCATCTCTTCCCGGACAGATTCCTGAAACTCGTCAGACGCCTTCTTGAACTCAGCCATGGCGCGGCCGATGGACTTGCCCAGCTCCGGCAGTTTCTTGGGACCGAAGACGACGAGCGCAATGACGAAGATAAGCAGCAGCTCAGGGAATCCGAGACCGAACATAGTGACACCTCGTAGGATGCGTCAGTTATTTACTTTTTTCTTCCGGCCGTAATTCAACCGTTGCCTTGATCTCCACGGGCTTGCTCTGGCGGAGCACCTTGAGCGTTACGGTCTTTCCGATATGACCGAAGGCCACCATCCGCGGAAGCTCCGCGGGGTCGAGGATCTTCTTGCCGTCGAGTTCCACGATAACGTCGCCGCGCCTCAAACCGGCCTTGTCCGCCGGCCCGCCCTTGGTAACGCCGTTCACCAGCGCTCCGATAGGTTCCGCCAATCCGATCGCCGCTGCAAGATCGGGCGTGAGCGGCTGCGCCGAGACCCCGAGCCAGCCCATGTCCGGCCTGCCCTTTTCCTTGATGGACGGCAGGACCTCTTTCACCATACTGATGGGAACGGCAAAACCCAGGTTCTGGCCGCTCGCGATAATAACGGTATTGATCCCCACGACCTCGCCGATGCTGTTGAAGAGCGGGCCGCCGCTGTTCCCGGGGTTGATGGCCGCGTCGGTCTGGATCAGGTTGTCGTAAGGCCCGACGCCGATCACGCGTCCTTTTGCCGAGATGATCCCCGAGGTGACCGTGTGTGACAAACCGAAAGGATTGCCGATGGCCATGACCATGTCCCCCACCTCTGCTGCTTCGGAATCGCCCAGCACCGCGCTCGGCAGCCCCTGCGCTTCGATCTTGATCAGGGCGATATCTATTTCCTGGGACTTGCCGATGAGCTTGGCCTCAAACACCCTCCCATCGGCGAGGGCAACCTTGATGTCCTTGGCCTTGTCCACGACATGGTTGTTCGTCAGGATATAGCCGTCGGCGCTGATGAGGAATCCCGAGCCGAGGCTCTGGCGCACCTGCTCGCGCTGCGGCGCATTGTTGCCGAAGAACCGGTAAAAGAACTCGTCCATCTGGGGGTCTCCGAAGGGAGACTGTTGCTTTACTTTGACCACCTGCCGCGTCGAAATGTTCACGACCGCGGGCGACACCTTCTTGACGAGCGGGGCCAATGAGCCGGATGCGGCAAACGCCCCTGATCCGACAAGGGATGACGAAAGCATGCAAAATGCGATTACGGACAGCTTCAAAACGCGCGGCATGAACGACCTCCGGATACCGTTTTTGAGACAGTGTTCATAGATAGCATGGAGCACGGCAATAGTCAAGAAGTTTCCAAAAACCCTGGGCTGTGCGCCGGATCTCGAACGCCGAACAGTTGCTTATTGAAATGTAGAGATTGATTGTTGTTTGTTATTTGGAATTATATTATAGAAGCTTCTTGTCATGCGGACTACAGGGTGACGCGAATAACGGTCTTCACGTTGCCGCGCACGTTGAAATCTCCCACCACTTCCAGTTGCCGCGGTTTAAGGCCTTTCCTAAGCGTGTCGAAGATCAGGTTCGTCACGCCTTCGTGTGACACCCCTTGGTCCCGGAAGCTGTTCAGGTACAGTTTCAGGCTCTTGAGCTCGACCACTTTTTTATCGGGCGTATATGTGATCCTGATCGTCGCAAAATCCGGGTAGCCCGAGCGGGGACAGAGGCAGGTAAACTCAGGAAAGGATATATCGACAACGTAATCCCGATCCGGGTGGGAATTGGGCCACAATTCGAGCTTTGCTTCTTTGATCTTCTTCGCGCCGTATTTCATGGGCATCATATTACCGATTTTGCCCTATCCTGTAAAGGTGAAATTTCATTCAGCGCGTCTTCGTCGTCCTGCTTTTTGTTATAAAAAAAAGAGAGGCGCCAGAATCGTCCCGGCGCCTCTCTCCAAAAGCTGCGGCTCAAAGAACAACGTCTCTATTGCTAGTGGGATTTCCCCTCTTCCACCTCTTGGATCCACTTTGGAGACTTCTTCCTCGCCCACCAGACCGGGACCATGCCGGAGATCATGATCTGCATGGTTCCGGGGTTCGCTATGGCACCGAGATATACATGGATCGGAATGAAAATGCCGATACCGACAAAGCAGACGTTATGCAGAAAGTGGGACCACAGCAGGAGTGTCTTGCTTGCAGGCAGAAGCCAGATAGCAAAGCCCGAAACAGCAATGCCTGCACCCATTCCGAGCACGCCGAGATAGGCAAGCTTCTGCCCCGTGTTCAGTTTGTGCATCGGCGGGATCGCGACGTTATGGCTCAGATAGCCACCCGCGGCCATGATCCATGCAAGATCGTCCTTGTCATAAGTGCTGCATTCCTTAAGCCAGGTAGGCAGGGTCACGATCAACGAGATCGTGAAAACGACTCCCAGCCAATTGTGGACAACCTTCATGGCGTTGAACCCGCCGAAGAGCATGCCTATCCACTCGAGCTTATAGAGGAACGCGAATCCGCTGATCGTCAACAGGATGCAGCTAATGGCCAGCACCCAATGGTTTACGATCACGAAGGGAGGTTCTTTTCGTATGAGGTCCCTATCATTTAGTTTCATCTTTGCCCTCCTTCTTGTTCGGGTCCTCTTCCTTATGCGGCCCCACGGTAATGTAGTGGAGGGCCGCCAAAGCGGCTACGCCGCCGATTCCGAGCCAGGATGCAGGCTTGACGTACTTGTGCCAGAAGATGATCCATTCATTAATGGCAGGCTTATCAGCGT
>Ga0209068_10000148_pt1 | contig 42934 bp, 40 predicted proteins | sample ColStrG_CSR_2012_FD_187200 | JGI IMG/M metagenome (GOLD analysis project Ga0209068, IMG submission 187200) | Freshwater sediment microbial communities in response to fracking from Pennsylvania, USA - Cold Stream Run_MetaG_CSR_2012 (SPAdes)... | ecosystem: Environmental > Aquatic > Freshwater >...
CCAACCTTCCGATTACTAGGCGCCCACAGGTGTCCGCAGGTGTCCGTTTGGCACTGCCGAGCTCGACGCCTGGACCCGCGCCACCAACGCCGACGGCCGGACCTGGACGTATGGGTACGACACGAGCCACCGGCTGACCACGGACCAGGATCCGCGTCTGCACACGACCACCACCAACTACGACCCGACCAGTTGGCTGGTCAGCTGGCAGAGCGACCGTCGGGGCAAGAAGACCACCCTGACCTACACCCCGGCGACCCCCGGCGGGTACACCACCACTGTGGTGACCCATCCGAAGGGCAACCAGGACGTGTACGTGTACTACCAGGGGCTGAACGTCAAGACCACCTACGGCTACGGCTCCCCCCTGGCCGCGACCTGGACCTACACCTACGACCCGGCGACCCTGGCCTTGACCCAGACCGTCGACCCCAACGGCCATACCTCCTCGGCCACGTACGACGCCGCGGGGAACAAGCTGACTTCGACCGACGGCAACGGCCAAACCACGACCTGGACGTACAACGCGTTCAACGAGCCCCTGACGATGCAGGACGCCCTGGGCGTGACCACGACCTACGGCTACGACGCCAGCGGCAACCTGAAGACCACCTCAACGCCGCTGGTGGGATCGATGCCGCTGGTCAACCAGGTCGCCACCAGCGTGTACGGCGATTCGGGTCACCCCGGTGACGTGACCACCGTGACCGATCCCGACGGCAAGAACACGGTCAACACCTACGACACCTACGGTGACGTGTCGTCGACCACGGATCCGACCGGGCTGAAGACCAGCTACACCTACAACCTGGTCGGCTGGAAGCTGACCGAGGTCACCCCGGCCGGCAACGCCACCGGTGGGGTGCCCTCCCAGCACACCATCACGTACTCGAACTTCACCGGCTTCGGCAAACCCAAGACGGTCACGGATCAGCTCGGCCACGCCACCACCTACGGCTACGACGCCGACCAGAACCTCACCGACGTCACCGACGCCGACACCCGGCTCACCCACACCGACTACAACGAGAACAACCAACCCATCCTCGTGACCCGGCCCGGGTCGGTCACCCAGGCCCCGGCTACGACGACAACGGCAACATGTCCTCCCAGACCGACGGGCTGACCCACGTCACCCAGTACGGCTACGACACCCTCGACCGGCTCAGCTTGGTCACCGACGCCCTGACGTGGGTCACCGCCTACACCTACGACGGCGCCGGGCACCGGCTGACCGTGGCCCAGCCCGGCACCCCCTCGGGCACGTTGACCACGACATACGGCTAGGACGCGGCCAATGAGCTCACCGGCGTCACCTACAGTGACGGACTCACCCACTCGGTGGTTTACAACTACGACGGCGACGGGCAACGTCAGGCCATGGTCGACGGCACCGGCACCACCACCTACATCTTCGACTCCCTGCACCGGCTCACCGCGACGACCAACGGAGCAGGGCGCTCCGTCGGCTACGGCTACGACATCGGCAACCGACTACTGACCTTGACCTACCCCGGCCCGAAGGTGCTGACCCGGGTCTACGACGACGCCGGTCGGCTCAAGACCACCACCGACTGGCTGGCCACCCCCACCACGAACACGTTCGGCTATGACAAGGACGGCAACTGGAACGCGACAACCTACGGCAACGCCGACACCGCCACCCGAACCTACGACAACGCCGACCAGCTGAGCATCCTGACCTACAAGAAGGGTGCCACCACCCTCGGGACGTTGACCTATACCCGTAGCCACGCCAACCTCCTCGCAACGACCACCCCATCGGCCGGGGCGCCAGGGAATCCTGACACGTACACATACAACCCACGCGCGGAGCTGACCAGCCGAGACAACTCCGGCACCATGTGGGCCTACGACAACGCCGACCGCATCACCAAAACCACCACCGGTGCCACCCTCGCCTACGACAACGGGGATCAGCTAGCGACGTCAACGCCGACATCAGGTGCCGCGACCACCTTCACCTACGACAACCGCGGCGAGCGCACCGCATCCAAGGTCACCGGCGCATCAAGCTCCACGACCTACACCGACAACCAAGCTGGGAACCTCACCAGCTACACCCCCGCCGGTGGCAGCGCGAGCACCTACGGCTACGACGGAGACGGGCTCCGAGCGAACAAGACACCCGCGGGCGTATGGGTGTGTTGCCCCTCCGGCCGCTCCGTGAGTAGTTTATGCGGCTATTCTGAACGAGACGGGTACTGATGCTTATATATCGGGCACACCGAGGTGGCTTCGACGCGTGGAAACGGTATTCAATCCATGTGGACTCTGAGGCACACAAGCTCTCGGACGGACAGGTGATCAGTGTGCCGGGAGATACCCATGCCGTGTCAGTCTTCGCGGGTGGTTACGCTGTTCATGACGTGAGGCTCAACGCGCAGCCAGGATACGTGGTGGTTTGTCGGATGTCCGCGAATCCCAAGCTCGAACGGCCTGAAGTCCGCCTCTCGGTCATCTCTGAGGGTGAGTTGCAGCAGCAGCTATTCAGGTTCGATCGGCCACCCTACGCGGGCGGACGAGTCGCTGGAATGCTAGTGGGGGTTACCGCCACGGTCGCCGCATGGTTATTGGCCGTTGGGTCGCTATTGATGTGTATTCGTGGAATCTTTCGCTTCATCTCAGAAGGCGAGTTCTCCGGCGCATTGTTTTTGGTCAGTGTGGGAACGCTCGGTTGGTCCGTCCTCGGATACGTTGCTCTCAGTGGGTCAAGGGGCTTGTTCTACTACTTCAAACTCCCCCCAGATTGGCGACACTAGCGGCATGCCCGGCATCATCGACAGCACGGGAGAAGATGGCTCCAGGATTTGGATCCCGGTCTTCTCGTCTACCCACAGCACCAGCGCCCGCTCGGGTGGGTCGAGGTAGAGCCCGACTACGTCGCGGACCTTGGGAGAAAAGGTCCCGGAGGCAGTAGTGACGTCCGAGCCCATCACCACGTTGACGCTGCGAAACGGTCGACGCCGGTACCGGGTCAAGACCGACAGCACCCCCGGCCCGAACGGTCGACGCCGGCAGGTCGTCGCCACGTTCGACCGCCTGGCCGACGCCAGGGCCTACCTTGCCAGGACCCGGTCGCAGGTCACCGCCGGGGCGTAGTACCCAAGTCCGAGCAAACGATCGCCGACTACATCGACACCTGGCTTCGATCCAGGCGGCACGCGGTACGGCCCAAGACCGCCGAGGGCTACCGCGACGGCCTCGCCCCCGCCGTGCGGGCCTTCGGGGCCAAGCCACTCGACCAGGTCACCAAGAACGACGTCGCCGCCCTTGTCGACACTATGGTCGAGGCCGGTCGGGCACCCCGCACCGTCAACCTCACCCTCGGACTGCTCCGGCAGGCCATGAACGCGGCCGTGCGCGAGGGAACCCTGCAACGCAACGTCGCCGTCCTGGTCGACCGGCTACCGCAGAAACACCAGGAGATGGCCGCCTGGACCGCTGAGGAAGCCCGCACGTTCCTGACCGCCACCCAGACCACCGCCTGGCCGGGGCGTGGGCGCTGACCATGTCCGGGCTGCGCCGCGGCGAGGTCCTCGGCCTGCGATGGTCCGACGTCGACCTGGATAGCGAACGACCCACACTCACCGTACGGCGATCACGGGTCTCACTGGGCCGCGCCGGAGGGACCATCTCAGAACGCGACCCCAAGTCCACCCGAAGCCGACGCCGGTTGCCCCTCGCCCCCTACGCGATCAGCGCCCTTCGGTACACCCGGGAAGTCCAGGACAGCGACCGCGGAATCGCGGGCGTGGAGTGCCACGACCGTGACTACCTGGCAGCCAACGAGATCGGCGACCCCATCCACCCAGACACCTACAGCGCCGACTTCCACACGCTCGCCGCCGGCGCCGGCCTACGTCGAATCCGGCTACACGACTGCCGCCACTCAGCGATCAGCCTGCTCCTGGCCGCCGGAGTCCCCGTCGTCGCCGTAGCCGGAGTCACGGGACACGACCCCGTCATCACCCAACGGATCTACGCCCACATGTTCGAAGACGACGCCATCGACGCCATGGCCGCACTCGACCACGTCCTTCGACCAGGTCCTCAGCCACCTGTGACACATCCGTGACACGTCAACCGTTGAAACGCTTGTCGATCATGCCCGCAGGGCCGTGACCTGCAGTTATGTGAGAGCTGGCGGGGGGAATCGAACCCCCAACCTCCCGATTACAAGTCGGGTGCGCTGCCAGTTGCGCCACGCCAGCACGAGCGTCCAAGGGTACGGGCAGTCGCTTGTCGCCACGTCGACGATCCCGCAGATGTCGGCCCGCAGTCGCTGGCTTGCGTCCTGGAGGCTCGGGCGCGACCGGGACACCCGGCCCGCTGCAGGACGCGGAAAGACCTGAACGGCCGCTCGTCCAACAGTCGATGGGCCCGCCCGTGGTGAGGTCGTCGTCGTCGAGGCCAGCTCACGGACAACGTCGATATCGAGCGGGCGTCGCCAACGCAGCGCTGCCCACGCGGGCCGTGCCTCGCTGCAGCGCACAGGCGACTGCGGTCTGTAGACAGAACGCAGTCGGCATCGGTTCGCCGACGACCTCGTGTCCGGCGGGGTCGATGTCCCACGCCCACCCGGCGACGGCCAGTCCGGGCAGTGACCGCGTTGCGCACAACGGTCGGGGACGCGGGAAGCACGGGTCGAGCATGCAGGGTCAGGCCATCGTGTCGAGGATGCCGCAGATGTCTGCCACGGACGTGCGCGGGTTGACCACCGCGAACCGTGTGACGGTCTCCCCCGCGTGAGTGGTCGGCGTCACGAACGCGTAGTGCGCCTTCATGAGCCGGTCGGACCAGTCGTAGTACTGCTCCGGAGCCCAGCCTGGCCGTCGGAACACCACCACCGACAGGTTCGGTTCCCGGACCAGCTCGACATAAGTCCGGGTCCGAATCTCGTGAGCAGCCGCCCGCGCGACGTCCAAGGTCGACTCGATGGCGGCGGTGTACGCGGCCGTACCGTGGGTGGCAAGAGAGAACCAGAACGGAAGTCCTCGAGCCCGGCGCGAGAGGTGGTAGGCGTAGTCAGAGGGGTTCCACTCGTCCGCGCGCTCGTTGATGACGTCGAGGTACCCGGCCGACTGGGTGTGCGCAGCTCGTCCCTTGGCCGGGTCACGGTAGATCAGGGCACAGGCGTCGAACGGTGCGAACAGCCACTTGTGCGGGTCGACGATGAACGAGTCCGCGTTCTGGATGCCGGTGAAGATCCCCCGCACGGAGGGAGCCGCGAGGGCGGCGATCCCGTAGGCGCCGTCGACGTGGAACCACAGACTGCGGTCACGGGCCACGGCCGAGATCCCGGCCAGGTCATCGACGATTCCGAAGTTCGTGGTTCCTGCCGTCGCCACCACGGCGAACACGTTGTCGTGGCCGTGCTGGTCGAGGGCGGCACCCAGGGCGGCCCCGGTGAGTCGGCCGTCGCTGTCGACCGGGACGGCCAGGATGTCGACGTCCATCACACGCGCCGCGTGGCTGATCGAGGAGTGGGCCTCTTCGCTGCAGGCCACTACCCAGCGCAGCGGACGTGCGTCGCCGCGGCGGGCAGCGGCGTCGTGGCGGGCCGCGACCAGCGCCGAGAGGTTGCCCAGCGTTCCGCCCTGGACGAAGACCCCTCCGGCCTGCTCGGGGAAGCCGGCGAGATCGGCTACCCACCGCAGCGCCTGGTTCTCCGCGTAGACGGCGCCTGAGCCCTCGAGCCAGGACCCTCCATAGATCGACGAGGCACCGACCACCAGGTCGAACAAAGTCGCCGCCTCGGTCGGCGCAGCCGGGATGAACGACAGGTACCGCGGATGGTCCACTGAGATGCACGCGTTGGAGAGCACGTCGTCGAAGAGCTCCAGGGCGCGCGCGCCCCCCAGCCCGTCAGTCGTGATCGTCTGCCCCGCCAGGGCCGACAGCTCGGCCAACGACTTGGGCCCGTCCAGCGGCACAGGGTCGAGCCGCATCCGTCGGCGGGCGTAGTCGATGACTGCCTGGGCCAGCTTCTCTGTCTCGTCCGTGTAACGATGCACGCCCGGATCGTACGGGCTGACCGCCGCTTGGTCCCGTCGCCGAGCGCCCCGCGCAACTCGAACCACGATTCACGATCGGCTTGCTAGCGTGACCAGCGGCCTGCGTCGGCAGTGCCGAGGAGGCGACCGGTGAGACGCGGTGGAATCAGGTGGGCCGCGGTCACCTCCGTGGCCGTGGGCGCCGCCCTGCTCGCCGCATGCACCCAGCCGGCCCCGGCCCCCACCGCCTCTGCCGGCCAGCTCGGCGGGAGCCTGGTCTGGTGGGACATCTCGACGCAGACCGGTGCTCGGGCAGCAATGACAAGCCTGGTCGAGGGTTTCGAGCAGACTCACCCAGGGGTTTCGGTGAGCGTCGTCACGATCCCGCCCGCCGACGCGCGCGGCCGCTTCGACACCGCTGCGCAGACGACGTCCGGAGCCCCGGACGTCGTGACGTTGGACTCGAGTTGGGTCGCCGACTTCGCCTCCCGGGGATACCTTGCTCGGCTGGACCTCACGCCAGCGGTCGATCCGGTCGACGACCAGTTCCCCAGCGTGGCGCCGACCGCGTCCTACGACGGCAAGGTCGTCGCACTGCCCCGCAGCGCCGACGGGCCGGCGCTGCTCTACAACGTCGATCTGCTGCGCCGGGCGGGCGTCGCCACACCGAGGACCTGGGCCGACGTGTCGGCCGCCCGGCTGAAGCTGACCGCCAGCGGGGTGCAGACGTTCTATGCCCCGGCAGACTCCAGCGGCCTGCTGCCGTGGATCTACGGCGAGGGCGGTGCGCTGGTCGACCCCAACGCCAAGACGATCCTGGTCAGCGCCCCGCCCGCGGTGGCAGGGCTGGCACTACGCGTCGCGCTCGCCGCCACCGGTGTGGCCGTGGACGACTCCTCCATCGGCTCCGTGGACGCCATGCGCTCGGCCTTCAGGCAGGGGAGGGTGGCGATGATCCTGGACCAGTCCTCCGCATTGCCCAGCCTGGTCGGCGGCCCCGCCACCCCGTCCCTGGCCAGCATCGGCATCGCGCCGGTCCCCGCGGGATCGGTCACGTCGAGCTCGCCGCTGTCCGGCACCGCGTACGCGGTGTACGCGGGCTCGCACAACCTGCCCGCGGCCTACCAGCTGGTGCACTACCTGGACTCCGCCGTGTCCCAGGCCGCACTCGCCGCCCGTCTGGGCCTGCTGCCCACCCGCAGCGCCGCCTACGCCGACCCGCTCGTCGCGGCCGACCCGGTGATCGCCGCCTTCGAGCAGGTTGTGCGTACCGGCACGCCGCTACCCCAGCTGGCGGCCAGCTCGACACTGCTGCCGCCGCTGGACGACGCGTTACGTCGTGCGCTGGTCGGCGACGGCTCCCCGCAGAAGAACCTCGACACGGTCGCCGCTTCCTACAACCGGATCTGGACAGACTTCACGATCGGCTCCGCCCCCTGACCGCGTGACGCGGGTCGTTTTTGACGGTACCCTCCGGCGAAGCTCGTCCTGTCCGCTCCTCCACTCGGATCGTCCGGCACGTTCCTGCCGGTGGAAGGTTTGGTGACCCATGGCTGGTGTCGTCTTCGACCAGGCAAGCAGGATCTACCCCGGTTCAGCCCACCCGGCGGTCGACAAGCTCTCTCTCGAGATCGGTGACGGGGAGTTCCTCGTCCTGGTCGGGCCGTCCGGGTGCGGCAAGTCCACCTCCCTGCGCATGCTGGCGGGGTTGGAGGACGTCAACGGCGGAGCGATCCGCATCGGTGACCGTGACGTCACCAACCTGCCACCGAAAGACCGGGACATCGCCATGGTGTTCCAGAACTACGCGCTCTACCCCCACATGACGGTCGCGGAGAACATGGGCTTCGCGCTCAAGATCGCTGGCGAGCCCAAGGCTGACATCGCCCGCCGCGTCGAGGAGGCCGCCAAGGTTCTGGACCTGACCACCTACCTGGACCGCAAGCCCAAGGCCCTGTCCGGGGGCCAACGCCAGCGGGTCGCCATGGGTCGGGCCATCGTGCGCGAGCCGCAGGTCTTCTTGATGGACGAGCCGCTGTCGAACCTGGACGCAAAGCTGCGGGTCCAGACCCGCACCCAGATCGCGGCCCTGCAGCGCAGGCTCGGCACCACGACTGTCTACGTCACGCACGACCAGGTCGAGGCGATGACCATGGGAGACCGGGTCGCCGTGCTCAAGGATGGGATCCTGCAGCAGGTGGGAACCCCGCGCGAGCTCTACGACGCCCCGCAGAACGTCTTCGTGGCCGGCTTCATCGGCTCCCCGGCGATGAACGTGATCGAGCTGCCGCTGGGCCCTGACGGCGCGAAGGCCGCCACCTACACAATCCACCTGACCCGAGACGTGATGGGAAAGGCGGCCGACGAGAGCCTGAAGTCGGTCGTCCTTGGTTTCCGCCCAGAGGATCTGACGATCAGCGCCGACAGCACCGGGATGCCGATCATGGTCAACATCGTCGAGGAGCTCGGCGCCGACGCCTACGTGTACGGCGAGCTCGTGCTGCCCGAGCAGGAGCGCAAGGAGATCATCGTCCGGACCGACGGGCGCCGCCCGCCGACCAAGGGCGAGGTTGTCTACGCCACGGTGAACGAGGGGCACGCGCACGTGTTCTCCCCGGCCACCGGACTGCGCCTTTCACCCGCCACGCTGTGACCTGGTCGAGAAAGGCCGTCTGAGCCAGCCACAGCCCGGGGACCGCGGTGGTCCCCGGGCTGTGGCGTGACCCACGAAGGACTCCCCCATGGCGCTGCAGGTCACGGCCGCACCTGACGAGCCTGACCTTCTCTTCCTCCCGTGGGACACCCCGCTCGAGGAATGGCCGGTCGACCAGCTCGTGGCACTGCCGCGCGGGATCTCCCGGCACGTCGTGCGGTTCGTCCGGATGAACCACCTGGTCTACGCGGTCAAAGAGGTGGGCGAGCACCTTGCCGTGCGCGAGTACCGCCTGCTGCGGGACCTCGAACGCATCGGCGTACCGTCCGTCCAGGCGGTGGCAGTGGTCAAGGGACGCACCACTGCCGCCGGCCAGGAGCTCGACCCAGCTCTGATCACCCGGCATCTGCAGTTCTCGCTGCCCTACCGGGCCTTGTTCTCCTCCACCCTGCGACCGGACACCGCAGGTCGGCTGGTCGACGCCCTGGCCCTGCTCCTGGTCCGGCTGCACCTGGTGGGCTTCTCCTGGAACGACTGCTCGTTGTCGAACACCCTCTTCAGGCGGGACGCCGGCGCCTTCGCCGCATACCTGGTCGACGCCGAGACCGGGGAGCTCCATCCCGAGCTGTCGCGGGGGCAGCGAGAGCACGACCTCGAGGTGGCCCGGGTCAACATCTTCGGGGAGCTGTGCGACCTCGAGGCCGGCGGGATGCTGCACGAAAGCATCGACGCGCTGCACACCTCCGATGCCGTGCTACGCCGGTACGCCCAGCTGTGGGACGAGCTGACCAGGCCCGTCCTGGTGAAGCCGACCGAGCGGTACCTGGTCGACGCCCACATCAGACGACTCAACGACCTCGGCTTCGACGTCGCCGAACTGGAGGTCATCGTCGAGCCGGAGGCGACCAGGGTCCGGGTCCAGCCCAAAGTCGTTGACGCCGGCCACCACAGCCGCCGGCTGCTGCTGCTGACCGGGTTGGACGTGGAGGAGAACCAGGCCAGGCGGCTACTCAACGACCTGGACTCCTTCCGGGCCGCGCTGGCCATCCCCGAAGCCGACGAGGACGTGGCCGCCCACCGCTGGGTCGGCGAGGTGTTCGAGCCAGTGGTGCGCTCGGTGCCGAAGGACCAGCGGGGCAAGCTCGAGCCAGCCGAAGTCTTCCACGAGGTGCTCGAGCACCGCTGGTTCCTGTCCGAGCAGGCCGGTCATGACGTCGGCCTGCCGGTTGCCGCCGACAGCTACGTGCGGGAAGTGCTCGCGCGCAAGCCGGTCGAGCAGGCTGTCCTTGGCGCCCGCATCGGCCAGCCATCGGACAGCACCATGGAGTTCCGACTGTCCTTCCGACCAGACCCTGAGCCAGACCCAGGGGCAGACCCTGAGCAAGGCCCGGGGGCAGACCCGGGGGCAGAGTCGGAGCCAGAGTCGGGGGACGGCATCTCCCCGTAGCCGAGCGGTAGGGGGCGTCGTGAGCCTCGGGCCGAGCAGCTATCCGACGGCGTGGGCGGGCACTCGCCGCCAACCAGGGCCAGGATCGTCCCGACGCTGCCCGGGGCGAGACGGGTTATCCGGGTCAGTGCTCGCGAGTTTGTGCTAGACAGGCAGCGGTCGGGAGCGCGTCGTCAGAATCGAAGACAGTGACTGCACCCTTGTCGAGCGGAGCAATCAGCCACGACTGCCGCCCCTGGGGTCGCGCGCGTGTGAGGCTCGTCAAGATCGCGATCGCCGCCATGGCCTGCCTCTACCTGTTGGGCCCTGATCGTGTTGCGGCTCGCCACGGTCCTGCTAGCGCTGGGCCTGGGGCGAGGCACCCTCGCACTGTGGCGGCGTGCGCACCCCGCCGAGGCAAGCAGCGCCGGTCCGAGGGTGCACAGCGGGGACCTGCGACCCCAGACCGCCCAAGCCGGCGGCACGCCGTGATCCGATGACGGGCGACGGACACATGCAGGCGCGCGGGGCAGCGTTCGCCGATCCTGAACGCTCGTTGGTGGCGACGTTGCGCAGGCGCCGACGCCTGCAACAGGGTCTGCTCACCGCTGTCTACGTGCTCGTTTCGGTGTTCGTGACCGTCGCGCTGAGCTTCGTCAAGGGCGGACCCCGAGTCAGTGCCGCCGTGGTGGCGCCGACCCTTGGCGCGGTGGCCGGGGGAATGCTCGCCTTCACAGGTGTGGTGTTCTCCCTTCTGCTCCTGGTCGTGCAGTTCGGCTCCACGACCTTCACACCCCGGCTGAACCTGTTTCGAAACGACCCCTTCGTGTGGCACTCCTTTGCATTCTTCGTGGCCACCATCACCTATTGCTCGATCGCGGCACTAGACCTGGGCAACCAGGCCGACGTATCGACCCTGATCCCCATCGTGGCTGTTCTGGCGGCACTCGTGGCCCTGGCACTGTTCCGCAGTCTCCAGATGCGCGCCCTGCAGTCCATCCAGCTCGCGCCAGCGGTGGAGTCCGTGGCTAGCCGTGGGTGGCAGGTGCTGGACCGCTACTACCACGAGCCGTTCGAGGAGCGTCCCACCACGGTGGCGCAGACGTCAGGCGACGGGATCGAAGTCCTGTGGCGAGGCGCCCCGCGCGTCGTCCAACAGATCGAACTCGCCGGTCTGGTGGGCTGGAGCGAGTCCCACGAAGCCGTTGTCGAGGTCCTGTCTGCGATCGGGTCCGTCGTGACTGCCGGTGATGTCGTTGCGCGCGTCTGCGGAGTGGCCGTCGACGCCGACGGCGTTCTTTCATTCGTCCACGTAGGGCTGGAGCGCACCTTCGACCAGGACCCGTTGTTCGCGTTCCGGCTACTGTCCGATATCGCCGTGCGCGCTCTGTCGCCGGCAGTGAACGACCCGGCTACGGCGATCGAGGTACTCAGCGCGACGCAGGGGCTTCTTCGACGAGTGGTCGGAGCCAGGCTGGACCTGTCCTTCGTGCACGCAGCCGACGGTCAAGTGCGGCTGGTGCTTGCTCTCCCGAAATGGCCTGACTTCTTGGCCGAGGCGCTGGACGAGACCGCGCTGGCCGCGCGGACTCAGCCCACTGTCCTGCAGCGGCTGGCGCTGATCCTCGATGACCTGCATGCCAGGGCTCCGGCGGACAGACAGGCTGCCGTCCGCCTTCGACAAGACTGGGTCGCCGACCAACTGTCCGCGGCTGGGCCCCTGCCCGGCGGGCCGCAGGGTCAGCGCGGCTGACAGCTCGAGCGCGAACCGAGCGGAGTTCACGGAGCCGGCCCAGCGGCCGTTGCCTCCCGCCGGGCCGGCGTTGCGAACCCGGTGACAGATTCTCATCCGGTGTCGGTGGCTGACGCGCATCGCCTTGTCGACCTACCTCGCATGTCACAGTGGCCGCATGTCACAGTGGCCGAATGGGACAACGCCCAGATCGGCTTCCCGCGGCGCCATGCCCGACGGGCATCTGCGGACACCCGCATGGATTGCGTACCCGTGGAGGTGGCCACCGGTCACCCTGAACAGTCGGCGGACAGCGTTCTGCGGCGTTCCCGAGCGCCGATTGACCCGCGGCGTCATGCCCTGCGGGGCTCGGCGACGACGGATCCCTGATGCGGTTCGGGCAGGCCGCGCCTTCGACGCGGCACCTGCGCAGCAGCTGGCTCCCCGCGTCCGGCCGGGCAGCCTTCTGCTTGTCCGTGCGGGCGAAGTGACCAGACCAGGTGATCCTGACCGGTGGGTGGACGCCGCCGAGTCTCGCCGCGACCAAAGCGTCGGCTTTCGATGAGCGCCGCACTCGGTCAGCTCTTCGCGTCTGGAGTAGGCGTCGCGCTCAGCCCGATCCCAGTGATCGCGGTCATCCTCATGCTCACGACGGTGAGAGGACGCGCGACGGGAGTCGCGTTCATGCTCGGCTGGTTCGTAGGGCTCGCCGCAGCGACCGGGCTGGTCCTGCTGGCGGCGAACGGCTCAGACCAAGCTGGAAGCACATCCGCCGACGCGGCACACGTCGTCACGCTGGTCGTCGGCCTCCTCTTCCTCGGGCTGGCCGTGCGACAGTGGCGCAGCCGACCTCGGGGGGACGCCGAACCCGAGCTGCCGGCGTGGATGGCGGGCATCGACGGCTTCGGCATCCCGAAATGCTTCGGACTGGGAGCTGTGCTCTCAGGGGTCAACCCGAAGAACCTGGCGCTGGCGGTCAGTGCTGGCGTCGCGCTGGCCGCAACCGGCTCGAGCGCGGGTCAGACGGCGCTGGGAGCGGCCATCTTCATCGTCATCGGATCGGTGACTGTGGCGGGACCGGTGCTTGGGTCGCTGATCGCCCCCGCCCGGGTCGCCCCGGGTCTCGCTGACGCCAAGTCCTGGCTATCCGAACACAACTCCACCATCATGATCGTGCTCTTCACCGTGCTGGGGGCCAGCAAGACGGGCGAGGGCCTCGCCAGCCTTCTGCACTGACGCCCGCCGCCGAGCGGCGGGCGTCAGAGCCCTGCGTCCGCCGGGGGCCAGCCGACCCGCAGGAGAATGTCGACCACCTCAGGCACCGATCCGCGCCCCCGCAAGCTACCGACCGCTAGCGTGCCCGCGCGCGATGTCTGGCCACCTCGTACAGCACGATCCCGGCCGCCACCCCGGCGTTCAGGGACTCGTTGCCGGCGCCCATCGGGATCCGGACCAGCACGTCACAGCTGCGCTCGACCAGACGGGACAGGCCCTGGTCCTCAGACCCGACCACGAGCACCAAGGCGTCGACGGCTGCATCCAGGTCGGCGGCATCGACCAGGCCGTCCGCGGCTAGGCCCGCCACGGTGAACCCGGCCCTGCGGTAGGCCTCGAGCTGGCGGGTCAGGTTGGTCACCCGCGCGACCGGGACCCGGGCGGCCGCGCCGGCCGAGGCCTTCCACGCACCTGCTGTCATCCCCGCCGACCGGCGGTCGGGAACAACAACCCCGTGCGCCCCGAACGCCGCCGCCGAGCGCACGATCGCCCCGAGGTTGCGCGGGTCCGTCACGCCGTCGAGCGCGACGACAAGGGGCACCTGGCCAGCCTGCTCGGCACGTGTCACAAGGTCGTCTGCGTGCGCGTAGACGTAGGGCGGGACCTGCAGGCCCAGACCCTGGTGGACCGCCCCGGAGGTGATCCGGTCCAGCTCGGCGCGCGGCGACTCCAGCAGGGGAAGTCCCCGGTCTGCCGCCAGCTTGATGGCCTCGCGGACCCGGTCGTCGGCGTCGATCCGCTCGGCCACATACAAGGCGGTGGCGGGTACCCCGGCTCGCAGGGCCTCCACCACAGAGTTTCGGCCGACGACCGTCTCCGACCCCTCTTTGCCGGTTCCCTTGCGCGGTCCGGGGCGCGTGCTGCGCGCACCACCTGGCCGCGGGGCGTGGCTGCGTCCGCCGGCAGCGCGCGCTGTCGAGCCGCGTGAGGCGGCCGGACCCCGGGCCCCGGCGCCGCGCGAGGACGACGATCTGGTCCCTGCCGCCTTCGGCGGTGTCTGACCTGCGGCGCGCGCGGGGCGTTCGCCGGCCGAGGCACCGGCGGCGGTGCCGGTGGCGCCCGACGTTGGGCGAGCAGGACGTTGAGCTGCCTGGCCAGGCGTGCGTCCAGGGGCGCCACCGGAGCTCCGCTCGGCAGGACGGGCACGCTTGGCCGCCTTGGTGCGCTCATTCGCCGGAGGGGTAGGGCCCTTGGGGCGCAGGCCCTTGCTCTTGGCCCCCCCGCTGCCGACAACGGCACCCTTCTTGGAACCGGGTTTGCGCTGGGCGCCCTTTCGCTGACTGTTACCGGCCATCAGGACAAGTACCCGCTCTCGTGGTGGGCCTGCTGGTCGCCGTGGGTCGCCGTGTTCGCCGCGTTCGCCGTGTTCGCCGTGTTCGCTGAGTTCGCTGAGTTCGCTGAGTTCGGGGCCAGGGTCCAGCGTGGTCCTGCCGCGGTGTCCTCGACGAGGATCCCGGCGGCCTTGAGCCCGTCGCGCACGGCGTCGGCGGCGGCGAAGTCCTTGCGCTCGCGCGCCTGCCGGCGCTGCTCCAGGGCGATCCGGACCAGTCCGTCGACAGCAGAGCGCAGCCCGGCGTCGCGACCGGCCGGTCCCGACCACGGCTCGGCCCACGGGTTCAGGCCCAGCACCGACATCATCGCCGCCACCGACTCCGCGACGCCGCCGACCAGGTCGCTGTCGCCGTCCGCCAGGGCGGTGTTGCCTCTTCGCACCGTGTCGTGCAGCACGGCGAGAGCCTGGGGCACGGACAGGTCGTCGTCCATGGCGTCGGCGAACGCCGCCGGCACGACCCCGTCGGCCACGGCCGGGATCCCGGCCAGGTCCGCCGCACGTAGCAAGAAGCCCTCGATCCTTCGAAAGCCCGCCGCGGCGTCGGCCAGCGCCTCCTCGGAGAACTCGATGTGGCTGCGGTAGTGCGCGGCGCTGAGGTAGTAGCGCAGCTCTACCGGGCGCACCCGCTTCACCACCTCGGACACCAGCAGGGTGTTTCCGAGGGACTTGCTCATCTTCTCCCCGGACAGCGTCACCCAGTAGTTGTGCATCCAGTACGCGGCAAATGGCTCGCCCGCCGCGCCGGACTGGGCCAGCTCGTTCTCGTGGTGCGGGAAGACCAGGTCCAGCCCCCCGCCATGGATGTCGAACGATGGACCGAGGTAGCGCTCGGCCATCGCCGAGCACTCCAGGTGCCAACCTGGACGTCCAGGACCCCACGGGGTGTCCCATGCCGGCTCGCCGGGCTTGGCTGCCTTCCAGAGGGCGAAGTCCCGCGGGTCCCGCTTGCCCGAGCTCACCGAGTCCGACGCGGGCTGCATCTCTTCCATCCGCTGACCGGACAAGGCGCCGTAACCGGGCCACGAGCCCACATCGAAGTAGACGTCACCGGCGCTGGCGTAGGCGTGTCCGGCGTCGATCAGCCGTCTCATCAGCACGATCATCTCGGGCACGTGGCCGGTCGCGCGCGGCTCGTAGGTCGGACGGGTGCACCCGAGCACGTCGTAAGCCCACGTGAACGCTCGCTCATTTCGCGCCGCGAGCTCCCAGAACGCTATTCCTTCCTCCGCCGACCTTTCGATGATCTTGTCGTCGACGTCAGTGACGTTGCGGATGAAGACAACCCGGGCGCCGCCGTGGGCCAGCCAGCGGGAGAGCAGGTCGAAGACCAGACCGGAGCGGATGTGCCCGATGTGAGGCGGTGCCTGCACTGTCGCCCCGCACAGGTAGATCGAGACCTCTGCCTCGCGCTGTGGCGCGAAGTCCCGAACTGACCGGGTCGCGGTGTCGTACAGGCGAAGGCTCACCTGCCCAAGGGTACGGGCGGCGCGGGTCAGCCGTGACCTCCACCATCGTCGCGGTGCTGGCCACCCCGAGACGGGCGGACGCCTGGCCCCGAGCCTTCGCCGCCCGATGGCCTCGATCACGGCCAGGACGAGGAGCAGCGGCCGGGCCGGCCCGCCCGCCTCGGCACACCTACGGCCGAGGGCGTCCCGGCGGGCTGGCCGTAGGCGCCGACCCGTCCACCGCCGCCACCGCGTACGGCCAGACCAGCCTTGTGTGAAAGACCGAGAAGAACTTCGAGGCGGTCAGCCCAGCCGCGCTGGGCCGGCACCGGGGACGTCTGCCGGACCGTGGACCAGGGCCGTGGCCACAGCTGCCAGGCCCTGACCTCCCCCGGTCAGACCCAGGCCGTCGGTGCTCGTCCCCGCCACCGAGACCGGCGCGGCGCAGGCGGCGGAAAGCGCCGCCTCGGCCTCGGCCCGGCGCGGCCCGATCACCGGGCGCGCACCGATGACCTGAACCGCGATGTTGCCGATCTCGAAGCCGGCCGCTCGCACGATGCGGGCCGTCTCGGCCAGCAGCGTGGTGCCGGCCGCTCCCGCCCACTGCGGCCGGTCGGTGCCGAACCAGCGCCCGAGGTCGCCAAGGCCGGCCGCTGACAGCAGCGCGTCACAGCAGGCGTGCGCCGCCACGTCACCGTCGGAGTGCCCGACGCAGCCACTGGGCTCCTGGGGCCACCACAGGCCCGCCAGCCACATCGGACGCCCGGCCTGAAGCGCGTGGACGTCAACGCCCACCCCGACCCGCGGCAGGGCGCTCACGGCGCTGCTCGCCGAGCGGCCAGCACTGCCTCGGCGAGCAGCAGGTCCAGCGGCCGGGTCACCTTGAATGCCTCACCCGAACCCGGCACGACCAGCACGGGCACCCCGATCCGCTCAACGAGCCCTGCGTCGTCGGTCACCTCGCCCGACGGCGCTGACCCTGCCGAGCCGCCCGCAGCTTCGTGGGCGGCCACCAGGACGCTGCGCCGAAACCCCTGCGGCGTCTGGGCGATCCGCAGGGCTGACCTGTCGACCGTCGCGATCACCACCCGCTGCGCGTCCACAATCTTGATCGTGTCACCGACTTCCAGCCCGGGCACCACCGCCGGAGCACCCGCGAGCACCGCAGCGATCACCGACTCGACCAGCGCCGTGGGAACCAGCGCCCGGGCCGCGTCGTGGACCAGGACGACGTCGACGTCCTGCGGCAGCGCCGACAGGGCCAGAGCGACCGAGGCGGTCCGGCTCTCCCCTCCCGCCAGGACGATGAGGTCGACCCGGTCCGGTAGTACCGCGGCGAGCACCTGCCGGACCACGTCGACCTGCCCTGGCGGAGCGGCGACCACCAGCAGGTCGACCTGGCCGGCGGCGGCGAGTGAGCGGACGGCGTGGACGAGCAGCGGCTCGCCGGCGAGCTCCCGCAGCGCCTTCGGGTCTCCCGGCCCCATCCGCTCGCCCCGGCCGGCCGCAGCCACAACCACAGCGGTCGTCACCTCAGCTCACCCCAACCCGCGGTGAAGGCCAGGTCTGCTCAGACCCGACTGCCCGCAATCGACTGGGGTCGAGCAAACACCATCCGGCCGTTCGCCGTGGTCAGGACACTGGTCACCTGGACCACAGCCTCTGAGCCCACCCCGTCCCGGGCTCGCTCCACCACCACCATCGTGCCGTCGTCGAGGTAGCCGACGGCCTGACCTGACTCCTTGCCGGGCTTGGTCAGCAGCACAGTGACCTCGTCGCCCGCCACGACCGGGGGGCGCAGCGCCAGCGCCAGGGCGTGCAGGTTCAGCACGCGCACGCCCGCCAGGGCTGCGCTTTTGGCCAGGTTGGTGTCCAAGGTCAGCAGCGCAGCCTGCCGGTCCAGGCTCATCCGGACCAGCTTCGCGTCAACTTCCGGCACGCCGGGGGCTTCATCGTCCAGCACGACGATCTCGACCCCCGGCTCACGCTTGAGGGTCTCCAGGATCTCCAGGCCACGGCGGCCGCGGCCGCGTCGCAGCTCGTCGCTCGCGTCAGCCAGTCCCTGAAGCTCGGCCAGGACGGGCGCCGGAACCAGCATCTGCCCGCCCAGGAACCCCGCCCGGACCACGTCGATGATGCGTCCGTCGATCGCCACCGAGGTGTCGACGATTCGCGGCAGCACCGACGCCGACGCCTGGCGAGGCGCCAGGCCGGCGGAGGCGCCGAACAGCCCGAGCATGCCGTCGCGCCGGGAGACCCCGACTCGGTAGCCGAGCAGCGCCAGGGTGACCACGACGAAGGCGAACAGTGGCACCGCGAGCAAACGGTTCCCGATCAGGAACACCGGCCATGCAACTGCCGACCCGGCAACGATGCCGATGATCGACCCGAAGACTCCAGCCACGATGTGCTCAGCAGAGATGTCGTGCAAGGAGCGCTCAGTGCGCGCCACCGTCCGCTCGGTGGCCCGCCCGAGAACTCCCCCCAGGACGAACCCCGACGCGGTACCCAGCAGCAGCCCGACCCACAACGGGTCGACGCCGCCGAGAGCCTCACGATGACCCGAGCTCTCGACCAGCAGCGCCGCCTCGTAGCCCAGGCCGGCGAAGAAGATGACCACGCACAAACGGAGCAGCTCGACAACGACGCTGGGCATCCGAGGGACACGAGGTGCCACGGCGACCAGCCTCCCGGATCGCGCCCGGGCGGCGTCCTGCCCCGGCTCAGCGGGACGAGAGCCCGCTAGGAGGCGAGCACCTCGTCGAGGATGGTCTCGGCCTTGTCCTCATTTGTCTTCTCGGCAAGTGCGAGCTCGGACACAAGGATCTGACGCGCCTTGGCCAGCATTCGCTTCTCACCCGCGGAAAGGCCCCGCTCGCGCTCCCGGCGCCACAGGTCGCGCACGACCTCGGCGACCTTGATCACGTCCCCGGACGCGAGCTTCTCGAGGTTGGCCTTGTAGCGACGCGACCAGTTCGTCGGCTCCTCGGTGTGCGGCATGCGCAGCACCTGGAACACCCGCTCGAGCCCCTCAGCGCCCACGACGTCGCGAACACCGACGAACTCGGCGTTATCGGCCGGCACACGAACGGTCAGGTCACCCTGAGCCACCTTCAGGACCAGGTAGAGCTTGTCGACACCCTTGATGGTGCGGGTCTCCATGGCCTCGATGAGGGCTGCGCCGTGGTGGGGGTAGACGACGGTCTCGCCGACATTGAACGACATATGTCAGATGCCCCTTTCTCGACCTCAAGAGTAACACGCCAGGCACAGGCGCCTCGTCGCGTTTGTGCAGGTCAGGGGCTTGCCCGGGGCAAAATCGCACCCAACTGGCCCCCTCGCGGGGGTTGACAACTGGGGCAGCGCGTGCTGGCCGAGGCGGTGCATACTGGTGCGTGTGAGGGCCCGATGAGCGGCGCGCCCGGTCCGGACGGGCGCCACGACGACCTCGACGCGGACGAGCTCGAGGGCCTCGCGCTGCTGGTCCCCGATGACGCGCGCAGCCTGGACGGCGACCGGGCGTCCTACCTCGACGAGCTGCGCGGTGCGGCCTCGGACCGGCCCGAGCTGGAAGTCGTCCACCGGCGCTGGCACCGCCTGCTGGGGCAGCGACTGCGGGGCGTGGGCCTGTCCGGTTCAGTGGTCATCGTGGTACTGGCTATCGTGACCGTGGTGGGGAGCTCCCTGACGGTGTTCAACCCCTCGACAGTGTCCACCCCTGCGTCACTGGCCCCGCTGGCCACCAGTCCGCCGGCCGGCGTTGGCGAGGTCGGCGGCCTGCTGCCCGACACGACGCTGGGCATCGACGGCCTGGACGTGCCGCTGCGAACGGCGCGCCCGGCCCTGATCGTCCTCGTGCCGGACGGCTGCCAGACCTGCGGGCCCACGCTGGCCAGCCTGCTGATGCAGGGGCGCGAGTACAACCTGGCCCTGGTCCTGGCCGGTCCGCCTCGCCAGGCCGGCGAGCTCACCACTTTCAACACCGCCGAGCTCGGCGGCTCGGGGCTCGTCGCGATCGACAAGGTCGACGTCCTCGCCGCGAGCTACGCGCCCGTGGGAGTCACTGCCGTCCTGGTCCGCCCCGACGGCGTCGTCGGCGCAGTGGTCCGCGATATCGGCCCCAACCAGCGACTGGAGCCCGCCCTCGCCCAGCTTCAGCGTGTTGGCGCGCCGAGCGCCACACCGTGACGGCGGCCGCCGCAGCACAGGCGCTGGTCAAGACCACCCACCCCGGGCCGAGCCTGGCGGTCACCAGCATCGGCACCGCGCTAGCGGCATCGGCGGGAGTCCCGACGGCGCGCTGCGCCCTGCTGGCGGCTGCGCTGCTCACCGGGCAGCTGTCGATCGGCTGGTGTAACGATGCGGTGGACCGCGACCGCGATGTCGCGGCTGGGCGGACGGACAAACCGCTGGCCGCCGGCCGCCTGTCCCGGAGCACCGTCGCAGCCTGCGCCGCGGTGGCCGCTGCCCTGTGCGTGGTGCTGTCGCTGGCCCTGGGCCCGGCACCGGGCCTGCTCCACCTGCTGGCCGTCGCCGGGGGCTGGGCATATGACCTGGGGGCCAAGCGGTACGCGTTCTCGTTCCTCCCCTTCGCGCTGAGCTTCGCCGCGCTGCCGGCGATCGCCACGTTGTGTCTGGTTCCCCCGCGCTGGCCGCCGTGGTGGGCCATCGCCGCGGGCGCGCTACTGGGGGTCGTTGCCCACCTGGCCAACGCCTTGCCCGACCTGGCGGCCGACCTCGACGCGGACGTGCTTGGGCTGCCTCAACGGCTCGGGCCCCGGCGGACGCGGCTGCTCGCCGGCGTCCTGCTCGCCGGCGGCGCGGTCCTGCTGGCCGTCGCGCCGCCCGGGCCAGCCGGCGCCGAGGGCGTGGGTGTGCTGGTGGTCACCGCGTCCCTGCTGGTCGGCGCGTTCGCGATCCGGTGGCCCGCGGGGTCACGCGCACCGTTTGCCCTGACCGTCTGCGCCGCGCTGGCGGTCGTGGGGCTGCTGCTGGCCCGCGGCGGTGCCCTGGTGGCCGCGGGTGCACTGGTGCCACGGGCGTGATCTGGCCTCGGTAGTCTGGTCGCGCGCTCGGGCACCTGCCCGGAGGTCGATCCCAGATACCGGGGCCGGCCTCGATCTCGTAGCAGTCAGGTACCAGTCTTGAAGCAGTCCCGAAGCAGTCTCAGAACCGACCCGTCTCGAACGTCCCGGTGAACATTGGAGCCCCGCCGTGAGCCGCAGCAGAGCCCGCGCCGCCTTGGTCGCCGTCGTGTCGATCCTCGTCGTTGTCGGTGTCAGCGGGTGCGCCGCGGGCTTCGATGCCAGCACGAGCCAGCCCTACGCGCCGTCGAACGGGTCGGTCGCCTCGATCGGTGACCTGCGGGTGCGCGACGTGGTGATCGTGACGAGCCCCGGCGGCGCGGCACCGGAGCTGTACGCGTACCTGGTCAGCATCGGCGGCGGGCCGGACGGCTACGGCACCGTGGAGGGACAGACGGTGGCGCCGCTGCCCGACTCGCTGACCGGCATCACCGTGAGCGGCGCGTCCACCGTCGTCGTCCCCGGCGCGCCGATCCCGATCCCCCCGGGTGGAACGGTAAACCTCGGCCCGTCCGGAACCCGGATCTTCCTGGACAACTTCACCGTCAAGCAAGGCGACCTCGCCGAGGTCACCTTCAGCTTCGCGCGGGCGGGTACCGCCACCGTGAGCGCGCTGGTCATGTCTGAGGCGGAGCTGGTCGGCGGTGGGTGACCGGATCGCGCCTCAGGGCTCGAACTTGTAGCCCAGCCCTCGGACGGTGACCAGGTAGCGGGGGTTGGCAGGGTCGGGCTCCACCTTCGCCCGAAGCCGCTTGACGTGGACGTCAAGGGTCTTGGTGTCGCCGACATAGTCCGAGCCCCACACCCGGTCGATGAGCTGCATGCGGGTCAGGACCCGGCCAGCGTTGCGCAGGAGCAGCTCGAGCAGGTCGAACTCCTTGAGCGGCATCGGGACGGACCTGCTGGCTACCGTGACCACATGGCGCTCAACATCCATCCGAACCGGGCCCGCCTCGATCGTGCCGGGCACGAGCTCCTCCGCCTCGGCACCGCGGCGCAGCACCGCCCGGATCCGGGCGACCAGCTCGCGCGAGGAGAACGGCTTGGTGACGTAGTCGTCCGCGCCGAGCTCGAGTCCGACCACTTTGTCGACCTCGCCGTCCTTGGCCGTGAGCATGATGACCGGCACGTTGGAACGCTGACGCAGCTGCCGGCACACCTCGGTCCCGGACAGCCCCGGCAGCATCAGGTCCAGCAGGACCAGGTCCGCGCCGGAGCGGTCGAACTCCTCCAGCGCGCCGGTCCCACTGTCGGCTACCGCCACCTCGTAGCCCTCCTTGCGGAGCATGTACGACAGGGCCTGGCTGAAGGACTCCTCGTCCTCGACCACGAGCACGCGTGTCACTGGGCCACCTTTGCTTTCGGGCCGGCTACCGAGGGCGGGTCTTCCGCCGGCTCGGCCGGGTCGACATGGGCCGCCGGCAGGCGGAGGGTGAACGTGGAGCCGGACTTCTCGTCGCTCCATACGACGACGTCGCCGCCATGGTTGGCGCAAACGTGCTTGACGATGGCCAGACCCAGGCCGGTGCCGCCGGTCGCGCGCGAGCGTGCCGGGTCGACTCGGTAGAAGCGCTCGAACACCCGGCTCTGGTCCGCCTCACTGATCCCGATCCCCTGGTCGGCCACGCTGATCTCGACCCGGTCGTCGAGGGCGTGCGCCGCCACCACGACGCGGGTGCGCTCAGGGCTGTAGTTGACCGCGTTGTCGAGCAGGTTGCGCAGCGCTGAGACCAGCTGCTCACGCACCCCGTAGACGGTTAGGCCGTGCTCGCCGGTGGCCCGCAGATCGATCCCCTTGGCGGCGACCGCGGTCCGGACGAAATCGCAGCCGTCGGCGATGACGTCATCGATGGGCACCACGCTCGAGTGCGCCGCAGTGTCGTCGTTCTGCAGACGGGACAGCTCAATCAGCTCGTTGACCATGGAGGACAGCCGCGCCGCCTCGTGCTGCATCCGCCCCGCGAACCGCAGGACCGCCTCCGGGTCGTCACTTGCTCCCTCCACCGCCTCCGCGAGCAGCGACAACGCCCCGACCGGGGTCTTCAGCTCGTGGGAGACGTTGGCGACGAAGTCGCGACGCACGTCGTCAAGCCTGGCCACCTCCGAGCGGTCCTCGGCCAGGACCACCACCAGGTCGTTGGTGAGCGGGGCGACCTGGACGGTGAACAGGAATCGGGCGCCGCCGCGACGGCGACGACGCGGCTCCAGGTCGAAGCTGGCCACCTCGACGTCGCTTCGCACTGCGCGAACGGCGCGAACGATCTCCTCGTCCGCCAGACGGCCTTCGCGAACCAGGCCCCAGCTGTAGGCGGTCGAGCTGGCCCAGACCACCGCCTCGGCAGTGTCCAGGACCAGCGAGCCTGAGCGCAGCGCGGACAGGACCGCGGTGACCCCGTCCGGAAGCTGAGGCGCCGGCGCCGCGGGCCGCGCCGGGGGCGACTTGCCGGCGCCGCGCAGTGCCAGCACAGCCCCGGCGCCCGCCGCGGCGCCAAGGGCGGCTCCCAGCAACGCCGCTTCGGTCGGGTCCACACGTCGATGGTAGGGCGGGGAGCGCGTGCCGATGGCGTCGCACGGCGCCGACCGAGCCGATGTCAGGCCTCACGTTGCCAATTGTTCACCCGCAGATCTGGCCTCGTTCATCTACGGACCGGGATAGTGGTTTCTGCGGCCGTAGGGTGACCGCCCCAAGGACGGACTCCCGCAGGAGTCCGCCGCCCGACGAAGGACCAGTGGAGCGACTCCGATGCGCGACGCCTACCACGACTCGCTCGACTCCATCACCGACGAGCTGGTGTCGATGAGCCGCCTGGTGGCCACGATGATGCACCGCGCGTCGGTGGCCCTGATGGAGGCCGACCGGGAGCGCGCCGAGGCGGTGATCGAGTCCGACGTCGAGATCGACTCGATCAACCAGGAAGTCGAGCTGGCCGCCACCGAGCTGATCGCACTCCAGCAGCCTGTGGCGACGGACCTGCGGATGGTCCTGGCCGCGATGCGGATCAGCACGACCCTTGAGCGGATGGGCGACCTCGCCCAGCATGTCGCCAAGACCGCCAGGATGCGCTACCCGGACAGCGCCGTCCCGGCCAACGTCGCGCCGCAGTTCACCGAGATGGCCCAGGTGGCCGACCGGATGGGCGCCAAGATGGCCGAGGTTCTGGGCTCCAAGGATGTGGAGCTGGCCCGCGAGATCGAGGCCGACGACGACCGGATGGACGCTTTGCACCGCCAGGTCCTGGACATCTTGCTCAGCCAGGAGCCGGGGCCGGTCACCCAGGCTGTCGACGTCACCTTGCTGAACCGCTACTACGAGCGGTACGCCGACCACGTGGTCAGCGTGGCCCGGCGGGTCATCTACTTGGTCATCGGTGAGCGCTCGCAGCTGTGAGGGCTTCAGGGGCCGGCCCCTGAACGAACCTTCGCGGCGATCCTGCGTGGGGTAGGCACCTGCCCGGGGTCAACCTCCCCGTGAGGCGTTCGGCAGTGGCGCGGGCTCCGCCCGCCAGGTCGCAGGTCGGGCGGGGCTGCCTGTGGGGATCGCGGTCAGTCCCTCCAGCGGCGGGCAGCGACCACCAGGACCACCCCCATGGCCAGTGCGAGGAGTCCGACTGGGCCGCTGATCAGCGCGTCACTCCCGGTTCGTGGAAGGGGCGGCAGGTCGAGGGCAAGCACGGCAGTTCGGGCTGTGGACGCGTTGTTCGGCGCCACTGGGTCGAAGGTGGCAGAGGCGACAGCGGCGGCGTTCACCACGTCGGTCGCGAACACGGGACCGATCACCACGACCAGGACCGGCGGGGCCGAGGTCCCGCTGGCCAGGCTGGCCCTGGTGCAGCTCACCACAACGTCCGCGAGATGGTGACATGACCAGCCGGAGCCGGAGGCCGACTGGTAAGTCACCCCGGGCGGGAGTGTGTCGGTGACAACCATCGCGAGAGCCGGGTCCGGGCCCGCGTTGGTCACCACCAGGCGATAGCTGATCACACTGCCCGCATCGACCCAGGAGGGACCGGTCTTCACCAGGGAGAGATCCGTCGCCGCGGCCACCGACGTCGAGACGGGCGATGTGTTGTTGCCCGGAACGGCGGAAATGTACGACGACCGATTGGAGGACTTAGCGAGGCACGCCGCTCCCGGAAGGAAATGGTGTAAGCGGCGGAATGCGCGAATTCATCCGAAGTTTACCCGCTATTTACACCAGTCCTCGTTGTCTCCATCTGGTCGAAGACTTCAGTGGGTTCTGGTCGGTGCGCGGTGCCACTGATGGGGTGCCAGAGTGCCGACGGGCCGATACCCCGCAACGGCAGGCGCCGGCGTGGTCTTCTACCCGGACCGCGGTGGCGCCGAAGGCAAAGTGACGGGCAGCCAGCGTGGTGGCGTGCGTCAAGAGGACCTTGACGCACGGCCTGAGGATTCACCGATGAAGCTGACGAGTGGGCAGAGGGATTCCGACCACTGACTGAGAAGGTGAGCACCTGCGGTTCCACAACATATACACCGAAATATTTGGTGAATTCGAGAGCCGTTGGACACGAGCACCCCTACGACAAGCCGTCTAGATCGATCTCTGCCAACCGACCTCGCCGCCGTCGTGGGGGGAAGGCTGGGCCACATGTGCACCGGGCCACCCGAACGCGAGGTTCTCGACGTCTGTGGGATCCAGGGAGACCACCGTGCTCACGTCGCGCACACCCCGGCAGGCCAGGTCGGAGGCAATATGCCGCCAGCCTTCGGCCACCGATCGGCCGGAACTGGCCCAGACGCCGAGAAGCTCGGCGCCACCCTGCGGGGTGACCCCGAGGATGGTGTGGACCGGTCGACTCGCATCGGACTGCAGGGGCAGGCTGACCGACACCCGGTCACCGACAAGCAACGGGTAGCTGCCGGACAGTGAGCGTTCGTGCCAAGCAGACGTGTGGCGGTGCACGGACGCGGCAATCTCGGCGATGACTGGTGCGCCGAAGGACGAGGAGTAGACGGTGCCGAGCAGCTCGACCCGGTTCGCGAGCGGCGTTCCGCGGGCCGCAAGCGCAAGCACCAGCCGGTCCAGCCCGGCGACCTGCCGCTGCCACTTGCCGATCGTCACCGGCTGGAAGGTCCCCCACCGGTCACGGGGGACCTTGACTTCGACGGGACCGAAGATTGTCTGCACCCGCTTGACGCGGGCCCCGTTGCGCGAGTTGCTGCCCGCAAGGCGCCCGTGCGAGCCGTGCTTCGGATACCCCAGGTGTGCGACGAGCTCGACCTCCAGAGCCGCCTCGAGGACGAGCCTGGCCAGCGGAACGCCGGCGCCGGAGCACCATCCGGGACTGCGAGGGTCGAAGATCTTCACCTGTCGCGCCGAATGTCAGCCGTTGGCCCGCCGCAACCCATGCCAGACACGTCCCCTCACCTGCGTGCGGTCGAGTCCAGCCGCAGAACCCTGACCAGTCGTCCGGACATTGGGTCGGCGCATTAACGTGCGATCGGTTCCCCGCGGCGCCCGGTACCTGTTCGTCGATCCTGACCGACCCGGACCTGCGCGGCCTCGTCCCGATCGGGTGAATCTGGCTCCCAGGGATGGCGGCCGGCCCGCTCAGAGATACCCGTACTGGCGACCGCGAGCCACCGCGGCCGACCTGCCCCGGACCCCGAGCTTGCGATAGATGCCACGGGTATGGGTCTTGACCGTGCTGTACGAGACATACAAGTGCGCCGCGATCTCGGGGAGAGAGAACTCGCTGCGCAGCATGCACAACACCTCGAGCTCCCGACGAGACAGCGGCTCCACGACTACCCCGGCGGGCGTCCGTCGAGCGTGCGGTCCGGGGGTCGACGCACGCGGTGCCGGCGCCGGTTGGAGCAGGGCAGCGCGAGACGGGCCAGAACCGGTCGCTGCGCCGGCGGATCGGCCAACCAGGCTGTCGCTTTCGCCGGGTTGGGCCTGAGAGCCCGCGTCGACCGGCGGCTCGTGGCGCGCGCCGGCCGCACCTAAGACACCGCCGCCGGGGCGATCACCGATGGCCTGGAGTCCTCGTCCGGCCTCCGCCTCCTCTTGTTCCAGCCAGCCCGGGTAGCCGGCTGCATCGGCCATCTGGTCGACCATGACCCGCACCTGAGCCAGCACCGCTAGGCACTGGTCCCGGGCACCGAGGGCCCGGAGTATGCCGACCTGGTCGAGCATGGCCTCGACGAGCAGGAAGATCCGGCCGCCTCGCATGACTTCCAGGTCGGGCAGGACCGTCCAGTATCCGGCCCGGTCGAGGTCGCCCTGGAGCAGGGCCACCACCGCATCAGCGCGAGAGGCGTGCAATGCCTCGCCCGGGTAGCCCAGCGCCCTCGCCCGCACCAACCACTCGTCGAGATCTGCCAGGGCGAGGTCGGCACCGACCAGGTCGCCCATCCGTGCTCGCAGGACTGCGATCTCGGACCAGACGTACTCCTGAGGCCCCCAGAGCTCGGGCCGGCAGCTGTCGGGCATCGTGGCGATCAACGTCGCGGACTCCGCAGCCGCGACGAGCTCCCCGCGAGACACCTCGGCGACCAGCCGGCCAAGGCCGAACGAGAACCAGAACTCCGACGAGGGTGTGCTCCGCTCAGCCCCTAGGGCGGCGATCTCACCCAGCGCGGTCATGTCGCCAGCTACCGCGGCCTGCCACCCCTCGACGACTAGATCAGGCAGCTCGGTCGAACCGCCTTGCCTTCCCGCTTTGATCCACCGCCGCGCCGGGTCCGGCCGGCACGCGAAGGTCCCGAGGTTCACCCCGTAGGCTCGCAGCTGCCGGCGCACGCCAAGGACTGCGTCCGGGAGCGCGGCCAGCCAGCGAAGACGTCTTCCTACCTCGACTGCCCCGTGGCTGAGCTGGGTGACGAGCTCGATGAGGTCCGCGGCGAAGGACCAGTCCTTCGCGTGCAGCGCATACTCGACACCGGCTTCGAGGTCACGCTCGGCGTGGTACTGCGCGGCGAGCAGGTTGAGGGCGGCCCACCGGTCCGGCTCCTCATCCTCGAGTCTGCGCCGCAGATGGTCGCGGACGATCGCATGGTGCCGCCATACCGGGGCGCCATCTTCGTCGAGCGGAGTGAGGAAGGCATCATGATCTTCGATCGCGCTGATGTACCGCGCTGAGTCCGTCGCCAGGCGAACTGCATTACTCGCCTTGACTGTGATCTCGTCCAGGACACAGGTGTCGAGCAGGAAGCGTTGGACGCCAGGAGGGAACGAGCGCAGCACCTCCTCGGTGAGGTAGTCAGCTACCTGGCGCCGCTTGCGCCGCGCCAGGGCCGGACCCGAGCCCGGCGCCCGCTCGGCGAGCTGCGCACTCAACGTCACCGCGATCGGCCACCCGCCGGTGAGGTCGTGGACCGAGTCGCACCACTCGCGGTTTGCGGTCCCGCCACGCGAGGCCCTCTCGCCGAGCAGGTCGAGAACCTCGTTGGTCTCCTGAGGTGTGAAGAGCAGATCCGAGCCGTGAATCTGTCCCAGCTTTGCGGTCGTCGAGCGCCGGGCAAGGCGAAGCGGCGACCGACTACGACAGACCAGGATCAGCGTCGTCTGCCCGCCCATCGCGTCGGCTAGCTGGTCGAGCTGTTCGAGCACGGTCGGCTCGACCAAGAAGTGCAGATCATCCAAGACCACGACCAGCGGTCCGCTGTCTCGTAGACGCTCAGCCACCACATCGATGTCATGGCTGGTGACGGATGCACCGACTGTCCAGCCCCAGGTAGGGCAGCAGACAGCGATTGCTGCCGCGAAGTAGCTCCAAAAGCGCACCGGGTCGTTGTCGCGCGCATCCACCGTGAGCCAGGCCAACCGCACCTCAGGGCCCAGACCCGCCGCCCAATGCCGCACGACAGTCGTCTTGCCGACTCCCGCGACCCCGGTTACCAGAACCAGCGGCGCGGACGCTGCCGCCTCCAGCTCAACGGTGAGCCGGGGACGGTCGAGGAACTCACGAGGCTCCAACGGCGGGCGAAGTTTCGTCTGATTCATCGAGACTCATCATGCCTAAGTCGCTGGCCCGAGTCGACTCCACGCACTGAATTCTCGCTATCTGGACGGAACGCATAAACCGCTTTCTCAAACGTTCATCTATTACACGCAGCTGCGCCGGTCGCGCCCTCTCGTCACTTACACCGAAATCTGCAAGGCGCGGTGCTGACCGGAGGGCGCGATGCCGGCTGACGTCAATCTCCGTCCAGCGGGGCGGGGTGCGCACACCCGGTCCGGGTTCCTGTTCAGCGTCATCCGGGCCCGGGACAAAGATGAGCCAGAAGATCACGGGCCACGCCATTCCCAGGAACTGGCCGACAGTAGGTGTGGCGCTGGCGCATACACCATATTGCTCCGGTCCATTTAGTTTGCCGGGACTGGCTGTCACACTCGCGCCCTAATCGACTTTCTCCTCCGCTCGGGGGGGAAGAAGCCGCAACCACCGCGGCGCGTGGCCTGATGCACCGGGCCGCCGCAGAGAAAGGAGCCACCTATGACCGAAATGAGCGTGCGTGGGCGTTCCGCTCCTCAGCGACCGGCCAATGCGGACGAGTCTGCGTCCGCGAAAGCGAACAGCAGCCCCAGCGGCGCAACGGTCACCAGCACCTTGTCCGAGGACACGATCACCGCCACTCACATGCTGACCTCGTCAGGGCGAGGCGCCGCCGCACCGTTCAGCAATCCGTTCGCGGGCGGGGCCGAGGAGATGCTGTACATCGACGTTGCCGGGCAGCTGATCTGGCTGCACCACGCCGGTCAGACCGGATGGCAGCTGGAGGTCATCGCGTCCTCGGCCGACCAGGTGGTCGTCGCCGTTCACCCCAACGGCACGGTCTGCGCATTCGCACTCGTCGGTGGCCAGAAGCTTGACTCCTGGAGGCTCGAGCAGGGACCGGAGAACCCTCGGTGGGTCGCGATGCCAACCGTGCTGCCTGCGTTCGAGTCGGCACGCAGCCTGAGCATCCAGTACGTCAACGACAGGCCCTCCACTGTCTTCGTCTTCGTCCTGGACCAGGGCGGGCTTCGCCCGCCCTGGCTCTACGCCGCCCGATCCGTGGTGGCCAGCACGATCGACCCTCCCCCCGATCCGAAGCTGTTCCACATCCTCCTCCAGGTGCCCTGGGTGGACGCGCCGACCTCGGGAGACCTGGTTGTGGGGGTCGACGCGTTCGAGGGGACTGTGGAGGACCTACGGACGTTCTGGATCCAAGATGACGGCCTGTACATGGGTGAGTGGACCACGGAAGGGGTGGTCGAATCGCTCGTCTCCGCAGGCGTGACGTCGCTGGTCGGTCCGTTCAGCGGCCCCGGTCCGGTTGGTTGCATCGCGCTCGGCCCGGACACCCAGGATCCGCTGCGCCAGGCAGTCGTCTCGTACGCCCCGGGCGTGGCTGGCGTCCCTGGGAACGCCCGACGGACACGCCTGGACCGGATCCTGTCCGACGCGGTCGGCTGGCAGGACCAGGACGGTCGCATGCACGTCTTCGGGACGGCGACGGCTGACGCTGGGGGAAGGGCGTTGCACGTTCTGCACCAGACCAGCCTGATCCAGGCGGAAGGCTCGGCGGGTGTGCTCCCGGTGTGGGAGACGGTCCCGCTCGGAACTGGGTACGTGGCGTTGACCCGCCCACTGATCCCGGACGTTCGCGACTTCGCGGTCGATGCATACCCCGACGAGTACCCGAGCCAACACGTCATGCACGCCAATGGGCGGGAGAGCGAGCGGTGCGCGCTCTACACCCAGGACGTGAGATCGACCTGGTGGTCGCGGGAGATAGTGCGCTTGCCCGCAAACGTCAAGCCCTACAAGGTCACCCGCTACAAGTCCGAGGTGACGCTGACCAACAGCTTCGGCCACCCGGTGCCCAACTACCCGGTGAAGTTGACCTCGGACCGGCCACTCGACCTGGAGATCAAGGGACACTTCTACCGCACCGGACCCGACCTGCCGGTAGACGTGGGCACTGACTACCAGGGGAAGCTGACCCTCAAAGTGGCGGCCCGGGGACTTGCCGGGAACACGCTCCATTTGTCCGCGCTCGGCCTTGCCGACGGGGTCGTGATCAATCCCGCAGCGCCGCTGCACGCTTTCCTCAGCAGCGCGGGCACCCTGCCCAATCACCCGGACGGGATCTCGGCGGACGGACTGCGGAACGCGAAGACCAGTGATGGAAAGTACCTCGTGCCTGCGTGGCATGCCGAGGACCACGGGCTCGCAGCCGTACCCGAGCCGCAGGAGGTCGTCGCCTGGTGCGCCTTCGTCTTCCAGGCCCAGCGCGGTCTACTGACCGCCCAGGCGAGCGGTGCCGGCGGCGGTACATCCAGGGTTCGCCTGATCCAGACCTGGGACGCGAGCCGGCCGGCGTACGAGATCGTCGACGGCCGTGAACGCCTCGACGAGCTCGGGGCAGCGCGCCGGGCGCACCCGCGGTATGCCGGAACCCTCGCCGACTGGGGCCTGTCTCCGGGCGACATCTGGCAAGGCCTGATCGACGGACTGGTGACCGTGGTGGAGACGGTGCTCGACCTGGACGAGCGGATCGCCACGCTGCTCATTCAGTGGGCTGACGAGGGCGTGGTCCTGATCAATCTGGCTCTGGACACGGTCGAGGACGCCGCGGTCTACGTCGAGAGTGTCTTCGTCTCGATCGGCGCAGAGGTGCGCCGGGTTCTCGACTGGTTGACGTGGCCGTTCGACTTTGACGACATCATGTTGACCCAGCGGGCCCTGCTCGACGCGATGGACCAGCTTCCGGCGTACCTGACGAAGACGACCACGATCATGTTCGACCAGGTGGCCCACGGCTGGTTCGTGGAGCAAGAGAAGAACGTCAAGGACTACTTTGCCAAGATCCGGCCGGAGCTGACCGGGGTGACGCTGGGCTCCACTCCCCCGGCAAAGAGCAAAGAAGCCACTACGGTCGCGGCGGGCACACCCGCGTTGCCGGAGATCGTCACCAAACCCGACCAGATGTCGAACGGGCATACCAACTGGATGATGGAGCAGATCACCCTGCCCACCAGCACCTTCTCGGTCCGGTCTGCAGACGGCGACGTGCCTCCGGAGTTCCAGCCGGCGCTGGACGCGTTCGAAGCCCTGTTCGCAGTCTTTGACGACCCGGGCGTAGGAGCAGAGCTGAGCAAGGCGCTCAAGGACTTCAGCGAGCTGGTCACGGGCCTGTTCGACTTCAGCGACCCTACGACCTTCGCCAGGACCGAGATCGGGCACGTCCTCGACCTTGCCGAGGATATCGTGCGCGCCATTCTCACATTCTGTGACGCCGCGGTGCGGGCACTGTCCGCGTTCATCATTGCCGCAGTGCACTGCCTCTCGGCTGCGCTGGATATGAAGGCGTTCGACGCCGACGGACCGCTCGGGCTCCTGTGGGAGTTCATCTGCGACGCCGCCGGTATCCCGGTTACGTCGCCGACACTGGGCGACTTCTTCGCCCTCGCCGCCGCCTTCCCGCTCACCCTCGTGTACAAGGCCGCGGCCGGGGCGACGCCATTCCCAGAGGGCACGTTCCCTCGCCTGGACGGAGGAAAGGCCGACGGTGGGACGCCGAGGTCCGCGATGGAGTTCTGGCCCCCCGGGTCAGCCTTCACGGCGCCCGGCGACTACCCGATCCCGCCGCTGGAACAGACCATCGTGCAGATCCTCGTCGGCGTCTCGACCTGCATATTCGCCGCCGTGGACGCCTACTGCGACAAGCCGCACGAGGCGGATCCCGGTGTCCCGACGGCAGACGACTCCCTAATCATGCTGATCGTGTTCTTCGACCTCATTGCGTTCGCGGTCGGCGACCTGCCGGTCCTCTGGGGCGCGGACAACATCTGGAACGTGGGGGAGCCCGAGATCTACTGGTACGCCGAGTACTTCTCAAAGCTGCCGATCTACCTCGGTGACCTCGTGGTGGGGATCGTCAAACCTTTCCTCAAGGCCGGAACTGTCCGGTCTATCTGCGGTGCACTCCAGGACCCGATCGGCAATACCATCATCAACTTGTTCGGGCTGGTCGAGACAGGCTTCAGCATCACCTTGATGGCCAAGAGCCGGGGCCACGTCATGGACTGGATGTGGGTTGTCACCCAGATCCTCGGCTTGGTATCCAGCGACACCGCCATATGGCGGATCATCCCGGGCCTCGAATCCACATTGGAGTACAAGCTCGGCGTTGACGTCGTCTGCGATCTGGTCGACGGTGGAATGCTTACCGCAATGGCAACAACCGCCACTCTTGATTCCCTTGGGCGACTTAGCCCCAATATCCGCTCGGTAGGCGTGGTTGGCTCACCGTATGGATACTCCGGTGAAAGCTACACCGACCGGGAGAGGCCGTCGTTTCCCCCCTACGGCTGGGCCATAACATCGGGCTCGCTCCCACCCGGACTCAACTTCACGCTGGACCCCGAATACCCCCAGGGCGAGCATGTCTTGATCACTGGGATCCCGACCCAGGCCGGCACCTTCACGTTCACCGTGCTATCAGTGAACTCATACGATCCGAACATTCCCCGCTCGCGCACTTTCGACATCGAGATCGTGCCATAGATCCCCGCCGGGGATCCCAAGGAATGGGGTTGGATGGCGATAGTCAAGGAATTGCATGTTTGATCGCAAATCGGGCATCTATCTCTATCGCCCCTGGTTCTTGACGCCCTCGATGGCGGCTGTCGCACCGGCGGGGTCCAGATACTCCCCGCCGGTGGTCAGCGGGCGGAGCGCGGCGTCGAGCCGGTAGATCAGCGGGAAGCCAGTCGGGATGTTGAGCCCAGCGATCGCCTCGTCGGACACGACGTCGAGGTGCTTGACCAGAGCGCGCAACGAGTTGCCGTGCGCCGTGACCAATACGGTGGCCCCGGTGCGCAGGTCGGGCACGATCGCGTCATACCAGCAGGGAAGCATCCGGGCTACGACGTCCTTCAAGCACTCAGTTCGGGGCATCGTCTCGGGCGCCAGGCCGGCGTACCGGGGATCCGCGGCCTGGCTGAACTCGTCGTCGTCGTCGATCGGTGGCGGCGGGGTGTCGTAGGACCGCCTCCACAGCAAGAACTGCTCCTCGCCGTAGGTGGCGAGGGTCTGCTTCTTGTCCTTGCCCTGCAGTGCCCCGTAGTGCCGCTCATTGAGCCGCCACGACCTGCGCACCGGTACCCAGTGCCGGTCGCAACCGTCGAGCGCGAGGTTCGCGGTGGTGATCGCGCGCCGAAGCAGCGACGTGTGCACGATGTCGGGCAGCATGTTCGCCTCGGCAAGCAGCAGCCCTCCGCGGCTTGCCTCGGCAGTTCCCTTGTCGGACAGGGCCACGTCGACCCAGCCGGTGAACAGGTTCTTGGCGTTCCACTCGCTCTCGCCATGGCGGAGCAGGACCAGGGTGTACGTCGCAGACATGTCCTAGATCCTACCGAGCGGGCTCAGGTCAGATCTGAGCGGTTCGCCGGGTCGGCGAACCGTGCGAACGCCTGGAGGTTCGCCAATGACTCCCCGCGCTTGACCCGCCAGGCCCACTCGCGCCGGATCGACGTCGCGAACCCGAGCTCCAGGAGCGCGTCGAAACTCTCGTCCGCGTAAGTCAGCACGCAGCCCAGAAGGCGGTCGATCTCGTCGGCGCTTACCGCGGCCAGCGGCGTGCGGCCCACCAGGAAGACGTCACCGACGGGGTCGACCGCGAAGGCCACCCCGTACATGCGAGCGTTCTTCTCGAGCAGGTACTGGGCGAACGCAGCCTGGTTCTCGTCCGGCGCCCGAACGACGAAGGCCTCGACGAGCAGGCTGTGATCCCCGACCACAAGCCAAGCCTGAGTGGCCAGCTTGTGACTTCCGGGCAATGTCACGAAGAACGCGCCAGGACCGGCCCGCTCATAGCTGATCTCGCGTTCGTCCAGCGTCGCGCTGATCAGACTGTCGATGTCAGGTCCCGGAGTGCTCGGCGAGCTCATCGTGCCCCTGCGTGGGCTTCCTCCTGCGAGCGTCGATGGTGGTCGGCCATCGCCCCGCGGTAGACATCCAGCATCGCCTCAGCTGTAGCCGGCCAGCCGAACCTGGCAGCGTGCCCCACGGCCCCGACACCCAGGCGCACCAGGCGCAAGGGATCTTCGGCCAGGGCGCCGAGGGTCGTCGCCCACGACCGCGGGTCGTGGTCGGGGACCAGCAACCCAGATACGCCGTCAGCGACCGCGGTGCGCAGTCCGCCGACGGCTGCCGCGACCACTGGGGTCCCGCACGCCTGGGCCTCGACCGCGACGAGCCCGAACGACTCGTTGTACGACGGCACCACCGCGACGCTCGCGGCGCGGTACCAGTGCACCAAATCGCTCTGGGCAACCGGCGGCATGAAGCGGACGACGTCACGGATGCCCAGCTCACATGCGAGGTCGTCGAGGTGGGTCGGGTGGGCGAGCCCACTGCCGGACGGTCCGCCGACGACAGCCACAACGACACGCTCGCGAAGTCCGGGGTCCCGCGCGATCATCAAGGCAGCGGCCCGAAGCAGGACGTCGGGCGCCTTCAGTGGCTGAATTCGGCCGACAAACAACAAGACCAGCGCGTCCTGCGGCAGCCCCAAGCGGAACCGCGCCACCGAACGGGCAGCGGGGGTGAACAGGTCCAGGTCCACGCCAGGGAAGACGCTGGCGACCTTGTCCGGATCGGCGCCGTACAGGTCAACCAGCTGGGCTGCCTCGTCCGGGGTGTTGGCGACAAGGCGGTCCGCGAGCTCGACCACCTGCTCCTCACCGATCACCCGAGCGCTGGGTTCGGGGCTGTCGCCCTCGGCAAGCGCGGCGTTCTTCACCTTCGCCATCGTGTGCATCGAGTGCACGAGCGGCACTTGCCAGCGCTCGGCGGCCAGCGACCCAACCTGCCCGGAAAGCCAGTAGTGCGAGTGAACCAAGTCGTAGTAGCCCGGCTCGTTTCGCGCCTCGACCCGCAGGACCCCACGGGTCACTGCGCACAGCTGGCCCGGAAGGTCCTCCTTGGCAAGGCCCTCGAACGGTCCGGCCACGACGTGGCGGACCGTTACTCCCTCGCTCAGCGGCCACTCAGCGGGCAGGTCACTGCGGGTGGCCCTGGTGAAGATGTCTACTTCACTGCCCTCGGCGGCCAGACGGCGGGCCAGCTCGACGACGTAGACGTTCATACCGCCGGCATCGCCTGTGCCAGGCTGGTCCAGTGGCGAGGTGTGCACAGACAGCATGGCGACCCGGCGCGGAGCCTTCACGAGCCACCCTCCTTGGTGCCGCTCCACAACGACTGTCGAGCCGGCTAAGCCGGCCCGACAGATGCAACCACGTCTGATCCTCCCGGATTCCTGACCAACGTGCACACTGATGTCCCGGCGGGCAGGGCGCAGAGCAGGCGGACCGCCGCCCGGCTGGGACGCTCGGTGGGGCCGACCACCGGCCACCACCCCCGGCGACCTCACTGTCGCTGGGCTCCACCGCGTCGGCGGGCCCTGCGGGAAACCCGGCTCATCAAGCGACAGAACTTCGCACGCGGGCCGGCCGCCGCCGAAGCCGAGACCGATCAAAGCAACGATGAGGCCAGCTCGCCCAGGGCGGGGGCCGTCGTGCGCGAACGCTGACCGGGCTGGCGCCATAGAGGACACCCTGGCCGCTATGCCGAGTGTCGTCGGCCCTGAGGGCTACCAGGGTTCCGGCGAGGAAGAGCGACCGCCCCCGCGACCGCGGCGGCGTCCGCCATAAGCGATGACCTGGGGTCGGATCCCGAAAAGGTAGACCAACGCCACGACGATGCCGATCAGACCGATCAGGCCGCTCCAGCTGTCCGCGAGAGTTCCTCCCAGGGCGACGGCCACCTGAGACCCAGCCGAGAGGCCGAGCACGATCAACCAGAAGGCTTTGGGCAGCTTGTCCACTGCGCGGAAGGCTGCGCCTGGCCGGACGATGGCGTCACCGAACGCGCCGACCTTGATCGCCAAGGTGACGACAGCCAGCACGATGTTAACCGTGTTGACGACCGTCATGACTCGACCTTACTGCGTGGGGTCCGCCGACAAGGGCAAGCCGGCGCCTTGGCGAGCCTGCCCCGCAGTGCTCCCATGGGCATCGATCCGCCGCCACTCATGCCAGCAGCCCGGACGACAGCGCATTCGAGCTACGAAGCCAGGACGAGCCTTCGCGAACGGCGTGCCCGGTCGAGCGTGCCCACCCAAGGGGCCAGGCACGCTCGACCGACGCAGGCATCTCGCGGCAGTTGCTACTCGGCGCTCGGGGTCGCCGGCTTGGTGGCGCGCTTCGCGGCCGTCGTCTTGGTGGGCGCCTTCTTGGCCGCCGGCTTCCTGGCGGCCGGCTTCGTGGCGGCCGGCGTCGTGGCGGCCGACGCGCTAGCGGACTTGGCCGCCGGCTTCGCGTATGAGCGCCCGGCGAGATCGCGGACGAGCTTCTCTCCACGCTGCGTCAGGTCGACCAGCGTCTTGGTGGCCGGCGCCGTAAGGTCGACGACCTGCTTGCGCGCTGTGTGGGCCGTCTCGACGACTGCCGACTGCACCTTCTTCGGCTCGACGGTCGGCAGCTGCTTTCGCACGTCGACGACCACGCTGGCCGCCTTGGTGCGCATGGCGTCGACGGCGTCGGTAGCGGTGGTGGTGAACTCATGGAGCAGGGACATGACTTTCCTTCCGATCAGATGTGCTCGACGGTGGGGTCGCGCTGTCGCGGTTCTCGCGGCAGAACGACTGGTATACGTCCAGAAGGACGCGCTTTTGACGCTCAGTCAGGGCGAGGTCTGCGAGCACAGCCGAGGCCACGGCGGGATCGCCGATTCGCTCCTCAAGGATCCCCGCCCGGACGTACAAGGTCTCGGCACTGATCCGCAGCCCGGTCGCGATCTGCTGCAGGATCTCTGCACTCGGCTTCTTCAGGCCACGCTCGATCTGGCTGAGATAGGGGTTGGACACCCCCGCCAGCTTGGCCAGCTGACGAAGGGAGACCTCCGCCTGCTCGCGCTGCTCGCGGATGTACTCCCCGAGCGACGAGACGTTCAATGTGGCCATGGGTCAATTGTCGCCGATAGCGCTTGCTATAGCAAGCGGGCGGTTAGCATGCTGGCGGTGAGGTCGGTCACACCTGTCTCAACCGTCACCTGGCCCCTCGCCCCCCAAGTGGTTGAAGCAGTAGTAGACCGCCAGAGCGAAATGAGCGACGAGGGTGAGCGGCGCGCTGATGAAGGCGATCCCGATGGTCACCAGGTAAGCCCCAAGCCCCGCCCCGAAGCGGCGGACCGACGAGCGGGCCGCAACCACGTCGATCCCGGCCCGCACGAGCTCCGGGCGGCGGGTCATGGCTAGCCACAAGATCACGAACGCGATCGATGCGAGCAGCATCGTGAAGCTGTAGACGGCCGCCGCCACGTGAGCGTCAGCACCGCCCTGGGTCAGGTACTCCGCCAGCAGCCGGGTCGGGAACGGGACAGCCGACACGATCATGAGCAGGATCAGGTTCGCAAACAGGACCTGCCGATCTACCGACCTGGCCATGCTGAACATCGCATGGTGGTTGACCCACATGATGCCGACCACGAGGAAGCTGACCACGAAGGCGAAGTAGCTCGGCCACAGCAGCACCAGCGCGTGGGCCAAAGTCTGATGGCCAAGCGCGAGCTGCGCTCGCGAGGGAACGACCAGGTTGAGCACGAGCAACGTGATCGCGATGGCCATCACACCGTCGCTGAAGGCTTCCAGGCGAGTGACGCCCTCGCTGCGGCCAGAATCAGCCATGTCAGACCAGGTCGACGGCGCGAACCGTGCCGACCGGCACACCGCCGCCGTACAGCTCGAACGTGAGCTGATCGTTAACGACGTCGGCATCCACTCCCAGCGCCACCAAGGCGGCAGCGGTAACCACCTGGCGTGCCCGTTGGGCGCCGTCCTCTATCTTGACGGCGACCGCGCGACCGTCCGAGAGTGCGACCAGCGAAACCGCCTCGGCCCCGTCCTTCGCCAGAAGCCCGGGAACCCCGCGCATCAGCGCGCTGACGTCCCGGTTGCTGCCTCCCACCCACTGGGGATGGGCGCGCATCGCGTCGGCGACCTGGCGCTCCGACGTCGTCGCCGGTGCAAGCACACACGCCCGACCTGCCTGCGCCAGCCCGCGCAGCGAGATCGCGAGTACCGGCGCCCCACAGCCGTCCACGCCGGTGGCAGCGACCGTCTCGCCGGCGAGACGCTCGACCGTAGACCGCAGTGCCCGCTGAAGCGGGTGCCCGGGATCGGTGTACGTGGTCACGTCCCAGCCGTTCACGACACACGTGGCCAGCATGGCGGCGTGCTTGCCCGAGCAGTTCATCGCGATGGGCTCGGGACCGCGCCCGTCTCTGATCCACGATCGCTGGACCTCAGTGTCGTGTGGGAGGTCCGGCGGAGTCTGCAGCTGCTCGACGCCGAGCCCAACGCCCGCAAGAATCGTGCGCACTCCGTCGAGATGGAACCTCTCGCCTGAGTGAGACGCCGCCGCCAACGCAAGCAGCTCATCGGTCAACGTGAGCCCAACGCCGACCATCCCGGCCGCTTGAAGGGGCTTGTTAGCTGAGCGGGGGAACATCGGGGCCTCCACGTCGCCCCGAGAGAAGGCGACCGACCCATCCGCCGCGAGCGCGACCACACAGCCCCGATGACGCCCCTCGACGAACCCGGACCTCACGACTTCGGCGACCACCGGCGGGGTCGACCTCATGCGGTTCAGTCCCCGTCTGCCTTCAGGAGCTCATCCACCGAGGCGCGTCCGTCCCGGTATCGCAGCGCCACCTCGGCCGTCAGAGTGTCCATCACCTGCTGGACCCGGCGGCGCAGGTCGCTAACAGCCTGCTCGTGAGCGGAGATCTCCTGGAATGCCTGGGCGATCTCGGAATCGGTCAGCGTGTCGACATCCGACAGATGCGGGTCCGCGATGATCTGCTCCACCAGGCGTCGGCTCTCGGCCACCCGGCTCGGCTCGACCACCAGGAACCGACCGCTCCCGTGGTTGCTGCGCGGACCATTGTCGCTGAGCACGTCGGCGAGCTGGTCGACAACCTTGTCGCCCGCCTCACGGGCCCGGCGTTCGCGCTCGGCGCGGATGATGTCGAGCCTGCCCTGGAGCAGGCGCCGGATGTAGGACAGGTCCGCGTCCTCCTGCTCGGCGTCATGCCGGCGCTCCCTGAGCTCCTGAAGGCTCAGCGCGCCTAGGCCGTCAAGGAAACCCTCACCTAGGACCCGGTCGACGCGTCGTCGACCCCCTGCAATCGGCTCGGTCATGCCACCCCTTTCCCCCGCCGGTCGCGCACCTTGAGCAGGGTGCGCGCGTCATCGGCCGCCATCGCCGGTCGGCCCGCCAAGGCTGCCAGCGAGGCAGCCCGCTCCACCAGTTGAGCATTGTCGCGAACCGGCTGGCCGGCAGCGAACGTGAGCGTGTCCTCCATGCCGACCCGCAGGTGGCCGCCGCCGGCAAGGGCGGCCAGAGCTACCGGTAGGCTGGTTCGCCCGATACCAGTCGCAGACCAGGAAGCCCCAGACGGCAGGGCCGAGACTGCAGCCACAAGGGCCTGGACGGTGCCGGGCATCCCTCCTGGCACGCCCATCACCAGATCGCAGTGTACGTGCCCCCCGTATGGGGGGCCGAGCTTGTCAAGCAGTCGATTCATCGAGGTCACGTGGCCAATGTCGAACAGTTCGAACTCAGGGACGATCTCGCGCTCCTGGGTCCGCTGGTAGAGCTCGATCATGAAGGGCCACGGGTTGAGGAAGACCTCACTGCCGAAGTTCACCGAGCCGCAGGTGAGCGAGCAGGAGTCGGGCTCGGCGTCCAGCACCGCGAGGCGTTCCTCGAGCGGGTCATGAACCGATCCGCCGGTGGACAGCTGGACGACCAGCGATGTGGTTTCGCGCAGGGCCGCGACCGTGTCCTTGAGCCGGACTGGGTCGAGCGTGGGGGCCGCGTCTGCGCCGCGGACGTGCACGTGTACCAGCGCTGCCCCCTGCGCCTGGCAGGCGATGGCTGTCTCGACCAGCTCATCGAGCGTGACCGGGAGCGCGGCGGCGTCCGCCTTCGCCGTCTCGGCGCCGGTAGGGGCGACCGTGATCATCGTCGCAGAACCTGGCATGCAGGGCATCGTGTCATGTTCGCCCGACCGGCGTAATCACCGCACCCCGCGGGCACCGGTAGTCACCGGGGCACAGGCAGGGTCCGAACAGGCTCAACACCCCGCCCTGACCTGCCGATGGGGTGGTATCCAAGCGTTGCGGAGGGAGGACAGGCATGCTCGACAGCGACCTCCTGACCAGCCCTCTTGAGCAAGTCCTTCTCGACCTCGGGGCGCAGGGGTCCACTGGTTGCCTTTACGTCACTGACGTGCACGGGGAGGAAGCCGAGGTCTACCTCAGAGACGGGCTCGTCTACTCGGTCTTCGTGCCAGGACGCCGACCTCTGCTTGGTTCGCGCCTGACCTCCTCCGGGTCGCTCGCGCCTGAGACCCTGGCCGAGGCCCTCGAGATCCAGCGCACCGAGCTCCAGGGCTGGCGCCTGGGCGAGCTGCTCGTGTACCTCGGCTTCGTCGACCGCGAGGTGGTGGAGTCTTTCGTCTCGGAGCAGATGGTCGACATGCTCATGGACCTGCTGCGCTGGCCGGTCGCAAGCTGGAAGTTTCGAAAGAACAAGAAGGCACGGCAGGACGTGGCACCTCCCCAGGAGGCCCACAGTCTGCTGGGCGAGCTCAGGCGTCGCCACGTCCACTGGCATCAGCTTTCGGCCACGGTCGGCAGCCCCGACGCAGTCCCCATGCTGTCCTCCCACGGAGGCGCGTCCAGCGACGTCGTCCTCGGCCCGGGCCAGTGGGCCATGCTTTGCAAGGTCGACGGTGAGCGCTCTCTGGCGGACCTCGCCTCCGACTGCGGCTTCACGGTCTACGAGGCGGCACAGGTGATCGCCTCTCTAGTCGACGCGGATCTGGTCGAGATCGACACCGACACCGTGGAACCCGAGGCGCAGCAGCGGGAAGTCGATCCTTTGCCGGACTGGTCCAACGACGAACAGCCGACTGACGCCCAGCTCGCTGATTCGGTCGCCCGGGTGACCCGCGCGCTCGAAGGTCTGTTGGCGCCTGCGATCAACAAACTCAAAGGCAAGAGCCTGGCCGAAATGGCAGCAGAGGCTGACCGTGAGCTCGTGGACAGGTCCCCGAGCGCCGCACCGACGGCGACGGCCATTCCGCCACCAGCAGCCACACCAAGCGCGGTAGTGGTTCCCGAAGTCGTCCCCAAGTCGGAGCCCGAGCTGGACGAGTTCGGCCGGCGCCGCCGGGACGCGATGCAGATCGCGGCTGAGGTCGAGCAGGCCAGACAGCGCGAGCTTGATCGGATCGAGGCCCAGCGTAAGAAGCGTCTTGATGCGGAAAGATTGGAGGTCGAAGAGGAAGCGTGGACCGAGCATCGCGCCCGACTGACGGCTGAGCGCACAGCTGCCGAGGAACAAGCGTGGCGTTTCCATCGCCTCTGGCTTGCCGAACAGCGCGCAGAAGCCGAGGAGGACGCCTGGTCTGACCACGCTTCGTGGCTTGCTGAGGTCCGTGCGGCGGACGAGATCGAGGCCTGGGCCGAACATAGCCGGCGCATGAACGTTGAGCGTGCCGAGGCGGAGCCGCGCGCGTGGATCGACCATCGGGCGTGGCTCGGAGCAGAGCGCGCCAGGCTCGAGACCGAAGCGTGGGCCGCGCACACCGATTGGCTGGAGGCGGCCAGAGCTGCGGCGGAACCGCAGGCGTGGGCCGACCACGAGACGTACCTGGCCGAGGAGGCAGCGCGACTCGAAGCCGAAGAAGCAGCCCGCCTGGAGGCAGCGCGACTCGAAGCCGAAGAAGCAGCCCGCCTCGAGGCCGAGGAGGCAGCCCGCCTGGAGGCAGCGCGACTCGAAGCCGAAGAAGCAGCCCGCCTGGAGGCAGCGCGACTCGAAGCCGAAGAAGCAGCCCGCCTGGAGGCAGCGCGACTCGAAGCCGAAGAAGCAGCCCGACTGGA
>Ga0209068_10000149_pt1 | contig 42418 bp, 33 predicted proteins | sample ColStrG_CSR_2012_FD_187200 | JGI IMG/M metagenome (GOLD analysis project Ga0209068, IMG submission 187200) | Freshwater sediment microbial communities in response to fracking from Pennsylvania, USA - Cold Stream Run_MetaG_CSR_2012 (SPAdes)... | ecosystem: Environmental > Aquatic > Freshwater >...
TAGCACAGTTTGTAGTTCCGGTTTCGACTTCTTTGCCACATCCGCGACAGATGCTTTGGGGGCGTCGTGCTCGAAATGGCGGCAGGGATGGTTTGTCTTTTGCTTCGCGCTTGTGGCGTTGGGTCAATGGAGTGGCAAGTCTTGCCGCGCTAGGCGGTTTCCGCGTGCGTGACCATAGAGTCCCGGCGACCCATTCCGCCAAGGGTGCTACGGCGCGTCCCCACATCGGAGCCGTTTCGGAAAGTTTGACCGCTAGTTCCGCCATGAGGCGGCAATTTCCGTCCCGTTGTTCCAAGAACCAATCCCGCTTAAGAGTCTCTCGCGTGATCCAATCGAGCAGGAATGCGTCTACCTGGGGGCGCACGACTTCCATAAGATCGCAAGCTAGGCTATCGCGGGCTGGTGTGTCTACATGGAGAACGCCGATGCCGGGGTCAAGTCCGAGAGCAGCAGCGGCCAGCCTGGATTCCGATTCGATGACGGCATAGAGATAGTTGAGCATGGCGTTAGGCGGGTTGACCGCTAGACGTGGCGACCCGGTTAACGGTGAGACCCTTGCACCGAAAACGCGCCAATGGGCTGGGACGCGCGGCTCGTCGTTCCTTGGAAAGTTGATGGGCAGGGTGCGCCATGCGGCCCAATAAGCGCTGGCAGCCTGTGCTTCAATGATGCGAATGCGTTCCGGCGAATCAGCGTCGGGCAACTGAGAACGATAGCGGGCAATCGTATCAGCGGTGTGAGTTACAAGTAGCTTGTGGCGTGCCACTTGTTCCTGCCCCGCCAGCTTTTTGTTGATTAACTCCCTTGCGATGACAAGGGCCGTTCCTGATTGACCGGCCAGACTTTGAGCACGCCGTAGCCGCGCATCCGAAGAGCGAACCGGGCCAGTCGTTACCAAGACTGAGCCGTCACGATCCAGCATCACGAAGGCGGCATCTTGATCGGCCAGCCATCTAAGCGCGGAGAGTGAGACCATTCCGTCCGAGCCGATCACGACAAGTCGCCGAAGCCCGTGCGCGACGCGAGGCAATCGGAGTAGGCGTCGTTCCGATCCGATCCCGTCCTCAATCAGCAAATGTCCGCGATCCACGCGAACCTGAATACCGTAACCGAACAACGTTACGACACCGTGGCGAGGTATTGACGGCAAGGCGCGGGAATTGTCGAACTGTGGGAGTTGAGGTACGGTTTTCGTAGCTGCCATTGGAGTGCCTTTCCATATGGTGGTTAGGGGCCCTGTCGTCTGCTCGTAACAGATGGCAGGCCCGCTTTCAGAAAAGATGGCCGCCGAGAGTTGGCGGAAACTCAATCTTAGCTCCGCATTTTGGGCAACCATGATCCTTCGAGTGGCCCTTGTAACTACACGAGCACTCAATATAAAACTCGTATCGAAGAATGCTGGAAGCCAGCTTAAGGGCCGTTCGCTTTTTCCGTTCCTTCGCACAAATATCGCGAGAGCTGCGGGGAGTTACCAAACCTACACCAGCCAAGGAATTTGCCAAGAAGTTGACGCGTGCTCGTTTCCGTTTTGGAAACTGCGGGTCTTTCACGACTCTCAGGATCAACGCCGCTAGCGGTGGGAATTCGTTCCAATGAGGCATGGCGATTTGAAACGCCTTGACCACGTCATCCTCGATTTGTGCCGCGAGTAGCGGAGCCTCTAGTTCGTTCCAAACCATCGTCAGCATGTTGCGATAGTTGTCGGCACGTCCCACTATCGCCGATGCAAGAACCTTCCGGGGGCGACCACGGCCACGTTTTATTGAAAACCTGTCAAGTGGGCTTTTTGCCATTTTTCTAGACTCGTTTCTGTTGCGTCATTATTGCGGGTAATTCAGGAAGGACACCTTCTAATTATACGTACCGTTCTTGGAAAAGTACCGTTAATTTGCGGAAATAAAATATTGGACATTCTCTTAACTAACTCTATACAAAAGGCTTAAATGACAAACAGGGTGCATAATGCGCTTGGTAAGTTATGCGAAGAAACGGCCAAGCACGGGGAAACACTAAAGGGACAGAGGCCCGCTCCAGGGCTTTGCACGCTCTCGCGAAGATGCGGCGTGAGAAGTTATCGCTAGCCGAGGCCTGCCGACTCGAACACATCAAGCAAAGCACTTTCCTTCGCTACGCAGGAGGGGCAGTTCGTCAGGACAGGCCCGGTGGTCGTTACCGCGCCGTTGCGGGCGACCGGTTCCGACGTGATCTTCAAATTCCAACTGCGCTCGGTCAGACATCCGTACCGATCTACGGAAGCAAGAACGCCACAGATGTGTCCGATTATCTAAACGCCGTTTCCCGATATCTCCGAAAAGGCGACGCGTCGAAACTCAAGCGCTTCAAGGGCAGAACTGTCGGAGGTCGGGGACAGAAAATTGAATTGATTACCGATCCGCAGACTCTCTCTGCGCTGGCGCAAGCGGGTGCGCTTCAGTTCGATCAACTCTACGCATCATTCACCGGTGGTGCGTGAAGGATCAGAAGCCAATTCGCACGGCCCGCAGAAGAACGCGGCAGGTCAACCGGTTGAGTGCCGACCACCCTTTTTGTCTGCATTGCGGGTGCTCGGAAGTTGCGTTGTTAAGGCCAGTCACAAAGCGTTTTCTAGAGGCTCATCACGTCGTTGGCGAAAACCACGATTCGAAGTTAACTGTTTTGCTTTGCCGGAATTGTCACTACATGGCCACGGAGAACCTGCTGCGGGCGGCCGTGAGCATGGTCGCTGACCCGAACCCCATAAAACGGGTTGCACTCATACTTCGTGCTTTAGCCGTGCATCTTGAAATGCTGGCGGAGGCTTGCCGAAGCTGGGCCAATTTGCTTGGTAACACGAACTGAAGGGAGCTGCCGTCTATGAATCAAGATATCTTTTTCCGCGCACACACGACCACACCAGAAAAGAATCACAAGAACGGCGTTGAGTCGCAAAAATGGCCGGAATATGTGCTCGTGTTTGACACCGAGACCAGCACAGACACTTCTCAGTCTCTTACGTTCGGGGCATACCGCTTCTGTCGGGTTACCCCAGACGGGGCCTATGTGTGCCGGGAAGAGGGATTGTTCCACGCCGATGACATCGGTTCGCGCTACCTCAAGATCATGCAGGAATATGTTGCCCGCAATGGGTCGGATACGCCCAAAGACGGGCCGGACAAGTTGTGCCTCTACTCTCGTTCTGAATTTATTGAAAAGGTGCTCTGGGAAGCTGTCCAGGCCGGTGCGATGGTTGTGGGGTTTAACCTCCCTTTCGATCTATCGCGCATCGCTGTGGAATGGTCTACGGCCCGCAACGGCGGATGGTCCTTGGTTCTGTCTCTACGGCGGTCGCGAAAAACTGGAAAGATGGAACCGAATCCAGACCGCCCGCGCATCCGTGTCACCTCGAAGGACAGCAAGTCCGCTTTCATCTCTTTGATGCGTCCCAGAATCACGGAGGAATGGCCGTCTGGCCGATTTCTCGATTTGCACACACTGGCGTCCGCCTTGCATAGCGAGTCCTATTCGTTGAGCAAGGCCTGTGAAAAGTTCGGCGTTCCGGGCAAACTCAAACACGAACCGAGCGGGAAAGTATCGCCTGCTGAAATTGACTATTGCCGCCAAGACGTTCGGGCGACCACTGACCTTCTGAACGCCATGCGGCTGGAATTCGACTTACATCCGATCCAACTGCAACCCGACCGCGCCTACTCTCCTGCTTCGATTGCGAAGGCGTACTTGGATGCAATGGGCATCATTCCGCCGAAGGACAAGTTCAGGACACCGAATCGAGTTCTCGGCATCGCCATGCAGTCCTACTACGGAGGGCGTGCGGAGTGCCGCATTCGTCACGTTCCGGTTCCCATTGTGCATACCGACTTCACCAGCCAATACCCAACCGTGAACGCCTTGCTGGGTAACGGAGATGTCTTGACCGCTGAGAACCTGTCTTTTGACAATACAACCAGCGAAGTCCGTAAATTACTCAGCACGGTCACACTGGAAAAGGCATTTGACCCCCGTTTCTGGAAACAACTGAAATTCTTTGCTCTGGTTCGTCCAGACGGCGACATCTTCCCAGTCCGCGCGGTTTACAACAACCAAACTCAGAACATCGGAGTAAATCGGCTCAGTTCCAAGAAGCCTATTTGGTTTGCTGGGCCGGATGTCATCGCTTCGATCCTGCTGACCGGGAAAGTCCCACGCATCGAAAAAGCGATTCGCATGACACCGCATGGCAAACAACGCGGCCTGCAATCAACCAAACTGCGCGGAATGGTAACGATCAACCCGAAAACCGATGATTTCTTCCGGCACGTGATCGAACAGCGCAAACGGAACAAGTCGAACGAATCACTCGGCCATTTCTTAAAGATTCTCGCCAACGCTGGTAGCTACGGACTGTTTGTGGAATTGACACCTGGAAAGCCAAAGAAACCTACCGGTATCAAAGTGTTTTCGGGCCAAGAGTCATTCCAGCAGTTATCCAACGTCTTGGAAAATCAGGGGAGATGGTACTTCCCGCCAATTGCGGCGCTCATAACCGCCGGTGGCCGTCTGCTGTTGGCCATGCTGGAAAAGTGCGTGACGGGTTCAGGTGGGAGCTATTTGTTCTGTGACACGGATTCGCTCTGTATCGTGGCGTCGAAAAACGGCGGCTTGGTTCCCTGTCCAGGCGGAGTGCACAAACTGCCGGACGGCCACGAGGCAATTGAGGCCCTTTCTTGGAAGAACGTGCGCGGCATCGCGGACAGGTTTGCAGACTTGAATCCTTACGATCCCGAAGCCGTTCCCGGCTCTATTCTCAAGATCGAAGACGTGAACTTCGATTCTTCAGGAACCCAACGCCAGCTCTGCGGCTATGCGATTTCCGCCAAACGTTACGCGCTCTACAAGCGAAGCAAGCACAGCTTATCCGTCGTAGACCCTAAAGCCCACGGACTCGGATACCTGTTTCCACCCAAAAGCATCAACGAACATGAACCGGACTGGACATTCGAGGCTTGGGAGTGGCTGTTGCGCGAAGCGCTTGAACTCCCTTGCTCCGAACCGGTATGGTTCGATCTTCCCGCCATGATGCGGATCGTGTTGAGCACTCCGCATGTACTGCACCGTCTCGACCGAGCCACACGTCCGTTCAACTTTGTTCTCTGCCCTTTGCTCGATACGGTTGGCGGCTATCCAGCCGGAGTTGATCCGTGCCACTTCACGTTAATCACTCCGTTCACGAAACACCGGGAACAATGGTCAGACGCCAAATGTGTCAACGTTTTCGACGGCAAGACCTACCGCCTCGCGCCAACTCAAAGCAAGAAGCTAGACAAAGTGATTCCGCAGACTTTCGGTTATGTTATGCACCTTTATCCCTTCCACCCCGAATCCAAGTCTCTCGCGCCCGACGGACAGCCCTGTGCGGCAGATACTCGTGGATTGTTGCAACGCGCCTCTGTTATTGCGATCAGGCCACGCTACATAGGCAAAGAGGCGGATCGGAGATGGGAGCAGGGAGAAGACCTCAGCCTCACGACCTTTACGCCTGTCGAATACTCGCCGTTAGGAAAAATGATCGTTGCGGACGCCGCACTTCTTAACGAAATGTCCACGCATCCATTGCGCGAGTTGATGCGACGCACAGGACTCAGCCAACACACGCTAGAAGCCATCCGGCGCTCTCAAGCCGTGCGCCAACGCACGCTCACCATCTTGAAACAGGCGCTATCCTAGAGAAAACCGGCTCAACCCACGCTTTCCCAGACTCGGGAGCCCTCAGGTGTAGCAGTTTTCCCGTCTGTATAGCTATCCCCCTGCGGGCGTTGACGGGGCATTCCGCAGACCCTAAGATCACAATCCATGACCGAATCGGACCCGCTGCTCGGTAGCACCCTCTCGCACTACCGCATCGTGGAAAAAATTGGCGGAGGAGGGATGGGTGTCGTCTACAAAGCGCAGGACACCCGGCTGGACCGCTACGTTGCGCTGAAATTCCTGCCCACGGAACTGACCGGCAATCGGCAGGCGCTGGAAGGATTTCAGCGGGAAGCCAAGGCGGCTTCGGCGCCAGAAAGGCGAACAGCAGGTTTTTCGACTGCGCTCGAAATCACAAATTAGGATTAAATCAGAATTTCCCTAGGCAGCGAGTGAGCGGGTGAGCGCGCCTTCCAGTTCCAGCAGCTTGCGCTTCACGTCGAGGCCGCCGCCGTAGCCGCAGAGCGTCCCATCCGACGCGATCACACGATGACAGGGCACGACAATCGCAATGGGATTGCGGTTGTTGGCCATACCGACGGCACGGAACGCCTTTGGCTTGGCGATGGCACGGGCGATGTCGGCGTAGGTACGGGTCTCGCCGTAGGGAATCTCGAGCAGGGCGCGCCAACATGCCAGCTGAAAATTCGTGCCGCGCAGGTCGAGCGGGAAACTGAACTGACGCCGTTGGCCGGCGAAATATTCGTCGAGCTCACGGACGTATTCAGCGAGGGCCTCGGGCGAAAGACCGCTGGGCGCGCGGCGCGAGCGGCCTTCAAACTCGAGAGCCACCAGTCCGGCTGGGGAGACTGCCAGCAAAAGCGGCCCCGCGGGAGATTCCATTCGGCAATAGTCCAGTTGTTCCATGGGCACGGTCTTGGGCTCGGGGCTTTGGGCTTCGAGGCTTTTGGCAAGCTCAGGCTACCACGATATGGCGTTCTCTCGATCCGCATAAGACCTTGCCTGTTGACAGATGCCCGCTTTTGGGGGAAAGTATTGCTGCATTCACCGGGCTGGTGCCGGATGGGTCCTGTTGGCGGCCTGGTGTTTACATTTTGAAAAAGAGATCCCTCATTCTGGCTGCGATTTTGCTGGCCCCGGTTTTGCTGGTCGGCTTGGCGGCGTTTGCCGCCGGAGACTGGCGCGAGATCGGGCAGACGGCGTCGGGCAACAAAGTGTCGGTCAGCTCGATTCGCAAACTGAAAAACAACATGCGCACGGCATGGGTGCGCGTGGAATACAAAGATCCAGTCCGGCTGGCGCAAGCCGGTCCGTTTGTCGAGTTGCGCGCGCGGGTGAGGTTCAATTGCGCGACGACGGCGGCGGTGCCCACCTCGGAGTGGCTTTACGCGCGTGACCGCAGCGGCAAACTGGTGGTCGCGAAAAAACCTCACAGCGACAATGAATTTGGCAAGGCCAGCGAAGACAGCTTTGGTCTGATGGCGAGCCAGTTCGTGTGCGGGCAGTAAACCTTCCGCCGCCGTACCTCGGCAGCCCCGTGATGGATTAGCGCTAGGGATCTTTCGACTGCGTTGCCCTTCGCTTCGCGAACGGCAACTTCGCTCAAGATGACAAGTAGGGTGGGTGGTTCGCGCGAGTCAATTGGAGATCAGTGTGGCCGGATCGCGCGTCAGTGGGAGATCAGTGCATGCGCCTCGGCGGCGAACAGGCCGAATCCCTGCGCGGCCGCTTCTTTTTCAAGCGCGGCAAGGAGGGTCTTGCCGGGTGCGGTCATTCCAGATTGAAGTTCGATTTCTCCGGTGACGAGACGGGTCTGAAGTTCGTGCAGACGGAAGCTCTGGCGCTGTTCGGCGATGGTGAGGGCCTGCAGCCGGCGCAGCGCTTCCTGCGAATGGCCGGAGGCGGCGAGAACACGGGCCTCGGCGAGATCGGCCTCGAACGAGGCTTTGCGGCCGGTCGTGACGTGTGCCAGGGTGGTCGCGTGTTTGGCGGCATCGGCGGCGTCGGCAAGTTTGCCTTCGCTCAGCAGCAGCCTCGCCAGCAGAGCATAGGCGCGGGAGCCGTCGTCAATGTCTTTGTCGTTTTCCAGTTGTGCGATGGCGTGCCGCAACGGCGCTTCGCCATCGGGAGCGTGCCCTTGTTCCACATCCACTTCGGCGGTCGCGGCTTCGGCCTGGGCTGCGAAGCTGTTCATCCCCAGATCGCGGCAAATCGCCAGCGTGTCCTGGAAGAGCTTGCGGGACCCGGCGAGGTCGCCTTGAGCCAGTAGGAGTGTGCCAAGCTGATGGTCTGAGTAGGCTTCGCCGCGGCGGTAGCTGATCTCGCGCTTGATGGCCAGCGACTCGTCATATTGCCGGCGCGCGCCGGCAAGGTCGCCCATTTCCAAAAGCACATTGCCAAGATTGCCCTGGGTGGAGGCGATGCCGCGCTTGTCGCCGGTCTGGCGAAAGGCGGCGAGCGCGTCTTCCTGGGCAGCGCGCGCCTTGACTAGATCGCCTTCATCCATCAACACGTTGGCGATGTTGCCAAGGTCGCTGGCGATGCCGCTGGCCAGCCGGATTTCGCGGTCGATTTTCAGCGCCTGCTGATAGGTTGCATCGGCCTCGGCGAGCTTGCCCTGCTCGTAAAAAGTGTTGCCCACACGTTCCAGAGACTGGGCGGTGCCGCGCTGCGAGCCGACGGCACGGAAGGCGGCGAGCGCCTGTTCAAACTGCTGCAACGCGGCGGGGTAGTTGCCGCGGTCGTACATGACATCTCCAGCGAAAAGTTGCGCCGCGGCAGCGCCGCTGCGGTCTCCGGCAAGAGCATAGAGTGACTTGGCCTCGCCGGAAGCGGCGAGGGAGCGGTCGTACTGGCCGAGACGTTCGGAAGCCCAGGCATCGTTACGCAGCACGTCAGCAAGCAAGAGGTTGGCGGAGGCGGCGCGGGCGCGGCGCTCGACCGATTCCGCCAGGGACTGGTCACGTTTGAAATCGCCCAGCGCCGAGGCAACGTCGGCTTCGGCAATGTCAATGCGCAGGTCCTGGCTGAGCGGCGGAGGCAATTTCCGCATCGTGGCGATGACGGCCAGCGCGTCCTGGCCATGACCGGCGGCGATCTGGGCCTTCACCAGCTTCAATCCGTATCCCAGGTTGTCGGGAAAAAATCCGATCAGCGTGTGATAGTTGTCAATCGCGCGCGGCCAATCGTGTGTAAACATGCGGTAGCGAGCTTCGATGGACATTTGCTCTTCGCGAGAAAGTCCCGCAGAGAGATCGAGCGCCTGCCTGGCCTGCTCCTGCGCGGTGGTGTCGAATCCGAGGGCGGCCCATGCGTCGGCCAGCGCGGAGTGCGCGGCGGCATTCCCGGGATCGGCGGCGACGGCCTTTTCAAACAGGTCGCGAGCAGCCTGGGCCTCAAACATTCTCAACTTGTCGAGTCCTTCGGCGTAGTAACGCGCGGCCTGAGGATCGGTGGGGAGAGTGGCGCGGGCCTTGGCTTCTTCGCCGGCGCCGGGGTCGCCAGCGCCCAGTTTGGCCCGCATCGCTGAGCCCGCGCTCGAGACCAATTCAAAAAGGTTGGATTGACTGCCAGTCTCGGCGACGGAACCGACTGTCTCGCCGTCGCTGGTGTCCTGCAAACGCAGGTCGAGGCGGATTTTACCGCCTCCGGTATCGGGCACGACGGCGTAGGAGCCGAAGACCACCATGTCGGCACCCAGGTCGTGATGCAGTCGCTGGAGGATATCGCGGGACAGGGTCTCGGGGTCCTCGATGCGCAAAGCGTTTCTGGCCTGGGTCACTTCCTGCCCGGGAACGAGGCGGAGTTTGCCGCCCGCGGAAAGCTCGGTGATCAGCATCTCGGAAAACGCAGTCGAGAGCCACGCCTCGGCGGGCTGGCCGGAGAGGTTCTTGAATCCGAGCACGGCAACCGAGCGGCGAGGATGGACGGCGGCGCTGCCCGGGGTCAGCCGGCCCGACATCAGGTAGTAAGCAAGGGCGAACAGGGCCAGGACCGCAGGCACGGACAGAAGGCGCAACCAGAAAGGGATATGACGTGATGGCACGGTGGCAGGAAGCGGGAGCACCGGCACGGGAACCGATGGGCGCTCCGCGACGGAGGGCGAGGCGGCGGCCTCCGGGCTGACCGCAACTGCACTAGCCTGGGTCGAAGCGGTGGCCGTAACTGGGACTACGATGCGATAGCCGCGACGACCCACAGTTTCGATGTAGCGGGGCTTGGCGGCATCGTCGCACAGGGCCACGCGAAGACGGTTCACGGCGGAAGCCACTCCGTGGTCAAAGTCCACAAACGTATCGGCTGGCCACAAGCGGGCCCGTAATTCCTCGCGGGTAACAATCTCACCCGGCCGCTCGGCAAGGATGGAAAGCACCAGAAACGGACGGTCCTGGATCTTGATCTTGGTGCCAAATTTGCGCAGTTCCCCGGTGCGCAGGTCGGCCTCGAAATCGCCGAAGCGAATCCGCGAATAAGACGTATCTGCAGCAGGCACGGTCATGGGGGGCCGCACTGAAATGACAAGCAGTTTACCACCATTCGGCAAGGATTGATCGTGAATCCAGGGGCGGCCCCGAGGGCCGAAACCCGTGAAAACCATTGTCTACCGGGGCGGACGAGGAAGAGCTCTTCCCGCAAAGATCGCGAAGAGCGCCCGCGAAGGACGCGAAGAAAGATAGCGCTGAGAACATACCTTGGTAACCCTCCGGCCCTTTCGCAACCTGCCGGTTCCGGCATACTCTGTTAGTTCAGCGGTTGCGCGGGACGGTTCGGCGGACGCTTGCCATCATGGAAATTTCTCGTCTTTACTGGGTGCTGGTTGTGGTCGCGGTTGCGGTGGTCGCCTACCTGGCGCAAAACCGCAAACGCAAAACGCCGGACGACCTGGAGCAGGAGCGCCGGGTTTTTCTCGACCGCGTGGGCCGCATCACCGATGGGACCGTCATTGACGTGCAGGAAATGGCTGCCGAGGAGAAGCGGCGCTCGGCGATCCTGCTGATCTATAACTACGACGTCGCGGGCGTCTCCTACGAGTGTTCGCAGGATGTGACCTACCTGCGGCACTGGATCAACCTGCATTCCTGCCGGCTCGGGCTGCATACGTCGGTCAAATATGATCCGCTGAACCCGGGCAATTCGCTGGTGGTGTCGGAGGGCTGGATGGGGCTGCGGCAGTAAGCGCGCCGATGAAACGCCGAACAACAGGTCTCTCCACTACGCCGTCGCGATGCTCCGGCTCCGGTCGCGATGACAAAGATCGGAATGACAAAGATTTGTATCGAAGTTCAGCTGCAAGACGGACGGTCTAGCTTCCCGCCGAGAAAGAACCGAGTTGCGCGGTGGTGATGCGGAGATATTTGTAAGGATTGACCGGCGTGTCGTTGATGCGGACTTCGTAGTGAAGATGAGGGCCGGTGGAACGTCCGCTGAGGCCGACGTAGCCCAGCACATCGCCACGATGCACCTGCTCGCCCAGCGTGACCGCGAACCCGGACAAGTGACCGTATCGCGTGGTGATGCCGTGGCCATGGTCGAGGATGACGGCGCGGCCATAGCCGCCGAGGAAGTCCGCGTGTACAACGGCGCCATCCGCGGGCGCGATGATGGGACGGCCCACCGGGCATCCAATGTCCACGCCGCTGTGGAACGCGCCTTCCCCGTTGAATGGATCGATTCGTTCGCCGAAACTGCCGGTGATCTGTCCTTCGACGGGCCAAAGATTGGGAGCAGAATTTGCCCGGAACCAGTCTGCCGCCGTGGCATTGTGAGTGAGACCGAGTGTGATGCCCGCAGTGGTCGCGCCGGTCAGAGCGCTGGTGCGCAGCACCCGCAACTGGTCAAGCGAAGAACGGACCTGCGAGGTCTGCACGTCCTGGCCTGGCGTGACCAGCACGGGTTCTGACTTAAGACCGTAAAGCGCGGAGACTTCGCCGGCGATGGAGCCCAGCGAGGCGACCTGCACGTCACGCTCTTTCGCTACCTGCTCCAGCTGCGAATAGCGGCTCTTGATCTGGTCTTTCTCCTGACGCAAAGCGTTGTACTGGGAGACCTTCAGAAGCATCCGGGTATAGGAGCTGGCAATGCCCGTAAGGCTTAGAAATCCGATGGCGGCCCCTACCACGCAAATGTAGAGGTAATGCACGGGGATGGAGACCTTGCGGAGCTGGCCGTCATCGCCGCGAGCCACAAAAAGGATGTAAAAGCGCTTCTGCAAATGTTCTCCGAAATTTTAAAAGTTGCTTTGGGCAGCCCTCTGTATTTCAGCTGCCATTCGTATCACTGCGATTCGGACTACGCTCCGATTCTGGGAAAGGAGCACGGCAAGCCCGTTTTGATCCGCTTCCTGATCTGGAAGCTACTGCCAGCTACCGCGCTAAGATGCGGAACTTGAATCTGGCCAAAGGTTTATGAATGTCTGGTAAACGTTAACAAAGCTGGTTCCCCCCTGTCAACGAGGCGGAAGGCCATTTTGGGGTTACTTTAGGGTGCGCGCAGAGGTGACCCTGGCCATGACGGCGGCGGCGAAAACGGCCCCCAAGAGGCCGTCGCCATGGGCAAATCGTCCCCTGGGACGGAGAATCTTCGGCCTTGCACACCCGCACCCGTTATCTGCTTGGCCTAATACGGTTGCTTGAAAAACTCGCTTCTCTCCACGGGCGCAAATCGCATTGGCTGAAGCCGGGACTGATTTTGAAGTACCTGCGGCACCGCTGAAGCGGATGCCCTGATACGAACCGCCCGTTTTTCGCCAAACTGTATAGTAGCTGCCGTGGAGATGACCGAAAAAGCGCTGATCGCCCAGATTCGCCGCATGGCGGCCTCTGCCCTCCCAAAGCAGACGGGCAGGCGCGGCCGCCCGACACGCATCCTTACCGGGATTGGAGACGACTGCGCCGTGCTTCGATTTCTGCCACGACGAGGCAAGCAGCAAGACATGCTGGTGACCACTGATTTCACGCTGGAAGGCATCCACTTCCGGCGGGACTGGCATTCGCCGGAGTCGGTGGGACATCGCTGCCTGGCGCGCGGGTTGAGCGATATTGCGGCCATGGGCGGAGAGCCGGTGGCGGCGTTTCTTTCGCTGGCACTGCCGCGCGATCTGCCCAAGCACTGGGTTGGACGATTCGCGCATAGCCTGATCAGCCTGGCGCAGAAACATGGCGTGACCCTAGCCGGTGGCGACACGGCGGAATCTCCTCGGGGAATTCTGGCGGACATTGTCGTCGTGGGCAGCGCGCCCAAAGGCAAGTCTGTTTTGCGGTCGGGGGTGCGGGCCGGCGACCGTATTTATGTGAGCGGCGAATTGGGAGGCTCGGCGGCCGCGGTGTGGGAGATGCGGAAAAAACCTAAACGCAAATTAAATCCTCGTGTGTATGCGCGGCATTTCTTTCCCGAGCCGCGCATCGAACTGGGCCGCATTCTGCGCGAGAAAGGACTGGTATCGGCGATGATTGATACCAGCGACGGCCTCTCGACGGACCTGGCGCACATCTGCGAAGAGAGCGGCGTGGGCGCCGAACTGCAAGCTGAGGCGATTCCGCGCGCCAGTGTCGGCAAACCGGCGCGGGTCGTGCATTTGCCCTTTGCGCTGCATGGCGGAGAAGACTACGAATTGCTGTTCACCGCGCGGCGCGGCAAGCGTGTTCCGTCGCAAATTGCGGGAGTGCCCATCACCCTGATCGGCCACGTCACGCGCGGACGGAAAATCATTCTGAGGAATCGAGACGGCGTGGGGTATGAGCTGGAGCCGGGAGGGTGGGAGCACTTCCGGAGTTAGGAAATGCGGGAAGCAGGTTCCTCCACTCCGCTCGCTTCGCTCACTCCGGTCGGAATGACAGAGTTTTCATGAACATATCCGGCTCCGGCCGAGATGACGGTAGCAAGACGCGCAGTGCTGGAAAGTTCAAAATCCCCGCCCTGTCGCAAAGGACGCGACGAGGACGGGGCACCCGCGAGATCTCAGAAAGTATGCCCGCCGTCACATGGGCGGCAGGCCGATTTTGCGAACCAGTTCGGCGTAGCGCGGGTCGGAGCGCAGGGAGTCCACGGTGAAATCTGTTCGTACAGAAATGATGGTAATGTCGTGTTCCCGATATGCGGTGTTGAGCCATTCGAAGGCGTGGTTCTTGTCACCCAACTCGGCATAGTATCCGGCGATTGAGTACGGAGAGACGTAGACGTTCGCGGCCTTGCGCTGCGCCAAGGAGACTTCAATGGCCTTGCGCAGCGCGCCTGGCCATCCTCCGGAGCGGAACCCCGCATCCACAGCGGCGGCCCACTCCACATAGTCTTTGTCGCCCTCTAGTTGAGAGGCAGCTTTCCATTCCTGAACGGCCTCTGAATATTTGCGCGCGCCCCAATACGCATAGGCCAGCTCGCCATGACCTCTGCCAAAAGTTGGGTTGTCGGCAATGAGTTTCTTGAAGAGACCGATCGCCTTGTCATATTGACGGGCGTAGGTATAAGCCTGGGCCGCCTGGGCGGCGATGATCGGCGAGAGCGGGTCGAACTGATGGGCCAGCGCGCCTTCGTCAATTGCCTCCTGCGCCCGGCCTCCGATCTCGGAAAGCCCCTCGGAGAGCCACTGATGGGCGGTGGCGTCGCTGGGATCAAGCGCGATGGCTTTTCTGAACTCGGCCTCACCGCCGGCAAAGTCCCAACTGAATTCCATCTTTTGTCCGCCCAGCACCGCATGCGGGTGGGCCAGGGTGGGGTCGAGTTCCAGGGCTTTCTGCGCAGCAGCGTTCGCCTTGAGTGCGGTCTCCGTGGGATCGCCACCATAACTGGACAACGTGTTATACGCATCCCCGACGGCGGAATAGGCCAGCGCGTAGCCCGGATCTTTTTCCAGGGCTTGATTGAAAATAGAGATCGCGGTCTTAATGTCGGCGTTGGTGCGCTTGTTCCAGTAGAAGCGGCCTTTCACGTAGAGCTGGTAGGCCTCCGGGTTTTGCGTGCCCTGCTTGGTGACCTGCTGTTTTTCTGCTCCGGACAATTTTGTCCGCAGCTTGTCGGCAATGTCGCCGGAGATTTGCTGTTGCAGCGAGATGACGTCGGCGGCTTTGCGGTCGTATTGTCCGCCCCATAGTTCAGTATTGTCGCGCACGCTGGTGAGTTCGGCGTTTACCTGGATGGAATCGCCGTGCTGCACCACGCGGCCGGTGAGCAGCGCATCCACGGTCAAGTCTTTGCCGATCTGCTGGACATCAATTTCCTTGCCCTTGTAGCGGAACACCGAGTTGCGGGATTTCACTTTCAGCTCGGGCACGTGGGCGAGGCTGGCCATCAACGATTCGGTGAGGCCGTCGCTGAGCAGGTCGGTGTCGGCGTTGCCGCCGGTGCTGGCAAACGGGATCACGGCGATGGAATCAATTTGCGATGTGCTGGACTTGCCACGCCAATACCAGAGGCCCGCGGCAGCTGCCAACACGATCACCAGAGCAGCCAGCGCCATGAGCCCATACTTACGCGCTGCGGGCGTTTGGGCTGCGAGGGCGGGCATTGCCGCAGCCGATTTTCCCGAATCGCTGTCCCGCTTCAGCCGTTGCAAATCGGCCCGCATGTCGGCGGCATGCTGGTAGCGCAGTTCGCGGTCTTTTTCGAGGGCCTTCGTGATGACGTCTTCGAGCCTGGGCGGAAGATCAGGGTTCAACCGCACCGCCGACACTGGCGCCCGGTTGAGGATCGCATCAAAAATCGCCGCCGTACTCTCGCCACGAAAAGGCAACTGGCCGGTGGCCATCTCATAAAGCACGGCTCCGAACGAGAACAGATCGCTGCGCGCGTCGAGTTCCTTGGCCCGCGCCTGCTCGGGCGACATGTAAGAGACGGTGCCGAGCGTCGAACCGGGGCTGGTCAGGTGCTGCTCGTCCACCGCGGTCATGGTGTTGGCCGACGCCACCTGGCTGGAAGAGCCGGCGGTGGTCGCGATCTTGGCCAGCCCGAAATCCAAAATCTTGGCATGCCCGCGCTCGGTGACAAAAACATTGGCGGGCTTGATGTCGCGATGAACAATGCCCTTGCTGTGCGCGGCGTCCAGGGCATCGGCCATCTCGATGGCCAGACCGAGCAGGACCTCAGTCTCGATGGGCTTGCCGGCGATGCGATGCTTCAGCGTCATGCCTTCGAGGAACTCCATGGCGATGAACGCCTGGCCGTCCTGCTCGCCAATGTCGTGAATGGTGCAGATGTTGGGATGATTCAGCGCGGAGGCCGCCTGAGCTTCGCGTTGAAAACGGGCGAGTGCCTGCGGGTCGCGGGAAACTTCCGGGGGCAGAAATTTGAGGGCGACGAAGCGATGCAAACGCGTGTCCTCGGCGCGGTACACCACGCCCATGCCGCCACCGCCCAGCTTTTCGAGGATGCGGTAGTGCGAGATGGTCTGGCCAATCATGGAGTTGCAACATGGTAGGTTGCGCGTAGAAGGCAAGTCAATTGGGGCGCGAAGCTCGCAACCCCTCGGAGCAGCCGGTTACCCCGGTCACCACTCCGTCTCTACCCGCGGACCCGAATCAGAGCTAGAGTGGAGACATGAAGTCTCATCGTCATCATTTTTCCGCCCCGATCTTTCCGGCATTCTTGCTGGCATTGATTTCTGCACTGACGCTAAGCAGCGCCACTTTGTCCGCACAAGACAAAAAGAAAGACAAAGACACGCCCATCCCCGCGCATGCCCACGCCCCGGACCCGGCCGTCACCGACGAATACGTTCATAAACAGTTTGGCGACGACTGTTCTCTGTTGCAGGGGCCGGCGCAGTTTGTTGCCGATCTGGACGGCGACGGCGTTGAAGACCTGATCGTGGCGGCGCGCTGCAAGAATCCTGTTGCAAACCAGGCGGAGTATTCCTATCTGGTGGACGACCCTTACATGACGTTTCTCGGCTTTGGCGACACGCGGGTCACGTCGTCGTTCGACTCCGAGCGTCCGGAGCGCAAGGGCGTGTGCCTGCTGATCGTGGAAGGCACCGGCGCAGATGCGTGGCGCGCTGAAAAGCCGAAGGCCAAGTATCTGATGATCAACCTGCCCTTCAAGACCCTGAGCGTGAAACGCCTGGAAGTGAAGAAACGGCACGCCATGGGCATCTACATGGAAGAGGCGGGCGAGGGAGAATCAACCTCGTCGGTCATTTTCTGGGATGGGAAGACTAAGTACAAGTACATGCAGCTGGGCTCGACGATGGAGTAATCGCGGTCTCGCGCTTTCCGTCACCAGTTTTCCTCGGTGTCTCTGCGCCTCTGTGGTGAAAAACTCTCGTTGCCTCCCGCCCGCTATAATCCTTGCGCCATGAATCTCGAACAGAAGATGGAAGAACTGAAGCGGCGCAACCAGCTTGCCGAAGAGGGCGGAGGCGCGGCACGGCGCGAGCGTCAGCACAAAGAAGGCAAGATGTCGGCGCGCGAACGCATCGAGTTCCTGCTTGATGACGGCACATTTGAGGAGACCGACCGACTGGTGACGCATCGCTGCGCCGACTTTGGCATGGACGCGCAGAAAATCTACGGCGACGGCTTCGTCACCGGCTATGGGCGCATCGAGGGGCGGCTGGTGTATGTCTTCGCGCAGGACTTCACGGTGTTTGGCGGATCGCTTTCGGAAACCAACGCGGCCAAGATCGTGAAGATCATGGACCTGGCGGCGAAGATGGGCGCGCCGCTGATCGGGCTGAACGATTCCGGCGGGGCGCGCATTCAGGAAGGCGTGGCGTCGCTGGCGGGATACGCCGACATTTTTCTGCGCAACACAATCTACAGCGGCGTGGTGCCGCAAATTTCCGCGATCATGGGGCCGTGCGCGGGCGGTGCGGTGTATTCACCAGCCATCACCGACTTTGTACTGATGGTGGACAAGACTTCGTACATGTTCATCACCGGGCCGGACGTGATCCGGAACGTGACGCACGAAGAAGTCACGAAAGACCAGCTGGGCGGCGCGGCCACGCACAACGAAATCAGCGGCGTGGCGCACTTTCTGGCGCATGACGATGCCGAGTGCCTGTCCATGGTGCGGGAGCTGTTGAGCTTTCTGCCGTCGAACAATCTGGAGGTCGCTCCGCGCAAGGCATGTACGGATCCGGCCGACCGCGCCGACGAATCGCTCGACCGCATCGTGCCCGCGCAGTCGAACCAGCCCTATGACATCAAGGACGTGATTCACGCGGTGGTGGACGACGGCTATTTCTTCGAAGTGCAGGAGCACTACGCGAAAAATATTGTCGTCGGTTTCGCGCGGCTGGACGGGCGCAGCGTGGGCATTGTCGCCAATCAACCGGCGGTGCTGGCCGGTACGCTCGACATCAACGCGTCGGTGAAGGCCGCGCGCTTCGTGCGCTTCTGCGACTGCTTCAATATTCCGCTGGTGACGTTTGAGGATGTGCCGGGCTTCCTGCCGGGAACGGCGCAGGAATATGGCGGCATCATCAGGCACGGCGCGAAGCTGCTCTACGCCTTCGCCGAGGCGACCGTGCCCAAGGTCACGGTGATTACGCGCAAGGCCTACGGCGGCGCGTATTGCGTGATGGCGTCGAAGCACATCCGCACCGACGTGAACTACGCGTGGCCGACGGCAGAGATCGCCGTGATGGGATCGGAAGGTGCGGTGGACATTGTCTATAAACGCGAACTGGAAGCGGCGAATGGAGCGCCCGGGGCCGAAGGCCGCGACGCGGTCCGCCAGAAAAAGATCGAGGAATTCCGCGACCGCTTTGCCAGTCCCTATGTGGCGGCGGAACGGGGATTCGTGGATGCGGTGATCCAGCCGCGCGAGACGAGGAAGAAACTGATCCAGGCGCTGGCCATGCTGGTAAGCAAGCGCGACAAGAACCCGCCGAAGAAGCATGGGAACATTCCGCTGTGAGGGTGGCGAGCCTATTCGTCCATCGAAGTTAGCGGAAGCTGGGACCCGTGGCGGATGTGAATCACGTAAACCAACGAATCGGCCACGATGAACAGTAAGCGATAGGTGCCCCGATTGCCTGCGCCAAAAAGCAACTGACGGATGGGCCTGCCAAGTGAACGGCTCTCCGGGGCCAATGGACAACGCTCGGGATGGTGGGCCAGACTGTCCACCGCTCGCTCGGCGCGATCCAGCCAATCATCGGCCGCGCCAGCTGCCTGCTTAAAGATGTACGCATGAATGGTTCTGAGATTGTGCTTGGCTCGGGGAGTCAGGACAACGAGGTAGTTCATTTCCGTGATGGCGTAGAAGCCCGCGTCGAAGACCGTGTCTCACGCCTGATCTCGTCGAAAACCTCTTTGGCCGGCTGACCCAGGCCCTGCTCAGCCTCGTCGAGTCCCTGACGGATGTTGGCCATCGCGTCAAGATGCTCAGCCACGTACTGGTAGTCCTTGGCATCGAGCAGCACCGCTTCGGCCTTGCCGTTGATGGTCAGCACCAGCGGTCGCCCCGTCTTTTTCATGCGCTTCATCAGGCCGGAAGAATTGCGCTTAAACGTGGTGAGCGAATGGATATCCTGGGTCACATCAATCATGGTGCGATTATAGCACTACATTCGCATTGTATATGATGCTTAGAATTGGGATAGCACGCTGGCCATGCTGGACAACAACCAGAGCGACAGGACTCCCCGGCGAAGCGTGGGGAATACCTCTGTGAGGCTGACCTGATAGCCTAGAATCAAATGCCTCCAGAGGAGAAACATCAGCAAATCGAGATCCACCCCAAAGAGATCAGGGGCTCATGGGATGCCGGTTATGTTCTCGATCTACACACCATATCGAGCACTAGGATCGGGTACAACGAGTTCGACCATCCTGAGTTCGACACGCAAAGGTCGCCTCTTGGTGAATTGGTCTACCGACTGAAGTGCAGAGGCGACAAGAACGCGATTCCAGCAATCAATCAGAATTTCCCTAGAGCACGGCTGGAAAACCGCCGCGGAACCTCAGGGGCTGAAGCCCAAGTCATTATTAGGCCCAAGGCGGCACGGCTGAAGCCGTGCCCTTCCACGAACCGTTCGGGCCAGCTTCCCGCTGTCCAGCCTCGCTTCCCGCTGTCCAGCGTCGTTTCTGCTCCTGCGCCCTAGCTTCCCGTTCCCGTCAACGTCACAACCTGCGGACCATTGACGTTGAAGTCCTTGATGGTGAGCGCGCCGGTCCGGCTCCCGGTTTTTGTGGGCTTGAACGTCACTTTGATTGTGCAACTGGCTCCGGCTGCCAGGCTCGCTCCGCAGTTGTTGCTGGCGATGTGAAAATCGCCGCTGGCGGCGACGCTGGTGATGCCGAGCGCGTCGGTAGCCGGACTGTTGTTGCTGAAGGTCACGGACTGGGCGGCGCTGGTCTTTCCAACCACGGTGGACGGAAACGTCAGCGTGTTGGTCGAGAGCGCTGGGTTGGTATTGAGCGTGGCGGCGACCAGGTCGAGCGCGCCCAGCACGTTCAGCTTGCCCAGTCCCCAGTTGGGGTTGGGAGTGGTGCCGGTGAACGTATCGGTGATCGCGCTCTGGTGAATGAATGTACGGACCTGGGCGGTTGTCAGTCTCGGATTCATCTGCAGCATCAAGGCCACAGCCCCCTCGAGTATGGGAGAAGCCCCGCTGGTCGCGCTTTGCCGTCCGTAGTAGCCCTTGCCACCCTGGATCAAGTTAAACGAAAAAGTTTCCCAATAGGAGTTGAGACCATAGGCGGCAAACTGGTTTCCGCCGGGCGTGGTGATGTCCACTCCGCCGTTGGGAGGAACGCGGCCGTCGCGCGTGGGGCCGCCGGAGGAACCAGTCCACAGCGCGTTGGTCGCACCCTGGGTGGTGAGCGTCTCCTTGAGTCCGTTGATGTCGGTCCAGGCGGTGCGCACGTTGAAGCAGCCGGCCACGATGGCCGAGAGCGTGGCTGCATAATCGGTGAGGCGGCCCGGTGTTAGGAACTTCGTGTAAGTGACAATTCCGGAAGGGTCGCCATAGACGTCCGCAGTGCCCGTTCCCGTCGTCGTACCCTGAATCTTGATGGTGCCGGTGCCAGTGTGGCCAATGATGTTGACCCACACCGCGCGGTCCGGCCCGGAAGACTGCCACGGATAAAACTGCTGGCCGGGAAGATAAGTGCAGAGAGTGATGGAGCCGTCAGTGCTGACGCCGCAGGCGTTGCCCGGCGCCACGGTGGCGTGCGTGCCATCGCTCATGCTTAACGTCACGTTGGCGGGCAGCGAACCCGTGTACCAGATCTGGAAGTACACGGTGTCCGTCGTAGATTTCGTGAAGGGAAAAGCGGTGGCCGTGGTGCTGTAGGTGGAGCGGGCATGGTTCTTCAGATTGCCTTCGTCGCCCGAAGCCTCGACGTAGACGTGTCCGGGAGTGTTTGAGCCGAAGTCGGCGTCAATGCGTGCGCTGACGGCGGAGGTCCCATCAATCGGCCCCCACTGCACACCGCTGTTGATGAGCGCGACAATGGGCTCGCCGAGAGTAGCGGCCTCGGCCGTGACCAGATCGAGCGCCTGGTTGAAACATCCCTGAAACGGATTTTCGGCAGTCTGCGTGCCATGCGCCGGCGCGCCTTCCGAGGTCACTTTGACGATCAATAAATCGGCCTGCGGCGCCATGCCCGCGTATTGCTTGCTGGTCGGAGAAACCGCGCTGCCATTGCCTGCGACAATTCCGGCAGTCACCGTGCCGTGACCCACTGCGTCGCGCTCGGCCAGCGGCGTGTTGGTGGAAAGTGCAGTGTTGATCTGCGCCTCGGTGTAGACCACAGGGGCCGGGTTGCTCGGGTCACACAAACTTTGCGCCGACATGTCCCACATCATTTTGATCCGGGTGGTTCCGTCGGCGTTGCGGAAATCGGGATGCGTGTAATCAATCCCGCGATCGAGGACGGCAACGATCACTCCCTTGCCGGTGAGGCCATACTTGGCGAAGGCTTTGTCGGCCTGGGTGTCTTTGCTCACAGTGCTGTCGGCAAAAGCCATCGGAACCAGAGAAGCGCACAGCGTGAGAGACAGAGCGGCACGGAGCATGGGCTTCATAAGTCACATCCTCAGAATAGGGGCTATGCGGTGGGGGTTTGTACGCATCGCCTGACTGTGATCCAGCGAGCCTCTTAAGTTTACAGCACGCAGGGGCTGCAAGGTAGAGTCTTTTGGCAGGGTCTTAGAGGAAATTTGCTGAAAAACATTGCTGAAAAAGTGGGCCGGCTGGGGACTAGTGACGGGCCATTGGCGCAAAAAATAAAGAGTTCCGAGGTGGTGTCAGATCCATTCGTCTCAACCAGCAGCTCGCGTTAGACCCTTGCTCGACCTGCTATCGCTGCTTCCCTTGCGGGGCGGCTGCGCGCGATCTTCGCTCGGGCTCCGGGCTTACCACCAACTGGACAAACCTACCCAACGCCTCGGAACTCTATCTTGCCTTCAACATTTCTTCCCGTTCGCCTCGACCAGCGCTTGGCTATAGACCCTTGCTCGCCCTCTCTCCTCCCTTCGCAGTTTGGAGAGTGACTTTGCTCGAGCCCCGGACGCCGCACCAACCGGAAAAACTTAAGAAGTTGTCAAAGAACAACTTTGTTTTACTCCTTCCAGAAAAAGAGTCAATTCAAAAAGCGTAGCTTTATCTGGTTTGTTTTCAAAGGAGTGCAGCCCGTCCACAGGCCTGTGACCGGATTTGGTGCAAGGGGAGATGACCCTCAGAGCATGCAAACCGCTGGAACCCTCGTTGTATGGGCTTGGACCGTGGTTGCAGGGGGCGAAGCACGCACTCAGAGCGTACCCGCGCTGTGAACAATCCGCAAATGCCTTGTCCAGCAAGGGATATCGGACAAACTCTTCACGAACTATTGATTCGAGGTGGATACCCAAGACCGCGGATTTTAAGGATGCAGCAGTCTTTCCAGCGACCCGCGCAGCTCCGGATGGCGAAATGAGAATCCGCTCGCCTGCAACTGGTCGGGGACGACGCGCTGGCTGGCGAGCAATAGCTCGTCCGCCATTTCTCCCAGCACGATGCGCGCAGCGAATGCGGGCATGGCAAAGAACGCGGGCCGATGGAGCACGCCAGCCAGCGTACCCGTGAACTCCGCGTTGGTTACTGGATTTGGCGAAACCGCATTCACCGGCCCGGTGAGTGACTCCGTCGCGATCACGTGAAGAAACGCACTAATCAAGTCCTCGACATCAATCCAACTCATCCATTGATTGCCACTGCCCAGCTTTCCGCCCAGGCCGAGTTTAAAAGGAAGCAGCATTTTCTCCAGTGCGCCGCCGCGCGGGCTCAGCACGACGCCGATTCGAACCATGACCGTGCGAATTCCGGCGTCAGCCGCGGGCCTGGTCGCGGCTTCCCACTCCACGCAGACGTCGGGCAGGAACCCTGTCCCCGGCGGACTGGTCTCGCGCATGATCTCGTCACCGCGGTTGCCGTAGAAACCAACGGCTGAAGCGCAGATGAATACGCGTGGCTTTATAGCGGCTTGCGCCAACGCCCGCGCCAGATTTGTCGTTCCGACGACGCGGCTCTCGCGAATCGCCTTTTTCTGGGCCGCAGTCCAGCGTCCGACGATGCTTTCACCGGCCAGATGAATGACGGCGTCCATGCCGCTGACGGCATTCGGAGAAATCGGCTGCATGGGGTCCCACGGGATCACGCAATCACCGGAAGAATCCGCCACCGGCCGTCGCGAAGTGCGCGTCACTTCTGCCCCCGCCGCCCGCAAGGACCTCAGCAACGCCGTTCCCACAGGCCCGGAAGCTCCGGTCACCAGCACACGCATTGCGCCTGTTTTCTCCACTTCGTCACTCTAGCAGATGCCTGCGGCGATCTGAATCCGGCCTCGAAGCGGGCTATAATCCAGCATGGCGAGCCTACGCCAGCAGATTGCGACGACCGCTCTGACACTCACCAAGTTCCGTGAGCTCACCCACCGCATGGCAGAAAATCGCCCTCAGGAAGACCTCACCCTGGTCAAGAAAGCCTACGAATATTCCCTGAAGCACCATGAAGGACAATTGCGGGCCTCGGGCGAGCCGTATCTGGTGCATCCCCTGGAAGTCGCGCTGGTTCTGGCCGAAATGAAGATGGACCCGGTGGCCGTGTCGGCCGGGTTGCTGCACGATTCGGTGGAGGACACTTCGGTCACGATTGACGATATCCGCCGCGAGTTTGGCGAGCAGGTCGCGCACATTGTCGAGGGCGTGACCAAAATCAGCAAGATTGACTTTGCCACACGCGAAGAACAGCAGGCCGAAAACCTCCGCAAAATGATGCTGGCGATGGTGGACGACATCCGCGTCGTCCTGATCAAACTGGCCGACCGCCTGCACAACATGCGTACGCTTGAACACCTGCCGCGCGAGCGCCAGCTCAAGATTGCGCAGGAGACGCTGGAAATCTATGGCCCCATCGCCCACCGGCTCGGCATGGGCAAGATTCGCGGCGAACTGGAAGACCTCGGCTTCCGCTACACCGACCCGGATTCCTACGTGCGGGTGGAAAAAGCGCTGGAGGCCCGCCGCAAAAAAGGCGAACAGTTTCTTGCCAAGGTGGAGTTGACGGTGCTCGACAAACTGAAAGAAGCCGGAATCACGGCCCGGGTCGAGCACCGCATCAAGCGCGTGTTCAGCGTTCACCGCAAGCTGATCAAGCAGCACATCACGGTGGACCAGGTCTACGACTTGTTTGCCATGCGCGTAATCACGCATTCCATCCAGGACTGCTACGCGGTGCTGGGCACGGTACACAACTTGTGGCGTCCGGTGCCGGGGCGCATCAAGGACTTCATTGCCATGCCGCGTCCCAACCTCTATCAGTCGCTGCATACATCCGTGATTACCGGCGACGGCACGCCGGTGGAAATTCAGATCCGCACCGAAGACATGCACAAGATGGCGGAGGAGGGCATCGCGGCCCACTGGAAGTACAAAGACGGGCCGGTTTCGGCGCAGGACGAGCAGCGTCTGGCCTGGCTGCGGCAGGTGGTGGAGTGGCAGCGCGACGTGAGCGATCCCGCGGAATTCCTGTCCACGCTGAAGATTGATCTTTATCCGGAAGAGGTCTATACATTCACGCCCAAGGGCAAGGTCGTGGTGCTGCCGCGCGAAGCCACGCCGATTGACTTTGCTTACACGATCCATTCCGAGGTAGGCCACTCCTGCGTGGGAGCACGCGTGAACGGGCGCATGGTGCCGCTGCGGCACAAGCTGCATTCCGGCGACATCGTCGAAATCCTGACCCAGACCGGCCATCAGCCCCGCCGCGACTGGCTGGCGCTGGTTCGATCTTCGCGCGCCCGCCAGAAAATCAAACACTGGCTCAACGTCCATCAGCGCGAGCGCGCGGTCGAGATTGGCCGCAAGCTGATTGAAAAAGAGGCGCGCAAATACCACGTTTCCTGGAAGGACTTCACCGACGAGCAGTTGCTGAAAGCCGCGTCAGGATATGGTCTGGGAAAAACCGAAGACTTGATGGCGGGCATCGGCTATGGCAAATATTCCGCGCGTCAGGTGCTGGTGCGGTTGATGCCGGAAGAAACCGCGCAGGACGCCTCGACGCCCCGCAACGAAAACTGGGAACAGCCAACGGCTGGGGGATTGGCCAGCGTGGTGCGGCGCGTGTTTGGCGGCGACAGTGACGCCATCACGGTCAAGGGTCACGGCGACATGCTGGTCTACCGCGCCCGGTGCTGCAATCCGATTCGCGGCGAATCCATCGTGGGCTATGTGACGCGCGGCAAAGGCGTGGCCGTCCACTCCACAAAATGCGCCAATGTCACAAACCTGATGTATGAGCCCGAGCGCCGCATTGACGTGCAATGGGGCCGCGATGAAACCACGCCTACGGCCTATCCGGTCAAGCTGACGGTGTTTTGCGATGACCGCTTCGGCATGTTGAAGCAAATCACCGGAGTGATTGGCGATGCGGAGAGCAACATTCGCAATATTTCCGCCAAAACCGCCAACAGTCAGGCCATCGTGGAGGTCGTGCTCGACACCGCCGATCTCAAACATCTGGAAAAAATCATCCAGGGGCTAAGGAAGATTCCCGGAGTGTACGACGTGCAGAGACTGCAGAAGGTGTGAAGGGCAGTACCGAGTAGCCAGCACTGGGTTCAGAGGCATGCGAGGCTTCGCGTGAAGATATACGTAGATTTGCCCGATGAAGCTGTTGCAGTTTGGTGTCCGGTTGAGGCCGTCAGCATCGAAGGAGATGTGTATCAGATCACTGAAGTCAACGCTGATCCGGAAGACACGCGCTGGGCATTTGATACGGGCGCTAAAGTGAGATGTAGGCCAACGCTGACTAGGGACGGGAAGGAAACGATACTCGTGGCATACGAGCAAGTCTTGTCTTGAGGGCTTGTCGGAACGGCTCCCGGTTGGGGTTAAGCGTCTACCCCCTGAGCGGGTTGACCTTTCTGCGGCAATCTGCGTTAATCAGCGGCGGAGAAATCTGAATGCGCGAAGTGATTGCAACCCAAGACGCTCCCCAAGCCATCGGCCCCTACTCGCAGGCCATCAAAGCCAACGGATTTGTTTTCGTTTCCGGACAAGTCGCGATTGATCCTGCCACGCAACAAGTAATCGAGGGAGACATCACGGCCCAAACAGATCGCGTGTTGCGCAACTTGGCAGGCATTCTGCAAGCCGCGGGAACGGGGCTAGACAAGGTTGTCCGCGCCACGGTGTTCCTAAAAAGCATGGGCGATTTTGCCGCCATGAATGCGGTTTACGGGAAATACTTCACAGCCGCGCCCCCGGCCCGTTCCACGGTCGAGGTGTCGTGCCTTCCCAAAGATGTGGCGGTGGAGATTGACGTGATCGCTCTGGCTTGACCTTCAACCCCAGAAGAACGCAGAGGCATTTGGCCTCGACGTAACTCTGTGCCCTCTGGGGTGGGGCTCTTACGCCTTGACGACTTTGTCGCTGCGCAGGCAGCGGGTGCAGACGCGGATATGCTTGCCCTGACCGTTGACCTTGGCGTGCACCGGGCGCAGGTTGATGTTCCAGCGCCGCTTGGTGACGTTGTGGGCGTGACTGATGCGGTTTCCAGCCTGCGGCTTCTTGCCGCAAATTTCACACTGTTGTGCCATGGCTCCAGGACCTTTCAGGACTTGGTTACGAAACCCCTATTTTACAGGAACCCGGCGCTTTCCGGCAATCGCAACAGCGATTCGAACCGCCCACCGCCTCCCGACGCAGGAGCCATATGCAAGAACCTGCATCTTGCTTTCCAGCTAAATGTGGGCGAGACTTTAATAAGCAGATTCCTCCAAATAGCCCGATTCATAACCCATCTCAGAGGGGCCACGATCACGATGAAGCTGTCTTGCAGAATCGCAGTGCTGGCGCTGGCGTGTCCACTGGCGGCCTCAGCGCAATCCGCCGCCTGGCCGCAGTGGGCGCTCAACCCACAGCACACCGGGAATGTCGCCGTAGCGGGTCAGCCGATCCAGGCCAAACTGTCCAACATTGTCTTTGATCCCTTTGTGGCCCAGGAAATCGCCGAGACCGGCGAACTCGAGATGCACTATCAGGTGCCGCTGGTCAACGGCTCCACCGTGTTTATGAATTTCAAGAGTGGAACTTACGTGTCCTGCAACCCTCCGGGATCGAAGACTCCGTTCCCCTGCGGCCCGGACGCATGGAATTCTGAAGTTTGGAACGAGACCGCCCTGCAGTGGCAAAACGGACAGCTGACGACGGTATGGAATTTCGCGTCCGACTGGAAGCCCGTACCGAATTCCGGCACCACGCCTTCGACTCGCGGTCTGGGCGGCTGGGAGCCTCTGTTCCAGCCCGCACTGGTGGGCCCCTATATTTACGTGCCGGGCGCTGGCGGCACCGTGTATCAGCTCAATCAGGCTGATGGATCGCTGATCGCGCAGATCAATCCTTTCGGCACCTCCGAGGACCCGACCATTTTCGTGTTTGGCCCGCTTACCGCCGACAACGCCGGAAACATCTACTACAACGCCATCCAAGTCGAACTGAGCTGGCCCTGGGATGTTGAGCCGACGAATTCCTGGGTGGTAAAGATTGCGCCCGACAGCAGCACGACCACGGCGGCGTTCTCGACTTATCTGCCTGCGGCGTCGCTGAACTGCCTGGGCACTTTCGCCGGCAGGCCTTATCCGTGGCCGCCGACGCCAACCTCGGTGGTTCGCACAGTGTTCTGCGGAGTGCAACGGCCCGCCATGAACATTGCGCCGGTGCTCTCTGGCGATGGAACCACGCTCTACACTTTGAGCCGCGCTCACTACTCCGGGCGCGATTCCTATCTCATCGCGGTCAACACCGCCGATCTCAGCCTGCAGTGGGCAACATCCCTGCAAGGGCTGTTGAATGACGGCTGCAATGTGTTGCTTCCGCCCAACGGCCAGCCTGGCGGATGCAGCAATAGCGCCACCACCGGCGTTGACCCTACGCAGAATCTTCCCGGTGCGGGTATGATGCTCGACCAGTCCTCCGGCTCGCCGGTGGTGACGCCCGACGGCAGCATTTTGATGGGCGTTTACACCGACTACAACTATGCCCGCGGACATCTGCTCAAGTTCAGCCCCCAGGGCTCGTTTCAGGCGGCTTACGATTTCGGCTGGGACAGCACGCCCGCAATCTATTCTCACGGCGGAACCTACTCCGTCGTGCTGAAGGACAATCACTATCCGGTGGGTTCCTACTGCGGAAATCCAGCCTGGTGTCCCAAGGCCCCGATCGGCCCCTACTACATCACGCAGTTGGATGCGAACCTGGCGCCGGAGTGGAAGTTCCAGGTTGTATCCAACAGCCCGCGCAACGGCTTCTGCGTGAACGCGCCCGCCGTAGACGCGAGCGGCGTGGTCTATTCCGACAACGAAAATGGCAACCTCTACGCGATCCAGCAGGGCGGTACCGTGGTGCATAGCATTGCGATCGGAGGAAAGGTCAGCGCTGGTTATACTCCGGTTTCGATTGGCGGGGATGGTCTCATCTATTCGATGAATGCCGGGCGTCTGGTTGCGGTGGGCGCGCCCTTCTCCACGACCACACAGATCACGTCGTCATCGCCAAACCCGTCCGTATATGGCCAGCCCGTTCAATTCAACGTACAGGTTGGCTCCAGTGGGACCATGCCCGGCGGCACGGTCACGCTGAAGCGGGGCACCATCAAGTTGGGCACACTCACGTTAAGTGGCGGCGCGGGGTCGTTCACGACGGCGGCGACGCAGCTTCCCGGGGGCAACGACTCGATCACCGCCTACTACTCGGGCGACGCGACGCACGCCGCCAGCACGTCATCCGCGTTCCTGCAGGTTGTGTCGCCGGCACCGACTGCAACTGCTCTCAGTTCTTCGCTGAACCCCTCTCCGGTTGGCGGCCAGGTGACCTTCACCGCTACCGTCACCTCGACTCCCGGGATTCCAGGAGGCTCGGTACAGTTCAAGAGCAATGGCGTCTCGCTCGGGACAGTAAGTCTGGTGAACGGCGTTGCAACCCTGACCACCACATTTTCCGGCACCGGCTCTTACGCGATTACAGCGGCTTATTCGAGCAGTCCAAACTTCGCCAAGAGTTCGGGAGCTCTGACACAGGTCGTGCAATAGCCGGCGCATAGTTCCAGGCACGGTACACACGCACGGTACAATGGATCGCGATCACAGCTATTTGGAGAACGCACAAAATGTTCTGGCGCAGCCACAAATCGCCGTTTGAAGATGTGCTGGTTTTGGCCCTCCTGGGCATCCTGGCGGGTGCGTTAGGCGGACTCGGCGTGGGATTGGTCACCAGCCACGGCGCCGCCCCAGGGGCCGCCGTGAACGGACGCTAGAACCAGGGTCCGTCATCCCGCCCGTCTCCGATCCGCCGTGCGATACTTGCCTCATGCAGTCGCCGCTCCAGGCCCCCACTCCCGCCACTGATCCCGCCGCCGTTAAAGTACATCTCACGACCGGCACGGGAGTGGACATCACATGGAAAGACGGCCACGAATCACATTACAGCTTCGTTTTTTTGCGTGACGCCTGCCCGTGCGCGATGTGCGAGGAAGAACGCGATAAATCGAGACGCAAGCCAGGCGAGCCCGTCAAACTGGCCCCCGGAGCCCTGCCAATGTTCAAGGACAAAGCACGCCCGGTTTCCGCCGAGCCCGTCGGCAAGTACGCGATCAAGTTCAAATGGAATGACAACCACGATCTCGGCATCTATTCCTGGCAATATTTGCGGGAAGTGTGTCCATGCGAAGAATGCAAGGCGGTCCAGGCGCTCTGAGGGCTGGAAACGGCCAAATCCGCTAGTCAAGCTCACAAGGTGGACCGGCGCTGGATGCGTCGGCGCGGCCCATCTCTTCACTCAGCTTCTGCAACAATTCGGTGCGTTGCTCGGTGGTGAGTTCGCGCTTCAACTCTTCCAGCGCGAGGGCAACGATGTGGTAGTGATGCGCGCCGGCAAAACGCGGGTCGGTGGTGATTTCCAGCCACAGCTGGTGCATTAACTCCACATCCTGCGGACGCAGCCTGGGCGTATGCGGTCCCAGGGAATATTCCCGCACCACATTCTCCGGGGCATGGACTTCCAGCACCACTCTCGGACGGGGCTCGGGCAGCCGTTCCCACGCATCTCCCGTCATCTTGCCTTGTTCATCGGCGGAGAGCTTGTTCGACGCGCCGCAGACGATGCGGCTGGATTCCATCCGCTGCGCCGTCACCATGATCGCGTCAAACACGTCGGTCGCCGGCACCACCAGCAACGATACGGGCTTGCCCACTTTCTCGGCCACCGACACGGCCGCGGTGAACAGTTCCTGCTCGTAGTGGTCAAACACCTGGCTTGCGTCAAACACCGTACTGCCGCTGAAGGAATGCTCGCGATGATACAGCCGCGCGCTCATCACCACAACGTCCTGCTGCGCCGTGTCAGTCTCGCTGAGCACTTCGGCCAGATAGTGCAGATTGCGCGGATCGCGCACCGCCACCAGAATGTTGCCCGGACGGACGCCCATCGCGGTGGCCCCAAGTTCCTTGTCGCCATAGACGCGGAACTGGTCCAGATTTTCGGGCTTGCCGTGCCGCTCCCGCGCCACGTGGCGTTCGGACAGCGTGAAGATGGTAAAGAACACTCCGCTGAAAATCACGCCTGCGATCGTGGCCTCATATTTCGTAAACAGATTCACGATGGCGGTGATGAGCAGTACTGCGGAGATCGCAGCCAGCCCCAGCGGAATCTCCCTGCCGCCAATCGTGATATTCCCCGGAACTTTCCACTCCCGGTGAGCAGGCTCGGTATAGCGCAGCACCAGCACCGCCAGCGACTTCATGGCGAAGCTCCAGATCACACCGAAGGCGTACAGCGCGGCCAGAATATAAACATTGCCCAGGCTGAGAAACACCGTCAGCAGCTGCATACCGACTATCAAATTGATAATGCGGTAGCTGGTTCCAAAACGCGCATGCGGCTTCTGAAACCACGAAGTCAGCACGCCGTCCTCGGCCACCCGGTTCATCACCCCGTTGGCGCCGACGATGGAGGTGTTCTGCGCGCCCGCCAGGATCAGCACTCCCACCAGCACCACAAACCCGTGGAATGCCAGCTTCAGCGGCAGCGGGCCCACCAGATACATGGCGATCCCACCGATCAGGTTGGCGAAAAAACTCGGCCGCACGCTGTCGGGGATGATCATCACCGCGAAGAACGAAACCAGTCCCGTGAACAGCAGGCTATACAGAAAAATCACCAGCCCGGTCTTTTCCAGATTCTTGAGCTTGGGATGTTCAATCTCACGGTTCACCTGGGCCAGCGTTTCTTCCCCGCTCATGGCCAGCACCGAGTGTCCGAAACCGACAAACAAAAGCACCCATGTGATATGGCTGAAAAATGTGCCATGCAGCCAGCCCAGCGATTCCTTGCTGACCGGGATCGGCGCCGCGAACGGGCTGGGAGGCAACGGTGCGGGGTGATGCAGCAGCGTAATCACCGCCCAGATGATCAGCATTACCACCATCACGGTCGTGATGACCATGATCTGCAGCGCCTTTTGGCTGGACTCGTGGATGCCCTGCGTGTTCTTCCACCAGAAATAGACCACGATCAGGATGGCCAGTCCGGCCGCGAAGTGATCATCGGAAAACACCAGCGGATGGTGGAAGTATTCGCCCATGTCCTTAATGAACCCGGCCAGATATTGGCCGGCGGACACCGCGCTGATGGGGCCGGTCAGCACATAGTCAAACAGCAGCGCGGAGACCGAAAACTTGGCCAGCGTGCCGCCCATCGCTTCCTTCACCACGCGGTAAACGCCGCCGCGCACAAACATGGCGCTCGACTCGATGTAGAGCGCGCGCACGGCGTAGCTGAACAGCATCACCGCCAGGATGAACCAGGGCGCGCTCTTGCCGATGACCTGCTCGGCGTCGCCGCCGGCATAGTAAGCCGACGAAGCCAGATCAGCCAGCACAATCGCCGACGCCCGCCAGAACGAGATGAAACTCAACATCACCGTTGTGGCGACGAACACTTTTACCGCAGGTCTGGAGTTTCCTAGAGAGGCCATTCTTAAAGGGCAGCGGCGAAATTCCACCGGAAAGTCACTCTTTGAAGATAGCACAGCAGACACACCACCGACCGGAAACCGCCCGGCGCGAAAATCAGCGGGCTTGCCAGTCCGGCTTCAGCACTAGACAAGTCCCGGACATGCGGTCGTGCCAGGTGAACGAGTCTGCTTCCATCAAGGCCCATAGGTATCCCAATCCCAGCGAAGCAAGCGAAAGAAAAGAGGCCAGCACACGCCAGCGCCGCTTGGAACGAGTCACCTCCGACCCGTCAAGTCCGACCATCTCCAGGCTTGCCAGCCACAGACCGGGCGTCTTGCCGGCATAGACCACCAGCAAATATTGGTAGACGGCCCAGAGCACCACGGGCCCGACCAAGCCCAGGCCGGTCAACTGCGCCAGGGGCGGGCGAACGCGCGTGATACGCCAGAAAATCTCCACCGCCAGCGCGAAAGCGGAGACCACGGTCAGCCCATCCACCATCAATGCCAGTAGCCGCCGCCGGACCGATGCCGGCCTCACCCGAACTTCTTCCCCGCCGCGCCGCACTTCCTCGTGCGGCGCTCCGATCAGGATGCCGCCGAGCGCGGGCGGCGGAGCTGGAATTTCCGGCGCTTCCAAAATGCGCGGCTGGCTCGGCACCGGGTCTGCCAACTCCTGCGGTCGCGCTTGCGGTGCGGACGAAGACCGGGGAAAGGCCAGCACCCTGGCCAGAGCGACTGCTTCCGGCACGGCCATGTCTCTCATTTCCGTGGGCGGCCCGGAATTGCCACTGGCAAACTCGTCTCGCGCCACCGCTTCCTGTATCACCGGCGGCGTTGTGGATGCCGGGGGCGGTTCGTCCTCAAACCGCAGCCATAGCGACGGATAGCGCGGAGGCTTCGGCTTATGCCGCGACCGGTAGTGCTGCAAGCGCGCCGCCACCTCATTGCGCCAGGCCTCCGGATCAATCTCAGGGCCATGCGCGGTGGTCGCCTCGGAAGTTGCGGACGGTGCGACCTGCGGAGGTTCTTCCGCTGCTTCCGCAAGCTCCATCGCAGAATTTTCGCTTTCCATCTCCGCAGGCGTAGCGGTGAAATCCACGCCGGCTCGCGGACTCGCGCCCGCCGCGTTCGTCTCCGCCGAAAGGCTCGCCTCGAATTTCTGCTCGCTCAAGTCCGCGGCGTCCGCCTCCACGGCAAGCCCGCCTGGCGCCTGCGCACTCAGCCCGCAGCGGCAATCCTCTCCACAAACTTCACAGTTCATACTTGGCTTCATTTTTGCATCGCGAGGGGACGCCGTGCTAAGTTCAGCGTGTTTCTACCGCGATCAGGCCGCAAGGCCCGCGCGCGTTGCATCCAAACTCTACAGATGACTTCCCGCAAGCCATTTCTTATCACCGCGGCCCTGCTTTGTCATCTGATTCTCCTGCCGCTGCTAGTTACCAGCCAGTTGCCCGCGCAGCAAAGCGCAGAGGATGCTGCGGAAAAATCGCCGAGCCACAACGCCTGCGTCGCCCAGGATACATCCGCCAACGCCACCCTCATCTGCTCGCTTCAGCAAGAAAAAATCGGTTCGCAATACAAACTCACCGGCAGCGCCGAAGTCCACTATGGATCCTACATCCTCCGCGCCGACCGCATGACCTACAACTCCGATACCGGCGAGGCCACCGCCGACGGTCACGTCTCCCTCGACGGCGGCCCTAACGATGAACACATCCGCGCCAGCCGCGGCACCTGCAACCTCACGCTCGAAACCGGCACATTCCACGACGTGACCGGCACCGCCGGCCTGCACTTCACCGGCAATCGCGTCATCCTCACATCTTCGGCGGCATTTGCCTTCTCCGGCAAGCTGGTTGAGAAGGACAGTCCGGAACATTACATTCTTTCCGGCGGCACGATTACGACCTGCCAGCTTCCCCATCCTCTGTGGCAATTCAAGGCCCGCCGCATTGTGGTGGACGCCGGCGGCAACGCCACTATCTATCACAGTTCATTCTTCCTGCACGGCCTCCCGGCGTTTTATTTCCCATTCATCACTTATCCGGTGAATGGCGAAGCCCGGCGCTCCGGTTTTCTCGCGCCCGCGCTGGGCAACTCCAACTCCCGGGGATTTGTTCTCGGCGAGGCCTACTACTGGGCCATCAACCGCAGCATGGACGCCACCCTTGGCGCACAATATTTTTCAAAGCGCGGCTGGGAGCAGCGCGGGGAGTTTCGCGCCCAGCCCAGCCCCGGCTCCTATTTGGATCTCACTTATTTCGGCGTGATTGACCGCGGCATCGGTTCACCTCCCGTCAAGCAGGGCGGCGAAGATGTCCGCCTCAACGCGGCCGGCACATTCCTCGGATCTCGCGCGGTGGCCAACCTTGACTACCTGTCCTCCTACGTCTTCCGCCTGGCTTTCGACGAAGTCTTCAGCCAGGCCGTCTACTCGGAAGTAAAATCGCAGGCCTTCCTGTCCCGCTCGACCCATGGATTTGCCGTGAACCTGATCGGCGAGACCTACCAGAATTTCCAGAGCACCGCGCCCGGCGACGTCGTGCGCATTACGCACGCGCCCATGATGGAGTCCTCCACGACCGACCGGCGGCTCTTCCGCTTGCCCTTGTTCTGGTCTTACGACGCTTCGGTGGGCGGACTGGCACGCACCGAACCCGGCTTCCACACCGGCGACCTGCTGGAACGCGTGGACTTCAACCCGCAGCTCTCGATGCCGCTTGTACTTCGCGGCTGGTCGGTGCGGCCGGAACTCACGCTGCACGGCACGTTCTACGGGGAGAGAGCGGCCACCGACGTCCGCGCCCAACACAGCCTCGGCGATGCCATCAGCCGCAAGGCGCTGGAAGGTTCCATCGAAGTGCGGCCACCGGCACTCAGCCGCGTATTCGAACACGAACATTTTGGCCGCAAATGGAAGCACGTGATGGAGCCGAGAGTGCGCTATCGCAACGTCACCGGCATCAACAACAGCTTCTCCCGCTATCTGCATTTCGACGACCGCGACATTTTGTCGAACACCAACGAAGTGGAGTACGGGATCGTGAACCGGCTCTACGCAAAGCGCGATTCACCCCAGGACAGCGACTGCGGCACCCGCATGTCCATGCTGCTCGTCGGCGGCGCTGCGCCCGAATCCACCGTACCCTGGGAACACCGCGACACCACCACCGCCCCGTGCCAGCCCGGACCGGAAGTCCACGAAATCGTGACCTGGGAGGTCGGGCAAAAATATTTTCTCGATCCCACCTTCGGCGGCGCTCTGGTGCGGGGACAGCGCAACGTTTTCGCCACCACGGACGATTTGACCGGCATCGCCTTCGCCACTCAACCCCGCCATCTGTCGCCGGTCGTCTCGCGCCTGCGCGTCGAAACCAGCGCGCGGACCGACGCAGAGTGGGACCTCGACTACGACTTCCAGCAAGGCCGCATCAATGCCAGCACTCTGCTCGCCAACTATCACCTCGGCGACTTCACCCTGGGCGCAGGGGACGCGTTTCTGCAGATTCCTCAGCCCAATTCTCCGCCCGCCCGCTTCCAGCAGTTCCGCACCGCGCTGGGCTACGGACACCTCAACAAGCGGGGCTTCAGCGCCGCGACCAGTTTCGCGCTCGACACCGAAACCAGCCGCCTGCAGTTCGGCACCGCGCAAACCACCTACAACTGGGACTGCTGCGGGCTTACCGTGGAGTACCGCCGCTACTCCATCGCCAACGTTCGCAACGAAAATCTCTTTCGCTTCAGCTTCACCCTGGCCAACATCGGCGCATTCGGCAACCTGCGAAGACAAGAACGGCTTTACTAGAACCTCCGTTCGTGTCAGGGAATGTCTTCGGGCCCCCTTAGCACCGCCTATCGCCCCGCAGTAGAATGACTTCATGCCCCTCCCCGCCATCCTGGCCGCTAAGCAAGCTCTCCTCGCCGAGCGCCTGCGCTCCGCCGGACGCACCCTGGTCGCCTACTCCGGTGGCGTGGACTCCGCTTATCTCGCCTGGGAAGCTCATCAAGTTCTTGGCCAGAACATGCTCGCCGTCATCGCCGATTCTCCCAGCCTCGCCCGCGCCCACCTCAACGACGCCATCGCCTTTGCGCAAGAGCAACAGATTCCGCTGGAAGTCATCACAACTTCCGAGATGGACCGCGCGGAATATGTGCGCAACGACGGCCAGCGCTGCTTCCAATGCAAGGACGAACTGTTTACCGTCATGGAATCTCTGCGCATGGCGCGCGGATTCACCGCCGTCGCCTATGGAGTCAATCTGGACGATCAGGGCGACTTCCGCCCCGGCCAGAAAGCAGCGCGGGCGCATGGCGTCGCCGCCCCACTGCTCGATGCCGGCCTCTCCAAAGACGACATCCGCCAACTCGCCCGCGAAGCCGGCCTGCGCCTCTGGGACAAGCCCGCCTCCGCCTGCCTTTCCTCGCGCATCGAATATGGCCGCCCCGTCACCCACCAGGCCCTCGCCGTCGTCGAGCAGGGCGAGGAAGCGCTGCGGGCCTTCGGCTTTCGCCAGTTTCGCGTCCGTCATCACGGCGACATTGTCCGCATTGAAATCGCGCAGGATGAACTCCCACGCGCACTCGATCCCGCCATGGCCGCCGAATTTTCCCGCCTCTTCAAGGCCCTCGGTTTCAAGTTCGTCACCCTGGACCTCGAAGGCTTTCGCTCCGGCTCCATGAACCAACTGCTCCCCGCCGAACTGTTGACCACGCGGCCCCGTTGACGGCTTGACGCGCCCACGCCACCGCCGCTGTCATCGCCTTGCCTGTGAGATAATTGCCGGGGCGTGACCCACTTGAGGCAGTTACTCGTGAACCTGATTCGTCGCGGATTCTTCCTGTTTTTCTGCGTTTGCCTGGGCTGCTCGGCCCAATCGGCGGCCCCCTCCGACCTTTCGCGCAAGATCGAGCGCCAGGTCCGCTCGTTTTACAGCATCCCGGCGGAGATCAAGGTCAATGTCGGCGAGCCTACTCCCTCCACTGACATTCCCGACTACGACTCCGTCAAAGTGACCATTGACGGCGGCGACGCCAAGACCCAGAACTACGTGTTCCTGGTCAGCAAAGACCGCAACAAGATGGTCCGTCTCATCAAGTTTGATCTCAGCAAAGATCCATACTCGGAGCTGATGAGCAAGATCGATCTCTCGGGCCGCCCGGTGCGCGGCGCCAAGTCGGCAAAAGTCACGCTGGTCAATTTCGACGATTTTCAATGCCCGTTTTGCTCGCGGATGCATCACGTCCTGTTTACAGAAGTGCTGAAGGAATACGGCGACCGCGTCAGCTTCATTTACAAGGATTACCCGCTCACCGAGATTCATCCCTGGGCGCTGCACGCCGCCGTCAACGCCAACTGTCTGGCCGCGCTGAATGCCGATGCCTACTGGGACTATGCCGACTTCCTCCACGCCAATCAGGGTGAGGTCAATGCGGAAAAGGGCCAGGACGCCCGCTTTGCCATCCTCGACCGCGAAGCGCTCTTGCAGGGCCAGAAACATAACGTGGACACAACTAAGCTCGCGGCCTGCGTCAAGGCGCAGAACGAGGACGCGGTGAAGGCATCCATGAAGGAAGGCGACCTGCTCGGCGTCTCCGCGACTCCCGCGATTTTCATCAATGGCCGCAAGATTGACGGCGCGGTCCCGATCGGTGAAGTACGCGCCACGCTCGACCAGGCGCTGCGCGATGCCGGCGTGCCCGCCCCCGATCACAGTTCCAAGCCCGCTCCAGGTTCGCAGTAGATGCTTTCGCAACTGCTCGTAGACTGAAACCAGCCGGTGCCGGCTGAGGAGAAAAACGTTTGCGAAATTCCTGTCATCGCCGCATCGCCGCCACGCTGGTCGCGGCCGCGCTCATCATCAGCCTCGCCGCCTGCAATTCCTCCGTCGGCAGTGACGTGGTGGCCATCGTAGACGGCCGCAAGATCTTCCGCTCCGACGTGGACAAGTACTACGAGAACCAGATCGCTTCGGCCCAGCAGCAGCCCACCGGCGAACAAGCCACCGCCCTCCGCCTCAACATCCTCCACGAACTCATTGACGACGAAATCCTGATGCGCCGCGCCGAAAAACTCGGCCTGCTCGCCACCGATGAGGAAGTAGACCGCAAGTTCAACGAGATCAAGTCCCCTTACAGCCCCCAGGAATTCGAGCAGCATCTCAAGGAAAAAAAGCTCACCGAAGCCGATTTCAAGCACGACCTGCGCCGCTCGCTCACCGTCGAAAAGGTCCTCAACAAGGAAGTCACTTCCAAGATCACCATCACCGACCAGGACATTTCCGATTACTACAACGCGCACAAGGCGGAGTTCAACCTGATCGAGCCGCAGTACCATTTGGCGCAGGTCTTTGTCTCACCGCTTCCGAACCCGCAGGCCCACAACCAGAACAACAAGGCCCAGAACGAGGCCGATGCGCGCAAGAAAATCCAGCTGGTCACCAATCGCCTCGATAGCGGCGACGACTTCGCCACTCTCGCCATGAATTATTCGGAAGACCCCGAGACTTCCGGCAACGGCGGTGACCTCGGATTCACTCCCGAGTCCGCTCTGAAAAACACCGATCCCGCCACCCGCGAGGTCGTGCTGAAACTCAAACCCGGACAGTACTCCCCGGTCATCACCGTGTTTAATCCCGCGACCAAACAGGCCATGGGATTCCGCGTGGTGAAGTTGATTGCCAAAGAGCCCGCCGGCCAGCGCGAACTCGCCGATCCCCGCGTGCAGCAGGCCATCCGCTCGCAACTGCGCGACCGCCGCGAACAGCTGCTCAAGTCCGCGTACTATGAATTCCTGCGCTCCTCCGCAAAAGTAGAAAACTTCTACGCCAAGACCATCCTCGACAGCAACGGCTTTGTGAAGTAGCGCTGCTCACGCAACTTTTAACAAGCACACCGGGTGCCCCATCCTAACCGCGCTCTTTGCGGTTAGGGTGGGAATTTTGATCTCTTGTACGCGCGAGAAGTGGGAATTTTGACTTGCCTCACTCCACCACCGCCAGCACTTCCCCCGCATTCACCGCACTTCCCGCCGTCACCAAAATCTTCCGCACCGTCCCCTTCTTCGGCGATTTGATTTCGTTCTGCATCTTCATCGCCTCCATCACCAGCAGACCCGCGCCGGCCTCGACCGTATCTCCCACCTGCACCATCACCCGAACCACTTTCCCCGGCATCGGCGCCGTCAACTGGCGCGGGCCGTGGTCATCCACGGCGCGCTTTCGTCCGCGCAGCGATCGCGGATCGCGCACGTCCGCCCCATAGCATCGCCCGCCCGCCCAAACCTTCAGTTCCCCGGCCTGCATGTCCCGCCGAAGTTCAACACTTCTCTCCCCCAGCCGAAGTGAAAGCACGTTCGGCTCGACCAGCGCGGCATCCACGTCGCACGCTTCTCCGTCCACGCGGCACACCCACAGCCCGTCTTTCATTTCGAGCTCGACCCGGCAGCTCTTCCCATCAATTGTGACGTCGTAGATCATCGCCCGCGCGCTAGGAGCGCAACGCCTCCTTCCGCCCCGCATCGGCCCAGCCCGAGCTCGACGAAGTCGCTGATGCACCGCTTTGTCCCGCCTTGCCGGTTTTCTCCAACGCCGCAAATATCGCCGCGCCGATCGCCGCATCCCGCGCGCCATTTGCGTCCACGCGAACTTCTTGCGCCCGCTTTAGTAGCCGCTCCAGCAATCCCGTGTCCAGTTTCCCCGCGCGAAACTCCGGCGACTCCAGAATCCTCCGAAACAATCCCAGGTTCGTCTTGATTCCGCCAATAAAATATTCCCCCAGCGCGCATTCCATGCGCGCGATCGCCTGCGCCCGGTCCGAACCATAGACAATCAGCTTCGACAGCATGGGATCGTAATCCAGCGGCACCGTCCAGCCTTCGTAAATGCCGCTGTCCTCGCGGATTCCCGGCCCCGACGGCGTCGCCAGCTTTTCGATCTTTCCCGGACTGGGGAAGAATTGATTGTCCGGGTCTTCGGCATAAATCCGCACTTCAATGGCATGTCCGCGCAACTGCACGTCTTCTTGCGCGAACGGAAGCTTCTCGCCCGCCGCGATGCGAATCTGCAACTGCACCAGATCAAGCCCGGTCACCAGCTCGGTCACTGGATGCTCCACTTGCAGTCGCGTATTCATCTCCAGAAAATAAAAATTGCGCTCCTGGTCGGCCAGAAACTCCACCGTGCCCGCATTCGTGTATCCCGCCGCTTTGGCCACACGCACCGCAACTTCGCCCATCTTCCGCCGCATGGCATCATCCACCAGCACCGAGGGCGACTCCTCCAAAACTTTCTGGTGCCGCCGCTGCAATGAACACTCCCGCTCGCCCAGATGCACGGTGTTGCCACGCTCATCGGCCAGCACCTGCACTTCAATGTGGCGCGGATTCACAATCGCCTTTTCGACATACACCTCGCCATCGCCAAACGCCCGCTCCGCCTCGCTGCGCGCCGCTTCCAGCGCCGCCCGCAGGTCCTGCGCGCTTCCTACCAGCCGCATCCCCTTGCCGCCGCCGCCCGCCGCCGCCTTCAGCATCACCGGATACCCGATGCGCGCTGCCACTTCCTCCGCCTGCTCGACTGATTCCAGCCCACGCAACGTGCCCGGCACAAACGGCACCCCGGCCTTCTCCATCGCCTGCCGCGCCCGGGTCTTCGATCCCATGCGCTCCATCGCTTCCGCCGTCGGCCCAATGAACTTCGCTCCAGCCTCGGCGCATGCCCGGGCAAAGCGCGCATTCTCAGAGAGAAATCCATAACCGGGATGAATGGCTTGCGCTCCGCTACGCCGCGCGACATCGAGAATCTTTCCGATATTCAGGTAGGATTCGGCCGCGGCCGCCGCACCAATCGGATAAGCCTCGTCGGCCATGCGCACGTGCAGCGCCGCCCGGTCCACGTCGGAATACACCGCGACCGTGGCGATGCCCATCTCGCGGCACGCGCGCACCACGCGCACCGCAATCTCCCCACGATTGGCAATCAGAATTTTCTTGAACATGGCTAGCTGCCGCGACCAAGCATTGTAGCAACTTGGAGCTAACGGATTACGCGGACGGGTGCGCAGAGGACAGGTAGGCCGAGGAAGGGTATTCAGAGACAGGTACGCAGAGGAAGGGTCTCAGGTGGGGACAGCCGCCCCCGGCTGTCCGGTCGAGCGCAGCTCGACGGTTCTCCATCGCGACCGCAAACGGGTGCCCCACTCTTCCCGCGTCTTTTGCGGGAGGGTGGGGTTTTTGACCTTCGATTGTGTTTACAAAAGACCGGGCGACGCCAGTCTTCTCAACTCGAATCACAACCGGAGCGCCAGCGACCCGCTGTTTGACGCAAAACAAAAAGCCTCTCTCCGCTTTCGGAGAGAGGCCCTTGCAAAAAACTTCGTCCTATTTCTGTTCCATGGTGATGCCACCCTGCGTCGGCGCCTTCTCGGCTTTTTCCTTCTTCACGCGCAAAGTTTCATCCACCCAATGGTCCGCCGTTTTCAGGTCGGTTGCGCGACCGTCGGGATCGTCGCACTCGATGTCCGCCTTTTCGCGATACATCAGGTTCATGTACGCCATCGCGTCGTCATAGTCAGGCCGGATCTTCAGCGCCGTATTCAACGCCTCGATCCCTTCCTGCACCGACGGAGTGTTCTTGTCCTTCAATTCGTCGCAAGCCTTCTTCTGGTCTTTGTTCTTCGAACTCAAGTGGTCTTCCGGCTTCATGCCCAGCTTGTTGCGCGCTTCCATGCGCGGCTGGTAGCAGGCCGTCCAGTCAATCACGCCGACCGAATAAAACGGCTCAGGATCGTTCGGGTCCACGTCCGACGCCTCGCGGTAATACTTCTTGGCATCGTCAAATTTTTTCTGGTTGAGATACAAGTAGGCGATGCCCTTGGCGCTGTTCACCTTCTGGTCGCGGGCCACGTTGGGCGCGGCCAGCACCGCCTTATATTGCTCAATGGCCTGATCGGCCATGCGCTGGTTGTCCGCCCCCTCCACGCCGGGGATAAACTGTTGCGCAAACGCCGTCGCCAGATACATTTTGGCATTCAGCAGCGTCGGGTCCAGCGCCACGCTCTGCTGGAAGTGATTAATCGCCTCTTCATACTTCGCGCTCTTATAGGCCATGACGCCCTTGTTCAAATGATCGCGCGCCTGCAGTTTGGCGCAACCGCTCGCCGTCAGCATGGCCAGTCCCGCGGCCGCCAGGGCCAGTACTTGTAGATTCTTCTTCATTGCGGTCTAAGTCTCCCTTGCCACAGAATCGCAGCCCGGCGGCCGGCGCCATCCCGCGCGCCCCTTCCGCCCCCGGCGTCTCCTAGTTG
>Ga0209068_10000150_pt1 | contig 42348 bp, 38 predicted proteins | sample ColStrG_CSR_2012_FD_187200 | JGI IMG/M metagenome (GOLD analysis project Ga0209068, IMG submission 187200) | Freshwater sediment microbial communities in response to fracking from Pennsylvania, USA - Cold Stream Run_MetaG_CSR_2012 (SPAdes)... | ecosystem: Environmental > Aquatic > Freshwater >...
GGCCGGGCGGGTAGGCCGGGTCGCCACCGAGACCGGACACCCCGACGAACCGGTCGACCTCGTCGTAGTACGGCGCGAGCTGCTCGTAGGAGATCGGCCAGTCGTCGGCGACGCCGTCCAGCGACCTGACCCGGAAGTCCGACGGCAGCAGGCGGGGCCACTCGGCTCCGTAGTAGATGCTCGACCCTCCCACCGCGTTGAACATGACCGGGGACATGTCCGAGCGGTCGACGCCCAGCGGGTAGTCCGCCGGGAGCCGGCGCACGTTCGGATCGTGGGCCCACTGGTTCTGGATCTGGAGCTCCCACTCCGGGTTGTTCGCGGGAAAGTCGGTGGGGTTAACCCAGTCACCCTGCTCGAGACAGACCACCCGGAACCCGCGCTGGGCCAGCGTGTGGGTCACGACGGAACCGCTCGGCCCCGACCCGACGACGACCACGTCCACGTCCACGTCCAGGAAGTCGTCCATCACCGTTCTCCACCTGGCTGCCGGGCGATGCTCTCGGCCAGCCTCTCCACGGTCTGCTCGACGTCGCGTCGGCTGGTGCGTGGGTTGATCGTGCACATCCGCACAACCGTCCGGCCCTTCAGGACGGTGCTGGACACGGCGGCGAAACCGCTCGACGTCACGTGCTCGCACGCGCGAACGACGTCCGCGGCGGTCGCGTCGATCCCCTGGAAGGTGAGGACACCGAGCTGCGCAGGCGTCACCACCTCCAGGCGCGGGTCGAGCTCCACGGCCCGCTGCGCCAGTTCTGCGAGGAGGATCCCGCGCTCGACGGCGCAGGCGAGCCGTCGCATCCCGTACGTCCGGAGCGTGAGCCACAGCTTGGCCGCACGACTCCTCCTCGTCAGCTCGAGGCCACGGTTGTGGAAGTCGACCGGGCCGCCCTGCGCGTCGGCCAGGTACTCGGGGTGCATGCCGAACGCAGCCTCGAGGACACCCGGACGGGCAACAAGAAGGCACGCGACGTCGTAGGGCTGGAAGAGCCACTTGTGCGGGTCAAGCACCAGCGAGTCGGCCAGCTCGAGACCCAGGATCCCGCTCCGGCCTTCGACAAGGGCCGCTGGGGCACCGTAGGCACCATCGACGTGCAGCCAGGCGCCGTACTCCCGGCAGATCGCGCTGATCGCAGGAAGGTCGTCGACAGCTCCCGTGTTCGTCGTGCCGGCTGTCGCCACGACGATGCTGGGTGAACGGCCGGCCTCGTGGTCGCTCTCGATCACCTCGTGAAGGGCCCGCGGGGACAGCCGGAAGGCGTGGTCTGTCGGCACCACTCGAACCAGCTCAGGCGGGTGCCCGATCGAGGTGATCCCGCGGCGGACCGACGAGTGCGTCTGGTCCGACAGGTAGATGACCCCGTCGCCGTTGGCGTGACGGGCGGCGACGAGAGCCGTCACGTTCGCCATCGAACCTCCGGACAGCAGTACGCCCTCGCTCGCGGCCGGCATGCCCAGAGCCTCCTGTAGCCAACCGAGGGCCACGAGCTCAAGAGTGGCCGGACCGGAGCCACCCGCCCAGGACGACGAGATCGCCTGCATGCCCGTTGACAGCCAGTCGGCGAGGATTCCGGCGTGCGACGAAGGACCGGGCACCCGCGCGAAGTAGCGCGGGTGATCCCCGTGCTGCTGGTGCTCGAACGCGACGTCTGCCAGCAGCGCGAGACCGGTCTCTACGACGCCCGGATCCATCGGCAGCTCGCCGCCCAGCAGCTCCTCGAGCCGGCTCAGGTCCGTGACCGAGACGGCGGGGCGGCGGTCCAACGTAGCCAGGTGCTCCGCCGTGCGGTCGACGACCCAGTAGCCGAGCCGTCGGAACTCGTCGCGGTCGAAGTCGAGGATGTCGCTGGTGGCGTCGAAGTCCGCGGGGGGTTCTTGATCACGGCGCCGGGCCGTGGTCATCCGAAGGTCACCCCTTGGGCGAGCGGCAGGGCGGACGAGTAGTTGATCGTGTTGGTGGCACGGCGCATGTAGCCGCGCCAGGAGTCAGAACCCGACTCCCGGCCGCCGCCCGATGACTTCTCACCACCGAAGGCACCACCGATCTCGGCGCCAGACGTCCCGATGTTGACGTTCACGATCCCGCAGTCCGACCCGGCCGCCGACATGAACATCTCTGCCTCACGCTGGTCCAGGGTGAAGATGCTCGAGGAGAGTCCCTGCGGGACGTCGTTCTGGATCGCGATCGCTTCCTCGAGGTCGTCATAAGCCAGGATGTACAGGAGCGGCGCGAATGTCTCCTCCCGCACGATGTCTGCCTGCCTCGGCATGGTGACCAGGGCCGGCCGCACGTAGAACGACTCGGCGCCGGCGACATCGACCCGGCTGCCTCCGGTGACCAGCTTGCCACCGAGGGCGGACGCTCGGGTCAAGCTGTCCTGCATCCGGTCGAACGCAGACTCGTTGATCAACGGCCCGACGAGGGTGTCGGGCGAGAACGGATCACCCACCCTGAGCCCTTGGAAGGACGACGCCAGGCGACCCACCACGGCGTCCACCTTGGACCGGTGGACGATCACGCGGCGCATCGACGTGCACCGCTGGCCCGCCGTCCCAGCAGCCGCGAAGACGATGCCTCGGACCGCGAGATCGAGATCCGCCGAGGGGGCCACGATCGCGGCGTTGTTGCCACCCAGCTCCAGGATGGCGCGACCGAACCGGGCGGCGATGCGCGGCGCGATCTCCGCGCCCATGCGCTCCGATCCCGTGGCGCTCACTACGGCCACCCGGCGGTCGTCGAGCAGCACCGACGCGCTCTCGCGGTCCGTGAGGACAAGCCGATGGAGGTCCCTGGGAGCACCCACCTCCAGGATCGCCGTCTCCATCAGCTCCGAGCACGCAAGCGACGTGAGGGGGGTGAGCTCGGACGGCTTCCAGACGACGCTGTCTCCGCAGACGAGCGCGATGGTCGTGTTCCACGCCCAGACCGCGGCAGGGAAGTTGAAGGCGGAGATGACAGCGACGACGCCTGCGGGATGCCAGGTCTCCATGAGCCGATGCCCAGGACGCTCCGACGGCATGGTCCGACCCTCGAGCTGCCGCGAGAGCCCCACGGCGAGGTCGCAGACGTCGATCATCTCCTGAACCTCGCCCAGAGCCTCCGAACGGATCTTTCCGACCTCGAGGGTGATCAGGTCGGCCAGGGCCGACTTGTGGCTCTCGACCAGCTGGCCGAGTCGCTTCACCAGGGCTCCTCGAGCCGGAGCGGGCACGGTCCGCCAGGCGAGGAACGCGACGTGGGCCGCTCGGACCGCCTCCTCCACAGCGTCTCGACCGACCCCCGCGCCGGACACCAGCGCGGCGCCGTCGATGGGCGTTCGGCTCGTCCAGTCCGTGCCGTAGGCCGCCGTCGCCCCGCAGGCATCCAGCGCTTCCGCCGCGCGCTTCACCAGGGCGTCGTGGATGGGCACGTGTCCGCCTTTCGGGTCGGTCGCGAGGTCGAGGTCGCACGTGGCAGCGCCGCAACGTCGCAGTGGGCTCTCAACGCGCCCAGCCGGCCACGTCGGTGTCGATCGCCCGGTGCCGGGCCACCACGTCGTCGACTGCAGCGGACTGATGATCTTGCAGGTCCTCATAACCCACGCCTGAGTACCGTGCCAGGAAGGGGTCGTCGACGATGCTGTCGGCACCGGACAGCTCCTCGATCACGGCGACGCCGCAGAACGGGACGTACGTGGGCGAGTAGCCGCCCTCGTGGCAGAGCACCAGCTTCCCGCCGCACAGCTCGTCGGCGAGCTCTCGCGTCCAGCGCGTCATCACACGGAAGTCCTGGCTGGTGAGCAGCATGCGTCCCGAGGGGTCGTTCGCACCGGCATCGAACCCGCAGGAGACCACGATCAGCTCCGGCTCGTGACGGCGGACCGCGGGCATGACGACACGCTCGAACGCCGCCCGGTAGGCACCGATGCCTGAGCCTGGCGGCAGCGGGACGTTGATGTGGGCGCCATGCCCGTCCCCGACGCCGACGTCCGAGGCGGACCCGCCGGCGCGTGGATACCAGTCGGCCTGGTGCAACGAGATCGTCTGGACGGAGCCGTCGGCGAAGAAGATCTCCTGCGTGCCGTTCCCCCAGTGGACGTCCCAGTCCACGACGGAGACCCGGGCCAGCCCGAGTGACCGAGCATGGGCGGCCGCCAGGGCCACGTTGTTGAAGATGCAGTGCCCGTTGCCGGTGGCGGCCGATGCGTGGTGGCCGGGTGGTTTCACCAGCGCGTAGGCGTTGTCGATCGCCCCCTCGAGCACCAGGTCGACGGCGCGCAGGCAGCCGCCGGCCGCCAGCCGCGCAGCGCGGTCACCGAGGGACCCGAAGGGCGTACCGCCTCCGGCGTCACCCCCTCCGGCGAGACTGAGCCGTCGAATCTGGTCCACATAGTCCCGAGTGTGGACGCGCAGCAGCTCGTCGTCGGTCGCGGGACGGGGCGACACCCAACGCAGTGTCGAACCCAGTCCGGACACCTCGATCAGGTTGCGCATGCGGCGGCGCGGGTGAGGGGTCTCCTCGCCGAACTCCCCGGGCTCGATGAGGCTTCCGCCGGTCGCGATCGGGCCCGCTCCGCCCCCCGCGTGGTGCCACATGAACAGCTCGTCCCAGACGAGACCGGTGGTCCGCTCGGTCATCTCACGCCCCCATCGACCGGTCCAGCTCGTCGAAGGCAGAGTCGATGGCCGCGACGAGGCGATCGATCTGGTCGGTGGTGTTCACGGTGCAGAGCACCGAGTGGAGTGCGGCGGAGGGGGAGATGTACACGCCCCGCTCGAACAGCAGGTGCGCGAGCTTGTTGAACTTGACGGTGTCCACGACGTCGCCGAAGTCGCGCGCGTCCCGGATCTTGGTCACGGACTCGTGTCCCTCGCGCAGGAAGTACAGCTGGAGCATCGGGCCCGCGTTCTGGACCAGCGCCGGTACGGAGTGTCGGGCGATGACGTCGCGAATTCCGCTCACCAGGCGGTCGGCGAGCATGTCCAGGTGACGGAAGGCCGCCCCGTCGTCGGCGTTGAGCATGTCCAGGGACCGGCGGACGACGCTCAACAACAAAGGATTCGCGTTGTGGGTGCCGTAGTGCAGGACCTTGCCGCCTCGCTGGGCGGCCATGATGTCCCGTCGACCGGCCACAGCCGACACCGGAAGCCCCGCACCGAGACCCTTGCCGAACGACGTGATGTCGGCGGTCACGCCGTAGCGCTCCTGGGCACCTCCGGCACCCAGGCGGAAGCCGGTGACTGTCTCGTCGATGTAGAGAAGGACGCCGTACTTGTGGGTCAGGTCACGGATCGCCTGCAGAAACCCTGGCTCGGGCGGGATGACTCCCATGTTCGCCATCGCGGGCTCGGTGACGACGGCCGCGATCTGGCCACCCTGCGCCTGCAGCGTCGCCTCCACCCGCTCCGGGTCGTTCCACGGCAGGACGATGGTGTCCTGCAGCGCGCCGGGAGTGATGCCGGACGAGTCCGGGATGTGGACGGGATCGTTGCGATGCCCGAGCACCTTGGACGGCAGCGGGTTGGACGACACGCTGTAGGCGTCGGACCAGCCGTGGTAGTGACCTTCGAACTTGATGAACTTCGACCGTCCGGTGAATCCGCGCGCGAGCCGCAGAGCCGACATGCACGCCTCGGTCCCTGTGCTCGCGAAGCTGACCTGCTCGGCGCAGTCGACCATCCGCGTGATCTGCTCGGCGACGTCGACCTCGACTTCCGAGGCGGTGGCGAAGAGTGCCCCGTTCTGCGCCGCCTCGCTCAGCGTGCCCACCAGCGCCGGATGGGCGTGCCCATGGATCAGCGACCCGAACCCAAGCATGAAGTCGAGGTAGCGGTTGCCGTCCGCGTCGACGATCTCAGCGCCCTCCCCCCTGGCCATGAAGATGGGGTGCGGAGTGAAGTTGATCGGCCCGCGCGAGGGTGAGCTGACGCCGTCGACCAGGACCTTCTCGGCACGCTCGAAGAGTCCGCGAGAGCCGTCGAGGCTTCGCACCGAGGGGTTCACGGTGTTGTGCGTCATCCTGCGTCACTCCCGAGAGCCGTGGGCGGAGAACCGTCTGCCAGAACCGTGGTGCGAGGAGCCAGGAATCAGGAGTAACGTCCCGGGACACTGCTGACGGACGCTAGCGGTCCCGTACGTAAGGGGTCAACCTGTATTTCACTCATGACACAGAGGTCGCGCTCATTGCCGCGGCCGCCCTGGTCAACTCCTGTGTCGACGGCGTCGAGACGCTGGTCGATCCTGCGACCCTGACCGCGTTCCTGCACGACTACGAGCTCTCGGGGCTGGGAGTGTGCTCACGCAAGGACCTCGTCGGGGTCATGGCGCTTCGCGACCGTATCCATGGCGTCTGGGATGTGCCCGACGGCGGTGCCGCAGCGGCTGTGGTGAACCGCGTGCTCGAGGAGGCCGACTCGCTCCCCCAGCTCACCCGTCACGACGGCTGGGACTGGCACATGCACTTCGGGCGCCGCGGTGCGACGCTGTCGGCGCGGCTCGGCGCGGAGCTGGCCATGGGGATCGCCGACCTCATCCGGCACGCCGACTTCGAACGGCTGCGCTACTGCAGCGCACCCGACTGCTCTGCCGTGCTCGTAGACCTCTCGAGGAACCGTTCGCGCCTGTACTGCGACACGGGCAACTGCGGCAACAAGCAGCACGTCGCGGCTTACCGTGCCCGCCAGGCCGGACGCCAGCCACACTGAGCAGGCACCACACGCCTTGACGAGCCATGGTGGCTCAGCTAGCGTCCGACTCAGGTGCATAAGTGTCTTACGCTCCTGACATCCGGGACGGCGCCATGAGCCGAAGGAGACATTCCAGACGTGGCACGCGACCCGAGGCATGATCTGCTCTTCGAACCGATCCAGCTCGGGCCCAAGGTGATGCCGAACCGCTTCTGGCAGACCCCGCACAGCATCCAGGCCGGCTCGGACTACCCCGGCTTCCAGGCGGGCTACCGGGGAATGGCTGCAGAGGGCGGCTGGGGCGCAGTGTTCGTGGAGTCGACGGCGATCTCGGTCGACGCCGATCCGTTGACCGTCGTGCGCCTGTGGGACGCCGGCGATGTCCGCAACCTGGCGCTCACCACGCAGAGCATCCACGCGCACGGGGCTCTCGCGGGCGTCGAGCTGCAGTACGGCGGGGCACCGATCAACTCGGGCGAGTCGCGCGTCCCCTACCTCGGCCCCTCCCAGATGGTCACCGACGCGAACTACCTGAGCGCGGTGGCCGAGATGGACCTCGAGGACATCGTACTCGTGCAGCAGCTCTACGTCAGCGCAGCGCTCAGAGCCCGCGACGCGGGGTTCGACCTGATCACGATCTTCGCCGGGGCCGCCATCAGCGTCATCGCGAAGTTCCTGATCCCTCGCTACAACCACCGCAGCGACCAGTACGCCGGGAGCTTCGAGAACCGAGCCAGGTTTGCTCGCGAGACGGTCGAGGCGGTCCGGCGTGCCGTCGGCGGGGACTGCGCCGTCGGGATGAGGTTCCAGCTCGACACCCTTCCGACCCCCTATGGCTTCGGCGAGGACGGGATCTCGGCAGCCGGCGACGGGCACCGCTTCCTGACCTTCATGGACGACCTCGTCGACTACTGGGATCTCAACGTGGGAACGCTGTCCGGAGAGGGAGAGGACATTGCGCCCTCGCGAACCCACCCGGAGAACCATCAGGCTCCCTACGTCTCCCACGCCAAGAGGATCACGACGAAACCGGTCGTCAACGTCGGCCGATTCACGAATCCGGACACGATGGCCAGCATCCTGACGAGCGGGCAGTGCGACATCATCGGTGCTGCCCGCCCCTCGATCGCCGATCCGTTCCTGCCGGCGAAGATCCGTGATGGCCGCCTCGACGAGATCAGGGAGTGCATGGGCTGCAACTACTGCATCTCGAAGTTCGAGTTCGGATCGCGGGTCGCGTGCACCCAGAACGCGACGACCGGCGAGGAGTTCCGGCGCGGCTGGCACCCCGAGCGATTCACCCAGGCCGTTAACTCGGACAACAGCGTCCTGGTCGTCGGTGCCGGGCCGGCGGGCATGGAGTGTGCCATCGTCCTCGGCAAGCGAGGGATGGCGGACGTCCACCTTGTTGACGCCGGGAAGGAGATCGGTGGATCGGTCCGATGGATCTCGCAGCTGCCCGGTCTCAACGAGTGGCGCCGACTGATCGAGTACCGAAGCATCCAGCTCGACAAGCTCCCCAACGTCGAGACCATCCTGGGCCGACGGATGTCACCTACGGACGTGCTCGAGTACGGCGCCAGCATCGTTGTGGTCGCGACGGGGTCTGAGTGGGCCGCGGACGGCCGTAGCGGTGCACACATGGACGCGGTCCCGGGGGCCGACGCTCGTCTCGACCATGTGGCGACGCCGGAGCAGGTGATGGTCGAGGACAAAGCGCTGGGGCACGCCGTGACGGTCTTCGACTCAGAGGGCTACTACATGGGGTACTCGCTGGCCGAGCGCATCGCCCGCCGCGGGCACGACGTCACGCTCGTGACCAGTCATTCCATACTCTCGCCCTACAGTCGCCTCTCGGCGGAGTCAGCTCGGGTGAACCGCGAGATCCGCGGTCTGGGCATCAACGTCGTCATCGATCATTCCCTCACGTCGATCGAACCGACGAGCATCACGGTGCAGGATGTCTGGACCGACAAGATGAGCCAGATCCGCACGGACAGCACTGTCCTTGTCACCCAGCGATACTCGACCGACTCGCTGTACCGCGAGGTCAAGAGCCGACCAGGATCACTCGTGCAGGCCGGCATCACCGGGCTCTACCGGATCGGCGACTGCTTCGCACCGAGCTTCCTGGCCGAGGCCATCTACTCCGGGCACCGCCTTGCGCGCGAGATCGACAGTCCTGATCCGAGCCGGCCGTTGCCCTACATCCGTGAACGCCGCCTCCTGGACGCCGCCGAGGACGACTACCGACTCGGGAGCCTCACCCTTGGCCCGGTGCACTGATCCCGGAAGGGGTTCTGACACATGCGGTACGCCGAGGTACGCGCCCTGCTCCAGCTCCGCCGCCCGAGCCTTGGCCGGCAGAGTCGGACACTGGCGCGCGCTGTGACCATCGAGGACCTGCGTACCGCTGCGTTGCGACACTGGCCAGCAGGCGTCGCCGGTTACGTCGACGGCGGAGCGGACGGCGAGGAGAGCCTGCAGCGCAACCTCCAGGCGTACTCCGACTACGACCTGGTGCCGACCACGTTGCGCGACGTGTCCACGATCGACACGACGACCCAGATCCTCGGCCTGGACTCCAGTCTGCCGATCGTGCTGGGCCCCACCGGCTTCACGCGGATGATGCACCCCGATGGGGAGCGGGCTGCGGCGAGAGCGGCCGCCGCGGCGGGGATCCCGTACACGCTGGCCACGTTGGGCACCACGACCGTGGCCGACCTGGCCCGGGACGTCGCGGCCGATCTGTGGTTCCAGCTGTACGTGCTGAGCGATCGCGGGCTGACCCACGACCTCGTCGAGCGCGCTGCGGCCGCGGGATACCGGGCGCTGATGGTCACCGTGGACTCACCGGTGACGGGCCTTCGGGTGCGTGACCACAAGTCCGGCTTCACCGCGCCGCCGCAGCTGACCCTGACGACCGTGCTGGGAATGGCGCGCCGGCCGGTGTGGTGCGCCCGGCTGCTGACGGGCGAGGCCGTGACCCTGGCGAACCTTGTCGGAAGCTCGGTAGACACCAGCCCGGCGGGGTTCACCGCGAATCCGATCGACTCCTCGCTCATATGGGACGACCTGGCGAGGCTGCGAGAGCAGTGGCGCGGTCCGCTCCTGGTCAAGGGGATGGTCTGCGTCGCCGACGTCGTACGAGCCGCCGACCTCGGCGTGGACGCGGTCGTGCTGTCCAACCACGGCGGCCGTCAGCTGGACCGCGCCCTCGCCCCGCTGCACGCGCTGCCGGAGGTCCGCGAGGCCGTCGGTGACCGGCTAGAGCTCATGGTGGACTCAGGCATCCGCCGAGGCGCGGACATCGCCACAGCGCTCGCACTCGGCGCGAGCGCCGTGCTGATCGGGCGGCCCTACCTGTTCGGGCTCGGTGCTGCCGGCGAGCGCGGGGCGCTTGCCGCGATCGAGATGCTCGGCGCCGAGCTGCGGCGGACGATGGCGCTGCTCGGCGTCCGGGACATCGCCGAGCTGCGCGACCAGGGTCCTGGCCTCGTACGCCGTCGCTGACCTACGCGGCTCTATCGCGTCAGCGGGATGATCGCGCTCACCGAGACGCACGGCTGGTCTGATCGGTTGCACCAGGAGTGCACCGTGCCGCGCTGCACGATCGTGTCGCCGCTGCGCAGGAGTGTCTCGCAGTCCTCGAGGATGGCGTACACCTCGCCGCTCAAGATCGTGACCATGTCGAGCGTCTCAGTGACGTGCATCCCGGTGTCCTCGTCGGCAGGGCTCTTCCACGTGCTGTCGGGGGGAAGCATCGCGATGCGCCAGACGAACCCGCCCATCGGTGGCGCGAAGATCGTCTCGCCGGGGACCAGGGTGTGGTCGTCCGAGTCTCGCGGCGGCATCGCGTCGACCTGCCAGATGTCGTTGAGCGTCCACCCCGGCGCGAAGGTCCGGGTGTCGCTGGGGCCGTCGGACACGATCGTCGACCTGCCGTCTGCGTTGAGGCCGGTGACCACTCGCCGTGGACGGAACGACTCGTGCGGGCTGGTCATGCTCGGGTCCTCTCCTCAGGTGCTGCGCTGGTCGGTGAGCCGGCCGGCTGGGCGCGGGCCTCGAGGCGAGGCAGGTCCTTGAGCAGCTGGCGCGTGTACGGGTCCTGCGGATCGTCGAGGACCTGCTCCGTCGGGCCCTGCTCGACGACGTCGCCGTGGGCCAGCACCACCACGTCCTGCGCGATGCTTCTCACGACCGCCAAGTTGTGCGTGATGAAGACCATCGACAGGCCCCGCTCGAACTGGAGCTGGCGCAGCTGCTCCACCAGGAGAGCTTGGACCGACACGTCGAGCGCAGACGTCACCTCGTCGCAGATCAGCAGCTCCGGGTTCACCGTCAGGGCACGACCCACGGCGACCCGCTGTCGCTCACCTCCCGAGAGCTGGTCCGGCATGCGGTCGATGAAGCCACCACTCAGGGCGACGGTGTCGAGCACCTGCTCGACCCGCTCCCTGCGCTGGTCACGGTTGAGCTCGGTGAAGAACCGCAACGGCTCCTCGAGGTTCTCCCCCACGGACATCCGGGGGTTGAGCGATGCGTAGGGGTTCTGGAAGACGTACTGCAACCGACGGCGCAGGTCGCTGGATCGCTGAGCGAACCCGGGCGCGAGCTCCTCGCCCCCGAAGTGCACGTCGCCCGACCAGGCTGCGTGCAGCCCGATCAGGCAGCGCGCCAGAGTCGTCTTCCCTGACCCTGACTCTCCGACGATGGCGGTGCACCGACCGGGATCCACCCTGAAGCTCACCCCATGGAGCACCTCGACCGCGCCGTAGTGGGCGACCAGGTTGCTGACGCCGAGGGAGGCGCCGTCACGCTCACGGGCCGCCGGTACTGCATCGGCGGCTCCCGCAGGGTCGCCGTCGGCCGGGACCGGGTGGATGCATCGCGCCTGGTGGCCCGGTGCGAGCTCGCGCAGCCCGGGCAGCGACTGTCGACAGTCAGGCTGAACCGACGGGCACCTGTCAGCGAACGCGCACCCGGTCGGCCAGTGCCCCGGACGCGGTGGCCGTCCCTCGATCCCGACCAGAACCGTGCTCCGCTCAGGTGAGGGAGCCGCCTTGATCAGTCCCACCGTGTAGGGGTGCCGAGCTGCTCTGAACAGATCGACCGTCGGCCCGAGCTCAGCCAGGCGACCGCTGTACATCACCGCGGTGGTCTGGGCGAGCTGCGCCACCACGGCCAGGTCATGGCTCACGTAGACAGCCGTGGCTCCGTACTGCTGAGTGAGCGAGCGAACCGTCTCCAGCACGTGACGCTGAGTCGTGACGTCAAGGCCAGTGGTGGGTTCGTCCAGGACGATCACCCGTGGTCGGCAGGCGAAGGCCATCGCGATCGCGACCCGTTGCTGCTGCCCACCCGAGAGCTGGTGGGGGTACGAGCGGAGGAGCACGTCGTTGGCTGGGAGGTGCACGTCGGTCAGCACCTCCTCGATGCGCTCGTCCACCGTCTGACCGCTAGCGAGCACACCGCTGTGGACGGCGAGAGCCTCGCGAAGCTGACGACCGATGCGCAGCGCGGGGTTGAGGCCGCTCGACGGGTCCTGCGGCACGTAGGCGACCACTCGTCCTCGGGCGTGGGTGAGCTCCGAGGGGCCGAGCTTGAGGATGTCCTGGTCGCCGACGACCACCGAACCCGCGCTGATGCGCAACCCGCGTCGGGCCAGGCCTAGCAGAGCCACTCCAGCGGTGCTCTTGCCGGAGCCGGACTCACCCACGAGGCCCATCACGGTGCCGCTATCCACCGAGAAGCTGATGCCCTCGATCACCGGCACGCCGTGGGTCTTCGTCTGGACCGTCAGCCCGGAGACGACAAGGCCTGGCACCGAAGGGCCGGGCGCACGCAGGTCCACCCTGCTCACTGCTCCACCGGCCCACCGAGAGCGGCCGTCACGATGGCCTCCTCTGCGCGGTTCTCTCCCAGATTCGCCCGAGCGAGGGCGTCGGCGAAGATGTTCGTACCGATCGCGAGAATGCCGAGGATGGCCGCAGGGGCGACCACCCCCCACGCGTTCGCCGCGAGCCCGAGCCGGTTCTCGTTGACCATCACGCCCCAGGACGGGTTGGGCGGCTGCACGCCGAACCCCAGGAAGTTGAGTCCCGAGATGAGGACGATCGAGACGCTGAGCCGCAGCCCCACCTCGACCGCCAGGGTCGTGACCAGGCTCGGCAGCACCTGCCGTCGGATGACCGTCCGCGGCGGGACCCCCCAGACAGCCACCGCCTTGACGAAGTCACGTTCGCAGATGTCCTGCGCTGAGGCGTAGATGACGCGCGTGACCTGGGGTGCCTGCACCAGCGCGACGGTCAGGACGACCAGCCACAGGCGCGGGCCGATGATGCTGACGAAGAGCAGGATGAGCACCAGCTGGGGAACCGCGAGGACGACGTCGACGATGCGCATGATCGCGCCCTCGACCGCTCCCTGCCGATAGGCGGCGACGACACCGGCAAGAGCGCCGACCGTGACGCCCAGCACGGTGGCGAGCACGGCCAGGATGAGCAGCTGCCAGCCGCCGTTCAGCACGCGGGACAGCACGCTGCGACCCAGTACGTCCGTACCCAGAAGCCCCGTCGTCGGGCTCGGCGGCGTGAACGGCGCGCCGGCGAACGCGGTAGGAGACGGAACTCCGGGGATGAACGGTCCCCCGAAGGCGAGTAGGGCGATGATGATCGTCAGCCCGAGCCCCACCTTGCCGCGGGTCGTGGAGAGTGCGCCGCTGACTGCTCTGGCGAACCCGCCACGGCGCCGAGGAGGCCGGGCAGCAGGCGTCGAGGTCGTGGTCAAGACGCTCATCGCGGAAGCCTCCGTCGCGGGGTGACCAGCAGGACGACGACGTCGGTGCAGATGTTGAGCACCACGTAGAACACGGCCAGGAGAACCGTGAGGAACTGGACGACGGGGACGTCCCGCGCCTGGATCGAGTTGACCAGCAGGGAGCCGACACCCGGGAAGGCGAACACGGTCTCGACGAGCACGATCCCGCCAGCCAGGTAGAGAAGGTTCAGCCCGACGACCTGGATGGTCGGGGCCAGTGCGTTGGGAAGTGCGTGCGCGAACAGGATGCGCCGTGGAGATGCGCCCTTCAGGCTCGCCACCTCGGCGTAGTCGCTGGTGAGCGCCTCGATGGTCGATGCGCGCACCATGCGGTACACGTAGGGCGTCACCACGATCACCAAGGTCAGAACCGGTAGGACGAGCTTGTTCGGCTGCTCCCAGATGTATGACCCTGGGGGAAGGAAGGAGACAGCCGGGAACATCTTGAGCTTCACGCCGAACACGAGGACGACGAAGACTCCCACGACGAACTCGGGGAGCGAGTTCCCTACCAGCGCCCCGATCGACATCGCCTGGTCGGAGACCTTGTCCCGACGTGCCGCTGCGATCGCACCTAGGACTATCCCGAGGATGGTGGACACGAGGCCGGCGACGATGACCAGGCACGCGGAGTTCGCCAGACGCGGTGAGACGAGCTCCCAGACCGGCGTCGCCTGGGGTGACAGCGAGGTTCCGAAGTCACCGTGAAGGAACGACGTGATCCAGTGCCAGAAGGAGACGCCGACCGGCTGGTCCAGCCCCAGCTGCTGGCGGAGCGCCGCGAGTCGCTCGGGGGTCGCCTGCTGACCGAGGATCGCCGTCGCCGCGTCGCCAGGGAGGACGATCGTGGCGAAGTAGACGATCACGGCCACCGCTGCGACGGAGAAGACCCCCCACGCCGACCTGCGGAGTACGAGCTTCCGGACCGGATGCGGCTTCTTCCGGACCTGCGGCGCTGACGGGGGCGGCGCGGAAGCGCGTTCAACGACAGCTGTCATGCCGACCTCCAAGCTCGCGCCCGGATTCATTGGGACCCGGGTTCGTGTCTGTCGACTTCATGTCAACTTCCCCTGACGATTCGGTCGTACGCCGCTGGATCGGTGGCTCCCTCGGTCGAGATGACAAGGATCCGGTCGTCGGACGCCAGCTCCAGCTCCTCCGCGAAGGCGAGAAGCCCCGCGAGGCCCGCGGCACCGCTCTCACCCGAGACAACGCCGGCGCGCGCGAGAGCCCGCATCGCGTTCTCGGCATCAGAGTCGTCGACGGCCACGAAGGAGTCGATCCCGGCAAGGACGTCCGTCCATGCCACCGGGGAGGGACTGCCGCAGTTCAGTCCCGCCATGATCGAGTCGAGCGCGCCTTCAATCTGGATCGGTCGCCCCGCACGGACGCTCTGAAGCACGCAGTCCGCCTTCGTCGGCTCGACGCCGATGACCCGCGCGCCACCTGGGACGAACGCCCGGACGACCGAGGCAGCGAAGGCGCCGACGCCGATCTGCGCCGCGACCACGGTGGGCGGGAGAGCCCCGCACACCTCCAGCTGGGCGTGAACCTCAGCGCCGATGGTGGCGTACCCGTCGATCACCCAGCCAGGGACCCGCTCGTAGCCCTCCCAGGACGTGTCGGAGACGACGACCGTTCGTTCGTCCTGAAGCCGCGCCGACTGTGCGACGGCCTCGTCGTAGTTGCCCGTGACGACCGTGACCTGTGCACCCTCGTTCGCGAGGGCTGTGATGCGAGCCGGCACCATGTCCTCAGGAACGAGAATGTGTGCGGCCAGGCCCAGGTACGCCGCCATGCGTGCGACGGCACGACCATGATTGCCGTCGGTGGCGGCGACAAGAGTGAGCCCGAGCGGTTCGACGATGGAGCGTAGCCCCACCAACCCGTCGACCCGGGCGGGATCGACACCGGCGCGTGAGCAGAGCTCCCGGAACGTCGCGTACGAAGCACCGAGGATCTTGAACGAAGGCATCCCGAAACGGTTCGACTCATCCTTGACCCACACCTCGGCCACGCCCAGTCGCACCGCGAGCTCCGGGGACGCGACGAGCGCCGTCGGGGCGTACCCGGTGAGGGACCGGTGGAAGGTGAGCACATCATCCGGATCGACTGCGGAGACCGCACCGGTCCTGCGCTCGTTCCGGAGTACACGCCGTCGCTCATCCGTCGTTGTCACCGGGACTCTCCCAGGCCGAGCAGCGAGGCGACGATGGCCGCATAGCCCTGCGCCCCGTCGCGAAGCTCCACAAGCGATATCGACTCGTTGACGGTGTGGGCCTCGTCCTCGTGCCCCGGGCCGTACCCGATCGTCGGGATGCCGAGCCGCCCGGCGGAGGCCGAGCCGTTGGTGCAGAACTTGTAGTGCGTGACGGTGGCGTCCAGTCCCGCGCCGATCAACCCGGACACGGCGGCTCCGACGATCGGCGCATCCTCCGGCGCAAGCCATGCCGGGGCGAAGTTTGGCGCCTGTACGTGAACTCCGGTGTAGGTGACGTAGTCGTCTTCGGCGATGGAGACCGAACCCGTGGTCCCCCACTGCTGAGTGACCTCATCGACGATCGCACGTACGGGACCGAGCACGTCGGCCTCCGTCTCCCCTACGAGGGTGCGCCGGTCGAAGGTGGCGACGCATCTCTCGGGAAGGACGGAGAGCCCGGGGTACGGATGGGACATGACGTCTGTCAGCACGAGGATGCCGTCACCCAACGTCGGTTGCGCAGGCGGGGTGAGTAGGCGCAACCCGGCAATGACGTCGACCATCACCTCGGCGGCGTTGATGCCGGACTCTGGGTAGGCCGAGTGACACGACCGGCCCGCCACCTCGACGAGCACTTCGGCGCGACCGCGCTGCCCGCGAGCGAGCTTGCCCGAGCTCGGCTCACAGATCACGACGAAGTCCGGGTTGACCCTCTCGAGCACGCGAACGAGCGCCGGCCCCTCGACGAGCTCTTCAGCGACGCTGCCCGAGATGACCACGGTCCCGCTCGCGAGGTCGCGCAGCGCCGCCACGCCATGGACGCATGCGGCCATGGGTCCCTTGATGTCGACCGCCCCCCGGCCGAAGATCCTGCCGTCCGCGACCTCGCCATCCGGCTTTCGCGACCACTCGGTCGGATCGAGCACACCGACCGTGTCGAGGTGCGCGTCGAGCAGGACGACGGGGCCCTCACCGAGGCGCAGGGTTCCGATGATGTTGCCGAGCTCGTCCACAGTGACGTCGAACCCCTGACGGTCGAGCTCCTCCTGGAGGACGGCGGCGGCATCTGCTTCCTCGGTCGAGTAGCTTCGGACCCCGATCATTCGGAGCGCGAAGTCCTCGAGGGCGTCGTCATCGACCGGGAACTTCTGTGACATCGGCATCTCCTCCCGATCTCCTCGGTGAGCTGCGGTACTCACTGGAGGCTGATTCCGATCTGCTTGAGCCGGGTGAACTCCTCAAGGCCGGCGAGACCACCTTCCTTGCCGAAGCCAGAGGCACCGAACCCACCTTGAGGAATCTCAGGGCTCAGCACGAAGTGGTTGTTGACCCAGACGTTGGCAAACTCGAGGTCCCGGGACACGCGCAGCGCCCGGCCGACGTCCCGCGTCCACACCGACGCAGCGAGGCCGTAGGGCGTGTCGTTCGCCAGCTCGAGTGCTTCCTCTTCGCTGGTGAACGTCTGAACCGTCGCGACCGGGCCGAAGACCTCCTTCTGTACCAGGTCGTCGGCCTGCTCCACCCTGCCGATTAGCGTCGGGTTGAAGAAGAAGCCGGGCCCCTCCGGGCAGGTGCCTCCCAAGATCAGCTCAGCGTGGTCGGGGCGGTTGTCGACGATGCTGCGCACGCCGGCGAGCTGGGTCGCGCTGATCATCGGCCCCAGGCGCGTCTCGACGTCGGCGGCGTCTCCGACCTTCCACTCCGACAGGGCCGCCGTCAGCTTGGTCACGAACAGGTCGTAGATCGACTCAGCGACGAGCATGCGGTTGCCCGACATGCACTCCTGCCCAGCGTTGAACAGCACCGCCGTCGCGAACGTAGGCATGGCCTTGTCCAGATCCGCGTCGTCGAAGACGATCACGGGCGCGTTCCCGCCGAGCTCGAGAACGACCCGCTTGGGTCCCGCCGCCGCCAGCTCTCCGATCCTGCGACCGGCCCGGGTCGAGCCGGTGAAGGACACGAGCGCCACGTCGGGATGCGTCACGAGTGCCTCACCCACGGTGGGACCCGCGCCGAGGACGATGTTGAGCACTCCCGGCGGCAGAAGCTCGTTGGCGAGCTCGACGAATCGCACCGTCGACAGGGGGGCGTTCTCAGCGGGCTTGACGACCACGGTGTTGCCGACCGCCAACGCCGGGAGGATCTTCCACACCGCTTGCATCAGCGGGAAGTTCCAGGGCGTGATCGCGGCGACGACGCCGACCGGCTCCCGCCGGACCAGTGTCGTGCTCCCCTCCACATACTCGCCGGCGGCTGGTGCCGTGCTCGACCGCGCGGCGCCCGCAAAGTAGCGAACGCCGTCAAGAATCCCTGGTACCTCGAGGGTCAGGCTGGCGGTCAGTGGTTTGCCCGCGTCGATGCTCTCCAGGTGCGCGAACTCCGCAAGGTTGGCTTCCATCAGGTCCGCGATCCGGCGCAGCACGTCGGATCGCGCTCCGGGGGTCGTCCGCGCCCACCCCTTCGACGCTCGTTTCGCCGCCGTCACGGCCAGCGCGACCTGATCTGTCGTCGCCTCGTGAAACCGGGCGATCTCCTCGCCGGTCGAGGGGTTGAGAACGACGATCTCTGACTCGGAGCCGCCCGCGACACTGGCCCCGTTGATGAGGTTGAGCGCGGAGTAGCTGTTCGAGGTCGACCCGACTGCCATCGCTGACTTCCTCTGCACTAGATCATCTGCTGAATGCTCTGCTTCGGGGCACGAACCCCCGACGGGCGGCTGGATCGGGTGCGACGCAGCCACACCGGGTGTCAGCGCGAGCGCCGTCAGGTCGGCTGCGAGGTACGTGTCACGAGACGGAGACATCCAGCCCTTTGAGGATGCTCTCCAGCTCCGCGGAGCGCTCGGAGGGCATCGTCGCGAGGGGAGGACGCGGGGCGCCGATGGAGGCCCCCAGAGCGTCGAAGGCCCCCTTGATCCCCGCGACGTACCCGCCGGAGACCAGGAAGCGCATGATGGGATACAGGTTGTTCCACTCGCTCCGCGCAACGGCGAGGTCGCCGCGTTGAACCGCGTCGTACACCTCCACGAGCTGCGGTGCGACGAAGTTGCCGGCCCCCAGGATGCAGCCGGGAGCGCCCTCGACCAGAGCCGCCAGGAACATCGTGTCCCAGCCGATGAGCGTGGTGATGACGTCTGCGTAGTCGTGCACGAGACGGGTCAGCTGATGGAAGTCGCCGGACGTGTCCTTGACGTACTGAATGTTTTTAGCCGCCCCCGCGAGAACGGCGAGGTCCTCCGGAGCGAGGTTCACCCCGATGGCGAGGGGAAGGTTGTACACGACCACCGGCAGCGAGACGGCGTCAGCCACCGCGCGGAAGTAGGCCGTCGTCTCCGCCAGGCTGAGGCGGTCCTTGTAGGGAGGGAGCACCAGAACAGCTGCAGCGCCGGACTTCTCGGCGTGCTCGGAGAGCTCGACGGCTTCCCGCGTCGTCATCGCCCCGGTGTGTGCGATGACCGGGACGCGCCCCGCCGCCTGGTCCAGGACGACCTCGACCACCGTCCGGCGCTCGGCGACCGAGAGCTGAGCGAACTCTCCCGTGGAGCCACCCGGCACCAGTCCGTGCACCCCGCCGGAGATGGTGTTCTCGACCAAGGAACGCAGCCGAGCCTCGTCGAGGCCACCGCTCGTGTCCAATGGTGTTGCGACCGCTGACATGACGCCGCTCAACTTCATAGGGAATGCCTCCACGCCTTCGTCGATGGAAAGTCGGTCCTCGTGCCGTGCCAGCTGCGCCGTCAGGCTCCGGCCACCGCGCTCATGACGTGCTTGACCCTGGTGTACTCCTCGAGGGCGAGGACGGAGGTGTCGTTGCCGTGCCCCGAGCTCTTGTAGCCGGTGTTGGGCATCTCGGCCGCGACGATCAGGTGGCAGTTCACCCACACCTTCCCGAAGTCCAGAGCATCACTGACGCGCAGAACACGGTCGTGACTCTTGGTCCACACGCTGGCGGCGAGACCGAACCGAACATCGTTCGCGAGCTCCACGGCCTCAGCCTCGGTGCTGAACCGCTGAACGGTGATGACGGGACCGAACACCTCTTCCTGGACGATCTCGTCCTCCTGCTTGACGCCCTCGATCACCGTCGGTTCGAAGAAGAAGCCACCTCCGGTGCGATCGACGTGACCACCGGTCAGGACCGTCGCATGCGACGGCAGCCGGCCGAGGAAACCCTCGACCTTGTCGAGGTGCGCCTTGCTGTTCAGGGCTCCGTACGAGGTCCCCGGCATCGCCGGAGGGCCGTACGTCGTCGCCTTCGCGTGCGCGACGAGCGAGCGGACGAACTGGTCGTAGATCGCGTCCTCCACCAGGACGCGTGTGGCGGCCTCACAGTCCTGGCCAGCATTGAGGAAGCCCATCGCGCCGATGTCTCTCGCACTCGCGTCCACGTCCGTGTCGGCGAAGACGAGAACCGGCGCCTTGCCTCCCAGCTCGAGGCTCACGCGCTTGAGGCTGGTGGCGGCGGACGCGGAGACCTCGATCCCCGCCCGTTCGCTCCCCGTGACCGAGACGAGCTGCGGGATCGGGTGGGCCACCAGCGCCCGCCCGGTGTCCCGGTCTCCCGCGACCACGTTGAGCACACCCGCCGGCAGGATCTCGCCGATGATGCGGGCAGCCAGCAGGGCACTGACCGGCGTGGTGTCCGACGGCTTCAGCACCACCGTGTTGCCCGCGGCGATGGCCGGACCGAACTTCCAGACAGCCATGTTGAGCGGGTAGTTCCATGGCGCGACCTGGCCACAGACACCGACCGGCTCACGTCGCATCGAGGACTCGAACCCGGCGACGTACGAGCCACTGGCGATCCCACGCAGGTCACGGGCCGCCGCCGCGTAGAAGCGAAGGCAGTCGATCGCACCCGGGAACTCCTCGTCGCGGAAGACGTGGATGGGCTTACCGGTGTTGAGGCACTCGGCCTCCACAAGCTCGTCGCGGTGTGCCTCCAGTGCGTCGGCTATCCGGAAGAGCAGCAGGCTTCGCTCCCCCGGAGTGGTGGTCCGCCAGGTCTGGAAGGCACGCAAGGCGGCATCGCACGCTGCGTCGATGTCGTCGGGGCCAGACAGCGGCGCTTCGAGGTAGGCCTCGCCGGTCGCAGGGTCGACGAGCGGCGAGTAGGCGCCGCTCAGCGGGGCGACCTGCTTGCCGTCGATGTAGTTCTCGACTCTGTCCATCGGGGGCTCCTCGTGGTTGCAGGCTTGGGTGTGCGCTACGCGCAGCGGATTCCGGGGCGGACAGTCAGGCCGGGGCGAGTGGTGTCGATTGGTCGGAGCCTGAGGGAGTCACCGAGAGTCGGCGGACACGGTGAACAGCGGGTCCCCGAACACGCTCTCGTCGATCGTGAGGCCGAGTCCGGGCTGGTCCGAGTAGTGCACCGTGCCCTCGACCATCCGGGGACCAGTGTCGGCTCCGCGCGGCTGGTAGCCGATCTTCATCTCAGACCCCATGAAGTAGGCGACGCCGAGGAAGTGACCGGGCTCCACGGTGGCAGCCAGATGTGCAAGGCCGGCGGTGGCCAGGTCAGCGCCCTGGGGCTCGTCGATGAGCAGCATGCAGCCGGCGGCCTGCGCGATATCGCGGATTCTCGCGGCCTTGGTCAGTCCGCCGACCCTCACGACCTTGAGGTTGATGGCATCGACACAGCCAGCCTGCAGGCTGGACAGGAGGTCAGCCGTGTCCTTGAGGCTCTCGTCGACCATCATGGGTTTCGAGGACATCTCACGGACTCGTGCCAGCTCGGCGATCGTTCGGCATGGCTGTTCGATGTAGGTGTCGACATCCTCGACGCCCTTGGCGAAGCGCACGGCCTGCGCCACCGTCCAGCCCTTGTTCGCGTCGCTGGTCATGAAGCTGGAGTCGGGGGGGACGACGGCCGCGACGGCACGCACGCGGGCTGCATCCAGGAGCGGGTCGTCGCCGAGCTTGAGCTGCCAGCCTCGGTACCCGAAGTCGGCTGCCTCATGAGTCGCCCGAACCATCTCCTCGATGTTCGCGAGACTGATTGCCTTGAACGCACGGAAGGTCGACTGCTTGACCCCGCCCAACAGCTGGGCCACGGGCCGACCGAGGAGCTTGCCGCGCAGGTCCCACATGGCGATGTCGATGGCGGCCTTGCCACTGAGGTGACCGACGACCAGGTCATCCATGCCGTCGACCAGGACGTTGGCCTCGAACACGTCGCACTCGAGAACCCAGTCGGCCAGCAGCCTGACCGTCGCGCGCGCCGATGCGGGAAACCCGTCGAGGTAGTTGCTTCCCAGCGTGCACGCCTCGCCGTACCCGACCGTTCCGTCTTCCGCGGTGACCTTGACGATCGTGCTGGGGAACGAGTGCAGCACTCGGCCGTGCGACATGGCGTAGTGGTCGTGCTGGGTCGGGATGTCCACTGCGAAGCAGCTGAGCTCACGCACTTTCATCGCGGTCTCCGAAGTTGTCGACAATCGACGATAGCATTGCGCGACTGCTTTGGGAACGGACGAGGCGACAGGGATGTCAACGAGGTTGGAGCTCTTTCGCGACGCGACGGGCAGTCTCGATCCCGGACCTGGTCGCGTCCTCGATGTTGCCGCCAAGCTCGGCGAAGTAGTCGCCGGCGAACTGGACGACGTTCGTCGTATCCCAGGCGTAGCTGCGCATGGCGTCGAAGTCGAGGTCGGGCGTGGGGTAGAAGTTGCCGTACCGCCACCTCTGGACAACCGTCTCGCTGATCAGGCTGGCCAGCTGCGGGTAGACACGGCAGAGGTCGGCCGTGAACCGGCGTTCGACCTCCTCGTCGGGCAGCCCCAGCACGTCCCGGGCGAGCTGGGCCCCCGCGTAGCACATCAGGCTGCCCCCGCCCTTTCGAACGGCCGAGCCCCGTAGCGGGTTCGCATGGTTGAACAGCATGTTGAACGCCATTCCGGGCGTGAGGACCGCGTAGATGTCGTCCCAGGGCATCGGGCCGGACTCGTTCGTGAGCACGGCCATGCACACGAACGGCCCGTACGTCACCGACTCCAACGACAGCTCGACGGCGCGCGGCAGACCGTGGACGAGCGTGCGGGCGACCGGCGCCGGGGTCGCCACGATGACGCGCCGGGCAGCGATGCTGAACCGCCCGTCGACGGTGTCGTAGTGCACCACCGCTCGATCACCGTCAGGCCCGACCGACACGACCTTCGCACCGACGACGACGCGATCACCGAGGCGTCGGCGAACGGCCTCGCCCAGCCGGCCGGACCCTCCCAGCAGATTGACCGGAGCACCGCTCCTGCTGTCCCAGTTCGCGCCGAAGAGCGCGATCCCCGCCCCGGCGGTCAGCTCGTCGATCTCGCCGGGGGCTCGTCGTGCGGCGGTTCGGAAGATCGCGTCGACCGGCTCGGGGAGCCGGCCCAGGAGGTCCCGGAACGTGCGGTCGCTCTCGAAACGTGCCACCCGCGCACGGCGCTGCGTCTCGGACTCGCCCGGTCGAGTGCGAGAGGCGGATATCCAGGACATGACCTTCCGACGAACGACCAGGCCGGCCTTCGCGAACTGCACCCGCTCACCCACCGACAGGGGCAGCGTGAACGGATAGCTCTCCGCTCGGCGCGACGAGTACACCTTGCCGCCGAAGCTCATCGCCGTCTTCGACCCGGGTATCTCGATCGTCTCGAGCCCCAGGTCGTCCATCAGCTGTCGAACACGAGCACCCTCGGCAGGGAACATGTGCCCACCCAGGTTCAGCCAGTAGCCGCCGCGCGGGAGGGACTTCAGCCGTCCCCCCAGGGCCTCCTTCTCCTCCAGCAGCAGGCAGTCCTGGTCGCGGAGCTGCCAGGCCGCCGCCATGCCGGCTGGCCCGCCGCCGACGATCACGACGTCTCGGTACTGGATGTTCGTCGCCGACTCCTGCGCTGCGCTCATGTGCGATGCCTCCAGTGCTTGGCGCGGGGCTGTGTCTCGAGCTCGTGGAGTCGCTCCGCGAACGGCGGGTGCTCGCGCATCGTTGCTCATGTACCGCTGGTCAACGGTTGACCTCGTCCAGCGTCTTGACCGGGCTGCCGCGCTCGAGCACGGCGTCAAGGATCCCCGTGCCCAGCTCGTCAACGACCTGATCAGGGCGCGCCGGGCGACGCGCCCCGGTCGGAATGCCCAGCGAGCCGAGGACTGACTGGGACATGAAGTACGCGCCGACCGCAAGCAGCGAAACCTGGTCGAACGAGGAAGGGTCGCGCGCGGCGAAGGCTTCGAGGCTCTCCCACGACGGGTCCGGGGGAAGCAGGTCGATCGCCGTACCGAGGGCGCCGTCGATCCCGCCCAGGGCGACGGCTGCCTGTTGCACCAGCTCGTCGAAGTCCGGCAGGGCACCCGCAGACGGAGAGTCCGACGAACCGGGCAGGAGGATGGCGGCGCATGCGCGAATGCGATCGAGCTGTTCTGGGGACAGGCTCGGGTTCGGAGTCATGCGGGCACCCGCTGGTCTCGAGCGGTGTCGGCGAGATGAGTCGCCGTGCGGAGGGAGAGCGCGGCGATGGAAGCTGTCGGATTGACCGAGCCACCGGTCACCATCACGCTCCCGTCGACGATGAAGAGGTTGGGCACGTCATGAGACCTGCCGAACCCATCGACCACGGAGGACGCAGGGTCCGTGCCCATTCGCGCAGTGCCCAACAGGTGACCCGACTCGGTGAGCGGTGCCGTCAGCACGCGTCTTGCTCCGGCTGCTTCGTGGGCCTCGATCATCCGATCGACCATGAAGTCGATCGCGAGGTTGGTGTTCTCTGACCGCCGATAGTTCAACTTCACTCCCGGGAGGCCGCTGCTGTCCGTGGACGAAGGGTCGAGGGAGACGGAGTTGGACTCCTCCGGGAGGTCGTCCGGGTGTCCCGACCAGATCATCGATCTACCTGCGTAGCGCGCGATCTCATGTGCACTGGCACCCCAACGCTGGTCGAAGGGCTGGTGCTGGAGGTGGTCGAGGACGTGCAGAACTCCCAGCGGCGGCATCAACGCCCACTTGGCGCCACGGAGGAAGCCGCGGGAGAGATCGGTCTCCGCGAACTCCAGGGAGTACATCAGCTGCCCGGCAGGGCCGTTCCAGGCTTCGAGCTCCTCGTCATACATTCCCATCACGCTGCAGACCGGGTGCAGCATCAGGTTCTTGCCGACGAGACCGCTCGAGTTCGCTAGCCCGTCCGGGCTCTGGTCGTCCGACATGAGGAGGATGCGGGGTGTCCCAATGCCGTTGCCGGCCAGGACGATTGCATTCGCCTCGATTCGGTGCTCGGTCCCGTGAACATCGATCCAGATGGCTCCGTTGGCCAGACCTCGGCTGTCAACGGTGACGCGCGCGACCCGTGCACCCGTGATCAGCTTTGCTCCGGCGGCTGTGGCGTGGGGCCAGTACGCGAGGTCGAACGATGCCTTGGCTCCTACGGGGCAACCACGTTCGCACAGTCCCCAGCGGACGCATTGCCCCATGTTCTTGAAGGCCGACGAGGGAATGGCGTTCGACCCCGGCCACCAGTGCCATCCAAGTTTGTTCATGCCGCGAGCCATCTGCACCCCGCCGGGCCCGAGGGGGTGCGGGGGCAACGGGTAGTCGTGCTCGGGGTAGGCCGGATCACCACCGAGCCCGGACGCCCCGATGAACTCGTCCACCTGGTGGTAGAACGGTTCGAGGTCCTCGTAGCTGATCGGCCAGTCGTCGCAGACGCCGTCGACCGTGCGTACCCGGAAGTCGCTCGGCAGCAGGCGCATCCAGTGCGCACCGTAGAAGACGGAGCCACCACCGACGCCGTTGAACATGATCGGGTCGGCGTCGGCGTCATCGACGTCGAGCGGATAGTCCGCTCGGCCCTTGCGCTCGTTCGGCCAGACCGACCAGGGGCCGCGCGTTAGCAGCTCGAACTCCGGCTTGGTGCCTGGCATGTCTCCCGGGTTGACCCAGTCGCCCTGCTCGAGGCAGACCACAGAGAACCCGCGCATCGCAAGGGTGTGCGACGCCACGGCACCGCCGGGACCGGCACCCACGACGAGGACGTCCACGCGGTCCTTGGAGACTCCCTGGGTCATGGCTCTGCTCCCTCTCCTGCTGAGTGGCTGTCTGGCGGTCGACCCGGGCGTCGGCTGGCTAAGTGGTGCGCTGACATCAGCGCGGGGCGAAGGAGCCTTCCAGCTTGCTCAACGTAGCCGCGAGCGCTTCACGTTCGGCCTCGAGCGGCATGAGGTAAGGCCGACGGACGTCCCCGGCCTGAACACCGCGCAGCTGGGCGCCGAGCTTGACGACGCTGACGTAGTTCTCGGACTCCCCGATGAGTCGGAGGAAGGGACGAAGCCGCCCCCAGGCCTCTTCGAGCTCCCGGCTGAGCTCCTTGCGATAGCAGAGGTTCAGCACCTCGACGATCAGCTCCGGGACCACGTTCCCTGCGCCCAGAAGGGCGCCGTGGGCACCAGCCAGCGCAGCGGGTGCCAGCAGGTCGTCCCACCCGGTGTAGAGAGCGAAGTCCGCTGTGTTCGACCAGGCCAGGAGGTCACCCAGCAGCGTCGCATCGTTCGCGCTGTGCTTGATCGCGCTGACGTTGGACAACCCTGCAAGCTCTTCGACCTGCCGCAGGTCCATCAGACCGGCCGACGCCGTGTTGTACAGCATGATCGGCAGTGAGACCGAGTCGTTGACCTCTTGGTAGAAGACCTTCTTCTCCCGCCAGTTCACAGCTTCGCCGTAGGGCGCCGGCAGCAGAATTCCCGCCGCGCCGATCGCCTGGGCATCCTGACTGAGCTCCACCGAGTCGCGAGTGGAGAGCGCACCGGTCTGGACGATGAAGGGGAGGCGGCTGTCCAACGCCTGGGCGACGACACGGGCCAGCTCTTTGCGCTCGTCCTTGCTGAGCGCGCCGTGCTCGCCCGTCCCGCCGGCGACGAGAACTCCGCCTGCGCCGGCCCGCTCCTGCAGCTCGATGAGCTGTCGCGTTCCGTCCGGGTCGATGCCCTCGCCCTTCATGGGCGTGACAAGCGCTGTGACCAGTCCCGCGGGCCAGTCGGCTCGACTCATACGTACTCCTATGACTGCCGGGGCGATGGAGAAACGGGAACTCTCGTGGCCGAAGCGACGACGGCGGGGACGCGGCACAACTCAACGGCTTCTACTGGCCGACGGGACCACCGACGACTCAGATCGTCTCATGGCAGCTGCCGCAGGCTTGCTACGTACAAACGTACATTCGGGCTGTGCCGGCGTCAACAGTGTCGTCATGATTGCTGAAAACTCTTGTGTTCTATGGTCTCTCGGGGCATGAGCTCGCCGCACAGGTGGCATAGGCTCGCAGTGACAGAGGGGTTGCCGACTGAGCAGGGAGCGTTCATGCCACGAGGCACGGCGGACCCCGACCGCCCCCTTCGGATCGCGTTGGCCGCTCTGGAGGTGGTAGCCGATCGAGGTGTGGAGGGCCTCACGCATCGAGCGGTGGCGTCTGTCGCAGGTATCCCGCTCGGCTCGACGACGTATCACTTCAAGACGCTGGACGACCTGCTCACGGCCGCCATGGTGGAAGCGAAGAAGGCAACGGACAGTGATCTTGCAGTGTGGGCGGACGGCCTCGGTCCAGACACTGACCTCGTTGCAGCAGTCGCCGACTACGTGATGAACACCCTGACTCACCACTGGGGTCGCACGGTCGTCGAGCACGAGCTCTACATGGCTGCCTTGCGTCGACCCCCGTTGCGTCCGTTGAGCCGCGAATGGGATGAGGCTTTCCCCGCAGCGTTGTCCAAGCACACCGACGCCGTCACGGCTCAGGCTGTGGCCTTGGTTGTTGACGGCATGTTCGTGCGGGCGTACATCCATGGCATGCCGACCCGTGACGAGGTCGAGGACGTCCTGCGTCGCATCCTGTCCTGAGTGGTTGCTGGCTACGCCGAGCTGGTCTCGTCGATCTGCTGGAGTGCGCGCGCGACGTCATTCGCGGTTTCGACCCCGGACCTGGTCGCGTCCTCGATCGTGCCGCCGAGCTCGGCGAAGTAGTCACCGGCGAATCGGACGACGTTCGTCGTCTGCTTGCTGTACGCCACCATCGCCTCGAAGTCAGTGGCCGGAGTCCGATAGACGTTCCCGTAGCGCCACTTCTGGACGACGGCCTCGCTGACCAGGCTGGCAAGCTGGGGGTAGACGCGGCAGAGGTCCGCCTGGAACCGGCGTTCGATCTCGACGTCGGGCACACTCAGCAGCTCTCGAGCGGGCCGGCCCCCGGCGTAGCACATCAGGCTTCCCCCGCTCTGACGAGGAGACGGGCCGCGCAGGGGGTTCGCGTGGTTGAAAAGCATGTCGAACGCCATGCCCGGTGTGGTTACCGCGTACAGGTCGTCCCAGGGCATCAGGCCGGACTCGTTCGTTAGCACTGCCATGCACACGAACGGTCCGTAGGTGACCGACTCCAACGAATGCTCGACCTCTCGTGGCAGCCCCTTCACCAGCTTGCGGGCTACGGGCGCCGGCGTCGCCATGATGACCCGTCGGGCCAAGATGCTGATCCGACCGTCGACGGTGTCGTAGTGCACCAGCGCTCGATCCCCCGCAGGCTCGACGGAGGCGACTTTCGCACCGACGACGACGCGATCAGCCAGGCGTCGGCGAACGGCCTCACCCAGACGGCCTGAGCCGCCGAGAAGGTTGACCTGGGAGCCACTTCCCTTGCCCACCCAGAGTGCACCGAAGAGCGAGATCCCCGCGCCGGCACCCAGCTCGTCGATCTCCCCGGCCGACCGTCGCGCGGCGGAACGGAAGATCGCGTCCACCGGCTCAGGGAGCTGGCCCAGGAGGTCCCGGAAGGTGCGGTCGCTCTCGAACCGTGCGACGCGCGCACGGCGCTCCGCCTCGGACTCTCCTGGGCGCTTGCGGGACGTAGCGATCCACGACCTTGCCTTCCGACGGACTGTCAGGCCGGCCTTGGCCAGCTGGACCCGGTCAGTCACCGACAGCGGCAGCGTGAACGGGTAGCTCTCGGCCCGACGCGACGGATACACCTTGCCTGCGAAGCTCATCGCCGTCTTCGACCCCGGGATCTCGATCGTCTCGAGGCTCAGGTCGTCCATCAGCTGTCGCACGTGGGAACCCTCGGCCGGGAACAGGTGCCCACCGAGGTTCAGCCAGTAGTCGCCGCGCGGAAGGGACTTGAGTCGACCCCCCAACGCAACGTTCTCCTCCAGAAGCACGCAGTCCTTGTCACGGAGCTGCCACGCCGCGGCCATCCCAGCGGGTCCCCCGCCCACGATGACGACGTCCCGATACTTGGTGCTCATGCAGCAACCATCACCGCCTGTGCTCGGCCTCGATCTCTTGGAGCTGTTCGGCGAGGGCCGGGCCGGCGGCGGGGTGGACGTGGTGCGCCATCTCATGCCGGAAGACGCTCATGTCACCAGTCAGCACGATGTCCAGGAGCCGCTCGTGCGCCCGGGCGATCTCTTCCAGGTCTCCGAACGATCTGTGATCCGTCGCCAGGAAGAGCCGCAAGGTCGACTCCCAACCGTTCCAGAGACCTTGCAGAACCCCGTGCTCGGAGCACTCGTAGAAGAGGCGGTGGAACAGCAGGTGCGCGTCGATGCTGGCAGGGATATCACCTCCGCTGGTCGCCGATCGCAGTGCTTCCGTCGCCTCGGAGAGGCGTTCGCGGTCCGAGCCCCGTAGTCGGTCAGCGGCCAGCTCAGCGGCATACGGCTCCACCAGGAACCGCACTGACGCGATTTCGGTTATCGTCGTCGCACTCACTTCGGCGACAAACGCCCCCCGGAAGGGAACCTTGACGACGAGGCCTTCCTCCTCGAGCCTGGTCAGGGCCTCCCGCAGCGGGGCGCGGGAGATTCCCAGCTCCGCTGCGATGTGGGTCTCTCGCAACTGCCTGCCCGCGGGGAGGTTTCCGTTGAGAATGGCCTCGCGGAGCACTTTGTAGACCCCCTCAGGAGTCGTGCGCTGATCGAGCGGCTCGAACTTCACGTCCATCGCATGGCCCCAAGTCTTGTCGTCTGTCGACACCTTAGCCATCGTGCTCAGGCTTGCGACTCGACCGCCGAGGTTTCTCGCTTCCGTAGGCCTTCGGGTGGTGCTGGCTTCGTCGGACCGGGCAAGCTCCGCCGCTCGCGGGGCCTGCCCGGTCGATGGCCCTCGTTCGGCGAGCGTCGTGCTCCGCTCTCGCCGGAACCTTTAGCTGAGGAAGAAGTTCGCGAAGTCAGCATTGCCGGGCGTGACACCCGTGACCGACGGCTTGATGCCACCGACGTTGGACGTGTACGCCTGGATGCCGGGAGTGAAGACGGGAATGATGTATCCGCCACGCTCGTAGTCGATCTTGGCCATCTGCTGGATGAGCTCCTTGCGCTTGGCCTGGTCCACTGTCGCGATGGCCGTGTTGTAGAGGGAGTTGTACTCCGGATCGTTGAAGTGGTTGGCGTTGTAGGCCGCTCCGGGAGCTTGGAGCTGCGCGGCATTCACCAGGAACAGCTGGTTGAACCCGTAGTCCATGGCGAACGGCACGTGCAGGTACGGGGTCGTGTAGAAGTCCCCCACGGACTGCTGCTTGATGGACACGTTCACGCCGGCGTCCTTCGCCTGGGTGGCGTACACCTGCGCCAGGGACACCTCCCCCGGACCGGCCGGACACGTGTAGAGCTCGACAGCCAGACCTTCGTATCCCGCGGCCTTCAACAAGGCCTTCGCCTGGGGGATGTCCTGCTCACGCTTCGGAAGGTCGGTCGGGAAGGACGGGTCGTACGGGCTGAACACGTCGTTACCGATCAGGCCATGCCCGCCGTAGACCTGTTCGTTCATCTGCTGGCGGTTCGGGATCAGCCGCATCGCCTGCCTAACGCGCACGTCCGAGAACGGCTTGGTGTCAGCGTTCTGGGTGAACGGGACCCACGTTCCGGACTTGCTGACGTCCACCGTGAACCCGCCGCCCTGAAGTCCCGCGACGGACCCCGCCGACAGTGCGTTGATCACGTCGAACTGACCCGCCTGCAGGCCACTCACCTGTGCAGACTCGTCCGCGATGTCGATGGTGATGATCTTGTCGAGGTACGGGAGTCCCTTACGCCAGTAGTTGTCGTTCCGCACGAAGACGCTCTGCACTCCCGGCGTGAAGCTTTCGAACTTGAAAGGTCCTGTCCCATCCGGCTTCTTCGGGTCGAACCCCCGCGGAACCATGTAGAAGTAGGAGAGCGACAGGGCGTCGACGAGGACACTGAACGGCTTCGAGTACTGCAGGAGCACCGTAGTCGGATTCACGACCTTGGACGACTTCAGATCCACCGGACCGAGGACCGCCATAGCAGGGGACTTGTTCGTCACGATGCGTTGAAAGCTGTAGAGCACGTCGTCGGCGGTGAAGGGTTTGCCGGAGTGGGTCGTGACGCCCGCGGGGATCTTGATCTCCCACTGCGTCGCATCGGCGTTCGGCGTGATCGACGTGGCGAGGACCAGCTGCGCCGTGCCGTCGTTCGCCACCCAGACCAGCGGGTCGAAGAGCTGCTGGACGCGCATCTGGTCGGCGTAGGTGTACCACGCCTGCGGGTCGAGCGTGTCGCTCGAAGCGCCTCCCCCAGTGCCAAGCCTCAGCGTGCCGCCCTTCTTGGGGCTTGCGCTGGCAGAGCCGGACGCCGACCCCTTCGCACTGCCACTGCTGCTGCACGCCGAGAGCGCCCCACCGAGACCCGCGACCGCGAGCCCGCCGACGCTCGCCGTCAGGAACCGACGCCGAGTCCAGCCGTTCGCCTCTTCGACTCCCTGCACCTGGTCATCGTTCATCCGGGTCTACTTCCTTTCATCAAGGGATTCCGAGAGCCAAGATTCCGGCGGTGCCGCCAAGGTCGAACCTCGGTCGGCCACGTGAAGGCGTCCTTGCGGCGCGACACGTGACGTCGCCCTCCGGACCAACCCGTTCGGGCGGTTCGTTGCATGAGAGCGGGCATTACAGGCATGTTGTCGACAATCGACGATAGCACCCTTCCGTGCACGGGGAAGCCCTGTTGAGGTCACGGATTGAACACAGTGATCGACACGGCTCCGACGGCCAGCAGGGTTGCCAGGTGGCGCCTGCACGGACCTGGCGCGCAGGCGGCCATGCGTGCAGAACCCATCGGCGGGGGCCGCGACACGTGACGAGCTCCAGCGAACCCTGTTTCCACGCATCGCAGGTCCGCGAAGGCCAGCCGCGATCCGGAGCTTGAACGCATGCTTCGCGACACGGTCGACGCACCGCGATGGGCCAGCGTCGGCAGGATCATTGACCGCGCGGTCGCACGCGGCGAGCTCCCGGACGACTGCGATGTCGAGCTGGTCCTGGATGTGGTGGCCAGCCCGCTCTACTGGCGCCTGCTGGTCCGCCGTCAAGCCCTGGATGCCTCGGGCGTCGAGCGCCTCGCCGATGGTGTGCTCGCCGCGATCGCGGCCGTCAGTCAGCCCGGCGAAGCCTGACGGGATCGTCGGTCCACATGGACGATGGTTGCCGCAGCCCGTCGGTCAGCAGGTGGACCATGCGGCGCGCGTTGTAGCGCGAGTCGTCCTCGTCGCCGACGCACAGGTTGCCGATGCCACGCATCAGCTCGTAGGCGTCCAGGTGCGAGCGGATCTCACCGGCCTCCTCGGCAGCATCGAGCAGCTGGGCGCACACCGGCACGAGGCGGTCGAGGAAGTAGCTGTGCAGGGCGTCGAAGCCGACGTTGTCGGATTGCATGACCGCGGCCAGGCCGTGCTTGGTCACCAGGAAATCGACGAAGAGGTCGATCCATCGCGTCAACGCGGCGTGCGGGGTGACGCTGCTCGCCAGCAGGGCCGGGCCGGCCTCGGCGCAGGCTTCGACCTGGTGTCGGTAGACGGCGATGATGAGGTCCGCTCGCGTGGGGAAGTGGCGGTAGATCGTGCCCATCCCGACGGCGGCCCGGGCGGCGATGTCCCGCACGGGCGCTTCCACGCCGGCGGTGACGAAGACGGCGGCGGCGGCGTCGAGCAAGGTCTGCTCGTTGCGCAGAGCGTCGGCGCGTTTGCGCGGTGACGCGTCCCCTGCTTGCCCGTCGATGTCGACCACCCTGTCGTTCTCCCTTGAGGCGCGCCAGTTGCTAACCGGAGCACTGCTCCGTATTGTTACCGGAGCGAGGTTCCACTTAGCCAGGATGCCACGACGGACGACCGCCAAACAAAGTCGCCGTGGCCTCAACAGCTCATCCGCAAATGGAGGAACACCAGTCATGAAATACCCAACCACCAGGGCAGCTCGCGCCGCTGGCTGGTCACCCAGCTCGACAACAGCCTGCGCCGCCTGGGGGTCGACCACGTCGACATCTACCAGATCCACCGGTGGGACCGAGGACCAGCGACGAGGAGACGCTGTCGGCACTGACCGACCTGCAGCGCGCCGGGAAGATCCGCCACTTCGGCTCCTCGACCTTCCCGGCCTATCGGCTCGTTGAAGCCCAGTGGGCCGCCCGCGACAACCATTTGAGCCGTTACGTCACCGAACAGCCCAGCTACTCGATTCTGCAGCGCGGCGTGGAAACCCACGTCTTGCCCGTCACCGAGCAGTACGGGCTCGGCGTGCTCGCCTGGAGCCCGTTGGCCTCGGGCTGGCTGTCAGGGGCGATCCGGGCGGGTCGGGACATCACGACCAGCCGCTCGACGTTCATGCCGCAACGCTTCGACCCGACCGTCCCGGCCAACCGCGCCAGGCTCGACGCAGTCGAGCAGCTGGCCACGGTCGCGGCCGAGGCCGGTCTGAGCATGATCCAGCTCGCGCTCGGCTTCGTGACTGCGCACCCCGCCGTGACCAGCGCGATCATCGGCCCCCGCACCATGGACCACCTGCACTCGCAGCTCGCCGCAGCAGACACGGTGCTGTCCGCCGACGTGCTCGACACCATCGACGCGATCGTTGCTCCCGGCGTCGACCTCGCCGCGCACGAGAAGAACGACCCGGGGCTTGCCCGCCGCGGGAGCGCCAGCGCTTTTCGAACCGGCGCACTCCCCGGGCGACCGCCGACGCCGCCATGCCGGGCGCCCCGAACCAGACGCGGTCCGAGTCCTCGACGTCGCCAGGTGAGAAAGTCCCACCAGGCCGGAAGGAGTGACGGGGGTTCAGGCGACACAGCGCCCATCGTGCCGTGCGCAAATCTGCGGCGGGTGTCGATCGGGGCGGGGGCCGGCCTCCGGAGGATCGCCCTACGCGCTATGGGCTTTCCGGGTCGGGCGAGTCGTGGGTGCGAGGATTCGTTCGTCGGGTCGTGGTTCGTCGATGACGACCGACTGGTCGCCGAAGTCGGCGACCATGGTCAGCCGGCCGCCGAGGGCCTCGACGTAGGACACCAGCGTGCCAACTTCCGAGGCGGTCAACTGTCCGCGCTCAATCTGTGACACCCGGACTTGCGAGACGCCCATCTGGGCTGCGACGTCGCTCTGGGTCAGCGAGCGGCTCTTGCGGACTTCCGCCAATCTGGCCGAACGAACGGAGGCGAGTAGCTCATAGCGTGCCGCCTGAACCAGTGCCGGATCCACGCCGGCCTCGTCGCGTACGTCCTCCCACTTGCGAACCATCACCGTCACCGCTTCTCTCGTATCCATCGCTGGTAGCGGCGTTCCGCCGTCGGAATCGCCTTGCGGTACCAGCCCTGCCAGTTGCCGGCCTTGTCGCCCGCGACCAGCAGGACCGCCTGGCGATCGGGGTCGAACACGAACAGCACGCGGACCTCGCTCGCCCCGGAAGATCCCGGTCGCAGTTCTTTCATGTTGTGAATCGTCGAGCCCTTGATCCGGTCAACCAAGGGTCGTCCGAGGCCGGGGCCGTACTCGGCCAGGACGTCGATCGCTGCTTGGACTTGAGCCGTCGTAGCCTGATCGCCGGCCGCGAGTGCCAAGAACCAGTCAGCGACCTCCTCGGCGAGCACGATTGACCAGGCCACACCTGAGGATAGAAGCCCTATGTCATAGAAGTCAAGACTTCTGAGACGACCGCCCGTGAGAACCGGCGTGAGAACCAAAGCCCGGTCAAACGTGGATAGACAGGGTGTTGGCCGGTCTGCTGCGGTAGCTAGGATCGTGGCAAACGTGCAGGTCAGAGACTTGTAAGGGCTTCTAGGGTGCCCGGCGGGCAGCCCCGGAAACGGGCTTGGGCAGACCTACGGATCAGAAGGTTGGGGGTTCGAATCCCTTCGGGCGCACCCACATAAACGCAGGTCGGAGGCCGTAGAGCCCAAGATCCTTGATCTAAAGGGACCTCCGTGAGACCGACCGATCTCAGGGGCGGTGCCCGCGATGCCGGCAAGACCCGATGGCGTCTACCAAGACTCGCGTGGCGGCTGGTACTTCAACGTTCCCTCGGGCGCGATCCCTTGAGCGGGCGCGGCTCCCAGGACCCGGCGCGGCTTCCCCGTCGTGCCGGCGATGGCTTCGGAACCGGACGGTCGGGAGCGGCGGCCGGCCGACACGTCGTCTATGTCCCGCGTGGTTATCTCCGAGAGCCTGAGTATTCGGACCGCGAGCCGACGAAGCTCAGGCTGTCGCCGGCGGTGTGCGGGCAGTGCGTGAATGGCGTCGGAGATCGCCTGCGGGGCATTTGCGGTCAGGGTGAGCACCCAGTTCCGGACAGTGTCGGCCGGCATCCCGAGGGCGGTCGCGAAGCGGGACCAGTCTCGGCCCCGCACGTCACCGAAGGCGCGTCCCCCACCGATGGACATTGCGGCCTTGGGAAAACGCAACTGCCCGTTCCGGGTCGCGGTGAGGCCGGATGCCACGTCGTAGAGATCGGCGAACTGTACGGCGGAGGAGGCGAGCAGCACGGAGTAGTTCTTTGCATGGGCGTCGGGTGCGCCGAGCAGATAGTTGGTGATGACGGCCCGGCCGAACGCCTCGACGGCCGACGGCCCGGCGCTGTCGCGCAGGAGGGACGCGATGCGCGCGACGCCAGGTCCGCCATCGCTTTCGTACTTGCGCGAAGGGTCGAGGGCGAGGGCCTGGCACAGGTCTTCCTGGTGGATGCGCTCCCAGACGCCGTCGCGCTCGCGACGGTCGAAGCGGGTGACGACGATGGCCGGTTGGTCCTCGAAGTCGACGTACTGGGTAGCCGCGACCCGCAGGCCCAGCAATCCCGCGGCCACCATGCAGACGTGTTCGATGAGGGCTTGCCCGTCAATGGTGGCGATGCCGGGTTTGACGATGTGGGTCGACGGTTGGGACCCGTGCGCGATGCCCCACCCCTCGTCGAGAGCTCGGAGGGTGAACTTGCTCTGCGCCCCAGCCAGGGACCAGTGCTCGCCTTCGCCGAGCCAGTCGCTCGCATCGTCGCGCAGGCGACGAAGACGGTCGGCGATGTGGGCATCGGTGACAGGCTCGACTGAGCCTTCACCCAGCGCCGCGGGGAAGTCCTCGTCGGGGATGAATTGGGCGCCCCCGGCGGCATCGGCGCCGATCGCGGCGATCAGGCCGAAGGTGTCCCGGTCCCGCAGCCCGAATTGTGCGGCCCAGCGGCGCCGCACGTCGTCGTTGTCCGGAAGCAATCCGCGCAAGTGCGCCTCCACCGCCCGTTTGGTGTACCGCGAACCGGTCAGCGGCATCGACAGCGACAGGGGCGTGGCCAGGGACTGGTCGCGGTAGTCATCGTCATAGGTGAAGGACAACGCCCCACCGACACGTTCGATGACGCCGGCCACCCTGCCGTACAGGACCACCACCAGACGTGTGCCGCTCATCCCAGGACGCCACCGAGCGCGGCGGTGAAGGACTCCGGCGCCCTGTCCACCAGAGCGATCGCAAGCTCAAGCGCGCGAAGCACCGCGAGCACGCGACCCAACTCAGCACCGGTCCGCTCCCCGGCCTCCAGCTCGCTGACGAAACGACGGGACACCTGAGCGCGGGCCGCCACCTCAGCCTGGGTCCACCCCCGGCCCACTCGCTGCAGCCGGATAGCGGCCCCGAGAGCCCTCACGTCCGTCACCGGTCGAGTCACGAATGCCACAATACCGGAGCACTCGCTATTGCTACAAGTAAGTAGCCTCTACCAAAGCTACAAGAAAGTAGCATCGACTTCTGAACGATCACCGGCCCGTCTCGATCTCCCGAGGGGGGTTTGGGTGATCGTCTCGGATCACGGTGGAGACCTCGGAGGGACGCATCCATCCGACTCGCCGCTTCGGCTTTCATCTCGTCGCGAACGTGCCTGCAGAGGTCGGACGTCGGGCCAGCCGCGGGACCAGGACCTCCATGACGGTTCGCATGTCCGCCCCTCGCATTGGCTGGGAGACCGGTTGCTCGGTGACCATGAGTGCGACCCGAGCCAGCTCCTAGCTTTCGTCGACTTGCTCAGGGGTCAGACGAAGCTGTGCCTTCGGGCACCAGTGGTAGTACCCCTGCCTCGTGATGGGGTCGTTGTAGCCGACGAGCCCGTGCCAACCGTCGGGGTCCAGGCGCGTGTCCAGCAAGGTGGCAGGCAACCAGCGGCCCTCGTGCAGCACCTCGACGAGGCTGGACATGTTCACCAGTGTGCGCCCCGCAACGTGGGGGCGGTGAGGACTAGGCGAGGCTTCCCCATCCGTGGTTGAAGGTGAGGTGCGTGGGAGGAGCGTGTCCGCGGCCTGCGAGCCGACGTAGGGCTACGCCGCGCGTCGGGTTGACCCCGGCGTGTCACCGTACGGCCGTACTTGCCCTTCGTGACGAGGGCTCTCGGGATTCGCGGGTCGGCGCTGGGGGTGGCGGGTTCATCGACCACGACGGACTGGTCGCCGAAGTCAGCTACCACGCTCAACCGTCCTGCGAGGGCTTCGATGTAGGACCCCAGCGTGCCGACCTCCGGCTACGTCCCGCCCGGAGCAAGCCGATGCTGACGGCCACCCGTGCCGAGACCAGGCGGCACCGCCCCTTCGACGGGGCGCGCGCCACTGCGACAACGAGGGTCGGACGACAGGTGAGCGTGACGTCTCGAGGAGCTGGAAACGGAGGCTGTGGGACGCGCGCACGTTCTGCGGCGCCTCCGTGGCCGTGTCGAGCAGCCTGGCGTAGCTGCGGAGAGGCGGCCGCTGCCACCCTCGACAAGGGCTCGACGTACGGGTCCACGAGTGCGCCAGAATGTCGGGATGGGCACCGCGCATAGGCTGAAGATCACACTGAAGGGCGTCAAGCCTCCGGTCTGGCGACGACTGCTCGTGCCGAGCGGGTACACCCTCGCCCAGGTCCACGAGGCGTTGCTCACCGGTATGGGCTGGTCCGGTTACCACCTGTACGCCTTCCGGATCGGTCGCACGAGCTACATGGAGATCGACGGGAACTGGCCAGAGGACTCGATCGACCCTGCCTCGGTCCGGCTCGGGGACCTGCTGGTGCCGGGTGACCGTTTCGTATTCGAGTACGACTTCGGGGACGGCTGGGAGCACGCTGTCGTGGTCGAGGAGGTACTGCCTGCGGCGGGCCGGTCCAGGCCGGTCTGCGTGGCCGGGCGCGGGGCCTGCCCACCGGAGGATGTCGGCGGCCCGTGGGGCTACGCCGACTTCCTCGACGCGATCGCCGATCCCAACCACGAGCGGCATGTCGAGCTGCTCGAGTGGATCGGCGGCAGCTTCGACCCCGAGGCCTTCGACCCGACCGAGGTCGACCGGATCTTCGCGACGGTCTCCGAACTGTCTAACTGACGACACAGACCCCGTTGAGCCGTGCCGCCACTCCAACGCAGGTTGGCGCCCGGTTCCCGCTTTCCAACGAAATCGGGCGAGAGGATCGGCTGCTCTTGATCCGGGCGGCCAGAGGCGCCGAGCTTGCCAACCCATCGGTTCGCGGGCTGACCGCGTGGGACAGCGACCGAGGCCCGTTCGTCACTTCGCTGCTTGAGTGCCGCGCGGCACTGGTCGGTGTGCGTGGGGGCAGAGTTCTCGGGCCGGGGTCGGCCAGTGGTGCGCGAATGGCGAGGCGCGGGCGTCCCGGTGTCGGGGCGCCCGCGCCTCGGGGTGGTCGGTTAGGCGGAGGCGAGTACGGCGGCCTGCTGACCGAGGTCGCGGCCGTGGGTGGCTGCGGCATCGTGGGCGGTGGCGAGGAGCTGGGCGGCCAAGGGCTTGAGGTCGGCCATGGCGGGCACGACGTCGGCGAGGGTCAGTTCAGCCTCGACGATGCGCAGGTCCAGGCCCCAGACCTCGCTGAGGATGCGAGTCAGGTAGGCGGTGGAGTGGTCCCAGCCGAACTTGGGGGTGCCTTCGCCGTAGGCGCCGCCACGGGCGATGACTAGGAGCCCGGAGCGGCCCTTGAGCGGGGTCTGCGACCCGGAGCCGAAGTGAGGGCCGGCGATGACCAGATCGATCCAGGTCTTCACATGCTGGCTGATGCCCCAGTTGTAGAGGGGGACAGCGAGGATGAAGGAGTCGGCGGCGAGGAGCTCGTCACCGAGGCGAGCGGCCAGCGTGATGGCCTCGCGCTGCGAGTCGGTCTGCTGGTCGGTGGGGGTCCGCGATCCCGTCACCGCGGACGCCCAGGCGTCGGACGGCAGCGGCTCGACACCGAGGTCGCGGCGGATGATCTCGCCGGCCGGGTGCTCAGCGAGCCAGGCGGCCTGGGCGGTATCGGCGACGGCGCGGCTGGCCGAGCCCGCAGTGCGGATGCTGGAGTCAAGACGGAACAGGGTCATGGGGGGCGCTCCGGAGAAGTAGTTGAAGGAGAGATTGTTGAGTACTCAATCAATCACAACACGGGGCAGCGGGTTTGGCATTCCGGGGCGTTCGCGGATCTTGACGGTCTGCAACGAGCTCTACTAGTCGGAAAAACAGCCAATTTCAACTAGGGTTGCGACTATAGATGAAAATCCGACCATTGCTGTGACCGCAGGAGCCGCTCCTGACCGATGGATGGGTTAGAATCCGACCGAACGGAGAAAGCTGTGGATGGCATTGTGCGAAGCACGGAAGGTTGGGAGATCGAGCTCGGCCAGCGAGTGCGCTCTTCTCGTAAGCGGTCTCGCTTGTCCCAGCAGTCGCTCGCGACCCGGGCGAACGTGTCCTTGAGCGCCGTCAAGTCGCTTGAAGCAGGTAAGGGATCAACCCTGCGCACTTTCGTCAGAGTCATCCGTGCGCTGAACCTCGATGCTGGCTTGGACCGGATCTTCGCGACCACCGCGACGGTCTCGCCCGTCGCCATGCTGCAGGCGCGCGGCGAGTTCAAGGTCGGTGGCTGACCGTGCCGCCGTACGTTCCCGTTGAGCTCGTCGAGGTCAAGGTCTGGGGTAGGCGCGCCGGAGCCGTGGCACTGGATCCGGTTCGTGGTGTCTGCGCCTTCGAGTACTTCCCGGAGTGGGTGGACACAGGCGTGCAGCTGTCCCCGCTCGTGACCCCCAACCAGTCCGGGACCTTCCTCTTCCCCGACCTCGATCGCGCGACCTACTACGGCCTCCCCGGGCTTCTCGCAGACTCATTACCTGACGCGTTCGGCAACGCCGTCATCGACGCCTGGCTAACGACCCAAGGCATCGACAGGCGCGCGATCACCGGCCTCGACCGGCTCGCCTACGCCGGCGAGCGTGCGCTCGGGGCCCTCACGTTCCACCCCCCGGCCAAAGATCTACAGACGCCGGTCACAGCTATCCAGATCGCCGACATCGTCACGCAAGCTCGCGCCGTGGTCGCTGGCAGGATCGTGGACACGACTTCCAGCCAGCAGGCACTACGCGAGCTGATTCAGGTCGGGTCCTCCGCCGGTGGCGCACGAGCGAAAGCCGTCCTGCTGCTGAACCCCAAGACGTTTCAGGTCCGGTCCGGCTACGCGCCGGCCGAACCCGGTTTCGAGCCATGGATCATGAAACTCGACGGGGTCACGGCTGCTGCGGATGGCGCACTCAACTCGCTCGACGCACCTCATCAGTACACGCGCATCGAGTACGCCTACTACCGGATGGCCCGGGCCGCAGGCATCACGATGGCCGATTCCCTGCTCCTTCCCGAAGGACCGCGAGCACACTTCCTGACTCGTCGCTTCGACCGTGCCACCGATGGTGCGCGGATCCATGTGCAGTCCCTGTGCGCCATCGATCACCTGGACTTCCGTTACAAGAACGCTCACTCCTACGCTCAGTACTTCGACGTGATCCGTCGCCTCGGCATCGACGATGAGGCGATCGAGCAGGCTTACAGGCGCATGGTCTTCAACGTCGCAGCGATGAACCGGGACGATCACACGAAGAACTTCGCTTTCCTGCTCTCTGAGAGCGGCTCATGGCAGCTTTCCCCTGCCTTCGACGTGACGCACGCGTTCAACCCGACCGGTGAATGGACCCAACACCACCAGATGAGCGTCAACGGGAAGTTCGACGAGATCTCGCTGGCTGACCTGCACACAGTCGCCGACGCTCAGGGTGTGGCCGGCTACCGGGCGCTCACCCACGAGGTGCTCGACACGGTCCGGTCATGGCCGCAGTTCGCGGTCGACGCAGACGTCGACGCTAGGACCGCGCAGGACATCCGAAGCCAGATCGACGCACACGACCCGGCCAAGCTTTGACGGGGGAAACTTCCCGAGGTCAGGGTCGCCATCTCGTATTCGAGTCCCTCGTATCGGCCTCAAGGCTAGACCAAGGCCGGGCAGGCGACCGGATCTTCGCCACCGCCGCCGACTCCTTGAGCTGACCGCTGGACGCACGGCGACGGGCGGAAGAGTCCTAGCCTTGGGCGATGAACCCCCGACCGGGGCGGCTGCGCTTGCACGGGGCCGCCAGCGAGCGCGCGGCGCTGGACTGGTCCTGGGTCAGCGGCCGGCTCGCGTCCGCCGGTACCTACTGGGTGGTGGCCAAGACCTCCGCCGTCCCGCACCCCAGACCCGTATGGGGCACCTGGCACGATGACCGGCTCCACCTCAGCATTGGCAGCCCGACGATCACGCGCGAGCTCCACAGCGACCCGATGGTCGCCGTGCACCTGGAGAGCGGGACTGACGTGGTGATCGTCGAAGGGTCTGTCCTTACCGACTCCACCACGGCGGAGATGATCGATCACTACAACCGCAAGTACGACTGGGACTACCGGATCGGCGAGTACGGAGAGCTCACTATCGTCCAGCCGGTCAAGGTGCTCGCCTGGCAGGCGGCCGGCTGGGCCGGCCGCGAGAGTTTCCAGGCGACCGGTTGCTGGCTCTTCGACCGGCCTTGACCGGCGACGTCAGGTGCTGCTCGGGTCCACCCCGGCGATGTCCCTGCCACCGGGTCGACCGATCTGGGACCGCAAGCGCCGCGTGGCGAGGCCGTCCCCGACCCCGTCGTGCGACCCGCCGCGGCAGCTAAGGTTCAGGTTTGTGCTGGCCTGGGCGCGTGACCTCCCACCGCGGCTGTTGGGCTGGGCGGACGGTGTGCAGCGCCGGCACGCCGTCTTCGGATTTCCTTACGCGGTGGTCAAGAAGTACGGCGATGACGCCGGCGGCAGGCACGCCGCCCTGATCACCTACTACGGGTTCCTGAGCATGTTCCCGCTCCTGCTCCTGGCAGTGGCAACGCTGTCCAAAGTGTTGTCGCAGAACGCGAAGCTGCGCGAGGACCTGATCAAGGCCCTGGTGCCGGCGGACCTTCGGTCGACGCTGGACCAGGCCGTCACCACGATGCCCTCGTCCGGTGTGCCGTTCGTCGTCGGTGTGGTCGGCCTGCTCTTCGCAGGCACCGGAGTGGTCTTCTCGGCCTCCGAGACGCTCAACCATCTCGCGGGCGTCCCGATTCGATCGCGCTT